>SAMEA104315435__coassemble_1373_pt1 | contig 10299 bp, 11 predicted proteins | sample SAMEA104315435__metabat2_low_PE_027 | metagenome-assembled genome bin SAMEA104315435 (sample SAMEA104315435) | gut metagenome | biome: Monkey gut; feature: monkey-associated habitat; material: faeces | place: China | collected 2013 | reverse complement strand
GTGAGAGGGGATGAAGAAAAGGATGGGATGCAAGGCGCTCAGTGCAGCCAAATACCGCAGCAACCTGTCGGTTGTGAGGATTTTGGCAAGCTGAGCAACGCGGCAGACCGCCTTTTCTTCATTCCCGTCAGTGATTATGGGTGTGACCAGGAATGGCAGTACTCGCAGAGGCCAACTTAACCTGATGGGTGCCACGAACGACAACCTCCTCGCCGCCCCGCAGCCCCGTCAAAATCTCCACTCGCTGCCCATTGCTGTGCCCGATTGTAACTTCCTGGCGTTTGAATATTTCCTCCTCAAGCCGCACAAAAACAGCAAAAACGCCCTGGTCTTCGGACAGCGCTCCGACAGGAATACTCAAAGCATCCTCCCGGCTGTCGCTCAGCAGCCAAACTTCGGCAAACGAGCCCGGAATGAATCCTCCGCGATTCTCGAATTCAAATGTCACCGGGATATAGGCGGAACCCTCGGAAGCCACTCTGCCACAAGAGACTAGGCGTCCTTTGAGGGCCTTGACATTATAGACCTCGGAGTCATACGCCGCTTGAAAATTGGCGTCGTGGATTTTGCCGAGATCTTTGAAATGACCCTCCGGAAGGTCTGAAACCAATTGCATCTTGTTGTTGCTGACGAGTTTGGCAACAATCTGCCCGACGCTGACATATTCGCCCTGTCCCACAAGAATCCTGCTTACATATCCGGCAGCCTTGCTCTTGAGGCTCACTCCCTGCTCAGAAAGGTTTGCCGCCTGTCCTTCATAGGAGGCTTTGGCTGTCTCATAGTTCAATTTTGCCTGTTCGAAATCTTTTTCTGAAATGATTTTGTCTGCAACAAGTTTCTCTGCCCTATGAAATTCTTTTTCAGCAGTTTCAAATATGGCTTTAGCTTTCACGACAGGGTCTCCGTCCTGGAGGTGCCGTGCGCTGACCGAAGCGATTTTTTCGCCCTTTGCAATATACGTTCCCTCTGATATTGAGGGATTTGAGTAGTAGAGTACTCCGGATGTTGTGGCAACGATGTTCTCCTCGCTGCCCTGAAGGTTGCGGAATTGTCCGCCGGTGTGGATGACTCCTCGAAATGGGGCCGGTGTGACGATTTCTGTTTCAAGTCCGACCGCCTCTGCCTGAGCCTTGCTGAACTTGATTTCTCCGGCGTGCAGTCCCTCATCGTGTCCGTGAGCGTCGTGAGAGTGGGCACTATGATTATGCTCGTGCTCAGAATGATTGTGGGCTTCGTGTAAATGGGCGTCGTGACTGTGCCCTTCGTGTGAATGTCCTTCGTGTGAATGTGTGCAGGACTCCGAGTGAGTATGTCCCGCCGCCGAACTGTCGGTTGCTCCATTCTTGGATTTGCAGCCCACAATACAAAGGACCGCAAAGAAAAGAACGGTGATAATGTTCTTCTTCATATATATTGTATGTTTTGTGATTCAATTATTCGCGGCATATGATCAATACCGCATCCCTGTCAGAATTGCGCTGACATTATCAGGAAACAGGAAAATATTCCCGATGCCTTAGAAACATGAAAAAAATAAACTGCTTCAGATTTGTCAATTATTTTCGAGTATAGATTTCTTTTGGAAGAAGGAGTGTACTGGAGGTACACGACTGATGAGAAAATGAATATAGACCGAAAAGAATGAGAAAGATGATGCTGGTTATTTTTTGAAGGTTTCTTAGGCACGGAAGAATGGGGGAGCGCGAAGGGAGAATGTCCCGTCGATATTTGCGGATTTGTAAAGACAAGGCGGGAGGTCCCCGAAATCGTGTTCCTCGTCGTTGATTGCGATGTCATCGGCAAGATAGGCGATGACGACGGCTATGAAAAACTGCACAGGCTGCGGAAGCAGGTGCATCTGATAATTTTCTGTTCGAGAATTGAGAAAAGCCTCATCTTCAATGCAATATGACCGGTCGTCGTTATGTCCTGAGCCGCCACCGCAATGCCCTTCTTTTCCGTCACAAAGTCCGGAATTGCCGTCGCAGTGCCAATGATGGGCAGCTGCCGTGCAGGAATCTGCTTCTCCCGAAACATCTGCGACATCAGTCCCGTGTGAATCGGAGCAGGAATAATGCTCGTCCGCAAGGCACATAAACCCGTTATGATGATGGTGGGGCACGAAAGAAACCGCCAACAGTGCAATCACTGCGACAGCAACCATCAAAGCAGACCACGCCCTTTTCGTCATATCCCCAGTTCAAGTAAAACGACCCTCCTCAATATCCAATCTCCCCAAGTATGCAAACTTACATAAAAATTACGAGAATATAATAATAACTCAATGAAAATCCGCATATTTCATCCCGACATCAATAAGTTTTGTCGTGCTTTATTCTCAGGAATGTCCTGTGGCGGCTTCTGCGGGACCTTTCGCAACCTCTGGCTCAATTACATCTTCTCCTGTAACCGAAAAAATCTCAGCCAAAATGCGACTTTTTCTTTGATTTTGGCTGAGATTTCTTTTTGTTTTACATTTAATCGTTTGTCAAATAATAGGATAACTAAATTTGTTGTATATAAGTAATCTCAGCCAAAATGCGACTTTTTCTTCGGTTTTGGCTGAGATTTTTGGAAATTCCGCAGTGGAAGACTATATTTGCAAAAAAGAACGACAGCTATGAATACAGCAAACATCATAGGCAGAAAGCGGGAACTGGAAACAATTGATAGATTGTACCGTTCGGACAAGTCTGAATTTCTGGCCATATATGGTCGTCGCCGTGTCGGCAAGTCATATCTTATAGATGAGGCATTTCGTGGAGAACTGGCTTTTTCCGTAGTCGGGACATTCAGGAAATGTGAGGATGGGGAAGAGCCGATGTACAAAAGGACACAGCTCAGGCATTTCTATCGTAGCCTGCTGGATTATGGACTGGACGCTTCCTATAAGGAACCAAAGAATTGGCTTGACGCTTTCGACCTTCTAAAAAAACTGCTCGCGTTGAACGGACGCAGCCGGAAAATCATATTCATAGATGAACTTCCGTGGCTTGCCGGACCGAAATCGTCTGAACTTGTTGAGGAGCTAGGCTATTTCTGGAACAGCTGGGCAGCGAAACAAAGGAATATCTTTCTGATAGTCTGCGGCTCGGCTACGAACTGGATGCTGGACAATGTTATAAGGGATTACGGCGGTCTCCACGGCCGGCTTACCGAGAAAATATACCTTGCCCCATTCAGCCTTCGGGAGTCGAGGAGGTATTATGCCAGCCGTGGCTTTATGATGTCCGATTACGAGATAGCCCTGAGCTATATGGCTATCGGAGGCATACCATATTATATGGATCGCCTTCGTCCGGATATGACTTTGAACCAGAACATCAACGAGTTTTATTTCCGAAACACGTCGATTGATCAGGAATTTCGTGATGTATATACGGGCTTGTTCCAATCGGCGGACAGATATATCGACATAGTTAGGGCGCTTGGAGGAAAATTTTATGGCATGACGAGAAATGAACTTCTCGCGGACACGAAGCTTAAGGGCGGCGGGACATTTACCAGGATGCTCGAAAACTTGCAGGAATGTGGAATTATACGCTCTTTCTCCCGTTACGGCAAGAGGCGGAAGGAGACGGTCTATCAGTTGTGCGATTTCTTCACTTTGTTCTATCTCAATTTCGTGGGACACAAAAAGCAGCGGCGGGACTGGACTTATTTCCAGCGGTCGCACGAATATGAGAGTTGGAGCGGCCGTACATTCGAGCTTTTGTGTTCGCGCCATATTGAACAGATTCGCGATGCCCTGCGGATAAAGTCAATCGGTCAGGACTATAGTTGGAGCGGACAGTGTCCGGACGGCAGGAATGTTCAGGTGGATATGGTCATATCGTCGCCGGATGAGCGCACGGACTATCTCTGTGAAATGAAGTTTTCTGAAAGCCGCTATTACATAACAGCCGATTACGAGAAGAAGCTGCTGGACAAACTTGATGCATTCCGCAACTCGAAGAACCACAAGCCTTCTCATTCTCTTTTGATGGTTATGATAACTTCGATGGGACTCGGCGAGTCGGTTCACAACCGCCTCGTGAATGCCGAGGTGACCTTGTCTGAACTTTTCAGTTTCTAAGAGAAATGTTGAAGTCTGTCAGAGCGCCGCGACAAGATGCCTTATGCTGTCGAGGCGAGACATGAATGACTTGTCGCTCCGTATTTTCTGCATATTGAATTTGTGCTGCAGTGTCAGGAGCGAGTCTGCGGGAATGTCAAGCGCGGCCTCGAATAGCATCGCCGTCGATTCAGTAATGCTGCGTCGTCCGTTCAGTATGTCATTAAGAATGTTATATGACATACCCATCTGAGCCGCCAGTTCTTTTTGGGAAATTTTCCTGTATTCAATCTCTTCTTTCAGAACCTCGCCCGGATGAGTAGCCCTAAATCCGTACATTTTCGTCGTCATAAGCATAATCATTTATAGTGATTCGACAATTCCAATATGTTGCATACAGTCACAACAATCTCAGCTTCTACTCGTTTTGTCTGAAATTCAATGCGATATTGGTCATTAACCCTGACTGATTCTATTCCTGACTTATCGCCGACAAGTTTCTCGTAATTCAGAGAATGGTATCTGTATAAATCTTCCACAGTCGACAAGGACTCCAACAAATCGATGGTTTTGACATATTTTGCAATAATCTGAGGCTGAAAGCGGTGTTTCTTGTCATGGCTTTTCCCCTTGCGGTAGAGGTCTTCCAGATATTGTTTGTCAAAACGAATTTCCATTGCTTCAAATCCTTATGGAGTGCAAAGATATAAAAGATTTTATACAATACACAAAAAATGTGGAGTGTTTCTCACAAAAATGGGGTTGTGGCCACAACTGAAATCGTTTATAATACAAATATTCCCTAATCTATTGACCTAATTTCGATGTTGCTTACTTCAAGAAAACGAAGAAGACGGCGAGGATGAGGCAGCAGAATGCTACGAGGTGGTTCCACTGGAGCGCTTGGCCTTTGAAGAAAACAGTTACTATGACAGTGAAGACCGTAAGCGAGATGACTTCCTGGATAACTTTGAGTTGCATCAGGTTGAACGGTCCGCCGTTACCATCGAATCCGATACGGTTGGCGGGGACTTGTGCGCAGTATTCGAAAAACGCCACGCCCCAAGAAAACAGGATTACCAGAATCAGTGGCCATCCGGTGGAAATCTTCATTTCCTGAAGTTTCAAATGTCCGTACCAGGCAAATGTCATAAAAACATTTGAGCAGACAAGCAGAAGAATTGTATAGAGAACTTTCATAATCAAGATATTCCAATTGTTTGTATATTACATTTTTAATCAGTTTTTCCTGTGATGTGTAGTCAGCAAATCTTTGCAAATGTAAAAATTTGTTGTGTATGAACAATAAAAATGTAGAAAAGTCGTGTTTTGTTGTCTATAGGTAATAAAAATATGGGAAACTGTTTTTCTGTTGTTTATGGACAATAAAATCGCCCGAGGCTCACCTTCCCTGTGATTGGTTGAAACATTTGAGGCGGTTTAACTGATATTCTTCACAACATCTCTGAACTGCTTGACAGTCATCCGCTGATTCAACCCTTTTTTCAAAATCACCGAAATCAGTTTGTAGAATCTGTCCGGCTACATCCGCCACCGAGGGCACGGTAGAGGTTAATGACTGCTGTGGCCTTTTCCAGCCGGTCTGCCGACCGTCCTGTTTCTGCTCCAAGAAGAGACTGTTGTGCTGTGAGCACTTCCAGGTAGGTGGTTGAGGTGTAGCGCATAAGCATCTCGGTGTTCTCGAGGGCTGACGACAGCGACTCAATCTGGCGGTTGCGCCATTGCTCCTTGACAATCGCTTTTTGGTAGAGTGAGAGGGCGGTGTTGATCTCGGCTCCGGCATTAAGGATGGTCTGGACGAGGCTCAGGCGGGCTTGCTCCATCTGCGACTTGGAAATGCGCAGTTGGCCGCGCAGGGCTCCTCCGTGGAAAACCGGTTGGAAGAGCGAGGCTGCGGCGCCGAGAACAAGACCTGTAGGATTCATAATTGAACCGCTGAGATTGTTTGTCCAGCCGGCCTGACCGGAAAGGCTGATTGAGGGCAGAAGTGCGGCCTTCGCAACATTGACACCGTAGTAGGCGGATGCAAGCGCATTCTCCGCAGAGCGGATGTCCGGGCGGCGTTCAAGCAGACTGGCCGGGACACCTGTCTTCAGTTCTGAAGGAAATTCTGAATCTTCAAACTTACCCCGTGCTATATGCTGCGGAGTTTCGCCCAGAAGGGCACATAGACCGTTCTCAATCTCTGTGATTGACTGGGCGATGCTTTCTGCTGAGGCTGCTGCCGTGCACAATGCTCCTTCCATCTGTGAGACAGCCACCTGATTTGCCATACCTGCTGCCATCATCGCTTTAAGCACCTCGACGCTGCTTGCGTATTTTTCCACTGTCTCGCGGGTGTAGGCGAGTTGCTCGTCAAGCATCAGAAGAGTGTAGTATTGTGTGGCAATCCCGGCTATTAGTCCCGTGCGTACAGCGAGTGCATAGTCGCCTGCCATATCGTAGTTGACCTTTGCCTGACGCTTGCGGTTGGTCAGTTTGCCGAAGATGTCAACTTCCCAGCTTGCGGTGAAAGGGACTGTCCAATTCCAGGATGCTCCGGTGTTGATGCCGCCATCGAGAAAGCTGCTGTTGACGTTCCCGACAGAGCCCTGCGGGGCAAATCCTATGGTCGGGATGTAGGCGAGGCGGGCCATACGGAGCCCCTCATAGGCCTGCTCGACGCTGAGTTGTGCCTTCTTAAGGTCTGTGTTATTGTCGAGAGCCGTCTGAATGAGACTCTGCAACTGCGGGTCGGTGAAGAGTTCCCGCCAACCGAGACTCGCGAGTGAAGTCGTGTCAGTGACGACCTCTCCGAAGAGCATTGAGTCGGCAACGACATTTTCCGGACGTTCATATTTCTTGTATATTCCGCAACTGACGCTTATCATCAGTGCAGCACAATATAATATTATCTTTTTCATATATTAAAATCTTTCTGTGTTGTCGATCTCACCCTTGCGACGCTTCATTTCCCTGACGTCCTCTATCTCTTCGGATATTGACGAATCCGCTGATTTTTCGAACTTTATCGGCTTTATGCGTTCCTCAAGATTCTCGAAAGTCACGAAAAGCGACGGCACGAGGAAGAGGAGAATCAGCGTACCCATGAGCATACCGCCTACAGCACCTGTTCCAAGGGCGGAGTTTCCGTTCGCTCCCACACCACTCGCAAACATCATCGGTATCATTCCGAAGACCATCGTGAGGGCGGTCATAAGGATAGGGCGGAGACGGACTTTTGCCGCTCCGATTGCCGCCTGTTTCACGCTCATTCCGGCCTTGCGCCTTGAGGATGCGTACTCGGTGATGAGAATGGCGGTTTTGGCGAGCAGACCGATGAGCATAATGACTCCCGTCTGAAGGTAGATGTTGTTCTCAAGCCCAAACAGTTTCGCAAAGAGGAAACTTCCCATAACTCCGCACGGAACCGAAACGATTACGGCGAGAGGAATCAGCAAGCTTTCATAGAATGCACAGAGTATCAGGTAGATGAGTACGATGCAGATGAGGTAGATGTAGAGCGAGTTGCTTGAGCTGCGTTCCTCCTCGCGGGCAAGTCCCGAAAATTCAAATCCGTAGTTTCTCGGAAGAGTCTGTGCGGCGACCTCCTTGACGGCGCGAATTGCGTCTCCGGAAGAATACCCGTCGGTGGCGGAGCCGTTCACCGCGATGGCATTGTACATATTAAACCTCGTAAGCGTTTGAGGACCATAGACTTTTGTGAGTTTGACAAACTGGCTCAGCGGAGCCATCTCACCGCTGTTTACGCGCACCATTGTCGCGTCAAGCGTCTGCGGAGTCATTCTGTACTTCGGGTCGGCCTGAATCATCACGCGGTAGACACGTGAGAAACGGTTGATATTGGAGATATACTGACCTCCGTAATATCCCGCGACGGTCGAGAGCACTGTGGCTGGGGAGACGCCGGCAATCTTGCACTTTGCCGGGTCGACATCGACCAGATACTGTGGGAAATTAGGGTTGAATGAACTGTAGGCCTCGGCGATTTCCGGTCTCTTGCGAAGCTCTGAGAGGAAGTCCTGCGAGACATTGAAGAATGTGTTCACATCACCGCCTGTCTTGTCCTGAAGATACATCTCGAATCCGTTGGTCATTCCGTAGCCATTAATCATAGGCGGCGCCATAGGGATAATCGTCGCTTCCTTTATATCCGCGGTGCGCTCCATAATCTTCCCAATCACAGCGTTCACATCGTGTGCCTTGCCCTTTCGTTTCGACCAGTCGGTGAGTTTTATCGTGAGGCTTGCGTATGATGAACCGGAACCGGATATTAGTCCATATCCCGAAACTGTCGATGTGATTTCGATTTCCGGAATATCCTTTATCCTGTCGTATGCCTTCATCAGGACGTCGTTCGTGCTTTGGAGCGATGTTCCCGGAGCCATCTGCAGTTCGACCATAATGTTGCCCATATCCTCGTTAGGCACGAGTCCTGTCTTTGTCGTTGACATAAGCCAGACGAGAAGGACTATGCAGCCGGCGACAATCGTCCAGACAAGATAGCTTCGTTTGATGAAGAACTTGACTCCGTTCTTATATTTGTCGACAATCCTGTCAAAAACAGCAGTGAACTTTTTTCTGAACCTTGCGGAGAATGAATCGACCTCTTCGCCGTCTTTATTGATGTAAGGCTTCAGGAGTATGGCGCAGAGGGCCGGGGCGAGGGTGAGGGCGTTGATTGCCGAGATGCCGACAGCCACAGCCATTGTAATTCCGAACTGAGTGTAGAAAACTCCGGAAGTGCCGCCCATCATTGAGACGGGGATGAAAACTGCCATAAACACGAGCGTGGAGGTGAGAATCGCCGATGTGATGCCGCCCATTGCGTCTTTTGTGGCTTGTAGCGACGATGTGTAGCCGATTTCGAGTTTTGCCTGCACCGCTTCCACAACGACAATCGCATTGTCGACCACCGTACCGATGGCGAGCACGAGCGCAAAGAGCGTGAGCAGGTTGATTGTGAAGCCGGCTACGGCCATAAATGCGAATGTACCGATGATTGCGACAAAAATGGAAACCGTCGGGATGAGCGTCGCGCGGAAGTCCTGGAGGAAGAAATATACGACGAGCACCACGAGCAGGATTGCGAGAAGCAGAGATTTGATGACCTCCTTGATGGATGCGTAGAGGAAGTCGTTGACGCTCAGCATAGAGTCAATCATCAGACCTTCCGGCATAGTCTCGCGTGCCTCCTCGATGAGTGCGTCGATGTCGTTCACGACCTGGGTGGCGTTGGATCCTGCCACCTGGAACACCAGCATCTCCACTCCCGGATGTCCGTCGGTGGTTGATTTATATCCATACGACTCTGTGCCGAGTTCGATGTGAGCGACGTCCTTAAGTCTGAGAACTTCTCCTGTAGGGAGGGCGTTGATGACCATTTCACCAAATTCCTCGGGAGTCTGCTTTCTTCCGGAATACTTCATTATATATTCGAAAGAAGAACCGGAACTCTCTCCGAATGAACCCGTTGCGGATTCGATGTTCTGCTCGGAGAGCACTCCTGTTATGTCGCTCGGAATCAGATGGTAGTGCGCCATTGCCGCCGGGTTGAGCCAAACTCGCATAGCGTATTTGTCTGACAACAGAACAACGCTGCCCACTCCCTTGATTCGCTTGAGTTGAGGCTCGATGTTGAGGTCTGCATAGTTGGCGAGGAACTTTGTGTCGTAGCCGCTCTCAGGCGTGGCGTGCAGGTCGAGGACCTTAATCATACTGTTCTGCCTTTTTACGGTAGTGACTCCAATCTGGTTGACCTCTGCCGGAAGCGAGCCTGTTGCCTGCGAAATCCTGTTCTGGACGTTCACCGCTGCCATATCCGGGTCGGTACCCTGACGGAAATAGACCATAATCTCTACGCTTCCGGAGTTGGTCGCAGTGGATGACATATAGTCCATATTCTCAACACCGTTGATGGCCTCCTCGGTGAGATGACAGATTTCTGCACGGTCTCCGCGCTTGCTCCCGGGTAGGATGTCATCACCATAATGGTAGGCGGGGCAATGTCCGGGAACTGCTCGACCGGAAGTGTCTTCACAGCGATGAGACCGGCAAGGACAATGACGGTTGAAATGACCGCCGACAGCACCGGCCGCTCAATAAATGTCTTTATATTCATATTGTTATATTATTCAAAACTTTTGTATTCTATTTTTTCTATTTCTATTCCCAGTTGTTTAACAACTTGAATTAGGGTGCAATAAAAAGATGGAGTGCAAGGC
>SAMEA104315435__coassemble_1331_pt1 | contig 10658 bp, 8 predicted proteins | sample SAMEA104315435__metabat2_low_PE_027 | metagenome-assembled genome bin SAMEA104315435 (sample SAMEA104315435) | gut metagenome | biome: Monkey gut; feature: monkey-associated habitat; material: faeces | place: China | collected 2013 | reverse complement strand
TTGGAAAAAGCGGAACAGGTACCCCACTTTCTTTGTATGTATAGCTCTGCCCGGAACTTTCTCATCTTGCCTTTGAACGCTATGTCATCCAGCGGATATATCTCGATGCTCCTGTCTTGCCGTCGATTTCTCCGGAGCTGTTTGACTATGATGAGGTTGGGACGAGAATCGCGCCTTTCCGCGCTTTTCTGACATTCTGGTTTGTTTATTGTGTCATCTTGAACTTTCCCGTTCGGTCTCAAACCGCACCCGGCAATCGCGGAATTTGCTCTCAAGTGCCCCGGCTTTGAGAGCAAGCCAAAGCTCGAACAACCGGTCCTGTATCATATACGCCGCTTTCGCGACTTTCTGGACCATAGACATTTTCTCACTCATCAGATTATTCAGCGAATGCTGTACTGACGAAGCATTGTCAAGGCTATATTTTTTCAGCATACCCTCGGAAGTCAGACTTTTGGCGATGCCCTCGTTTGCTATGCAGTAGAGCAGTTTCCTGTCCTTTAGGCTTGACACCCGGCCTATCTGCTCCCTGTATTCCTCGTCGTGTCTGTCAAGAATCGAGTGAATTGCAGCCACGACGTCTTCCTTGCCGGCATCTGGCTTGCCCTCAGTTGTCATAAAAGTTTCTTTCATTACCTCCTGCATATTGAAGGTATTTCCCGACATCAGATAATAGACGAACTCAACAGCGTTCGCGTCAATGCTGCGCCCGTAGTCTTCAAACATTGATTTCACAAAGTCTTTATATGCATCAATGCCGATAATGTCCAAGTCCATCGTCAGGGCACTTTTGTAGAAAGGCTGGTTGTAATTGAGAAACATCGTGTTGAGGATATGCCTTGAACTGCCGGAGAAAATGAATTTCGTGTTATTTAGTTCCTGAATCTTGCTGCGCAGTATGGCGGCCATGCGTTCCGGATAGTTCTCAATCTGCTGAAATTCATCGAATACTATAAGCCCCGGCTTGTCGGCATGCTCATATTCATTCAAAATCTCGTTGATTGTAAAAACCGGATTCGGCGTGGCCCCAAGGCCGATTGACGGAAAGTCTATAACCGTACCGTTGTAAGAGCCGAGATTCAGTTGGATTCCCTTTGCATACGACACTAATGTCTTCCATGTCTTTGTTGCCTTTGCGAATGGGGACATCATAAACTTGTTCTGCAGTTCGCGTTCAAATTCGGATGCGGACAATGTCCCGAATACATCGACATATAGGGTGTTATAGTGTTTTGCAATCTCATCTTGAGCCAAAACATGCTTGATGAGACTTGACTTGCCCACTCTTCGCGGGGCCTTCAGGACAACATTGTTTCCGTTTTTTATATACCGGATAATTTCCGCTGTCTCGTTCTTTCTGTCACAAAAATATTTGTCCGGAATGTCAGTTCCGATGAAAAATGGGTTCAGAGGTTTGCGTGCGGCCATAATGTATAATTTCCTGCAAGGTAGGCATATTTCTGGTTTTATACAAAAAATATTATATTTTTTCTATAAAATCCGCTCGGTGAAGAGCAGCAGGTTTTTGCCGGTTTTATCGACGTGGAGGGCGAAGATGTGGTGGCGGTCGGAGGGTTTGCAGCCGAGACGTCTGCGGAGTTCTTCGCTGGTCATCCGGACTCCTCGGGCTGTGACTTCGGCTTCGGGATGGCTTTTGCCGAATTCCTTAAGCTCCTTGCCGGACATTTCAGCGATGTCGAGGATGCGGAACAGCTTGCCGGAGTCTTTCAGACAGCGGCGGCCGCAGAAATGTTCCCGGTCCGTTGCTGAAGATATATTTGTTGCCGAAGATGTGGCCTTTGCCATGTCAGATGCATTCTCCCTCAATAATATATAATAGTGCGTGTCGCGTCCGAGTGCGGAAGCGCCGAATCGTTGCCCGATAAGGCGGAAGCATCCGGCTTTCATCAGCGCTTTGCCTGGTTCGAACAGCAGTGCTCCCGGGACAATTTCCGCCGCATCCGTGAGGTGCGGTCCCGGGCAGCCGTTTTCCTCGTCGCGGCGAAATTCAAACACAGGGGAGTCCTTCCCGGCGTCGGGATTTCCTGCATCAAGATTTCCGGCGTCAAGATTATAAACCCTTATCAGACAGCCGTCTTGCTGCCCAGAGGCCTGTACATTCCGCCGCATCAAGACAAGCAGCTCCTTGCATTCCCCTCCGGATTCGATGATTTGGAGTTCACGGCACTCATTCCCCAGCCTTTCAAGCACCATGCTGATGTCAGCCATAGGGGAGAGCTTCAGAGCGAGAATAGGGGCAATCCCAAGAAGTATATCTTTGATTTTCAGGACGTCCGGAGAGCAGTCCTCCAAAAGAAATACCTTTTTCCCGCATCCGTCCCGCCTCGCCGGGTCAAGATAAATCACGTCGGGGCTAAATGTCTCAAGCCTTTCCCGAAGGCCTCCGTCGTAATCGTATAACCCTTCACTTGATTTGTCGCAATCCGTCATACCATCCCCTTTGGCGACGTCGTTGCTGGCATTTGTCGTTCCTGCAGCACTCACGCCGAGCGTCCGTGGATTCACCTCAGAGCGACAGACCTCAATGTTTCCGGCTCCGAGCACTCTGAAATTGTGTTCCGCCGCCTCGGCCAGCTCGGGCAGCATCTCGTTGTAGAGCACCGCCTCCGCCACATTCGAGAACTCAAGGCAGTCCACGCCGAGTCCTCCGGTAAGGTCCGCGATACGCAATGGTTGTTTACTGAGAAATTCCCTGATTGCCAAGGCCTTATGCCGGGCCGTAGCCTCTCCACTGCACTGCTCCGCTGACAATGTCCTCGGTAGCACCAATCCATCCGTTGTAGCCCAGAGCGGAGCCTTCCTGGACAGTTTACGTCTGCTGACAAGCGTGCTCACGGCCGCCGCCACATCAATTTCCGGCCACTTCGCCTTCTGAAGCGCCAGCCTGTCCGGGTCATCGCCATAATGCTCCCGGATAAACTCCGACAGCGAATCCATATTTTTTGAACTATTCTTTTCCCGATTCATATCCATGCGACAAAATTACTACAAAATACTTTTTGGGTGAGCGATATTTATTGTATTTTTGCGTAGCCGATTCTGAATCTCGCGGAGTTGCGATGCTCAGGCGGCTATTGTAATGAATATGAATAACTTTTAATATTGAGACTTATGGACTACATGGAAAATGCGAAATCCTGGATTCTCGGGGATTATGACGAGGCTACGAAAGAGGCTGTTCATCAGCTGATTGACTCCGGCGACATGGCCGCTCTTGAGGACGCTTTCTACAGGAAACTGGAATTCGGTACCGGCGGACTTCGCGGAAAGATGGGCGTCGGAACCAACAGGATGAACAAATATACGGTCGGGATGGCCACGCAAGGGCTTGCAAACTACATTCTCAAGAATGTTCCGGGCGAAAACCATTCCGTCTGCATTTCGTTCGACAGTAGGAACAACAGTGCGGAATTTGCCAGGATTACGGCTCATGTGCTTGCGAACAACGGCATTTCAGTGTGGCTCTACGACCGTCTGCGTCCGATTCCGCTCTTGAGTTTTGCGGTGAGGACGAAGAAGGCAACTGCCGGTGTGATGATTACCGCGTCCCACAATCCGAAGGAATATAACGGATACAAGGTGTTCTGGAGCGACGGAGCGCAGATTATATCCCCTGTGGACAAGAATATTGTAGCCGAGGTGAACAAAATCACCGACCCTTCAATGGTGAAGTTTGAACCGGGCGACAAATGCGCCGAGATTACTCTCATGGGCGCCGAGATGGACAAGGCATATATGGATGCGGTGACGACTCTCATGCTTTCTCCTGAGTCTGTGGCACGACATTCCGACATGAAGATTGTCTACACTCCGCTTCACGGTTCGGGCGTGCGCATTGTTCCTGAACTTTTGGACCGCGTGGGATTCAAACACATTCTCCACGTTCCGGAACAGGACATAAGTGACGGCAACTTCCCGACAGTCCAGTCTCCGAATCCGGAGAATGGTGAGGCTCTCACGATGGCAATTGCGGTGGCTGACAGGGAAAATGCCGACCTCGTGCTGGCGACCGACCCTGACGCGGACCGCGTGGGAATCGCTGTGCGTGACGACAAGGGCAAGATGGTGCTGCTCAACGGCAACCAGACCGGCTCCATCCTCACATATTACATCCTCCGCCGGCGCCACGAGAAGGGTACGCTCACTCCTGGGTGCTACTGCGTGAAGACCATCGTCACCACCGAACTCATTCGTGCAATTTGCGAAAAATACGGCGTGAAGGTCTATAATGTCCTCACGGGCTTCAAGTACATAGCCGACGTCGTCCGCAACAATGAGGGCAAGGGCGAGTTTGTATGCGGAGGCGAGGAGAGCTACGGATTCAATGTCGGAGAATATGTCCGCGACAAGGATGCTCCGATTTCTTGCGCTATGGTTGCAGAATGTGCCGCTTGGGCTGCCGATCAAGGCAAAACACTCTATCAGTTGCTCCAGGACATCTACAAAGAGTTCGGCTACTACCGCGAGGCTCTCGTTTCACTCGTGCGTGAAGGAAAGGCCGGAGCAGAGGAGATTGCAGCGATTATGGCGGATATGAGAAACAATCCGCCTAAGTCTTTGGCCGGCACTCAGGTAGCGAAGGTTATCGACTACCTCAAGACTGAGGAGACAGGTCTGCCTTCGTCCAACGTGCTTCAGTTCTATTCGGCCGAGGGTGACGTTGTTTCTGTGCGTCCGTCCGGCACTGAGCCGAAGATCAAGTTCTATTTCGGTGCGCATGGAGACAATGCTGATGCCAAGATTGCGCAGCTGAAGGAACAATTCGGTCTGTAACGGATATGCGGAAAATTTTATGGCTTCACGGGTTCGGCGGGTCGGCAAAATCGGGTATCGTCAACTTTCTGAGGAAATACTATCCTCAGTTCGATTGGGTGGCACCGGAGTTGAACCACCATCCCGGAGAGTCCATCGCGAAAATCAACGAGTTGCTGAAGGATGGTGACTATGCCGCCGTCCTCGGCACCTCGCTTGGTGGCTTCTATGCCGTCTGCTGCGATTTCCGCGGGCCGGAATTGGTCATAAATCCTGCGGTGAATCCGTATGAGACGATTCAGAAGCACCTTGGTAAGAATAAGTGGTTCGGCCCGCGTTCGGACGGTGCGACGGAATTCATTGTGACAGAGAATGATGTAAAGGAGTTTCTGGACTGGCCGCTGCCTGTCGGAAATGATGACTGCATCACGCCAACAGGGGAGGAGGCCTTTCCCGGAATGCTTCCGGACAGGATTCTATGCCACTACACCGAACATGACCAGCTTCTCGGTGAGGAGATCAAGGCTGACTACGAGCGTCTGTTTTCCAACCGTGAGATGATGACGCACCACGTTCTTCCAGGCCATGTCGTCACAGAAAGCTACATTGTCCGCATCCTTCCAAAATTTATCTGGAATGTCTGAACTTAAGAAGTCCTGAGCAGGGGGATAAAATACTTTTTAATTATTTGGAAATGACTTATTTATCACTTCCGGACAATAACGGTGCTGATCGTCGTCTGGTGTTTTACCTCTCGATGGAGGAATATGCAGCCGAAAATCTTGACACGCTGCTGAATAGCCGCTGTGGAACATTAAAAGATAGTTCCACGGACTCGGATAGGACCATGTGGAACAGTGACGGACTGTTCTTCATCTGGCAGGTGACCCCCACTGTCATCTTCGGTCGCAACCAAGACATGAACACAGAAGTCAATGTCCCATACTGCCGCGAACATGGAATCGCGATGTACCGCCGGAAGAGTGGAGGCGGATGCGTATTCGCCGACAAAGGAAACATAATGATCTCATATATAAGGCGTTGCTCCGATGTTTCGGCACTTTTTAGTGAATATCTCGAAAAATTGGCGGAATTTCTACGCAGCCTCGGCATTGACGCGGAGGTGTCGGGGCGCAACGATGTTCTCGTGGACGGAAGGAAAGTTTCCGGCAACGCATTCTCTCTCAAGCCTAACGGTGTCGGGATTGTCCACGGCACATTCCTCTACGACCTTGACTTTGACACGATATCTTCCGCAATCACTCCGTCCCGTGCGAAACTTCAGAGCAAGGGAGTAAAGTCCGTGGAACAGAGGGTGATAAATCTCAAATCGCTTCTTGATGAAAAAAATATCGGTCTTGAAGCATTGAAATCAGCTTTAATTTCATACTTTTGTACTGACGCTTTTGGACTGAGCGAGGCACAGGAAGGGGAGATTTCCGAAATAGAAAAATCCTATCTTGACCCCTCGTTCATTAAGGGGCACATCGGATGCTCGGATGACAGCCTTTGACCTGTTGTAGGATGATGTCAGACGCTTTGCTTGCCTTCCGAAATGCCTTTATTGAAGTAATGTGAGCTATAACACAGCAAGCCAATCACTTGCAAAATTTTGGTCAAGTAATGGAAAACCACAATTCTGAAAAGAAAACCTGTCTCTATGACAGCCACGTCGCTCTCGGGGCACAGATGAGTCCGTTCGGAGGCTTTATCATGCCGATTCAGTACACGAACATCGTCGATGAGCACAACGCCGTCCGAAACGATGTCGGAATGTTTGACGTCTCTCATATGGGCGAGGTGTTCGTTAGCGGACGAGATGCGGAAAAGTTTGTGAACCATATATTTACAAACGATGTCGCAGGAATGCCGGACGGAAAGATTCTCTATGGGATGATGCTCCGTGAGGACGGAGGAGTCGTGGACGATTTGTTGGTCTATAAGCTTTATGAAAAAGGGAAATATCTCCTTGTCGTGAATGCCGCAAACATCGCTAAGGATGTGCAATGGATTGAGTCTCAGGCCAAAGGCTTCGATGTGGAGATTTCCGACGACTCTGAGTTTTGGGGCGAAATCGCTGTACAGGGACCGTCTTCCGAAAAGAAACTCACTGATATTCTTGGACTTACTGGACTGTCAGAGCTTGAGTTCTACACATTCCGCGAATTTGAGTGGAAGGGTAAAAGGCTGATTGTCAGCCGAACAGGCTACACAGGAGAAGACGGATTCGAGATTTATGCCGTGAATGAGGCGATTGTGGACATCTGGACGTTGCTCCAAAAGGCGGGAGTGAAACCTTGCGGGCTCGGTTGCCGCGACACTCTGCGTTTCGAGGCGGGACTGCCGCTCTACGGACACGAACTGGACGACAGCACGACTCCGATTGAGGCTTCTCTCGGCATGTTTGTGAAGACCGACAAGGTGGAGTTTATAGGTAAGGAAGTAGTTGAACGTCAGAAAGTTGAAGGCGTGGAAAAGAAGCTTGTCGGCATTGAGATTTTCGACAAAGCTATTCCGAGGGCAGGCTATCCGGTGCTTGACGAGCATGGAGTGCAGATTGGTGAGGTGACAACCGGTTATCATTCGATTTCGCTTGACCGCAGCATCTGCATGGCATTTGTCGACAAGGCGCATTCTGCACTTGACACCCCGGTTCAGATTCAGATTCGCAAGAAAGTATTTCCGGGCAAAGTCGTGAAACGGCGTTTCTACACCCCGAACTACAAGAAATAGTCGAATCCGGTCTTGAAAAAGCCAACTAGTGAAACAGAAAGATAAACTGAATTATTGGATTTAAGGTATTGATAATCATAAAAATACAAAAATATGTCAAAGGTACTTGAAGGACTCAAATACGCTGAGTCACACGAATGGGTTAAGGTAGAAGGCGACATCGCCGTAATTGGAATTTCAGATTTCGCGCAGCATTCTATGGGTGATTTGTCATATGTTGACATGCCGTCGGTCGGTGACGATGTTGCTGCGGGAGAAGAGTTTGGCGCCGTTGAGAGCGTGAAGGCAGCGAGCGACCTCATTTCACCGGTTTCCGGAACCGTCATCGAGGTTAATGAGGCTCTTGAAGATGAGCCGGAACTGCTCAACGAAGATCCGTATGCAAACTGGATTATCAAGGTGCAGATGAGCGAGCCCGGCGAGGTTGATAGTCTTTTGGACGCCGCCGCTTACGAGAAACTTTGCAATTCTTTTTGAGAATGACGAATACTGATTCATTTGCCTATTTCCCTCATACTGAGGGGGATATTGCCAAGATGCTGGACCGGATCGGAGTGCGGGAAATTGAGGACTTGTACTCCGATGTCCCGTCTGAATTCATTTATAAGGGGGAATATGACCTTCCGTCGGCCATGTCGGAAATCGAGGTGAGGAGGTATTTCGAGAACATTGCGTCGCTGAACGTTCCCATGAAAGTTTTTGCCGGCTGCGGTGCGTACGATCACTACAGTCCTTCCGTCGTTCCCTACATCCTTTCCCGTTCTGAGTTCCTCACGGCCTACACGCCGTACCAGGCGGAAATTTCTCAAGGGACACTGCGCTATATCTTTGAATGGCAGACCATTATCTGTCGTCTCACCGGAATGGACGTGGCAAACGCCTCAATGTACGATGGCGCGACAGCTGCAGCCGAGGCTATGTTCATGACGCTTGCCTGCACGAAGAAAAAAGACAGCGTCCTCATTTCCGACACGCTCCTTCCTAATGTAAGGGCAGTTGTGACGACTTATGCCAAATTTCATGGAGTTCAGCTGACTCTTATTCCTGCAAAGGACGGCGTGACTGATTTCGAGGCGGTCAAGAAGGAACTTTCCACAGGTGACGTTGCCGGACTTCTTGTTCCGGGAATCAACCGCTTTGGAGTCATCGAGGATCTATCCGGCTATGCTGATGCCCTGCATGAAGCCGGTGCGCTGCTTGTCGAATACTGCGACCCATCAGCGATGGCCGTGCTCCGGACAGCAGGAGAAAACGGTGCCGACATCGCCTGCGGAGACGCTCAGACTCTTGGCATACCTCTTTCTTTCGGAGGCCCTTACGTCGGGTTTCTTGCCTGCCGACACGAATTTATGCGCAAGTTGCCGGGACGCCTTGTCGGAGAAACGACTGATGTTGACGGCAAGCGTGCTTTCGTGCTGACCCTTCAGGCCCGCGAACAGCACATCCGCCGCGAGAAGGCAACGTCGAACATCTGTTCGAACCAGTCACTAATGGCTCTCTATGTGGCTGTTTATGTGTCGCTTATGGGCCGGGATGGACTTCGCGGGGTCAATGAGCTCAGTTGCAGCGGGGCGCATTATCTCAGGTCTGAACTCTTGAAGACAGGACTTTTTGCCGAGCCGTTCACGCAGAAGCGCCCGTTCCTGAAGGAATTTGTCCTCAGGCCGCTTGTTGACATTGCGCTCTTGCAGCAGGCACTTCTTGATGCCGGATTTTTTGGAGCTGTCGCGACGGAAGAAGGCTTCGTTTCATTCTGTGTCACGGAAAAGCATTCGAAAGAAGAGTGCGACAGTCTCGTTGACGTTGTGAAATCTTTGAAAAAATAGGGGAGAGCGAGATATATGAAATATTACGACAAACTTATATTTGAACTTTCGTCTGACGGGCGCAAGGGATATACGCTTCCTGTAAATGACTATTCGTCAGAGTACTGTCTTGAGAACTCGGTGCCGGTGGAGTTACTTCGCGATGAGCCGGCCGAGTTGCCGCAGGTCAGCGAGCCCGACGTCGTGCGTCACTACACGAATCTCTCGCAGATGAACTTCGGCGTTGACACCGGATTTTACCCGCTAGGCAGCTGTACGATGAAATATAACCCGAAGATCAATGAGGAGATTGCCTCCATGCCGGCCTTTGCAGGGATTCATCCGCTTCAGCCTATGTCCACCGTCTCAGGTTGCCGAAAAGTTTACGCAGACCTGTCGAAGGCTCTTTCCTCGATTACAGGAATGGCGGCATTCACGCTCAACCCGTTTGCCGGCGCTCATGGAGAACTCACCGGTCTTATGATTATGAGGCAGTATCACATTTCTCGAGGCGATTTCGGTCGCTGCAAGGTAATTGTGCCGGACTCGGCTCATGGGACAAATCCGGCTTCAGCTGCGGTCTGTGGCCTTGATGTCGTTGTCGTGAAGTCAAAGCCTGACGGGCGTATAGATGTGGAGGACCTGAAGCCGCTTCTGGACGGGACAGTTGCCGGCATAATGATGACAAACCCGAACACGCTCGGGCTTTTCGAGACTGAAATCAAGGAAATCGCGACACTTGTGCACGGCTGTGGCGGGCTTCTCTACTACGATGGGGCAAACATGAACCCGCTCATCGGTGTCGTGCGTCCCGGCGACATGGGATTCGACATCATGCACCTGAATCTCCACAAGTCCTTTTCCACTCCTCATGGAGGCGGCGGTCCCGGAGCAGGCCCGGTCGGAGTTGCCGCTCATCTCGTGAAACATCTTCCTCAGCCGGATTTCTATGTTGCAGGGAAGCCGTCTGACGATTTAGGGAAGACAGCAGACTACACTGAACCGGAGGAGGATTCTCTCGGCCGTGTCAGCGGATTTCAGGGAAACTTCGGTGTGCTGCTCAAGGCTCTGTGCTACATACTGATGCTCGGCAAGGAGAACATCAAGGCCGTGGGGCCGCTTGCAACGCTCAGCGCCAACTATATAAAGGAATCGCTCAAGGATAGTTTCGAGCTCCCGATTCCGTCAGTCTGCAAGCACGAGTTTGTGTTTGACGGACTGAAGGATAAGTCTACGGGCGTGACGACTCTGGATGTTGCCAAGCGCCTGCTCGACTATGGCTTCCATGCTCCGACAATCTATTTCCCTCTGCTTTTTCATCAGGCTATAATGATAGAACCTACGGAG
>SAMEA104315435__coassemble_1329_pt1 | contig 10696 bp, 8 predicted proteins | sample SAMEA104315435__metabat2_low_PE_027 | metagenome-assembled genome bin SAMEA104315435 (sample SAMEA104315435) | gut metagenome | biome: Monkey gut; feature: monkey-associated habitat; material: faeces | place: China | collected 2013 | reverse complement strand
GTCGCTTCCGGTGGCCTTCGCGAGCTGGGCGAATGCCATGCAGGCGAATGTGTTGGAGAATATGTTGTAGGGCTGAACCAAAGGCTGTCCCTCGCGGTTGAGCGAGAAGTAGAAGTCCCAGTTGTCGTCATGACCGTACTTCTTGAGGAACTCGGCTCCCTGAACTGCACATGCAAGCCATTCGGGATTCTTCTCCACTTTGTTGTAAAGCATTGCGAACATCCAGACTTCCCTACCCTGAAGCCAGACGAATTTGTCTGTGTCATAAACGCTTCCGTCACGGTCGAGACAGCTGAAATAGCCGCCAAAAACATTGTCCTGAGAGTGTTCAAGCCAGAAAGGAAGACAATTTTCCCTCAGTTCTTTTTCATAGCGTAAAGCTATCTGTTTAAAATCTACGTTACGCATATCGTGTTTATAATTATTATTTGCTTAACTTGAGCACAAATATATAAATTTTTATTAATAATTCCTTAATTATTTAAAATATTTTCAAATAAAAGAGAAAGAACAATAATATTTCCGAATGTTTGAGTTTGCGAATGAAAATCACTATTTTTGCAGAGAAAAGCGTGCAAAATAAAACTAATCGATTAAATATCAATGAAAACAAAACATCTGATTATACTGCTTGCGGCAAGTTTTCTCTTTGTAGGAGCATCAGTTACCGCATTCGCAAAAGACAAAGCAAAGGTCACAGACGCATCCGATTCAAAAATTACATATATAGGCAGGGTGCTCAAGGAAGGTCCGAATGTTTCTTTCGACTGGTCGGGAGTACAGTGCAGACTGCGTTTCAACGGCACAGGAATCTCGCTCAGATGTTCCGACACAAAAGCCAATTATTACAATGTCTGGATTGACAAGGAAACAGGTTGTACTCCAGACCTTGTAATCCGAACAGCAGGAAAAGACACAACGATTGTTCTTGCAGAAAAACTCGGCAAGGGAATCCACAACCTCACGCTTCTCAAAAGGACGGAAGGCGAACAGGGAAAGACCACATTCCACAGTTTCGAGACCACAGGAGAACTGCTCCAGGCAGACCCCGTGCGCAAACGCCTGATTGAGTTCGTCGGAGATTCCTACACCTGCGGATATGGCACAGAAAACTCGGTCAAGGACGACCCGTTCAAACCGGAAACAGAAAACTGCAATCTCACATACGCCGCCATCGCATCCAGGTATTTCGACGCTGACTGCATTCTCGTATGCCACTCGGGGCGAGGCATTGCAAGAAACTACGACGATTGGGGAAAAGGCACAGCGAGAACCACTATGCCGGAGAAATATGAATATGTTTTCGACGAGGCAGAAGGCCCCCTTTGCGACAAACCCGAACAGACTCCGGACCTTGTGGTCGTGTATCTTGGAGCCAACGACTTCTCCTGCGGACGGCAACCTTCGATGGAGCTGTTCTGCCAAAACTACCATTTACTTCTGAACAAAATCAAAGCAAGATATGGAAAAGAAACTCCGGTGCTCTGCCTCGCAGCAATGCAGGACAACGGAATCTATGTCTATGTGCGCGAAGCCTGCCTCAGAAGCGGCCTTGAAGGCATCTGGTGCGTAGGAGTCCACCGGGGAATCTACAATGAAGACTCCGACCTTGGCGCCAGTATGCATCCCAACCATGTGGGACAGAAGAAGATGGCTTTCAATATAATCCCATACATATCCACCATCACCGGCTGGGAAATGAAATAAGGTAATAAGATAGTCTATATCATAAAATTTAGAAATAACATTAAAACAACAATGACGACTTTTCTCAACAACATAGAGGGCAAGGGTGCCATTATGAAGCAGAAGATTCTCGGGCTTTGTATTAATGACGGAGATTTCAGCATTGCGGAATTCAGCAAGGAACTCAACGCCAGCATCCCTACAGTCACAAGACTCATTGGAGAACTGATTGAAGACGGATTTCTCGAGGACCTCGGAAAGACAGGAACTTCGGGAGGAAGGCGCCCGAGCATCTACGGGCTCAATCAGGCTGCCGGCTATTTCGTGGGAGCGGACGTCCGCAGACACCACGTCAGCATCGCCGTGACCAATTTTAAGGGCAAACTTGTTGACTACAAAGAAGATATTCCTCTTGTGCTGGAAGGGACCGAGGACTCGCTCCGCCACCTGACGGAACTCATAAAGAAAAACACCGCATCGCTTGGAATTGAACAGGAAAAGGTTCTTGCCTATGGCATCAACCTCACCGGGCGTGTCAACCACGAGACAGGCTACAGTTTTTCATATTTCATCGGTGAGGACAAACCGCTTTCTCAAGTGCTTGAAAAAGAGCTCGGTGCGCCGGTATTCATCGAGAATGACTCCAGAGCGATGGCTTATGGCGAGTATATCTGCGGAGAGGCGAACAACGAGAAGAATATGCTCTTCATCAACCTCAGTTGGGGTCTTGGAATGGGAATGGTGCTCGACGGAAAACTTTCCTACGGCAAATCCGGATTCTCCGGTGAAATCGGACACTTCCCTATGCTCGACAACGGCAAAATCTGTCAGTGCGGCAAAATCGGATGTCTCGAAACAGGCGCATCCGGCTCGGCTCTCCACAGGATTTTCGTCGAAAAAATCAAGGAAGGAAAGGCTTCATCCATATCCTCCAGATTTGAGAATCCCGAGGATATAGGCATAGACGACATTGTGGAGGCTCTTATGGAAGAGGATGTGCTCGCTATCGAATGTGTCGAGGAAATCGGTTCTGTGCTGGGTCAGGCAATTGCCGGTCTGATTAATATCTTCAATCCCGAACTGGTGGTGATTGGAGGAAGACTCGCCATTGCGAAAGACTACCTTATGTTGCCGATTAAGAGCGCTATCAACCGTCACTCACTCATTATCGTGAGCAAGGACACAAGCATCAAGTTCTCAAAACTCGGGAAGAAAGGCGGTCCTGTCGGAGCTTGTATGCTCTCACGCAGCCGACTGCTCGGACTCCTTTAACAAACACGACCCTCAGTATGAAAAAAATCTGTATCCCGGCAGTAATAATCGCAACATTGATGTTTCTGCCCGGTTTTGCCTTTGCACAGAAACTGTCTCCCAAAGAAATCAAAGACGGCACCGCCTATTATGACGGGGCGGAACTGCCTCTTTTCGGAAAAGCTTTTGAGGGTGACTGCGCAAACGGACGCTACAGAAGGCTCCCCGCAAGACTCGAAGGGGGCTGCAGGGGCGCTGTTTGGCATCTCGGACAGGAAAGCGCGGGACTCTATCTCCGTTTCAGGAGCGACTCCCCTTTTGTCAAGGCGCATTGGGTCTCCACTTTCGACAACAGGATGAACCACATGACCGACACGGGAGTAAAAGGCCTTGACCTCTATTTTCTGCACGATGGGAAATGGAGATTCGCAGGCAGCGGAAGACCGAAGGGGAAAGAAAATGAAGCGACAATAGTTGCGAATATGGACAGGGAGGAAAGGGAATATATGCTCTATCTTTCTCTGTATGACGGAATTGACCAGATAGAAATCGGAATTGACGAAAACTCAGGCATCGGACTCCCCCAAATCGACAGTCCTCGAAGCGGAAGCCCGATTGTGATGTATGGCACCAGCATTCTTCAGGGAGGCTGCGCTTCCAGGCCGGCAATGGCACACACGTCCATCATCTCAAGGACACTCGATCGCGAAGTGGTGAATCTCGGATTTAGCGGAAACGCCCTCCTGGATATGGAAATCGCCGAGCTGATGGCAGAAGTGGAATCCCCTTCACTCTATGTGCTTGACTATGTCCCAAATGCATCCGCAAAGGCAATTGCCGAAAAGGGCGAAGAGTTTTTCCGCATCCTTCGCAAAGCTCATCCGAAAACTCCTGTAATCTTTGTCGAAGATCCGCTTTTCACCCACTCAATTGTGGATAATCACATCCGGGAAGAAATCACGCGAAAGAACGCCGCGCAGAAAGAACTTTTTGAAAGGCTGCGTCGCCAAGGGGAGAAGTTCATCTATTATGTCCCTGCCGACAATCTCATCGGAAACGACGGGGAGGCGACAGTCGACGGAATACACTTCACCGACCTCGGAATGGAACGTTATGCCCGGGTGATGCTGCCGGTGATGAAAAAAGCCCTGCGCAAGCACTGAAATAAGACTTGCGCAGGACTTCTGTATAATTCAGGCACGCTCTATTCTTCCACCTCTCGTCCGTGAAGGTCTATTTTCACTTTGTGGAAAGGGTCTTCCGTTCTGTCAATCTGTGCGGCCTTGAGAATGATTGACGGGTCATCCGGAGCAAACCAGGTTTGGTTTGACCAGTCAACGTTGCGCCCCACGCCACGGATGAGGCCTGTCGCCCCGATTCTCTGGATTGCCTCAAAGTTTTCGTCCCCGGGTTTGAGGTCAAGATATGGCATTATGTAGGCTCCGGATGCAAGCAGAACATCCTGCACCTCTCTCACCGGCACATCCCGGACTTTTTCGCCCTTTTCCACGGCAAGAGCAGCCAATACGCCGGCCGCCTGACCAATCTGCATCACCACCGGTTGAAGCCTTGTGGAACCGTTCATTATGTTAGTCACCGAAATTGATTTCTCCGCCACAATAAGGTCGTCCACAACTTTGGGAATGAGAGAGCCCATCGGAACATTGAAGGAAGGAATCGGATAGAAGTGCAACTCGGGGAGATTATCCCAGTCCGGATTGCGATAGTGGTGGTGGTCGATAGGATAATCCCCTACCGCTATTCCCGTGCGGTAGAGCGGCTCATCACTGTCAAAGGGCTTTGCGGCGTGGTCCACGGTGAACGTCACCTCACCCTCTATCCTGCGGGCTTCACGATGATAAGGGATGAACGGAAATCCGTCAGAGGTTGGAAACTCATCATCGGCGATTCCAAGATTCTTGAATCCGAGTTCGGTCTGGATGTAGTAGAGGAAGCATCTTGTGATGTCCTTTGCCTTTTCGTAGGCAAAACTGCGTTCCTCCGGGCTCATCTCAATGACGTTGGCATAGTAGTCGTTGCCGTCAATCGGCCAGTTGAGCATATATTTCTTTCCTCCAGGCAAACGGCCGTAGTCAATCATTTCCTGCGGAGACCAGAGTATCCTCCCGTAGCTTGCCACCGTGCTGCGAGGTCCCTTGCAACTGTTGACGAAGATGTCCGCATCGTAGCCCTCGGGACGCGCGATGGTCATATCCGCATCCGGTCCGTAGTCCTTAAGTATGGCAACGTATGTCATATCCTGAACTATGTCGTTTGCCTTTTCAGGAGCGATGTCCTCACCGGTTTCGCCTCGTGAATCCATTCCCACACGATATTTCACCCCACAGGCTGCGGCAACATCGCCAAGTTCCGACGCATCAATCAAGACCTTTGTCCTCACCGTCAGTTTGTCACCACCCTCAGAGCCGTATTTTTCAAAATGGACCGTCCATCCGTCGGCCGTCTTCTCTGCTCCCTCGAAAGCATATCCGTGCCTCAAACCAAGGTTTTTCTCTTCGGAGGCCATCTTGTGGAAGATTTCGTTTCCGACGTGAGGCTCGAAAAGTATGTTGCTGACCCATCCGCTCTTGAGAGCTTCATATCCGCCGTAGTGCGCGGCAAGACGGTCGCAGAATTCACCGAAAATGCCACTTCGCATATTGTAGTTGCCGTCTATGGCGCTTACTCCCGCCGCCGTGAGCATTCCGCCGAGCCAAGGACATTCTTCAATAATAAGACTCTTGGCCCCGCAGCGTGCGGCCTGAATCCCAGCTGCGACGCCACTCGCTCCCCCTCCTACAACAAGCACCCCGGTGGACTCGAAAGCCTCAGAAAAGACATTGCCGAAACGGTCGGTTACTCGAACTTCACGACTCTTCGCGTCGCCGGACATCGGAGCCCTGAACAGGTTTTGCGTGAGAACCGCGCAAACCCAACCCCTTTTGAGCGAAGACGGATCATGGTAGACTTCAGACGCATAAGGGTCCTTGCCCTCGAAACGCTTCATATCGCAGACTTTCACCCCGTCCTCGAAATACTCGACCTTCCACTGAGGGTCATAATCCCAGACATTGGCAACCACCTCGCCCGGAAACGACTCCGCATCCCAATAGACTTTCATCTGGCAGTTCTCCCCGGTATCGCAGCCCGTAAAACGCCATTTGACATCTGCACCGTCGAAGTTGTAGATTTTATATCCTGCCGGACCTCCGTCCACACAGACAGGACCGCACCACCAGGCGCCTCCCAGCGAAGTCACATTGTGCTCCATCAGATTCTCCGCAATGATCTCGTTGTTCCCCGTGTGCGTGTGACCGGAAAGAATCAACGCGTCGTAAGGAGCAAGAATGTCGTAAACAGCCTTACGGTTACACATCACATCCGCTATGTGACTGAAATTGAAATTATATCCCGTCCTGTCCCATTCACGCAAAGTCGTAGGGATATGCAGAGAGACGACCACCTTTTTGTCCTTTCCGACATAAGAGAGATCCTTTTCCATCCAAGAGAGTTGCTGCTCAGTGAGATAGCCTATGTAATACCAGTCCTTTCCGACATAGAAATTGTTGTTGAGAACAATGTAGTGAACCTTTCCGACGTTAAAAGAATAATATGACGGTCCGTACATTTTTTCATAATCGCGCGTGGACCCCTCGAAAGACCGGCCGTAGTTGGTCATATCGTGATTGCCCATCACATTGCGCCATTCGATGCCGGTGCTGTCCATTATGCTGTTGTACTCCGGATAGAGGGAGTGGTTCCAGCCGACGATGTCACCAAGGCACAGACCGAATGTATATGCCTGAGTCGAAATCTTGTCGTAGCAGTTTTTGAGTGCGGCGGCATTGTGTCTGAGCGATGGGAACTCATCCGCATCGCTGATTTGAGGGTCAGCGATTACAACGAGATTGTGACGGCTGTCATCGCGTGGGTTTTTCCTCAAAGCGAAATCATAGCGTTTTCTGCCGTCTTCGATGCTCTGCCAGTAACAGTCATCCCCGTCACGCAGCGATGAAATATAGCCCGAAGGGGTTGAAATGAATACAAAGCGTGCCTGTGGAGCCTGTTCAAAATGGAAACGCCCCTTCGAATCCGTCAGCACAGTCGAGAAACCGTCCGAAACAACAACGCCCGCCACTCCTTTTCCGTCGCACTGTACCCTTCCTTTAACAGGCTTCGCATATGACACGCACACCAGCATCAGGGAAACTACCGTCAGAATTATTCTTTTCATAAAAGAGTTCTTAAAATTTTTTACACATTATCTCGATAAAGATACGAATTTTTAATAATATACGAAATTTATTCTCTATTTTTGCCTCCATGCCACGCGCAATTGATAACAAGCACGAACCTGGCCCATATATAAGCACTAAGTAATCGTTAAAAAATAAAGAAATGGACACTGAAAAGACTGTTGTGAAATCCGGAAGAATCGCTGCCATTGACATCCTCCGCTGCCTCGCCATCATCGGGATGACATTCAGCGCCAACGAAGGGTTCTTCTCCGACCTTCCCGGGTGGATGTTCCACGCGCAGACACCGCCTCCGACCTACGACTTCAACCCGAACAACCCCGGACTGACCTGGGTAGACCTCGTATTTCCGTTTTTCCTCCTGTCAATGGGAGCTGCACTGCCGTTTTCCCTGCGTAAGAAACTCTCAAAGGGAGAAAGCAAGGCGGCCGTCTGCGGTGGGCTCATGAAAAGATGGCTGACGCTCACGGCATTTGCACTTGTGCTCGGCAACGCCTACAGAGTGGGGAGCGGAGTGCAGCCGCAATGGGCGCAGTCTCTGCTCAGGATGTTCGTGTGGGCAGCGCTCTGCCTCGCACTGATGAGAGTGAATTCGGAGAAAAGATGGGTTCATATTACCATCAATGTCTCCGGAGTGGTCTTGATTGTCGTTTGTGCTGTCCTGCTGAAGTTCGTGTTCGGGGTTCCGCTCACGACTGACAATGACATCATAATTATGATTCTCGCTGTGGCCTCGCTCTTAGGAGGGCTTCTTTGGCTTCTCACAAAAGACAGCATTCCGCTTCGTTGGCTGTGCCTTGCGCTTGTCGTGGCACTGAAAGCCGTTTCTTCGTATGCCCCACAGGCACTCTCGTTCATTCCGGCCGTGCCTTCGGTTGCAGGATGGGCATTCCAATGGTCTTTCCTCCAGTACCTCATCCCTGTCCTCGCCGGCTCCATCGTCGGAGACATTATCCTCGGCTACGTCAGGACTCCGGAAAGAAACGGGGCTCTTGAAGAGAATATGTGGCTCCCGGCATCACTCATTGCAGTTTCTGCCGTCATCGTCCAACTATGGGGGCTCTACACGCGAAACATACTCGCAGATTTGCTCCTGTCCGTCGCTCTTGCCGGAATATTTCTCGCCGTCACCAGAAAAGTAACAAAGTCCGTATGGGCCCGCATCGGCTACATCGGGTTCATATTCCTCGTTTCAGGAGTGCTGTTCGACCCTCTTGACGGCGGTATAACAAAGGACTACTGCAACCTCTCCTACCTCTTCACGACATCCGGAATGGGCATACTCGTCGTCTCCGCCCTGCTTTGCTGTGAGCTAAACGCCGGACTCCGCTGCCGTTTCCTATCATCCGTGGGGCAGAACCCGATGGTCGCCTACACGGTGACCGGATTTGTCGTAGGTCCGGTCCTGACGCTCACCGGAGCGATGTCGCTGCTTGAAAACCTGAGCCTCGGCTCCCCGTTCTGGGGCGTTGCGAAAGGAGCGGCCCTCACCCTCCTGATGATGCTCTGCACCTGGCTCTGCACAAAAACCAGAATCTTCTGGCGCAGCTGATTCGACATATTTTCCGTGTCTACTTTTCGCATCTGGTACAAGCAGTATTAAATCACCACATATATACTATTTTAGGCAAAATCTACAAAATTTGCCGAAAATAATATTACTTTAGTACCTTCACGGATGTCTTCGGCAGGCAGATATAGAGTATTTCGTACTGGACGAGACAACAGGCGGCGGGCCCTTTCGGACCCGCCGCCTGAATAATACTTAAAATGTCATTGCTCTACTTGAGCGGGTAGTGGAATGCCTCGATAGCAGAAGCATTATTTGCAATGTAATATATGTTCAATCCTCCTTCAGCGGCTTCCATTGTTACATCACCACCTGTGTTTCCAATAAGGTCTTTAGTATACAGGCTCGTTGTAGGAGTAAAGACAACTTCCTTAGTTGCGACATCCACAATATGGATTTCAGGAGTAGAGTAAGTAAAGAAAGTATCACCTGCCAATGCAGCATATGGTTTGCCATTAATACTACGGATTTCCATTGTATTGAATGCATTATTGCTGCTGATAGGAGCCTTCTCAATGAGCTTAGTACACTTGCCATCTGCATCTACATAGTAAGGGATATTCTCAGAGTAGAGCCCCATTATTGCCCCATCAGACAGTTTTGTTCCCAGAAGGGCATAAGCCGGAGAGTTGTTAGGAGCACCTGGCTCTGCACAAAAGTCAAAATCTTCTGGCGCAGCTGATTCGACATATTTTCCGTGTCTACTTTTCGGAGTTGGTACAGGAACGGTCTATGAGTTTTTGGTAGAGGAACATGGTTCTTTTATTTTTATATATCCCTCTTGATCGTAGCACCTATGATACCTATTTATGATGTCAATAAGGTGCTGAATCTCTGGGATATTTGAATTTACATCCTTATACTTTTGATACTGGTCATTGTATCTTTCAATTGTACCTTTTGCTAATCGTATTTCTATGTCAGAGGGAATGAGGAAAGAAGAACGATCGCCTAAATATGCATTATACTCTGTGAGGAAAATATTGATGCCCGCAAGGTCGAAGTCACCAAAATGAATGTAGCGGTTGGTGATTATCTGCAACCAAGAACGTAAATCAATGGACTGTGGATAACGAGAAACGAACAACAAACGATTATTACCAATGCATTGCTCAAAGAGATCTCGTTGCTGCCGAACCATGCGAAAGTTTTCCATATTCTCAACACCTACTACAACCACATCATCGGGAATGAAGAACGATTGCCAATCTGTCACAAATAAGAAACAGCCTTCTTGTGGGTTGACAACGAACTCCCGTCCATTCAATGTACAAGGAATCGGTTCGTATGAGTTAACTGGGAAACCAGGACATGAGCGTGCCATCACCAACTTTGAGTTGCCTGTTGATGACGCCTGCTGCGAACGTAATGTATTCTCCGACAATAAAGTTTCACGCAATAGCTCCATGTCTCTAAATCTTTCATCAACAGAAGTTAATGCTTTGCATAATTTTTCTGCATTGGGAGCAAACCAGGTTCTCCTACTTCCATGCGATGTACTAAACAAGACATCATCATGTACCAAATCCTCTATCCACTCGCCCTTGAGTTGGCTTGCCGGCAGCGATTTTCCATCACGAAGACGGATTAGTTTGTCTATGAGAGCAACGGTTATCTTCATTTCTGCGAAATCAATGGATGAACGATAGTCTTTGACTTGCCATCCTTTTGCAACAAATAGGTATAACGATAATCAGATACGTTGTAGGTTGTTGGTGAGGAGTTTATAAGCAATATGTTACGAGCATTTGCAAAGTTAAGGATGCCCTTGATGTTTTGCGGATGCAGTTTCCCAATCTCGTCCATCATACAATGAATTCTAAAATCACCAAACTTGCGGCTCACCTTTTCCTTGAATACATTGATAAGCATAATGTTGATCATTGCCTTTACGAGTGTATCAGTACCCTCACTACCTACATGTGAGAGTTTG
>SAMEA104315435__coassemble_1290_pt1 | contig 11060 bp, 6 predicted proteins | sample SAMEA104315435__metabat2_low_PE_027 | metagenome-assembled genome bin SAMEA104315435 (sample SAMEA104315435) | gut metagenome | biome: Monkey gut; feature: monkey-associated habitat; material: faeces | place: China | collected 2013 | reverse complement strand
GGCCCCACTTCCTCCGGCAGAGAAAATCGATGTCGTGGATATATATAACAGGTATATTTCCGGAGAAATCGACATCATCTGCGTCATCGGCCCCACAGCCTCCGGAAAAACGAAATATGCCGTGGCGCTGGCAAGAGAAATCAACCGCCTCGCGGGAAAAGCGGTCGCCGAAATCATTTCCGCCGACTCCCGTCAGGTCTACAGGGGAATGGACATAGGGACGGGGAAGGATTTTTCTGAATATGATGAGATTCCGTGGCATTTGATGGACATCGTCGATGCCGGCGCGAAATACAATATCTACGAATATCAGCACGATTTCGAACGGGCCTACAGGGACATCCTCTCCCGTGGCTGCGTTCCGATTCTATGCGGAGGCTCAGGACTCTATGTGGAGGCTGCAACCTGCGGCTATTCCCTGCCGGATGTGCCTGAAAACAAAGAATTTCGCGAGGAAATGGAGAAGCTTCCCACTGAGGAGTTGATTCAAAGGCTCGCCGCTCTCAAACCCCTCCACAACAGCACCGACTACGACACCCGCAAGCGCCTGATTCGAGCCCTTGAAATTGCGGTTTATGAGTCGGAGCACCCGGTGAACCGTACGACATTCCTGCCCAAGAAGGCATACTACATCGGCACACTAGTCACCCGCGAGCTGCGCAACGCCCGCATCGACGCTCGTCTTGACGCCCGCCTGAGTGAAGGTATGGTCGATGAAATCCGCAGCCTCCTCGAAGGCTCTCCAGCGCACCCAGACCCGCTCACCGGCAAGTCTCTCCCCGCCCGAGCCCCCATCCCGCCCGAAGACCTCATCTACTACGGCCTTGAGTACAAATTCGTCACCCTATATCTCACCGGCGAACTCAGCTTCGACCAAATGAAGCAATCCCTCGCCACCGCCATCCACCAATTTGCCAAACGCCAGATGACCTGGTTCCGCGGAATGGAACGCCGCGGCGTCCGCATCCACTGGGTTGAAGTTTGAGGGGGAATACCTTATTTGCAAAGTTTTTCGTTAAATTTGTACGATATAGTGCAACTATTACCTATGTATACAAGTCCGGCATCTACCAGCCATTGGATTGTAATTTCAAAGTCTTTTGCCCGTGCACCGTGCTTAATTGAGCTATAGATAAACTTCTTGTTTTCTTTGAATAATTGTGCCGGAAGAGTCTGCCACACAAGTCTGATTCCTTATTGTGCTGTTTTTTATTCTATAAGTTTTTGAAATACAGTTCCTTCCATATAAATGACTACATTTTTTAGCGGATGTTTCACTAGTAGAGTTACATTTTTTAGCACATAAAACAGCCATTGTGCTACATTTTCTTGCACTGTTTTAAATTTTTTATTTTGGCCAAAAGATAGTTTTGTAAAAACCTCGGAAAGGTGTATATTTGCACTCGGGAAAAATCGCGGATATGTGTATATCCGCACCTTGTAAAACCTTAGGATTCGTGAATATGAGAAGAAAGATATATGACCGCCTACTCCAGTGGAAGAGGGAGAAAAACGGCTCTACAGCTATCCTGATTGAGGGTGCCGGCAAGAGTTGGATAGCAGAGGAATTCGCCCGCAACGAATATGACTCCTACATCCTCATCGATTTCAGTAAAGCCCCCAAGCGGGTAAGAGGCTGGTTCGATGAATATTTGGAGGATATACCCACCCTTCTGCAGAACATCCAGCTCCACTACAAGAAACAGCTCACGCCCCGCAAATCCCTCATTATCTTCGATGAAGTGCAGAAATGCCCCCGCGCCCGGGAAGCTATCAAGGCGCTGGTAGAGAACCGCACCTTTGATTACCTTGAAACAGGCTCCCTCATCTCCATCAAGAAAAACGTACAGGATATTGTCATTCCATCTGAGGAAGAAAGTATTGATATGTATCCGATGGACTTTGAAGAATTCCTCTGGGCTATGGGGAACGAAGTCTTGATGCCCTATATAAAAAGCCAGTATGACAAGAAAAAGCCGATGGGTGAATTCCACCGCGAGGCTTTACACTACTTTCGGCAGTATCTGATTGTAGGTGGTATGCCACAGGCCGTAGCTGAATATGCCGCCTCACGAGATTTCGCTAGGGTGGATGCTGTCAAGCGCACCATCCTCCGACTTTACAAAAACGACATCAAGAAGTACGCAGGAGGAGCTACCGCCAGGGTAAGTGCTATCTATGATGCCATACCTGGCCAGCTCCAGAAGAAAGAAAAGAAGTTCGTTCTCTCTGCCCTCAAGGATGAGGCCAGGATGCGTGAATACGACAGCGCCTTTTTCTGGCTGGAAGACGCCAAGATTGCCAATGTCTGCTACAATACAACCGCCCCCAACATTGGCTTGCAGCTCAATGAAGATCGCACAGTACTCAAATGCTATTTCTGTGACACCGGCCTGCTCATCTCACTGGCATTCGGTGCTCGTGGTATCGTCACAAACGAGATTTACCAGAAACTTATGTTCGACAAGTTGGAGATTGACGAAGGTATGTTGGTGGAGAATGTCGTAGCCCAGATGCTCAAAGCATCAGGTAATGAGTTGTTTTTCTTCTCCAATTACGACAAGGAGGATGCCGAGAACCGGATGCAGATAGATTTCCTGATTCAGAAAGAGCTGGTAACATCCCGTCACAATATTTCGCCGATAGAAGTCAAGAGCAGTACCAACTACACGCTCACTTCCATCAACAAGTGCATCAAGAAGTATGGCCAGTACCTTTCCACGCCATATGTCCTCCACACTAACGATGTGGAAATAAAGGACGGGCTTACATATCTTCCGCTTTATATGACGCCTCTGTTGTAGCGGTCATAGGTTTTAAGTGCTAGGAAGAATATAAATGAATTTCCAACCCAAGTTTCGACTGTTTTAAATTTTTTATTTGGCCAAAGCAAAATGGAGATACTTACACCGGATGAATTGGTGGAAAGAATCAATAGAGGGTAGTACACTGCGTTCTTTAGCGATGCTGTGCCGGTTTTGTACTTGCGGTACTCTTGGGAGGAATTTGAAATATTCGCTATATTTGTCGTTTGCTTATTAACATTGAAATCAGCCCGAGCCAAGGCGCGGAACTCGACAAATGCTACGACGATATGCTTCGCTTTGTCAAGCGATGTAAATAAACAAGGAGGGCGAACGTTCGCCCTCCTTGTTTTGCAGAAAGCCATACATCAATTATTTCAGCCCAAACGCCTCCGAGACAAGCCCGACACTGTCGAGTAGCTCCCAGCCGAAGAACTGGACTTCCTTGCGGCTGCGGACGCCGTGACGTATGAGCTCCACTTCGGCGCGGTAGGGTTTGCGGCCCACGTGTCCGTAGGCTGCGGTCGGCTCATAAATCGGGTTCTTCAGACCGAACTTCTCAATGATTTTGGCCGGTCTGAGGTCGAACAATTCGCCGATTTTTTCAGCGATGAAAGCGTCGCTGAATTTCTTTCCCTTGAACTCGAGGCCCTGCACCCCGGAACGGTCAATGGCTGCACTGCCGTAGCTGTTCACAAAAATGCTGACCGGGCGGGCCACTCCGATGGCGTAGGAAATCTGCACCAGAAGTTCGTCAGCCACGCCGGCTGCCACGAGATTTTTGGCTATGTAGCGGGCTGCGTAGGCGGCCGAGCGATCCACCTTGGACGGGTCTTTGCCGGAGAATGCTCCACCACCGTGTGCTCCGCGTCCGCCGTAGGTGTCGACAATGATTTTGCGCCCGGTAAGGCCGGTGTCGCCGTGCGGGCCTCCGATGACGAATTTGCCTGTCGGATTCACGTGGAGGATGAAACCCTGCGGATTGTCGTGCTCATCGAAAACTCCGTGGAAAAGGGCGGCCGTGTCGGGGTGTAGCTGCTTGAGCATCTCCGGAATCAGGATTTCCTCGACGTCCTTGCGTATTTTCGACTGCATAAAGAAATCGTCCGGAAGGAATTCGTCGTGCTGGGTGGAAATCACTATTGTGTGGACTCTTACCGGTTTTCCAGTCTCCCCATCATATTCAATTGTAAACTGTGACTTCGCATCCGGACGGAGGTATGGCATCCTCGAATTCTTCTCCCTGCGGATGTCTGCGAGGACGCGGAGAGCGAGATGGGAGAGATAGAGCGGAAGGGGCATATAATCCTCGGTTTCCCTATTGGCATATCCGAACATCATTCCCTGGTCTCCGGCGCCCTGCGCGTCAGCCTCGTCCTCGACATCCTTGCCTTTTCCCACCACGCCGCGGTTGATGTCCGCCGACTGCTCGTGAAGCGTGCTCATCACTCCGCAGGAATTGCCGTCGAAGCGGTAGTCGGCCTTGTTGTAGCCGATGCGGTTCACTGTCTCCCGCACGACCCTCTGGATGTCCACATAGGCGTCTTCCGAGCGGACCTCACCGCCCACAATCACAAGTCCTGTGGAGCAAAAAGTCTCGCAGGCAACCTTGGCTTCCGGGTCCTGGCGGAGAAATTCGTCAAGTATGGCGTCTGAAATCTGGTCTGAAACTTTGTCCGGGTGTCCTTCCGACACCGATTCTGAAGTAAAAAGATAATTGTTCATAATGTTTTATAGCATTGTTGTGCTCACGGGGCGGTGGTGCATCACCGGATAATTGACATTCTGGGTACGCATCATCGTACGTGGACAAAAAATAACTCCACATATTTTTGACAATTTCAAAATATGCAGAGCCGCTATAAAAACACACTGTCAGGTCTCGTGAGACCATCTTCACGATTTTAGCATTTTTTCGAGTGGTTGCAAGCAGACAAATCTCTCCACATATTTTGTCCCATTTGTACGGTGAAAAATCCACTTTTTGAACGGGAGTGCAAAGGTACGAAAAAAATTATGAATACAAAGAAAAAATCGTAAAAATCGACTAAATTTCAAAATAACCCGACATTTTTTCTTAAAGTCATAATTCTGATATACTTTTGCATGATAAAACCAAAACATATTTTTAATTAAACCCTTATGAGACAAACAATCAAATGTTTTCTGACTGCGTTAGCAGCGGTTCTTTTGGGTGTGACCTCTTTCGCACAGGTCACGACATCAAGTCTTAACGGTCGTGTTACTGATGAAAGCCAGCAACCTTTGGCCGGGGCAGCTATCATCGCTGTCCACACCCCTTCAGGTACGCAGTATGCTACTGTTGCCAATGAACAGGGACGCTTCAACATCAATGGTATGCGTGCCGGTGGCCCGTACACTGTAGAAGTTTCATTCCTCGGAATGGGAACAATACAGTATAATGATGTTACGCTTGCCCTCGGTGAACCTTACACCATTGACGCGTCAATGAAATCCACAAATGAGCTTGAGGAGGTCGTCCTGATTGCCGAGAGTTCATTCAATGCTTCGAAAACAGGAGCAGGCGCGAACTTCAACCTGAGCGCGGTCGAGAACATGCCTACGATTGACAGAAGTATTTACGATGTCGTAAAATACACTCCTCAGGCTTCTTTGAACAAGGATGGAGGAATCTCTTTCGCAGGTTCCAACAACCGTTACAACAGCTTCCAGATTGACGGTGCTGTGGCAAACGATTCATTCGGGCTTGCTGCATCAGGCACCAACGGCGGTCAGACCGGAGCAAACCCGGTTTCTCTTGACGCAATCGAGGAAATCCAAGTCGTAATCGCTCCTTTCGATGTCCGGCAGTCAGGTTTTACGGGCGGTGCAATCAACGCCGTTACCAAATCCGGAACAAACAAAGTGAAAGGTACCGCATACGGATACTTCAACAACCAGGACTTCATCGGAACTACTCCCGGCAATGTTGAGAACAGGACCAAATACGATACTCAGTCAACCCAGACTTATGGTTTTACTATCGGTGCACCTATCGTGAAGAACAAGCTTTTCATCTTCGCCAGCGGTGAATACTACGGAAAATCATATCCTAACATCTACTCCCCGATGAACAAAAGCTATGAGGTTGAAAAATACAAACTTAGCAAGCCTGTCGACATCAACGGCGTTCAGCATGAGTATTTCGACAGCGAAGTGGCTCAGGCAACTCTCAACAGATACAACGAACTTTATCACAAGAACGGCGCTGTTGAAGAAAGCTTCAATCCTCATCAGGTTAACGACCGTTCAATCAACGCAATGCTCCGTCTCGACTGGAATATCAACGAGAGGAACAAGATGATGATCCGCTATCAGTTCATGGATGCTTACGCCGACAAATATTCTTCAAGCCAGAGCACCTACTATTTCAACAACTCTTCCTACAAGATGTCCGACAGGACGAACACCATCGTTTTCGAGTTGAACTCAAGGCCGTCAGATATCGTCTCCAACGAGTTCCGTGCGACTGCGGTCATGGTCAGGGACAAACGTTCCGTTCCATATCAGGGCGCGAACATGTACATCAGAGACAAGATTACAATCGACCTCGGTACAGAGTACTCTTCAGGTGCAAACTCAATGAGTTCAGACACCTACACTATTTCTGACAATGTTTCCATCTTCGCCGGGAACCACAATATCACAGTAGGTACGCACAATGAAATCTACCGTTTCAACAATCTTTTCCTTCAGTATGCATTCGGTGGCTATACTTACAACTCTCTTGCGGACTTCTTCTCCGGAAAAGTTTCCCAGTTCAACTACAGGTATGCTGATCCGGCTGTGACAGGTTCTGACGACCCTACATGGAAGGCAACTACCTATGCTGCACAGTTCGGACTGTATGCACAGGATGAGTGGAAACCTACCCGCAACTTCACACTCACTTACGGCGTCAGAATGGATATCCCTGTCCTTCTGAACAAACCGACCGAAAATGAAGCGTTCAACAATTCTGAACTTTCGGCCGCTACCGGCGAAAAAGTGGGTACTACACCTAAGGCGACTCCGCTTTTCTCACCGAGAGTAGGTTTCAGATGGTGGATTGACGACAACCATAAGATTCTCCTCCGTGGAGGCGCAGGTCTTTTCACAGGTCGCGTTCCTTTCGTATGGCTTTCAAATGCTTACAACAATACCGGTATGGAGGCCAAGTCCGTGCAGATCAACAATCCTGCATCTGATTTTCCTCACACGAGTGACCCTTACAACGACATCATCAAGACAGGTCTCGCATCTGCCGGCGGAAAGGCTACCATCAACACGCTCAACCGCAACTTCAAGTATCCTCAGGTGTTCCGTACCAGTCTCGGTTACGACCACGATTTCGGATATGGCTGGAAACTTACTCTCGACGCCTTGTTCTCAAAGAACATCAACAACGTGTTCTTTACCAACATGGCCATCACTCCGACCGCAAAGGCCTATGGCGTCAACGCTGCTGTAGCCGAGTCAAATCCTAACAGTGTCGCTTCAAGCTACACCATCACGAAAGACTACTCCGCAGTCGTTGCCCTTCAGAACACTGACAAGGGATATTCCTACTCTCTCAGCGCAATGCTCAACAAGCATTTCAACTTCGGTCTCGACCTTATGGCATCATACACCTTCGGTCATTCATATTCTGTGAACGACGGTTCATCATCAGTTGCAATGTCCAACTGGCAGAACTACCTCGCTCTCGATGCTTCAAAGCCTGAACTTTCATACTCTGTCTTCGACAGGCCTCACAAGGTGATGGGTATGATTTCTTATACTTCACCGAAATATGCCAAGATTCTCAGAACCTCTGTGACTCTCTCATACACAGGCCAGAGCGGTGCACGCTACTCCTACATTGCGAAGGAGACAGCTGACTTCAATGGTGACGAGTATGTAAAGAAGGGTGTTCTCGCATACATCCCTACTCAGGAAGAACTCGTCCAGATGAACTGGGCTACTCCGCAGGATGCTCTCAGCTACGAAAATTTCATCCGCTCAGACAAATATATGAGTTCAAGAAGGGGTAACTTCGCTGAGAGATTCGGAGCCATCTATCCTTTCGAGCATCACTTCGACCTTCACGTAGCACAGGATTTTTACTATGACAAGAAGGGTGAGCGCAAGATTTCAGTCTTCGTCGATTTCCTCAACATTGGCAACCTGTTCAACCGCAACTGGGGACTTTATTACTCAAACAGTTGGACACGTCAGGTTCTTGAAATCACCGATGTGACAAAGGACGCTAACGGAAATGTCACTCCGACATATAAGTTCAACTCTTATGACTATACTTTCAGCGACTTCTCTTCAAGGTGGAGATGCCAGCTCGGTCTGAGAATTTCATTCTAATTGTTAAATAAGGAAATTATATGAAAAATATTTTCAAAGCGATATTGACTCTTTCCTGCGTGGCTGCACTCTTCTCCTGCGTCAAGGAAAGCAAACCTCTGGCAACTGCTGTGTCTGTTGATAAAACCGAAGTTGCATTCGAGGGACAGGGCGCTCAAGCGCAGACCGTTGTTGTCGAGGCTGACGGAGACTGGATTTCGATTGCTCCGGAGTGGGTCACCGTCGAACCGTCGGTCGGATCCGGCAGGACTGAAGTGAAATTGACTGCAGCTGACAATGTTGACAGCTATAAGGAACTTTCAGGTCCGAGAAGCGGAGTCGTCACTTTCCTCTACGGAACTACAGGATCAGCAGCTGTCATCGTCAATCAGAAAGGTGAGAGCGGTTTGGACACAAGCCGTCAGTACTCTAAAGTTACTAAGGCAGATGAATTTACGGCCGGTTCATATCTGATAGTCTATAATGACGGCTCAAAGGACTATGCTCTCAAACCGTTCAGCGCGACATCCGAGACTTATTATTCTTACATCTATGCAGATGAAGTTTCGGCAAAGGACGGCAAGATTGACATGGCCAACGGCACTAACGCTTTCGCGTTCGAGACTGCTGAAGGTGGTTTCAAACTCAAAATGTCCAATGGAAGATACCTCTTCCAGTCGGCAAATTACAACAATTTCTATTCTACGGACAATGCTGACAAGGCTGACGTGTGGACAGTTGAGTTCAACGAAAACGGACTCGCTAAAATCAAGAACGTCACTGTTCCAGACAAAGTTATTGTATATCAGACATCTTACAGCAACGCCGGTGGCTACTCTTCAATTCCTGAAGGCGCACTCCTTCCTTCTCTTTATAAGGATGCCAAACCTGCTTCTGATGAGGTTCTCATACTCCCTGAAACTGTTTCTGTCATTGCAGACGCTACGGAAGCCGTGATTTCGGTACAGTCAAACAAGACATGGAAGGTAAGATGCCATGATGAGTGGATTAAGGACTTTACCAAGTCCGGTAAGGGTAACGGTGAGATTAAGCTTACTTTCGATGCAAATGCAAGCACGACAGAGTCACGTACCGCTTCTGTCCTTGTAATCGGAGAGACTGCCAATTTCACGGTTAACTTTGTTCAGAATAAGGTAGCGACTGATATTCAGGGTCTTGCGGCTTGTCTCGTATCAACTGACAGCAAGAATCCAAGCGCCTACAAGGCAGTCCTTCCTGAAGGCAAGGCAGTTGTATCTTATGTAAATGGAAACAACGCCTACATTGAGGATGAGAGTGGAGCCATTCTTCTTTACAGCAAGTCACATGGCCTCGTCGCAGGTAAGGTTATTTCCGGAACAGTGACCGGTTCAGGTTATCTCTACAGCGGACTTCCGGAAATCACATCTCTTGAAGGTGCAACTGTGCGTGACGGCGGTAAAATTCCTGCTTCTGAAGTGACTGTAGCAGACCTTCTCAAGAACTATAACAGTTATATCAGCCGCAGAGTAATCCTCAAGGGCGTGACTGTTACAGATGCTATCGACGGGGATGATAGAGATGGCGTAATTGAGCAGGGCGGCAAAACAGTCGCAGTACGTGCACAGAGCAAGAAATTGTCTCTTCCTGCTGGCAGCAAGGGTGATCTGATTGTCTTCCCATCTGTCTACAACGGCAAGAAGCAGCTTTCATTCTATGAAAATGGAATGTTCACGCCAGTGAAATAAATAATTATCCACACATTGAAAAAACGGCGACCGGAACCCCGGCCGCCGTCTTTCAATATAACAGTCCGAACATCCAGAGCGGGATTCTGTTGTGGTGTCCGATTTCGGTGTCGTCAACTGCGAGAAAACTGTTCTCGACGTCTTTGATTTGTTCAAATGACTTCTTTCTGCCGCCTACTTCAAACAGGTACTTCCCGTCAATGAGGAAATCTCCCTTGTCCGGATATGTGACATCGTGTGAACATCTCAGCTGGTTCATGAAGAAAGTCTCCCTAACTGTTCCTATGTTGGCCTGTGCTGAATAGGCATACATGAGGTTGGTGTTGTCCATGAATATCTTTTCCGGTCGTGACAGCTTGTCAATGTGTTTCGGCTTGTCGGAAAGCAGTGAAAGCAGTCCTCCTTTTTCAAGAGTGTACAGCATCTTCAGACCCTGAGACCTGTCTGTTTCAAGTTCGTTGTAGAGATTCGACATGTTAGGCGTCTGGGGAACCTGCTCTGCTAAAATCATGAACATTTTCTTCGTTTTTCTGATTGTAGACTGCTCTACCCCTTCAATTATCGGGTAGTCGTTTTCCAGAATGTGGTTGACCACCTGCTGAAGCCTTATCTCAAATCCGGCGTAGACGCTTTTATAGAACGGATAGTATCCATGCTTGAGGTACTCTCCGAACAGCGGGAGTATCTTAATCCCGCCGGAGAGAATTTCTTCCGCGATCTTCCTGTGATTCAAGAGAATGTCATCGAGAGAATATGCCGGAATGTCCATTATTCCCTCGTAGCGAAGATATTCTCTGAAGGACAGTCCTTTAAGCGTGTAGGGGAGCTGGCGTCGTGACAAGTCTGCAATTCCTTCTTCCAGTTTCAGCATTGAAGAACCGGTGTAGACGATATGAAGCCCCGGATAGTCATCGTTGAGATTCTTGATGAGTGTCTTCCATTCCGGAAAATAGTGGACTTCATCAATGAACAGATGCGTACCTCCGTGCGTGTAGTGATATTCCACGAGATCGTTGACAGAATGTGTAGTGAACCAGAGATTGTCAAGCGAGATGTACAGCGCCTTGTCCTTGTCCGGGAAAGCCTCCTTGATATGCTGCAGCAGCATCGTAGTCTTGCCGGTGCCTTTCGCACCCTTTATTGCTATGAGGTTGTCTCTCCAGTCTATGCTGTAGTAAAGATAGCGTTTGAATCC
>SAMEA104315435__coassemble_1144_pt1 | contig 12532 bp, 12 predicted proteins | sample SAMEA104315435__metabat2_low_PE_027 | metagenome-assembled genome bin SAMEA104315435 (sample SAMEA104315435) | gut metagenome | biome: Monkey gut; feature: monkey-associated habitat; material: faeces | place: China | collected 2013 | reverse complement strand
GCTGCCTCGCTCAGATGGTAGACATATTCTTTCTGTTTGAGAGTCAGCGCATTCCACCCCGGCACACGATATCTCATAATCTTCAGATCGGCAAATTCGTCAATCAGATACTTAAAATCGGCCGGAACTTCCTCCTCCTTCGGCCCGCCGCACGAGACGGCACAGCCCATAAGCGTTGCTGCTGCAATCATTTTCAATGTCGTTTTCATATTTTCAGTATATATATTTTCAAAAACAGGATAATGATAATTCAGTAATCCTCAAAAACCCAACGGCAAATTTAGCTTTTTTAATGCTTATTTAGATTTTTTTATAACTTTGCAAATTTAGAAAATTATACGGACAAATGAGATTCAATATACGAAATATAATTTTATTCCCGCTTTTCCTCTGCTTTTTCGCAGCAAGTTCCTGCACGAAAATCGTCAGGGAGACCGATGTCGTGGTGCGGCGCAACCATATCCACGCCTTTGTGATGATGAGTTTCGGATACAACGACCTTGACAGATCTCTGAAGCAGAACATCCTAGATATGGAGAATGGCTTCATTCCTGAGATGAAAAATGAAGAGAAGCTGCTGTTTCTCTACAGCCAAGGAGTCGGACAGGACGGAAAGGCGGAAAAACCGCTTTTGTCGAGGATTTATCTCAACCATTCCGGAGACCTCGTCAAGGAGAATCTGCTGCAATTCGGCAGTGATGAGATTCCGAACAAGGGGGAGAATATCACGAAAGTTCTCAACTGCATAAAGGACAAATACCATCCGGACAGTTACGGAATGTTGATTTCTTCTCATGGGACAGGATGGACACCACCGGGATATATGGGTTCACCGGATAAGTTTGAGGGTTTTTCGGACAATGTCTGGTCGGTGGCAAGACTCAGGAAGCAGAGCCGGCACCGCATCAATGTTCCTGTACCTTATATCCGGCAAGAAGATTCGATTGCGGTCAAGAGCATCGGGGTGAGTTGGACTGACGACGGGCATAAGAACAGTTATGAGACGGATATTGTGGAGCTTTCCAAGGCAATTCCTTTCAAACTCGAGTATATCATTTTTGATGCCTGCTATATGGGAGGGGTCGAGGTGGCCTATGAGTTGAAGGACAAATGCAAGTGGCTTTGCGCGTCTGCCTCGGAAATATTGGGGACAGGAATGGACTACAGCAGGCTTCTGCAACGGCTCTTGCAGTCGGAGACGCCGAATCCTATGGCGGTGTGCACGGATTTCTACAATTTGTATGCAAATCAGAGCGGGATTTATAAATCGGCGACTATTTCGATGACTGATTGTTCACGGATTGATGTGCTCGCTGCCGTGTGCCGTGCCATTTTCAGAGCTCACGAAATCAATTTCAAACAATGTGATGAGGCGAAACTTCAGCAATTTTTCCGCAACAAAAACAGAAGTTCCCAGAAATGGTTTTATGACCTTAGGAGTGTATTGGTGGCAGCCGGGGCGGATGAGAATGAGCTTGCGGATTTCGATTGGGCGTTGCAACAATGCGTGGTCTATCGGGAGGCGACCGAGTATTTTATGAATGATTATCAAATCAAGAGTTTCTGCGGACTTGGTATGTATCTGCCTTATTCCGAAAGGGCATATCTCAACGATTATTACAAAACGCTCTCTTGGAACGTTGCAACGGGGCTTGTCAAGTGAGGTTTCAGGTGGGAGACCTTCGCGGACTGACGGGAAGAAGAGGATGTGAGTATTGATAAATAGTGCATTGCAAATTAGGGAAAAAGTTGTATCTTTGCAGCCCCATAAAAAGTCGAGGGACTTTTTGGTGCAATGGGGTTCCGTCATCCTCGCAAGGGGAAGCGGAACTGAGTAACACATTTTAAAATTAATGTAATGAAACACATTGAATTGAAAGGTCAGCTTCGTGAAGCTACCGGAAAGAAGGCCATCAAGGCGCTCCGCAAGGAAGGACTCGTACCTTGCAACATCTACGGACTCGGAATGGAGAACATCCACTTTGCAGTTGACGCAAAGGCTCTCAGGCCAATCACCCACACTCCTAACTCATACATCATCGACCTTGAGCTCAGCAACGGTCAGGAAATCAACGCCGTTCTCCACGAGCTTCAGTGGCATCCGGTAGAGGACCAGTGCCTCCACGTGGATTTCCTCGCAGTGAACGACACCAAACCGGTGGTCATCGACGTTCCTGTTGTCGTAACCGGTCATGCGGAAGGTGTGAAAGCCGGTGGTAAGCTCCTCGTTTCTGCCCGCAAGCTCAAGATCAGCGCTATGCTCCACGAGCTTCCTGACACGCTTGAGGTTGACTGTACTCCGCTTCAGATTGGCAAGCAGATTGTTGCCGGCGACCTCCACTACGAGGGCGTTTCAATCGTATCTCCGAAAGCAACCATCATCTGCTCTGTTCGTCCTACCCGTGCATCCGCTCAGGCTGCTCAGGCTCAGTAGTAATCTGAAATACTGAAAGATGAGCTGTCTCGTAGTCGGGCTCGGAAACATAGGTTCCGAATATGAAAACACCCGGCACAATATGGGATTTATAGTGTTGGATGCCTTTGCGAAGGCATCCAACGTCGTTTTTCACACAGAACGCTACGGGGACGTCGCAGAGATACCGTTCAAGGGACACAGGTTCATTCTCCTGAAGCCGTCAACCTACATGAATCTGAGCGGCAAGGCCGTAAGGTACTGGATGCAGGAGAAGAAGATACCCATTGAGAATGTCATAATCATCTGTGACGACCTCAACCTCCCTTTCGGGACGATAAGGATGCGCAAGAACGGCAGCGACGGAGGACACAACGGTCTGAAGAACATCAACGAATGTCTTGAAAGTCAAGAGTATGCAAGAGTCCGGCTCGGAATTGGAAACGATTTCAGCCGCGGGCATCAAGTGGACTTTGTTCTCGGGAAACTGAGCGAAGAGGAGCTGAAGATGATGGAACTCATAAGCGAGAAGGTGATTGCAGGAGTGAAGGCCTTCGCGACAATCGGCGTCGACCGGGCAATGAATTCGACAAACTGCAAGGTGACCTTGCCGGAACAGCCGACACCAACTTCAGCACAGACCGCGGGGACGACTCCGACAGAGAAGTAGTCCGCAGCGGACTGGTCTATTTGTAGACGCGCCTCAGTACGCCCAGCAGCAGACGCCGCAGGATGTAGGTTCGCGGCCATAGGGCAGAACACAATTTCCACGAAAAAGAAGAACAGCTCCATTCCTTCCCGGATGGGGCTATTCTTTTTTCCACGACAGCAACAACATCCTCGGGTCCGGCCCATTCCGTTCCCTTGCAGTTGCCGTCTCCCTGAAAGAGGTAGGCCGAAGCAGCCTTGCCAGTGCAGCGGTGCAGGATATATCTCCCATGAAACCGGAACAGCGCCACCTCTCCCCTTTTCAGACCCGCAGCCCGGTCGAAAGGGCGGAGCAGAGCCGCATCATTCTCGTTGCGGAAGAAGGGGAACATGCTGTAGCCCTTGACATTAAGCAGAACATGTCCGGAAGTCTCAAGTTCGTCGATGAGATTTGCAAAAAATATATCGTTTGGAATTACAATCTGACTCATATCTCTTTACTTTCGCCCGATTATCTGACACGGGCTTGCGAATTTCACAATTTTTGCGTAATTATGCAAGTTTTTACGAAACGCTGAACTTGACATTCGAATGAAACGGAATATTCTTCTATATGCTTTGGCGGTCATGACTGCACTCGCCTGCCTGCCGGACACAATTCTGGCAGCGCCGGCAAGGAAATGCCTGATTACATACACGCAGCCGGACGGCTCGACATTCCGGGGCTATGTCCGCGGAGACGAATTCTGCCACTACAGGACCACAGAATCGGGGCGCATCATTGCCAGGGATGCGGACGGATGGTGGTGCTATGCCTCATACGACGAAACCGGAAATCTAAACGTTTCCGGCACACACGTGAGTGCTGCAAACGCCGCCGCGTCGACGTTCTCCATCGGAAGTGGCCGGCAATTCTATCCAAAGGCATCAGAACGCAGGCGGGTATTCAACGAGACTGTCGCGAGAAAACCCTGGATGAGGAATTTCCTCACCCAGGAAGGCTCTGCCACGAAAAGCGGTGCTGCAGCAAAGCCTAAACACGGAATCATAATCCTCGCGGCGTTCAAGGACGTGCCGTTCAAATACAGCAGGGAATATTTCGTCAATATGCTCACGAAGAACGGCTATTCCTACAACGGGGCGGCCGGCTGCGCGCTCGACTACTTCAACGACCAGTTCGGCGGACTCGTAGATTTCAGATTTGACGTGTCTGAGGTCGTGACGCTGCCCAGGGACCGCAAATATTACGGAGGCAACAACAGAAATGGTGAGGACAAGAATCCGGCACAGATGATCATTGATGCTTGTAAACTGGCGTCAGAGAACGGAACGGACTTTTCGAAATATGACGACGACAATGACGGCTACGTGGACAATGTCTTTGTGTTCTTTTCAGGGGAAGATGAGGCAGACGGCTCAGACGAAGACTGCATTTGGTCGCACGCCCACTACATAGAGTCCGGCGCAGGAAAGTCCCTGACCCTCAACGGAAAGAGAATCGACAGCTACGCATGCACCTCAGAACTGACGCCTGAAGTCGTTGAACACGGTGGTGGATATGCCTTGACAGGGAAATATGTCCTCGCCGGAATCGGCACATTTTGTCACGAATACAGCCACACCTTCGGGCTTCCTGATCTCTACGACACTGATTATGAGCTCAGTGGAGGGCAGGCGGAGGCGCTGTGGAGATCGACAGGACTGATGGACGGCGGAAACATGAACAACAACGGAAACACCCCGCCCAACTACAATGCCATTGACCGGGAATGCCTCGGACTCGGCGAACCTGTGATGCTCACCGACGGGTCGCACGAAATTGAGCCGATAGACAGGGACGGGACCTACTACAGGATTGACACCGGAACCCCGGACGAATATGGGACAGACACATCGGCGGAAAGGGATTGCTCGTCTACCATATCGACAAGTCTGGTAATCAAGCCGGAAAGTCGGACAATTATGGTAAAATGCTGACGGCCGCCGAAAGATGGAACTACTACAACGAAGTCAACTGCCGCCCCGACAGGCAGTGCGCGGATTTGATTGAGGCAGACCCGAATGTCGTCGGACAAGCACGTGGCAAGGGGGAAAGCTTTTCGCCCGACGATTCGCAGATAGCCGCAATATTCTTCCCTTCAGGAAACCACAGCACATTGAACTCGGCAAACGGGCTCGCCTGCTGGAACACGAAAGAAAACTGTTCCGCCGAACTTAGGGAGATAAAGATTCTCGGAAATGGCAATGTCAGCCTGACCGCTTCCGGAGTAGGAACGGTGATAGTTACGGACATATTTCAGACAGCAGCGATTCTGGACATATACAGCGACAAGGAAGCGCGAGAAGTAAAAGTGAAATGCGACGGCAGGGAGTTCTCCGCTGCGAACTATGAAAAAGGAAAATATTCCGTTTTTATCGATGGGCTTAAACCGGAAACCGGCTACACGGCAACCGTAACAGTAAGTGAACCGGAAGCGCCCGGCGAAGTGCGCGGCATATCATTCACCACCGAAAAGAGAAACGGAACGATTCCACGAATAGCTTTCAGCAAACGAGGAAGAAACATCAACGGCAGTTTCAATGAAGGTGCGCGTATTCCTCTTCTGCTGAACAATGTCATCGAGGATGCACCCGTCACATGGTATTTCGACGGCAAAGAGATAGAGGTCGACAGTTCAAACTATTTCCATGTGAGGAAAGATGGCCTGCTTAAAGCCGTCATCCACAGCAGGGACGGCAGCGAGACTGTCATTCGCAAGAGTATTGTCTTACGGTAGAACAAGGTCAGAGATGAAGAAAGTTTTTTATTGGATGGCTGTTGCGGCAGCCGCACCCCTTGCAATAGTAGGCTGCAAGGAAAAGATAGACAGAGGGGTCGTGGCGCCAGTACATGTGGACAAAATCGCGTTCACTGTTTCTGGTGAGAAAGTGTTCATCTATGACGCCCAGACATGGCAGGAGGGCGTCAACGCGGACAACAGGACTTTTTTTCTAAGCTCTGACGACGGACAGGAATGGCTGAAGATGACCTGTGGAGAGATGCCGGCTGCGGCAGGTCAGAGAATATCAGCCAACTTGGAATGGAAGAACGCTGGTGCGGACAAACCAACGAGCAGAAGCTCCGAGATGGAAGTCGTCTCAATTGGGGAGAACACCGGCATCATGTTTCTCTGGGATTCAAAAAATTCAATCGGCGTGAGCCTGCCAAATGAAAGATTGTAAGATGAAGGACTATGGTTTTGTAAGAGTGGCGGCGGCGGTTCCTGTAGTGAGCCTGGCCGACCCTGCCGAGAATGCGGCGAAGATTTGTGAATTGATTGACAGGGCTGAAGAAAAAAAAGTCTCGCTTGTCGTGTTTCCGGAACTGTGCGTGACGGGATATAGTTGTGCAGACCTTTTCGGCCAGAATCTGCTGATTGAGGCAGCGGAAAAGGCCGTGGAGTCGATTGCCGGACACACCGAAGGGCTCTCGCTTGCTGTCGTTGTCGGCGTTCCTGTGCGCTTCAGAGGCCATCTGTACAACTGTGCGGCCGTTCTGTATGGTGGAAAAGTCTGCGGAATCGTGCCGAAGATTCACCTTCCGAACTACGGTGAGTTCTACGAATGCCGCTGGTTCACGTCCGGAGCAGAATTTATGCAATCTCCTGCAGAAATTGTCTATGCGGGGCAGAATGCGGTGCTGGGTCCCAATCAGATTTTCTCCATCGGCAAGGCATCGTTTGCCGTGGAGATATGCGAAGACTTGTGGACGCCGATGCCGCCTTCTTCGTTCCACAGCGTCGCCGGCGCGCTTCTGACGGTGAACCTCTCGGCAAGCAATGAGGTCATCGGCAAGAACGGCTACCGTAAGGAACTCGTCTCGATGCAGTCGGCAAGGACGCGCGGAGGATATGTCTATTGCTCCGCAGGCTACGGTGAGTCCACTCAGGATCTTGTCTATTCCGGCGCCGCGCTGATTGCTGAAAATGGGCATATACTCGCTGAAAACACGCGGTTCAGCCTCTCAGACTCGCTGATTGCGGCAGACTTGGACGTTGAAAAACTCGAGACTCTCCGCCAGAAGAGCAGTACATTCCGTGCAGTCCTGCCAAACGGCGTCAGCGACGGCTGGAAAGAAGTCTATAGGAACGTACAGCTCGGCGCTACTGCCGAAACGGACTTTGAAGAGGAACTGCTACATGGCATTGATCCCCACCCGTTCGTGCCTTCGGGGAGCACCGAGGCTCTGAACGAGCGCTGCAAGGAAGTGACTGACATTCAAGTGGAAGGGCTTCTGACAAGGCTCGCGCACATAGGCTGCAAGAGCGCAGTCATCGGCATCTCGGGCGGACTCGACAGCACACTGGCACTTTTGGTGACGGTTCAGGCTTTCGACCGCCTCGGCTGGAGTCGCAAACGCATAGTGGGAGTGACGATGCCGGGCTACGGCACAACAGACCGGACCTACCGCAACGCACTGGACCTTATGGAGGCGCTCGGCGTGACAATGCGCGAGATTTCAATTACCGCAGCCTGTGACCGCCATTTCCTGGACATCGGTCACGACAAGGCGGTGCACGATGTGACTTACGAGAACTCCCAGGCAAGAGAAAGGACACAGATTCTTATGGACATAGCCAACCAGACCGGAGGCATAGTCGTCGGCACGGGCGATCTCTCGGAGCTCGCACTCGGCTGGGCGACCTACAACGGCGACCACATGTCTATGTATGCCGTGAACGCCAGCATCCCGAAGACTCTCGTGCGGCATCTCGTGCGCTGGACGGCGGACAACATCGAGGGGGCAAAGTTCAGAACTGTCAGGGAAATCTTGATTGACATAACGGAAACCCCTGTAAGCCCGGAACTTCTCCCTGCCGGCAAGGACGGGGAAATCCTTCAAGTGACGGAAGACCTCGTCGGGCCATACGAACTCCACGATTTCTTCCTCTACAATTTCTTCCGCTTCGGTTTCGCCCCGGAAAAAATTCAGTTCCTATCGGAGAAAGCCTTCGCCGGCAGCTACGACAGCGCCACCATCAGCAAATGGCTCCGCACCTTCCTCCGCCGCTTCTTCTCCCAGCAATTCAAACGCTCCTGCCTCCCCGACGGCCCAAAGGTAGGCAGCGTCAGCCTCTCCCCCCGCGGCGACTGGCGAATGCCTTCCGACGCCGTAGCACGGCTGTTTCTCGACGCCTGACGGAGCCGGGAAGGTTCTAGTCTTTAGTAACAACCACGAGCGGTTCGCCAAGGGCGGCAGAGATTTCTGCCTTACACTTTGCTACCATACTTTTTTAAGTATGATCGCACATATTCCAGAAAGTCTGCGCCATCAAGAACTTTGATTTCCGGCATCAGCCCAACAAAGAATCTGCATATTCCGGCGAAGTCACTGACCATAGTATCGAGAATCCAGTAATTGCCTTCGCGTGTTATATCTTTCTCTGCCAGTGGGTATTCCTCAATCAACAGATTCTTTGCTCTGACACTCAACTGCATACGAATATGGGAGCTGGCATATCCTGTCATTCTGAAGATGTCTCTCCCTTGTTTGCGGTGGTTGTTTTCATATTCCCAATCATATTCAGTAATTTCCACCTCACCGATGCGCTGTACTTTAAATAATTTGTTGTTCTTGCTTTCGGTATCGTATGCCCAAATTTCAATAAAATCATTGGTAAATCCAAATGGTTCCACAAGTCGGTCACGAACCACATTGCTGTTTGCAGATTCATACCCGCGCAGAATGACCATTTTCTTCTCCTGAGATGCCTTCCGGAGATTGGCCACGTGAGCTGCATTGCTCTTGCGATCCACGAAACCCTCGATTCCGGTGTTATCGTAGATTACTGCCAACTTCTTCTTAAGTCCCGCTTTCAATGCATTTGTAGGAGACAATGCATCAATAAGGTTATTCACCAGATATGACTCTTCATCACTGAAATACACAAGTTTGTCGAACTCCGGAGCGGTCTGAGGCATCTCCACCAAACGATAGATGTTCCCTGTGATGTTAATTACAGTAAAACCGGACTCCTTGAGAGTATCAATGTATCTGTATATAGTCCTAGGTACAACTCCCAATTGCGCCGCGACATCGTCAATCGTCATCATTTTATTGCCCTGCAGCATCTTCATCAGACGCAGCGCAAAGACCACCTTTGGTTGATTCATAATGTTGCTGTATATACCTTATTGGTCATTACCTTTTACTGTTTTATACTGTTGATTCGGGTGATTTGGCACATCCGGATACTTACGAATAAGTTTGCCGGACTGAAGTAATGCCGGAATCGGCCCACGCTTCAAATGCCTCACGGAACGTCCCACTCCTTCTGCGATTTCTACTAGAGATTTAAATTCTTTCAAACAGAATTCCAGGATGGCTTCATATAGTTTATCTGTCCTAATATTTGTTTTTGAACTCGTGACAAAACCTGAAATGTCACTAGTTCCATTCCCTTCTGAATGGTCCGCAGCTAAAGGGAATAGGGTATCCGTATAGATATTTGGACTGGTGACACTCTCAGAAATGTCACTAGTTCCATTTGATTTTTTGTTAAGTTCATATTTGGTTCCTTTGCCAAGACCCGATGCCGATAAGAGTTTCTCTCCTACCATCTCCTTCAATAGGGCTGTAATATCCGAAGGATGAAGATCCAACACCTTCTGCAGACTTGCATTAGATACTTGTTCACCGCCCACACAAGCAGCAAGAACCAAAAGTTTATTATGGCCTATATCTGTAATCTCCGGTCCAAAGACTTTTTTCAGTTTGTCTATTACTTCGGCGGAGAGAATACTTACGAATGGGAGTTCCAGCACAACCTTGTTATCTTTTAGTTCGATAACCGGATTTCTGTAATTAGAGGATTTCCATCCTTCCCAAATTTTGTCTGCACCGCTGCCGGCTTTTTCCGAAGCACCAATCATCATAAACATCAGTTGGAGCGATTTGTTTCGACAAACACTTTCTCCTCCACGACGATACTGATCAATTGTAACCAAAAGAGACCCCGGATTTGAGAAGACATACCTAAGACCTTCGTTTAACACAATGATGTTAGAATCTGTAGTATAGTCACAGTGAATAAGACAATTAACAAAGGCCTCGCGTATTGCGATATGCATCGGTGAATCTTCAACCCTGACGCCATCCCTAAGAGCGAAAGGCTTTGGAATGGAGCTGACCAGTTTATTATATACCTTCAAGTAGAAATTGAATAGGTTCGTCTCCCAAGTTCCGTCATAACAGATTCTGTCCGTCCACCTCTTATCCGCCCCAGGTTCAGACTCTCTGTAGTCCGGGAAATATGCCGGACAACAATAAGGATCCGTGATGCTTGAGAATTTTCCAAACATCAGCATACCGGCCAACGTCAGCCCCTCTTTGTTTTCGCGCCTGTCAAACTGTATTCCTCCTAGTTTCTTCAGGAACTCAACATCATTCAAAGCAGACCAGGGATGCGTTGGCTGCCTGTTTGTAAAAATCTGCCTATACTTTCTGAGTGACTCAATGTCTATATCATTCTCGAGACTGAAACCATCAAGTATTCTAGCATCCATTGGGAATTCCATAATGCAGGATTCTGCATTCATCCTTCTCACTTCATCCTCACGACATTCATAATCCCCCTCGTGCTCGCGTTTGTACACCTTCTTCGGATTGCCATTGATATAGATGGGACGTACCCTTAAATCTGCTCTTGGCACTCTAATGCCAAGGACTATTCCCTCATCAGTCTCAATCTCCTTAATATCATTTTGGGACAGAATATTAGCCGAAACTTTATTTCTGTTATTGAGATTATCCCATAGTTCCTTTTTATATTTCTCAATAGCATATTTGTCCAAGCCGTCAACTTTCAGACCCTGCGGCGTCTCCTTTATGCCAAGAAATATCTCTCCACCTTGAGTATTAGCGAAAGAAGAATATGTTTCCCAAAATGATCCCGGGAAACCACCCTTTGCCGATTTGAATTCAAGGTCAAAAGATTCGCTTGCGCTTATAACATCGTCTATATTCATAGTTCAATAATATTTACCAAAGGTACATATTATTTCATAGAATTGTGTCAAAAATGGGATTATTCATTCATTTTTAACAATGCTTTTCCTGCTCTCCATCCGTTAGATTGTCACACAGCTGTTTCTCGACGCCTGACGGAGCCGGAAAGGTTCTAGTCTTTAGTAACATTACATTATAGTCGAAAACATTGTCACCAAATGACACTTTTTTCGATTAGTTTTTGGATGCCTAAAGAAAAATAGTTACTTTCGTAATCGAAAACTCCGTCACCAAGTGACACAAAATTCGATTAGCGATGAAAATTGAACGAAAAAAATATCTGGACGAAAGATATTATTACGGAGTTTCGAGGACGCGGTTTTGAGGTAAAAATGTACCCTTTAAATTTTAAGGAGTATATGTCTGCCTATTCCGGAACAGTACAGGCCGGATTCAATGAATATATGTTGTATGGCGGACTTCCGCAGATATTGTCGTATGAGTTCGAAGAGCAAAAAGTGCGCTTCTTGAAATCACTGTTCGATGAAACCTACATTAAGGACATCAAGGAACGCTATGACATACGCAAAGACGATGACTTGGAAGAACTCATCAACATCATGGCCTCAGGAATCGGTGCGTTGACCAATCCGAGCAAATTGGCCAATACGTTCCGAAGCGAAAAGAAGTCAGTCATATCTTACGATACGGTCAAGGATTATATTGACTATCTCTGCGATTCGTTCCTAATTGAAAAATCCACCCGCTACGACATCAAAGGGAAACAAGCCATCTGATGGAGAATATCGTGTACAACGAATTGAGGACACGCGGGTTCAATGTGGACGTGGGGGTCGTCCCTGTCGTAACAAAAGATAAAGACGGAAAACAGAAGCGCTCCACTCTCGAAGTCGATTTCATCTGCAATTTGGGTAGCAAACGTTACTACATACAGTCGGCATACCGTATGGAGTCTGATGAGAAAATAAAGCAGGAACGGGCTTCTTTGCTGAAAGTGGATGATTCATTCAAGAAGATCATCGTTATCGGAGAAGAAAGTCCGGTGACAAGGGATGAATCCGGTATCACAACCATAAGCATTTATGACTTCCTGCTGAAGGATAATTCATTAGAATTATAGGCACCACCAGCAAATGGCTCCGCACCTTCCTCCGCCGCTTCTTCTCCCAACAATTCAAACGCTCCTGCCTCTCCGACGGAGCTGGAAAGGTTCTAGTCTTTAGTAACAACCACGAGCGGTTCGCCAAGGGCGACAGCGCCACCATCTGCTGTTTCTGGAGTTTTAGTACTCAGCCGATGGTGAGTCCGAGACGGAACATCGGCATATACATGGCAATCAGGACAAAGGCGACTATGACTCCTACCAACAGAATGAGGAGCGGTTCAACGATGTTATTCATCTGACGGATTTTATGCTCAAGATCGGAGTCAAGTGAATCGGCCTGCGAAAGCAGAGCGCGGCC
>SAMEA104315435__coassemble_1079_pt1 | contig 13278 bp, 9 predicted proteins | sample SAMEA104315435__metabat2_low_PE_027 | metagenome-assembled genome bin SAMEA104315435 (sample SAMEA104315435) | gut metagenome | biome: Monkey gut; feature: monkey-associated habitat; material: faeces | place: China | collected 2013 | reverse complement strand
CCTCTGGTTTCCTTCACCCGGTGGCAACAAGCTCTTGAAGCCGGCAGGGAACACAAGCCGTCCCTTGTCGTCTACCTTTGCTTCGTATTGACCGATGAATGACACCATATTGTTTCTAAATTATTGGAGACCTTTTCCCGAAAACCGGGGGCTTCCCATTATTCGCTACGTTCCGCAAAGATAGAAAATGTTTTCCATTTTATTCCACTTTATTCCAAAATATTCCACAAAATTTTCTAAATTTGGCCTATGTTTGACGCAGGTTAAATATATTTGATGCGTAGAGTGCCGTCAAATGCAGTTTTGAGATGGAGAAGTCATTCCCTCCGAATGAAAATGAGTGTGAAACAAAAAACAAATGTAATGGGTATGAGAAAATTAGGATATATATTGGTCTTTGCGACCTCGCTAACTATGATTTTGTCCTGTGGACAGCGGAAAGGGGAGAAGGCACCGGTTTCGGCTGGTGCTGATGAAACGGAAATAGTTTGGCCTCTCGGTTTTGCGACGGACACGCTGCAGGTTGACACCCTCAAGGTCCGCGACGGACAAACCCTCTCTAAACTTTTCACCGGTCTCGGACTTTCGGACAAGGCAGCATACGACCTTGTGCAGGCTTCGGACTCGATTTTTCCGGCAAAGGCCCTGCGCAGCGGACGCGACTGCTTCGCCTACACCGCGGACACTCTCGGGCTGCGTTATCTCGTGTATGAAAAGGACAGGGTCAATTCAGTGGTTTTCAGATGCTTCCCGCCTTACGGGGCATGGAATGTCGAGAAGGAGGTGGCCGTTGAACGGAAATATTCCGATGTCACAATCAATTCCTCTCTTTGGGTGGATATGAGGGAGGCGGGTGCTTCGCCCCTTCTGATTCTCTCACTTTCGGACGTATATGCCTGGACAGTAGACTTTTTCGGACTTCAGAAGGGAGACCGTTTCAGGGTTGTCTATGACGAAAGGACTGTTGACGGCGAGGTGCTTGACATCGACACTATACGAGTGGCCCAGTTTATTCGTGACGCTGACACTCTTTCCTGCTATATGTTCAACCAGGGAGACGGAGGCAACATCTATTGGAACGAGAAGGGGGAGAGTATGCGAAAGGCATTTCTAAAAGCGCCTCTGCATTTTTCAAGGATAAGTTCGGGCTTTTCTTATGCCAGAAAACACCCTGTGACGCGCCGTGTCCAACCCCATACGGGAGTGGACTACGCCGCTCCGAAAGGTACTCCTGTGATGTCAATCGGAGACGGAACTGTGCTCTCTGCAAAATATGAAGGCGCCGGCGGCAACACAGTCCGCATCCGCCACAACAGTGTTTACACCACCGCCTATCTCCACCTGAGCGGTTTCGGCAAAGGCATTCGCGCCGGCGCCCGTGTCAGCCAAGGACAAGTCATCGGCTACGTGGGTTCCACCGGCCGTTCCACCGGTCCCCACCTCGATTTCCGCGTCTGGAAAAACGGCTCGCCCATCAACCCGCTAAAAATGCAGTCCCCTCCGGCAGAACCTCTCCGCAGCGAATTCCGCCCCCAGTTCGACTCCCTAAAACTCGAACTCAACCGCCTGTTTGACACCAACATTGTAAAATAAAAATGGAGTCGTTCCGAGTGAACGACTCCTTGTGCTTGCTTCCCGCCTATGTTTACATTCCTTTGCAAAGGTGGTGATTTTTTTTTTTTGATTTGCAAATATTTTCTGGAACTATTTCAAATTTTTCAGATAGCAGATGCTGTCGGGGCCTTCGTTGAAGAGGAGGTCCATTATGGAGAGGCCGGGGATGAATCCGTGTTTTGGGGAGAAGACCTGCCAGTAGGGTCTTTCGAGGCCGAGGTCTTTCAGGATAGTATTCGGTCGTTTTGGGTGGATGGCTTCGCGAAGGTCGGTGACTTTATGTCCCTCGATGGTAACCGCCTCCCATTCGCTTGTGAAACGGATGTCGGCCGGAATGCCTGTCTTACGCAGGAAAAACCTGAGTATCTGCGTGTTGAAGTCCAACATCAACTCCGGGCGGGAATCGAGAATGGCGAAGAGTTCGTCCTGGTAGTATTCGAAATAGGGGGAGGTGCGGTAGGCCGAGATGATGGCGCGTTCGTGTCTTGTCAGCCAGTCGGTTTTCCAGTCTATGCGCATTTGGGAAATCGGTTTTCCGAAATCCTCGTGACGCACGGGGAAGTTTAGCGTCTGCGCCCCGTCTGCGGCATAGAAACGACAGCGGTTTCGCCACGACTGCTTCACATAGTGTTCGCAGGCCTCAATGTAAACGACCGCAGGTTCAACCTCGGTCATCCCGGGATTAAACCTGCATTCATTTGCTATGGCCGCCAAATATTCAATAGGCGGAAAGTAAGCCGTTGTCAATAAAACCATCAGCAACCATTATTAATAACCACCCGACGAAGCAGACCGCTACCTTGGAACTATGTCATCTCTGCGCCCCGCCCTTAGTCCATTTCGCCGGTCTTGGATACGGACGGCCCTTTGATTATTCCTCGTGAAGAGTTGCGTATAAAATCGAGTATCGTCTTCTTCTCCTCGCAGTCCGGGAAACCAATCTCAATCTTGTCAAGCGCATCGCTGACATTCATCCCGGAGTTGTAGATCATATCATACATATCCTTGATGTTGCGGATCTGGTCGGATGTGAATCCTCTCCTGCGGAGTCCAACGAGGTTCACTCCGGCGTAGGTGAGAGGGTCGCGTCCGCAGAGAACATAAGGCGGAATATCCTTGTTGATTTTGGAGCCGCCGCCAACCATAGCGTGCTTTCCGATTTTCGAGAACTGATGAGCCACAGTGCTTCCTCCCAGTATTGCCCAGTCATCGACATCAGTCTCACCTGCGATGCCCACATAACTTACGAGAATGCAGTGTTCTCCGACGGTGCAGTCGTGTGCCACGTGGCAGTAGGACATCAAGAGGGTATTGCTGCCCACTTTGGTCACTCCCTTGCCGCTGGCCTTGGTACCCCTGTTGATGGTGGCGCACTCACGAACAGTCACATTGTCACCGAGTTCCACATAGGTCACCTCTCCGTCAAACTTGAGGTCCTGAGGGATAGCTCCCACAACGGCTCCGGGGAAAATGCTGCAATTCTTTCCCATTTTGACGTAATTGAAAATTGTGGCGTGAGGCAGAATCTTGCAGCCGTCTCCAATCTCGACGAACTCGTCGACATAGGCATAAGGGCCGATTTCCACATTGTCACCAATCTTTGCATTCGGATGAACGCAGGCAAGAGGATGAATAGTTGTGCTCATATCTTTTTCTATTTTATTTTTTCTCTGACCATCTTGGCGACAGCCGTATTGATTGTATGCCCTGATTTATATGCCGTCACCTTGGCCTGCAGGAAGCCTCCCGTCAGACGCAGGTCTCCGATGAGGTCAAGCAGCTTGTGACGAGCGCACTCGTTGTCGAAATGCAGCGACTCGTTGAGGTAACCGTCCTTGACTTTAAGTTCCGGTTTGCCGATGTGGCTGCAGACGTTCTTGAGCTGCTCAACAGTAATCGGATGTTCCACAATCACCAGAGCATTGTCCACGTCGCCACCCTTGATGAGATTGTTCGCAAGCAGATACTCCACTTCGTGGAAAAAGCAGAAGGTGCGGCAGGCACTGATCTCGCGGATGTAGTCCGTTCCTGCATCGAACCTTGCGCTCTGAACTCCGAGAACACGGGAGTTGAAGTCGATCGTGATGTCGTAGCTGAACGTGTCGGCAGGTTCAATCCTGAGGAATGCTCCAGTTTCCGGATTCTTGTATTCAACAGTCTCTTTAAGAGTTACATAGTGTCTTGGTGCATCCTGTTCCGCCAGCCCGTCAGGAGCGATTGCTTCCACATATGGCTTTGCGCTTCCGTCAAGAATAGGAACTTCGGCGCTATCGATGTCCACAAGAACATTGTCGACTCCGAGACCCGTGAGTGCCGAAAGAAGGTGCTCTATTGTCCCTACAGTGGCCTCTCCGGAGGAAATGGTAGTACTGCGTGCCGTTGATGACACATTCTCCGCGAGAGCATCGATCGTTGCGTCAGGTCCGATGTCCGTTCTTACGAAACGTATTCCCGTGTTTACTGGTGCCGGTTTCAATGTCATCGTCACCGGCCGCCCACTGTGCAGGCCCTTGCCACTGAAGGCATACTCTCTTTTAAGTGTATTTTGTTTCTTCATCTTTTGAATATCTTTTTGGTCTATATTTGTTTTCTCATCGGTCGCATACGCCCGGTATGCTCACTCTTCAAAAACAAATCTATCCTCAAAAATCTGATTCAAAATCCCAGAGGATAGATTTGGGGACTTTATGCCGTGCAATCCATAGACCTGGGACATTGAATAATTTCTATTCTAATAATTTCGGGGCGCAAAGGTAAGCAAAAATTTTTATTCGTTTTCTCGTGATTCCTGCCCTTGCTCCAAATGCTGAATCGTCGCACCTATTTGTCACCCTTTCCGTTTCTTCTGAAGATTGCATAGCCCCTAAGGAACTCCCTATGCGGGATTGCCGGAGTTCCGAAAAGCACCTCTCCTTCCTTCTTCAGATTGCCTATGAGACCGGTCTGCGCCCCGAGAGTCGTGTGCGGAGGAACCTTCAGCCCGTTCGCGATGCCTGCCTGTCCTGCGAAGATGCAGTGCTCGCCGACCTTCGTAGAACCGGCGATTCCTACCATCGCGCTCATAACCGTGTTCTCACCGACCTCCACGTTATGTGCAATCTGGCAGAGATTGTCGATCTTTACGCCTTTATGTATGATGGTTGAACCCATTTGGGATTTGTCAACGCAGGTGTTCGCGCCGATTTCGACGTTGTCCTCGATGATGACGTTTCCTGTATGTTCGATTTTTCTGTATGTCCCGTCCTCAAGCGGTGCGAAGCCGAACCCGTCTGCCCCGATGACCGCATTGGCGTGGATAATCACATTGTTTCCGATGACCATCCCCGGATAAATCTTTACTCCCGGGTAGAGGATGCAGTTTTTTCCGACGATCGCTCCGTCACCGATGTACACCTGTTCGTAGACCTTCGTGAAATCGCCGACCTTCGCCTTTTTCCCTATATATGCGAAATCGCCGACGTAAACCTTCCTGCCCACTTTCGATGAAAACGCAATGCGGCAATACCGTCCGCGATGACGGAAATATTTCTTCTTCTGGGCTGTGACGTATTCGAGAAGCAGGGCTACTGCCGAATATGCATCGTCGACCCTCACGAGAGTCGCGCTGACCGGCCTTTTCGGCTCGAATGTCTTATTTGCTATGATTATTGTCGCCTTGCTGGCGTAGACATATTCCTCGTATTTCGGATTTGCGTAAAAAGATATCGCTCCTGGTTTTCCGCTTTCGATTCTTGCGAATGTCGTCACCGTGGCGTCTTTGTCCCCTTCGACTTCTCCGCTCAATATTTCTGCTATCTTTCCTGCTGTCAATTCCATAAGCAGTCTTTTGTTTTAATCCTGTTTTAAAAATATTTGCAAAGGTAATACATTTTTCCTACCTTTGCCGCCGTGAGAGAGAAAGGGGACGTCGAGTTCCCTTTTTTCATGCTCCGAACTCATTAAATTTGTTGAAATGAAAATTTCAGAGATTATAGATGCAGTGGGGGACGCCATTGTTGCACGGAAATGCTTCATTGTTGAAATAAATGTTTCGAAAGACAATGATGTCGAGATTGTAATTGAGTCAGAAGATTCAAACGTTGTTCTGGACGACTGCGTGGAAATCAGCCGCAGGTTTGAGGAATGCTTCGACAGGTCGGTTGAGGACTATTCGCTGACGGTGACCTCGGCCGGGCTTGATCAGCCGTTCAAGGTGCTGAAACAATATCGGAAGGCCGTGGGGACGCAGGTGGAAGCGGCGCTTAAGGGTGGAAGAAAGTTCGTTGCGGAACTTGTCGGGGCGGACGAAGACGCTGTGACGCTGAAATATACGCTGCGCGAAGCCGTCGAGGGCAAGAAGAAAAAGGAACTCGTGGAGCATTGCGACAGCTTCGGGTATGATGAGCTGAACTATGTCCGTCCGCACATTGATTTTAAGTAATAAAATAAGTATATATATAATATGGAAAAGATTGAACTGAAGGACGCTTTTGCGGAATTTAAGAATCAGAAGAACATCGACCGCCCTACGATGATGGGTGTGCTTGAGGACGTGTTCAGAACCCAGATTGCCAAGGTCTATGGCGATGCTGACAACTTCGACGTCATCATCAACATCGACAAGGGAGACTGCGAGATTTACTGGAACAGGGAAGTCGTCGAGAATGTGGAGGATCCGAACAAGCAGATTTCGCTTGAGGAGGTGAACGCCAACGGCGACGACTACGAGATAGGCGAGACCTTCGCGAAGAAAATCGAGATGAAGGACTTCGGCCGCAGGGGTATTCTCAATATCAGGCAGAATCTTCAGGGCCGAATCATGGACCTCGAGAAGGCCAATCTTTATAATAAATATAAGGATATGGTCGGACAGCTCTTCTCCGGAGAGGTTCATCAGACATGGGCTAAGGAGGTTATTCTTCTTGACGATGAGGGCAATGAATTGAAACTTCCGAAGATGGAGCAGATTCCTGGCGAGCACTTCAAGAAGGGTGACTCCGTGAAGGCCATCATCAAGTCCGTGGAGATGAGGAACACGACTCCGATTATCACGCTTTCGCGCGTTTCCGACGAGTTCCTTGCGAAACTCTTCGAGGCTGAGGTACCGGAGATTTACGACGGTCTCATCACCATCAAGAAGGTTGTGCGTGTCCCTGGGCAGAGGGCGAAAGTTGCCGTAGAGTCGTATGACGACAGGATTGACCCGATCGGAGCATGCATCGGCGTGAAAGGCTCCCGCATCATCGGAATCGTCCGCGAGCTCCGCAACGAGAATATCGATGTCATCCAGTGGACTTCCAACACCCAGCTTCTCATCACCCGTGCGCTTGCTCCTGCAAAGATTTCTTCAATCGTCAACGGAGAGGACGGGAAAATCAAGGTCTATATGCTTCCAGAGGAGGTTACGAAGGGTATCGGTCGCGGTGGCGTGAACATCCGTCTTGCCGGAATGCTTGTGGGTAAGGAGATTGAGGTCTGGAGAGAGACTCCGAAGGTGGATCTTGAGGAAGACGAGGAAGAGGACGTTCTTCTGGACGAATTCGACAACGAGATTGATCAGTGGATCATCGACAAACTCAAGTCAATTGGCTGCGACACCGCCAAGAGCGTGCTTGCCATCGATCCGGAAGACCTTGCGAAGAGGGCGGATCTTGATGACGAGACCGTGGAGGACGTTCGCCGCATCCTGAGCGCCGAGTTCGAATAGGTCTGCGGCTGTCTGCCCGGCGGATGTCCGGGCTTGTCCGCGGCAGGACACAAGTGAATGGAAGGAATAAACTATAAGGGGATTATATGGCAGAAATCAGATTAAGTAAAATTGCAAGACAGTTCAATATCGGGCTGGGAACGCTCATCGATTTCCTGAACGGGAAGGGAGCAAACATCACTTCAAGCGATCCGAATGCCAAGATTTCGGATGAGTTCATGCCGGCTGTGGAGGCCAAGTTCGGAGGAGACCTCGCTGCAAAGCAGGATTCCGAGAAGGTTGCCACCAAGCTCAAGGAAATGATTGACGTTTCCAAGAAGAAGCCTTCTTCCGAAGAGGACGAGGCGGAGAAAGAGGTTATCATCAAGACAACGTCCATTGCGGCGACTCAGGAAAAGCCTGCGGTCGCGCAAAAGCCTGTTGAGGCGCCTGTCCTCGAGAAACAGCCAGAACCGGTTGTGGATGAAACTCCGGCACCCGTGGCAGTCGCACCTGTGGAGGCTCCTGCCGAGAAGGTTGTGGAGACTCCGGTTGTCGCATCTGCTCCGGTGGAAGAAGAGATTGCGCCTTCAGCTCCGGAAAAGCTGGCTGAGGAAGATTCGCAGAAGCCTGAGCGGGAAAGCTTCGGACCGAAGATTATAGACAAGATTGACCTTGACAGCATAGGAAAGAAGAAGCCGGTTGTTGAGGAAAAGCCTGCGGAGCCGGAAGCACCGGAGACACAGGAAACGGTCGCAGAATCCCCGGCGGCCGAGCCTGTCAAACCGGTTGAGGAACAGCCTGTCAGGAAGGAACCTCGCGAGGCTGTGATTGAGGTCGAGAAACTTGCCGGGCCGAAGGTTATGGGTAAAGTCGATCTGAGCAAGTTCGAGACTCCGAAAAAGAAGGGCAAGAGAGAAAGAATCAAACCGGGACAGAGCCAGAAGGTTGACGTCACCAAGATAAACGCTTCCAACAATCAGTCGAAGGGCGGAAACGGCGGCGGAAAGAACGGCGGCGGGTTCGGCAAGGACGGCAAACGGAATGACAGCAACGGCGGCGGAAAGGGCCGCAACCGCGGAAAGGACAGGTTCCGGCCGGCTATGACCGAGGCCGAGACCGAGGAAATGCAGAAGGAAATCCAAAAGCAGATCAAAGAGACCTACGCCCGCATGAACGAGGGTAAGGGCAAGAACAATTTCGGCGCAAAACACAGAAAGGAGAAGAGGGAGGCCGCCGCTGACAGGCTCCAGGAGGAGATCCAACAGCAGGAACTCGACAAGAAGGTCCTGAAAGTCACGGAGTTCGTGACGGTAAACGACCTCGCGACCCTTATGAACAACACTCCTGTCACCAAGGTCATCGCGGCATGTATGAGCCTCGGTCTCATGGTGTCAATCAATCAGCGCCTCGATGCGGAAACCCTCGTGCTCGTCGCAGAAGAGTTCGGCTATGAGGTCGAGTTCGTGACCGCCAACCTTACGGAGGAAATCAATTCCGAGGAGGAGACCGACAAGCCGGAGGATCTCGTGCCGAGACCTCCTGTGATTACGGTCATGGGACACGTCGACCACGGAAAGACATCCCTGCTCGACTACATCAGAAAGGCTAACGTGATTGCCGGCGAGGCCGGAGGAATCACCCAGCACATCGGTGCCTACAACGTGAAGCTCCCGAGCGGCCGCAGGATTACATTCCTCGACACCCCTGGACATGAGGCCTTCACGGCTATGCGTGCCCGAGGCGCGAAGATGACCGACCTTGCCATCATCATCATTGCTGCCGACGATGCGATAATGCCGCAGACTGTCGAGGCTATCAGCCACGCTCAGGCGGCCGGCGTTCCGATGGTGTTTGCAATCAACAAGATAGACAAGCCGGGAGCCAATCCGGACAAGATTCGTGAGCAACTCTCGAACATGAACATACTCGTCGAGGACTGGGGTGGAAAGTACCAGTGCCAGGAAATCTCGGCGAAGAAGGGAATCAACGTGGACCTGCTTCTCGACAAGGTGCTCCTCGAGGCCGATATGCTTGACCTCAAGGCTAATCCGAACCGCAGGGCTACCGGTGCCGTCATCGAGTCTTCTCTCGACAAGGGCCGCGGCTATCTTGCCACCGTACTCGTCCAGAACGGCACGATGCGCGTCGGTGACGTGATGCTTTCTGGCTGCTACACGGGTCGTGTGAAGGCTATGTTCAACGAGCGCGGTCAGAAAGTTGACGAGGCCGGACCTTCCACTCCTGTTTCAGTCCTCGGACTCAACGGAGCTCCGACTGCGGGTGAAACCTTCAACATTATGGCCGACGAGCGCGAGGCTAAGGAAATAGCCAACAAGCGCGAGCAGCTCATCCGCATTCAGGGCATCAAGACCCAGAAGCACATGACTCTCGAGGAAATCGGACGCCGTATTGCCATCGGCAACTTCAAGGAACTCAATGTCATCGTCAAGGGTGATGTGGACGGCTCTGTGGAGGCGTTGTCCGACTCGCTCATCAAACTCTCAACCGAGGAGGTGCGCGTGAACGTGATTCACAAGGCTGTCGGTGCCATTTCCGAATCAGATGTGCTCCTTGCTGCGGCTTCAGACGCCGTCATTATAGGCTTCCAGGTTCGTCCTTCGACCGGTGCGCGTAAGCTTGCCGAGAAGGAGGAAATCGAAATCCGTCTCTACTCTGTCATCTACGACGCTATCAACGAGGTCAAGGATGGTATCGAGGGCATGCTTGCTCCGGAGGAGAAGGAAGAGATTACAGCCACGGCCGAAGTGCTTGAGACATTCAAAATTTCAAAGGTCGGAACCATCGCCGGCGCGATTGTCCGCGAGGGCAAGCTCCAGCGCACTTCCAAGATTCGTGTCATCCGTGACGGCATCGTTGTCTACACCGGAGAACTCGGCTCCCTCAAGAGGTTCAAGGACGATGTCAAGGAGGTTGTTTCCGGCCAGGACTGCGGTCTGAACATCTTGAACTACAACGATATCAAGGTTGGGGATATAGTTGAGGCTTATCAGGTGGTCGAAGTCAAGCGAACTTTGTAAAAGCCGCGGAAGCGGCACGTCTGCGGCGTTGGAAATCGGATTTTAGTCCTCACAACCATCAGGTTGCTGCGGGTAAAATCCAATTCCCGCCTTGCATCCGCACCACTTCCGCAACTTTTGCCACAAGCGTCTGTTTCAGTTGTTAAAGAGTCTAATATCATTACTCCTGCTTGTTGTCCCGCTGCATAGTCAGGCAGGGACGGCAGGCAGGAGTTTTCCTTCATTGGCGGATTTGGACGCGGTTGTACAGAACTCTGAGGCGTATGATTTGCCGAGGCTGCATCGAATAGATTCATGTCGAGCCCTGCTTGACAGGTCTGGAATTTCCGACAGGGAGCGTTTCTTTCTGATGGAAGAAATGCGGACTTTGTACGACAAGTATAGAACGGATTCGGCAATTGTGTATGCCAGTAAAGCCCTTTCCATCGCGGAAAAGATAGGAGAACGCAGCCTGATTGACCGGTCGCTTGCCGGACTGGCCAAGGAATTCGGTACTTCCGGGCTGTACGATGAGTCTCTTGCCCTGCTTGACAGGATTGATCGCAGGGCAATGGACGAGGACTCTCTTGCTGACATGTTCTATCTCTATTATTTCGACTACGAGTCATTGGCCAACCAGTGCCTTGAACCGGAAATGGCGAAACATTTCAGAAGGCTTTCCTGCATGTGCCGCGATTCCATACTGCTCTATCGTCCGGGATATACGGTTTTTCAGTGCGACAGGCTTCTTTCGGAAGGAAATTATAAAGCGGCCCTTGAACTTGTCCTGCCGGTCTGTGAGTCGCTGTCGCCGAGCGATCCGGCGATGGGTTCCGTCGCCCTCTCAGTGTATGACATCTATTCAGCGCTCGGAATGAAGGATAAGGGGATGGACTATCTTGTGCTGTCTGCGATGTCCGACCTGCTCAATTCCAAGAAGGAGTATATAGCTTTGCAGGTACTTGCGCTCCTGCTCTATGACGAAGGAGATCTCGCGAGGGCGCAGGCCTATCTGACTCGCTCGCTCAATGACGCCGTCTTCTGTAAGGCAAGACTCAAGGTTGACAACATTGCTCCGCTTCTGTCCCTTGTCAACGAGTCCTATATCAAAGCCAAAAGGAGAGACTCCGTGATTGTGATATCTTGTCTTATTGCGCTCTTTCCGTTTGTCATATTGCTGCTCGTGCTCGTCATGTTTCTGAAACGGCAGAGACGGCTGCTCCAGAAAGCCCGTGACGAACAGGAAAAGGCGATGGCTCTCGTTCGCGAGGCCAGTAACATTAAGAACAAGTATGTGACTCAGATGATGCTCGAATGCGTCACGAGAATCGAGCGCCTGGATGACTACCGCCTGTCCTTGAACAGGATGGCGCTGCGCGGTGAAACAGCGGCTCTAAATGAAGCACTCAAGTCAAATGCCGTCGTTGAGCATGAGTGGACTTCCTTTTACAGCGTGTTTGACAAAACTTTCCTCTCCATCTTTCCGACGTTCGTCCATGATTTCAACGAACTTCTCACTCCCGGTGCAAGGGTCACTCCGGCTTCCTCCCAGATGCTGACGCCCGAACTCCGGATTTATGCACTGGTCCGGCTCGGAATAGACTCTTCAGAACGCATATCATCGCTTCTCGGCTACTCCCGTTCTACAATCTACGCCTACCGCTCGCGCACTCGTCTGAAGGCTCTTGTTCCGGAGCGTTTTGAGGAAAATATCATGAAAATAGCCTCAATTTGACTTGAACAGAATTTATATTTTCTGTGCCGCGTTATTTTGTTATTCCTTTGATAATCAGATTTATAATCCCATAAAAGATTTATATTTGTATTATTACATCTTGTTTTTGCGTTTATATGGTTTTAACTTTCGCTTAAATTGATAACCATATAAAAAAGAATAATCGAATCAACAACAATTCATACATACAACAACAAAAAACTCCCGGAAGCTGTGAAGTCTCCGGGAGTTTCATTTTTCGATTTGCCCTTTAGGCGCGCAGGCTATTAAAACCTGACGCCGAATGTCGCTACGACTTTAACAAGATTGCGGTGGTAGCGTATCACCGGAGATTCTGTCGTAAGACTGCGGTGAGAGTCCTTCTCGTAACGATAGTCACCGTAAGGCAGGATGTACTGTGTCGGGTAGAAATAACCGACAGCGGCCAAGTCGGCGAAGAATGCTCCGGCGCTGAAGCCGAAACCGCATGATGCCGTGTGGAGGTTCTGTGCCGGGGCTTTCACGAGCTTTCCGCTGCCGTCTGCCTCGTATGTCTGTCCGGTGGTCTTGAGGTTGTAGCCGAGGCGCACGGAGAAGAAATCCGCCGGTTTGAACTCGGCTCCGAACCTGAGATAATGCTGAACCCCGCAGTAGTCGAGTATGCCGTTGTTTGCGTTGTCAAATTCGCTGTTGTCGGATGTTCCCGGGACGCTGAAATACATTCTGCGATAGTTGCTCAACTCATAGTCAGCACTCACGACACCATATTTCCCGAATGTGTAGGCCACTCCGAAGTTTGCCCGGAGCGGAGCCTTGAAGTTGTATTCGAACTTTCCTTCAGGAGCCGTGTCGCTGCCGCTGAACTTAGAGTCCCCGAACATTGTCTCGCATGAATAGCTGATTCTTTCCTTTATTGTGAAAGTTGTCGGGGTCTGGATGGCCGCACCGACTCTGAGTCCTTTCCATGGCGTGAGGATGAATCCGAATTTTCCATAAACTCCGGTGCCTTCAGCCCGGTAGCTATATGTTTTTTTCGCGGATGAGAAATAAGTCTTGCCGCTCGCACCAAAATCAACTGCCACATCCTCTATGTCCACAGCGTCTTCCTTGAGAAACTCGTTGGAGCGGTAGTTTATGCTCGTGACTCCGATGTTCGCTCCGAAGAAAAAAATGTCTGAAATGTTGAGCGCGAGATTATAGACAAAGTCGGACTTCGCGCCGGATATTGTTTGCCCGAAATGTTGGTTCAGGCCGTGTGCTCCGAT
>SAMEA104315435__coassemble_1034_pt1 | contig 13798 bp, 12 predicted proteins | sample SAMEA104315435__metabat2_low_PE_027 | metagenome-assembled genome bin SAMEA104315435 (sample SAMEA104315435) | gut metagenome | biome: Monkey gut; feature: monkey-associated habitat; material: faeces | place: China | collected 2013 | reverse complement strand
ACTGTCTTGTAAAGGGATTTCCTCTTGTCAGCAGACGCCCCGTGCATCGCAATCACAAGGACGGTGGACTCCAGCGGTTTCGTGCAGTAGAGTGCAAGATCCTCAAGCGAACGCATCATCTGAGCCTCCTTGACCACAACCAGTCTGCGTTCCGCAAACATCGGATAGCTTCTGGCCGACGTTATCACAGAATCGGCGTCAACATCAGCGCCATAGCATATCAGCTGGTTGAAGTCCCGCTCCCCTTCATCATCGAAGGCATTGGCAATCACAGCTTCGCAGACCATATCCACATAATAGGGTTCGTCCCCCATCAAAAGATACACCGGCGCGAACCGGTGCTGCCTGACCTGGGCGACTATTTCCGCACATTGCCTATCTGTCTCCGCAAATCCCTTTGCCATATCTACTTATCACCAAAGCGGAGAAGCCTTTCAGGAGACTTCTCCGCCCAATAAATTACTTTACCTGTTTTTCCTTAATCCTCTTCAGCTTTTCCTTCAAGACGTCCGCGCAGTCAACAACGGCATCCTCGAAAGTTGCAGCATTTCTTTCCACGACGACATCATTTCCCGGCACCTGCACTTTCACCCAGACATTCTTGTTGTCATGCTCCGCCAACAGCGAAAGCTTCACATCAATACCGATGACCGAATCATGGAACTTAGGCAACTTTGACAATTTCTTCTTCACGAAATCCAAAAGTTTCTGATCGGCGTCAAAACGGATAGATTGAATTCTGATCTCCTCCATAAGTTACCTCCTTCTAAAGAATAAGTTAATTGTTATATATTGCAGGCTTTCAGTCAGTTTCCGAACGCGATTCCGCTCTCGGATGAGCTGCGCCATAAACCTGTTTCAGTTTTGCAATGGAGTTGTGGGTGTAAACCTGCGTTGTCGCGAGCGAGGCGTGCCCGAGCATTTCCTTTATGGAATTGATGTCGGTGCCGCCGTCGAGCAACTCTGTCGCGAGCGTGTGTCTCAGGACATGCGGCGAACGGCGTCCGGTAATCCCGGCTATCTGCGAAAGCTCGCCTTTCACAATCCTGTCGACAAGCACGGGGTAAATCCTTCTCCCGCTCCAAGTCACGAACATCGCATCCATCGCATCTCGTTTTCCACCCGCCATTGTCTCAACTGCGTTCAAATATAGCAAAATTTCTTCACACAACGACGGAATCACAGGAATTTCTCGCATCTTATCCCCTTTTCCGCGTATCATAACCACCCGACGTGAGGTGTCGAGGTCTCCGATATTCATCCCTATCAGCTCACCCCGACGTATTCCCAGATTCAGAAGTGTCGATATGACAGCACGTTCGAGCCGTTTTTCGTAAAGCTCGTGCGCTTGAGCCTCCGCATCCTTATTCCCCTCTGCGGCAAGTGAGAAGGCGGCACGGAAAGATTCAAGAAATTCCGGTGAGGCATAGATGTCTGTCCTTGCGAAATATTCCGACATGGAATCCTCGCGATAGAACTCCGGAAGACGCTTCGGAATCTTCGGACGCCGGACGGTTTTCATCGGGTTGGATTTGAGTTCCCCGGTGCGAACAAGCCATGTGCAGAAACTGCCGAGAACACTCATGTGAAGATTGGTTGTTTTGGGCTGAAGTTTCTCACCGTCAATAAGATGTACCTCGTAATCCCGAATGATCGCGGGCGTTATGGTGTCAACATCGCCGACAAAGTCCGCGAACCTTCTGAGGGCATCGGAATATATTTCGCAAGTGCGGGCGGAAAATCTCCGCACTCCGGAAATATGAATCCGGAATGACTCGATCCATGTCTGTAGTTTTGTCCTGCTCTCAGTCATATTCAAGCGTTTCTGCTGTACACTCATTCAACGGGCGTCAGCCCCATCTGAGCGGCTTTCTGCCGCATAAGGGCGTCGGCGGCCTCGAACTCGTTGGGAATTTCGCCGTCAAGAATGGCATTTTTCACATACTCCTTAAGGATGCCGATGATATTGCACGGAGGAATCCCGAAAACCCGCATAACATATTCCCCATTAATCGGGTTCTTGAAGTTTCGCACGGCATCCTTGGCCTCCACCTCGATCAACTTACGGCTGACGAGCTCGAAATTGGCGTGGAGACGCTCGACTTTGCGAGGGTTCTTCGACGTTATGTCACCATGGCACAGCAACATCAGGTCATCTATGTCGTCTCCGGCCTCAAACAGCAGACGTCGCACCGCTGAATCCGTAACTTCCTCCGTGACAAGCGCGATAGGACGAAGATGTAGCTCCACAAGCTTCTTTACATATTCCATCTTCTCGTTCAGCGGCATTTTCAGGGACTTGAAAATCTTTGGAACCATACGGCCCCCGACAACTTCGTGTCCATGGAATGTCCAGCCAACAGCTGGATCGTACCGCTTGGTCGCGGCCTTGCCTATGTCGTGGAGCAGTGCCGCCCATCTGAGCCAGACGTTCGGCTCCGTGCGAGTCTTTGCAGTCTTGTCTCCGTTTCCATCTGGCGCATAATCCTTCAGACGTCCTTCCGCAATGGCCTTGGCCTCGAGTGCCGCAACATTGTCAACTACCTGAAGCGTGTGGGCAAAATTATCCTTATGTCCATGACCTCCAACGGATTCGACTCCCTGGAGTGCTGTCAGTTGCGGAAGTATCATCTCAAGCAGTCCGGTCTCGTCCAGCAGGTAGAAGCCCATCGAAGGCGTCTGCGTCACGAGAATTTTGTTCAATTCCTCGACGATACGCTCCTTTGAGAGGATTTCCAGGCGGCCCCGATTGCGTCTTATGGATTCGAGCGATTCGGGGACAATGGAGAACCTGTGCTCCGGAGTGGAGAGTTTGGTGGCAAAACGGATTGCACGAATCATGCGCAAAGGGTCGTCACTGTAGGTCGTGTCCGGATCGAGAGGGGTGCGGATTATTCCGGCCGCGAGGTCGCGTATACCTCCGAAAGGATCCACCAGTGCCCCAAAGTCATCCTTCTGGAGGCTGAACGCCATCGCGTTGATCGTGAAGTCACGGCGCAGTTGGTCTTCGCGGAGTGTGCCGTCCTCGACTATTGGCTTGCGGGATTCCCGCCGGTAGCTTTCCTTTCTCGCGCCAACGAACTCGACTTCCATGCCGTGATATTTCAGCATCGCCGTTCCGAAATTCCTGAATACAGAGACATGCACATTATAACTTTTTTGTTTCCCGTCAAAACATTCGTGTTTTTCTATGTATGAAGCAACATTTTGCGCTAAATTTATGCCACTACCTTCGACAACGATATCAATGTCCTTGTTAGGCCGTTGCAGAAAGCAGTCACGCACATATCCGCCTATCACGAACGCCCTCACGCCAATTTCCTCCGCCACTTCAGAAACGATTCTGAAGATTTTATGATTCAGAAATTCCTTGAATTCTCCCATTATCTCAAATTATTCAAGTTCCGCAAGTATTCTAACGTCTTGCGAATATTAAACTCATCTCATTTATCAACCTCTCAACCCCCGCGCACTTTTTTCTTACTCTAACGTCATTTCGTCATAACGCGGAAAAGCCGTCAGCCGCGTCAGAGCATCAGCCCCATCTTTCTTAAACCCGACGGTTCTCGTCCCGTTTGTTATGAATATATACTTCACGTCAAGAATCATATTATACCGCACCACCTGCATCAGCACGTCTCCAGTCAATTCCACATCCGGCCTCTTGCACTCCACGACCGCCAAAGGCTCCGCATCGCGTCCATACACGACAACATCGGCCCTAAGGTTCTTGTCTCCAAGGCGGAAAGCAACCTCCGACATCATCAGATGCTCCGGCACCCCCATCGTCTGCTTCAGCACCGCGTCGACAAACCACTGCCGCACCCTCTCCTCCGGCGTCAGCGCCACCATCTTCTTCCTCAGCGGGTCCCATATTTCGTTACTGTTCACCATTATAACTATAATTTCACACAAAGTCCCAAAACAACAGCTATTCCGAAACTGAGGAATGTTCCGGCCAGAACATATTCCGTCTTGGCAGTGTCAGTATCTTTGAAACGAAGCAACGATTTGGCGGCCACGACAAAGCCTACAGCCTCAAACTGTCCGAAAATCACCAAGATAAGAGTGAGCAGGCGCTCCAGGTTGCCAATGAGAGCCCCGGCATTCCTTATCTCGGAACAAGACTTTGACGCCGACGTTATAACGCGCCAGAACCAATTTTATAAATATGTTGGCCGGCTTCAGGCACAGCAGTACGACGAGAAAAAACATCGGGAAATCGATGGCTCCCCATACACTTGGAACGTAGGAAATCAATGGCATGGAATCGGCGTCATTGATTTCCCAATAAATCGCGACAGTCAACATCACTGCAATATGTGCCAACTGGTCGCAGACAAATGCTGAAAGCCCCCTATCAGTCATATAGGATTTTTCCAAATCTATCACACAATGAGAAAATGCTATGACAACAGCACACCACCAGAATCCGGACGAAGACACCATTATCCACGACAAAAGCCCGATAACCAAGGAATGCACGTACAAATACGGGCTGCGGAACTTCTTCTCGTCCTTATTTCGGCATTGTTTGTCGTTCTGCAGGTAAAAGTCACCCAAGACATGGGCAATCAGCAGAGGAACGAATATCGTTAAGTTCATATTCTGGAAAAGTTTATTTGTTCAAAACAATTAACCGCAGTTTCCAGACAACTCCAACCTGCAACAGACGCGCGTTGATTCACACCGGACTGCGTAATGGACAGAAGTGATGCTATGTCCGACTCTTTCATTGACAATAACTTATAATAAAAGACCTCGGATTGACGCCTTGTCGCTCCATTCAAGATTGAGTCAACCAATGTTGTTATCGTCGTCAGAAGCATTGAATATTCCTTGTTTTTCCCGACAACTACAAAGGAACATTTATTCTCAGAATGCATACTGTCAACGGCACGGCCGGAATAATAGATGGCGTCACCATCCATTATGTCCTTTTTACGGTCAACAAGCCTCATGTCAGCCAATCCTATTGCCAGTCTCATCCCATATTTTCTAAACTGTTGTGTTCTGGAGTCTTTGGAAATGTTCAATGACTTGACGGCGGTCTTCAGCAACAATGCAGCACGTAGCGCCGCGTTAGGTTCCGGCACGACACATTCAATATAATCCCCTTTCACAAGTCTTCCCCAAAAGCCCTCATAACGCTCTTCTAACATTATGATTGTCTCGTTTATCTTCGCCTGAAGCATCACTATCTCTTTGGGAGAAAGCGATGTCGAAGACACGATGTCAGCAGAGATTGCAGCCTGCATAGCAATACGCATATTAAATTTTCGAGGACAAATATACTGTAAATTCCTAATAATTGCAGCGACAAATAAGGAAAAAGAATTATAATCGCCAGACATAAGTTAAAAAGCTTATAATATATTGTTATAAGATTATTATCTTATACTATATGCTGTCGCATAAAATTTTATCACGTTAGTTTAAACAGACCGCTTTTGAAGAATGACGCGCAAATTGCTAAATTTGCAGCCACAAACGATCTCTAAATCACCTGATGCAATGAAAAAGACGATTGATATCATATACGAGGACAAATGGTTGGTGGCGATTGACAAGCCTTCGGGGCTGATGAGCGTGGCGGGAAACAGGAAGGACGTGGAAACAGCATATATGCTTGTTAATGACTATCTTATGCATAAGTACAACGGTCGCGTCAAGGCTCATGTTCTGCATAGGTTGGACAGGGACACTTCGGGTGTGCTGCTGTTTGCGAAGGATTTCGGGGTGAAGAGGGCGATGACTGACAATTGGAATGAGAGGGTTGTGGAGAGGAAGTATGTTGCGGTGGTTGACGGAGTTCCGGAAAACGGGACGGCGCCGGAAACGAAGACAGAGGGCAACGCCAATGAGAACAAGGGGAAAAACGCAGGTGACGAAAGCATAGAAAATGTGGAACCGGGGCACGGGAGGATCGTGAGTTGGCTGACAGAAAATGAAAAGAACTTCATGGTCTACTCATCACTGACGGAGAACGGCGGCGAGATGGCGGTGACTGACTGGAAGGTGCTCAAAACGGACGGAAAGAGGTCGCTCGTGGAGTTTTTGCTGGAAACAGGACGCAAGAATCAGATTCGCGTACAAGCGGCAGCGCATCTGCACTGCCCCATTCTCGGAGACGCGAAATATGGGGACGGAAAGTCGGCGCGACGCCTCTGCCTGCACGCAAAGGCACTCGGCATCGTACATCCGATAACACATAAGGTGCTGAAAATCACCGCAAACACGCCGCGCTACTTCAACGGGCTTGTTGGAAAAGAAAACAAATGCGCAGCAGAAAGAACACGCCTGTAAAGCACGCGAAGACGTCCGACAAACGCGGCAAATGACAGCCGTCCGCGGCATCTGAGCGCAACGGCCTCGAGCATACGCGCCTTGCGGACAGTCTTTAGCTTTTTACCGGTGCTAAGGAACGGATGCTGCACGAGATATTCCGGAACATAGACCATCCTCATGCCAGCCTTGTGGCAATCAGACAGGAAAACCGGGCCTTCCCCTCCCTCCGGCCAAACTGTGGAGCCGAGTCCGAAATCCTCGTCGAAGCGCACGCGGTTTCTCCAAACAGGCTCATATCGGAACGCAATCTCCACCTCACTGAAGTAGATTTTCCCATATACCGGCACCTTTCTTATCTCAAACTCTTTTTCGGGATAATCCTTGAATTCAAGCTGACCGTCTGGAGTTGCAATGCGGAAACACAGGACGTCTGCCCAAGACCGTTCATCGAAAATCTCAATAATCCGGCTGAGCCAGGCATCGGTATACCCGATGTCGTCATCGGAAAGCACGCACAACTGTTCCTTTAGGACACATGGTTCAATGTATTGTGTGTCAGCCTTATGAACCCTTTGCCCAGTCTCAGCTTCAAGGATCGATTCAAGGACATCGAGGCAATGATTGCGGTTCTGGCTCACGCCTTTTCCTACAAACGGCGAGTAAACGACATCACTTCGTCCGCTGAATTGGAGCGAAGCATCGGCTGTCAGTCCCGGATGTGCGGCGGCATAATCCGGAGACAGTTGGTGAGAGACGATGTAACGGACATCCGCGCGGGGCGAAAGAAATATGTTCCGAACGTCTGTGACTGATTCGTTATAACAGGATATGAGTATGTTGAGTATCATTATCGTAACTATTTCAATAGCGTTTCGGCCTTATCCGGAACGTTTCACATACGGCAGCGCTGACCTTATAGAAACTTGCGGAAAAACGGGGACTGGACAAGCGATACAAAATCAGGTTCGGCACCTGCCCGCGGCGTAAGGAAAATATGCCTCCTGCACGGTTAAGAAGTGCATCAGCACGCATATAGTGGTAGAGACGGGATATGTTGTCCGACGTGCAAAGTCCGGTACGCCGGGTCGCGAAAACGGTGAGTATCCGGCAGATAAGACGTCCGACAAGGTCCCGGTGATACAGAAGACTAACTTTCTCGCTTTGGGGAAATGCTGCCTCCATTGCGTGGATGGTCTCAGAATAGGAACCGAGAAGAAGCATAATGCGCATCAGATGCCTATCCGAGCTAAGATCTGAAGACAGTCCTCCGGACATACCGCTACGGTAAACGTACACGCATCGCGAAACCGTCATGACGCTTCGACAGCAAATCAGACAGCGAAAGAGAAATAGCATGTCTTCACCATATGAAAGAGCGCCGTCAAACACAAGAGCGGATTCATCCAGAAACGATTTCCGAAACAGTTTTCCCCAGACAGGACGAAGGTAGGAGCCATCGTCAGAAAGGTTGTCGTCAATAAACTCGGAAAGTTCCCCACGACTATAAAGGCGATTTTGTGCGGGAGCCTCAGCGACAACAGAGCCGCTGAGGAGTCTGTAACCGCCGATGTAGATATCAGCAGTCTCCTCCGCAGAAATGGTGGAAATCCAGTCGGAGAGGCAGGCCTTGGGCAGAATGTCATCGGCGTCGACAAATGTGACGTAGTGGCCGGCGGCAGCGTTGATCCCTGCATTCCTTGCAGAACTGACTCCTCCGTTCACCTTATGTATCACACTTATACGCTCATCGACAAGACTGAATCTGTCACATATTTCCCCAGAACCGTCAGTGCTTCCGTCGTCTACCAGGATGAGCTCGCAGCTGTCAAAAAATGACGGAGAGAGTATTGAGCCCACAGTGTACTCAAGCGTGCGTACTGCGTTATAGACAGGGACGACCACGCTTATGAGAATCTCGCCCCGTCTTTTGACCTGTTCCGCTGCCGCCTCTCTGCAGTCGCAGCACTTTTTAAATTCCCCGCCCTCCATAATTATCTCAAGTTATTGTTTAGAAAATCAAATGCTTCAGCCCTTAGTTCAGATAGTTTAGCATCAACTTCTCCCCAGTCGATGTCCCCCTTTGGAACGTCTTCTGAAACCACAAGCCTCTCACTGAGACCAAACTGCCGAAGAAGCCATTCTATGCGGGAAAGCCCTCTGGCCCGGTTGCCGATGACGACGAATGGTCTATGGAATAGTATTGAGAACACGCAGGCGTGGAATGAATCCGTGATGACGAATGATGCCCTCGAAATGCCCGCTATCCAAGATTCGACGGAAGGCTGCACCCTTGCGCTCACCTCGCCTGTTCCGCGAGGATCTATCACAAGGAAGCGAGTGATTTCCAAATGTTCATCAAGGCTCCGGACTTCGGAAAGGCGGCATTCAATCTCATGCACACGCCCAAGCGTTTCCGGCGTCCTGTCAAGGATGTATTCAAAGACTCGGCCATTGCCGTTCAAGTCCATCCCGGTTTCGTCAGGGGTTTCTATCCGGCAACAATTGCCCTCCACGATGGGCAGATAGTCTTCTGCAGAAAGCAAAAACGTCGGATCCGGAACGGTGACGGAGGCAACTCCAAGATACTTACCGGCATTCTCTACTCCGGACAATTCACGGAATGACAGCGCATTGAAACGCCCCGCCAGGCATGATGCAAGAGCAGTCTCAGACGCGTTGTATTCCCAGTCATCGCTGCCGAACGACACGGCATATGCAATCCTCCTCACATCCCAACCCTGCGGTCCCGCATCGTCAGAATGCACCTTCTTCTTTGTCGCGACGCTGCAAACTCCCCTATCTTTCCAAGTGAAGTCCAGATAGGAATTCATCAGATTCCGATTATACTTCGGTCTCCAAACCTGGTCGCTGCCGACGATAAACACGTCATAATCAGACGGTCCAATCTCATCGAATGAAGAAATATACCTTATATTCATATTTTCCCGAAAGAATCTGATGAATTCGGCGCCGACGACATGAAACTCCCTGTTTATCCTGCGCTCACGGAATATCTCGACGTCTCCGCGATGCAGCACATATCTCCGGAACGCCCTCGTCAGAAATTTCCGCACAGCCATGATTCCTTTTGGAGCAGGGATTATCTCATCCAACTGTATTATTTCCACGTCATTGCCCATTCTGACAAGAGCCCGTTGCAATGCAAAGGCTTGCAGAACCCCGCCATAATTGGTGTGCAATTGTAATGTGACTATCCCAATCTTCATAGCTTCCCTATCTTTTATTCTTCCGTGCCGCTTTTTCGGCGATGCCGTATCCTCCGTTGCATTTAATTGAACGCTCGAACACGTCTGCCGGGACGTCGGTGAGTTTCAGAGACGCGGAAATATCTTCGACTGCCCTGGCTCCCCGCTCGGTGAAAACGCTTACCACACTGACTCCAAGGCGGTTATATGCCTCAGGAAACAACCGTTCCACGCCCCAGAAATCCCCCAGACTGATGTCCGCTCCGCTGCGTCCGTTCTTTGCGTGACAGTCGTAGCACGAATCGCGAAGGTTCTTGTCTGCGAGAAAATCCTGCATGAACGAATTCTCAGAATAAGGCTGCGAAAGTCTGTTTATACTGCGATCTGGCATAAAGTAGTCTATTGTCACGTGATAGTCCTTCCACCCGGAGACGGATTTATCTCGGAAATTGACGCCACAGACGGAAACGGCTCCGGAGGCGGCAATGCCGGCATCGACAAAGCTGCGCCAAGCAGCGGAAAGAGGAGTCCCATGACAGAGGATTTCGACAAGCAGCAGCTGTCCTCCGACAGATTCCGGACCCGCCCCGTTCGCTGCGGATATATTATCTCGGCCGATAAAGATTTTTAACGCACGCACCTGACAAGGGGTGCCGACGAACATCACGGAACGCCCGGAGGCAAGCATATCCCTGATTTTCAGGAAACATCCGCCAATAGACGACTGTACGTACTTGCTCCGCATCATTGCCGCAAGGCTTGCCTCATCTTCGGCAAAGGCATGATGCACGCCACGGAAATCCTCATCCCAAACAGCTGCGCAGACAGTTCCTCCCTCACGGATAAAGTTCCCTGCAAGCGCATTAAACACCCCGCCTGAGGAACTCTGCCGCAAGATTTCGGCATCCCTGTTGGTTGCGGCATACACCCTTAAAGGACGGTTTGCGAAAGAGCCGAGACCATGACCAACCTTTTTATGAAGCGGCAGACGTGCCTTAACCGCAACAATGATGGACTTTCGCTCACCGGATGTGCATCCACGAAGCCATGCGGCAAGCACAGCCGAACACATGGCGAGCAGTACAACAAGAAGCGGATGCAGATGCAGCCCGAGCATGCCTGGAAGCATAATCGGCACACAGGCATAGGCAGTGACGGCGATGGCGCAAAGCCACACTTCCCGCAGCCAGAGGCCGACGTCCAGGCCGACCATTCCACGAAGCAGAAACAGCCTTGCGAACATAGCTGCCTGAGAAAGCACAATCGCGACCACCACAACCCACTCAACTCCAAGGCCATATGCGAGCAAGGCCCATGAAACAGGAATGTTGAGCAACAGAATTCCCCCCACAATCAGCTGGTATCTTTTTATGTTTCCTGTTGCCAGTTGCATTGTAATCAAAGAGTTGGAGAGTGAGTCGCTCAAGACCAGCACCAACAGCAGACGGACAAACACCGGAGCATATTCCGGGATCTCCTTCAGCCACAGTCCCAACAGCCAGGGCGTCTCAAAAATGAGCGGAAGGGCGAAAAAGAGTATCAGGAAATATGAGAATTTCGATGACTTTCGTACGAGGCGATGCATGTAGTCGAACTCTCCGGAAGCGTATGACTTAGTTATCTGCGGATTTACCGCCGTCATGAAATTGGTGACGAAGCCCTGCACGGCATTGCTGAGCTGCATGGCGATGCCGCGGCCTGCATTGACAGCCGGGCTCGGAGAATAGAGATTTATGAGAATATTGCCCCCTTGGTCCTTGAGCACGCCGGCACTCACGCCGATGAAGTTCCACCCTGCGAAGCTGAACATTTCCTTGAGTATGGACGCATCCGTCCCGAAAAATCCCTGCCGCATCCTGAATGTCTGCCCTTCCCGCTTTCTCCGACATTCATCAAAATGCCTCCGGCAGTAGATGGCATACGCGCTCCGCACGCACAGCGCCACAACGCACATAAGCAGGGCATACCAGACCATCCGGTCAATCGGAGAGACCGCCAGCAGCAGCGCGACTCCGAGCTTCGCGAATCCTTCGAGCAGCCCGACTGCAGCGAATGCCCCCATACTTTCGTGGGCGATGATTGTCGCATTGTAGGGTACACTCAACAGATTTATCACAAAAGTTATGAGCGAGAACTGAAGGACAATCTGGGCAGCCGCGATCCTCTCCGGAGGAATCGTCATCTTCTCTCCAATGAACCAGAGCCCCAACGGCTCACCGACAGCCACGACAATCAGCGCCAAAACAATCTGAACAAATACAGCGCAGCGGAAAATTGCGCACAAGCGGGAGCCTCCCCTGCCGAGTTCAAAGGTGATGAAACGGGATATTGCGGAAGAAAGCGCCCCGGAGATTATCGAAAACATGGCAACGACGCCGCCGATGACGTTATATATGCCATAGTCGCTTTCTCCGAGAGCCCCGAGTACGACACGGGAAGTGTACAGCCCCACAAGCAGCAGGACCGCCATCCTCACATAGAGAAGCAGAGTGTTTTTCGCTATCTTTTTTGCGCCATTAGAGTAATCCATCCGTATCGTGCACATCCGTCCGTTCGGGGCGGACAATTAACTTGCTAAGATACGATAAAGTTTTCTATGCGCAAGCGAGTGGACGAAGTTTATGGCATTTTGCCCTACGATTGGAAAATATAGAGAATTTATCGTTGAAAAACATTCATTTATTTTTGTCATCTGCATTTTTATTCATAACTTTATGGACGTCAAAAAGCGGCGCGGATACGCCGTGAACATATAATTGAAAACACTTCAATATTATAATGCTATGGTCAGACATACAATAATGTGGAAGTTCAAGCCATCAGATGGAAGAACTCCAAAAGAAATTGCAGAAGACATCAAAGAACGCTATCAGGCTATCCTCGGGATTGTTCCAGGTCTGAAGAACGTTGAAGTCGGAGTGAACCGCAACGAGTCTGCGACATCCTACGACGCCGTTCTTATCGAGGATTTCGACAACTGGGCAGATCTTGCAAGCTACAAGGCCGACCCGGTCCGCAACGAACTAAAGAAGTACATAGACTCTCATGTCGCTGCCAGAGCGAGGGTCGAATACGAGAGATAGCCAGCACAGACATATTTACATACGACATCCCGGGACTTGACACTCGGGATTTTTTGTGTTCGTCAAGTTCCTATTCTATAAACTCTCTATGCTTTGATGTTCAGTGAGTTAAGACGGAAGTATGATAAAAAAACGAGAAAATTTATTGTCGGTCAGAAAAATGTACATAAATTTGCGGCTTGGATTTGTACATAAATAACTATTAAAAGATGAAGAAATCTTACATTTCTCCGCTTGTCTCAGAGATTGAGATGAGCGTTGAGCTGGGCTTCTGCACGTCACCGGCAGGAGCGAGCCTCGCTTTTGGGGACAGGTTCTATGACAATGTAGTCTCTGAAGAAGACTAAGTGGTAGTGTTGTTAATCAGATTAAACTTAAGAAAGTATGAAAAAGCAATATATTGCAGCGTTCGCCTGCATTCTTGCAGCAGCGTGCAGCAAAGCTGAACTGAATGAAGTAGCTCCGGGACCTTCCGGCGAGAGCATGACACTCACTCTTCCACAAACCAAAGTGGCCGTTTCAGGAGATTCCTATCAATTTGAATTGGACGATGAAATCACAGCCATTGCATCGAACGGCAGCCGGGCTACTCTGAAGCCGAATGCAGCCTCCAGTGGCGCTCACACGGCAACAAATTATTTCACAGGAACTTTCGACAAGCCTGTTGCTGACGGAAGCACTATCAGTTTCTATTACAATGCAAAGTCAATTGCCGACAATGGCACAGCAACGTTTGAGCAGAATGGCAACCCTTGGCTCGTTTCTACAGGCAACAACTTCACAAGGATCGAAGACAGGCAGATTTCCGTGACTGCAACATTGGCTGCACCTGAGAATGTCCGTGCCATTGCAGTGATTTTTAATGACAATGAAGGTATTGAAAGCTTCGAATTCCATGCAAAAGACCAGAGCATTGAACTTGGGACATTCGACGGGACTTCTTTTTCCGGAAATTCAACTGTCTCACAGAATGTGCTCAGTCATCAGTTCGAAGGCATTGAATTCATGCGTTCCAACATCGTCTATGTCCCGAAAGATATGGAAGGCGGATTCTGGATAAAGGCCATTAAGGGGCAACAGGCTATGTACAAGAGCTACGCGACGAAAAATCCTATCGAGAACACAACGGTTGCAATCAGTAGTTTCGTTCCGGCGAAGGTTGACATTGATGTGAAGATTTCGGGATTTGCGACGTCTTATAGCTACGCAAAGGGTATCGAC
>SAMEA104315435__coassemble_962_pt1 | contig 15023 bp, 9 predicted proteins | sample SAMEA104315435__metabat2_low_PE_027 | metagenome-assembled genome bin SAMEA104315435 (sample SAMEA104315435) | gut metagenome | biome: Monkey gut; feature: monkey-associated habitat; material: faeces | place: China | collected 2013 | reverse complement strand
CCGACAACCATCACAAAAGCGCCGGAGAGGGGTTCTCCGCCGTCATCGACAACGGTCCCCGAGACAGAAAAACGCGCTTCGTCATCCTGTGCCACCGTCATGAACGAGAATACAGGAAGAAGAAGCGCGGTTAACGTCGCTATGATTAGTCTAATCTTCATAAGACTTTGATATTAGTTCTTTGCAAAATTGGACAATTCCAAAGAAAAAAGACATAGGGGCACTGTCAAATATAGATTAAAATGATATTACAATTCCATTAAATCAACTATAACTTATTGATTACCAACGGATATATCCTCAAAGAGGCCGCACCTGCGGTGCAGCCTAAATATAGATACATATAGGTAATTATATGCTATATCATAGTGATTTTCGCCTCAAATTCGTCCTTCGGACAAAGAGCGGAACGCTTCAGGCGGGTACGGTAGGTGTAGACCGTATTGGGCGAGCATTTGAGGAATTTGGCAATCTTTCCACTCTCGGTGATGCCGATTCGGATGGCCGCGAGTATGCGCAGTTCCTTGGGCAGCCGTCTTCCGTCTTCAAGCGCGAAGTGGCTGTCTTCGGCAAGGAGTTCATTGACCCTTTCAACGAAGTCCGGATAAAGCCCGAGGAAAGTCTCGTCAAATATGCGATAGTAGTCCTCATACTCATCGTACAAGGCGGACGGGGAACGCAGTGCCTTCATCATGGCGTCAAATCCATCGGACCTTCCGAGAGCTCGCAGCTCATTGCGGGTCTCCCCTATGCAGTCGATGTAGTGGAGAGCCAGTTCCATATAGCGGAACACATATCCGTTCTTGATTTTGTTCGCGTCAATGAGCTTACGGTTTGTGTCTTCAAGGCCGCGCTGAAGACTGAGCCCTCGCCGGAAAAGTATGAAGATGACTATCAGCAGCAGCGAGATGAAGCAGACACCGACAGTAAGCCATATAAAGCGCGTCCTCTCGACCCGGCGCGAGGTCTCCGTGATGATGAGCTTGGCTTTGCCGGTGTTGAGCAGACGCTTGCTGAAGTTGCCTGCCGTGACATCCATAAGGTTCTGACTGATATACTGTTCCGCCTTTCGGTACTGCCTGCGGTCATACAGCATCAGAGCAAGTTCATATAGTGACATATAGCCCCTCTCCGCAGCCATGAAGTCCTGCTCGGCACTACGTACCAGCCAATCGAAGCGCAGTTCCTCCTCACCGGCCGCCTCGTATATCTTGGCGATGCTGTAGGCTGCGGACGCCTTGTAGTGATGTGTATTCTCTTCATTGTAGAGCCGTCCGAAAGCTTTGAGCGCAGCATCCGTCTCACCGTTGTCACGAAGCAGCTGCGCCTTTACCCTTCGGGCGTAGAAGGAGGTGGAGTCAATTCCGAGATAGCGCCGGCGAGTCTGTGCCACGATTTTCTCATAGCGGTCGACGTCAGCCGACCCCGGAACGGCATCAGAGGCAAGTTCGGTGTAGAGCACTATACGACAACTGAGCCAGTCCAGCAGGAGCGGACCTCCTTTCATGGCGGAAGTGTCGGTGTCGAGAAACATCCGCTCGGCAAGGGCGTTCTCGTTCTTGTCCAAGAGAATGCGGACCTTGGCCATACGAGAAAACAGTTCCTGACGGCTGTCGGAGGCAAGTTCTTCCATCAGACGCTGGTAGCGGAACACTGTGTCGCGGCTGTAGTGATTGCTGCACAGATAGATTTTACGCGCAGTCTCCCATCTGAGCGAGTCAGTCGGGGCAGCCACGAACACCTGCCCAAGCACAGCAATGCGCCGCTCCACGGAATCGCGGTACTCGTTCTGTCGCGCAATCGCAGCATCAAGCCCCTCCAGCCTCGCTCCATATCTTCCGCACGAGACCATCAGCAAAGAAATCATCAGAGACTTCAGTATCAATTTCATCGTGTCATTAAATTTCTGCGGTTTTCCTTCCTCCCCGGGTCTGTCTCCGTACACGGGACGTACATAAAATGAAAGACACGCCAAATTTAGTCAATTTGCACGATTTTCCAACAGCAAGTTTTCCATATCAGGGACATCCGGACTCAGTGCTTTCTCTCAACTCACAGTTTTAAAGAACTCAAAATGCCTCCAACTTGTCCCTTATTCACAAATAACTATAAATCAAATACTTATGTACCCCCCCCTGCAAATTTTCGCCCAAATGTTTTGACAGGTTAAAAATTAGTCTTAACTTTGCGGCGTTTTGAAGAAATGTTTGTGCAGTGTGTAGTGTGGCTATGAGAAAGCTTGTGTATTCTTTCCTTCTCGCTGTTTTGCTGACATATTCCGGTGAGGCATCCGCTCAGGATGGAACTTCACGCGGAAAAGTCGCATCCATATCCACAACGTCCGACAGTCAGGTTCACACCTACAGGCTCTACTACCGGTGGAACGAGGTCGACATTGACCGAAGCTACCTCAACAATTCCGAAAACATCGAACAGATAGTCCGTCATCTGCAGCTTTCCCCGCAGATTGACAGCATCACCATCTATTCCTACGCATCCCCTGAAGGCGTTTACGAGCACAACGCCAATCTTGCTTCCGCCCGTGCAAAAGCGGCCAGACGCTTCATTCTGAAAAATCTCCCTAAAGACAGCAAGCTCGGGAAGGACGGCATTTCGTTGCACCCTGTGGCAGAAAACTGGGACGGATTGCGCGAGGCCGTCGAAAAGGATTACCACCGTTTGGACAGGGACAGGGTCATCTCCATACTCGACGACAAGAGCATCTCCGACGCAACGAGAGAGTGGCGTCTGCAGCAACTCGACGGAGGCATCAGCTGGAAATGGATGTGCATCCACCTTATGCCGAAACTCCGACTCGCCACTTGGGTATGCGTCTGGGAGAGCGTTCCTGTGCCCATTCCGGCCTTCCCTCATTTGAGCGACGACATCCTCGAGAGTCATGAAGGTTTCGACCCCGTTGAAAGAGAGATACTTCCAAGCGAAGACGAACTCATACCAAACGCCCTTCTCGCTCCGACACCACTCAATCCGCAGTTGATGAAGGCTCCGAAAGGACGGAAATATTGGTATCTGGCCCTCAAGACCAACCTCCTTCTCGACGCCGTCACGGCTGTCAATGCCGAAATCGAATTCCCGATCGGCAAACATTTCTCCATCCTCGTGGAAGACATCTTCCCTTGGTGGAGTTGGGGCCCGAACAAAAAGAAATATTGCTTCCAGATGTGGACGATGGGAATAGAGCCACGCTGGTGGTTCAAACGCAGCGACAAAAAAGACTACCTCAGCGGCCATTTCCTCGGAGTCTACGGAATGTCGGGGAAATACGACTTCCAGTGGGACACGAAGCTCTGCTATCAGGGTGAATACTGGTCGGCAGGACTCAGCTACGGATATGCCCTTCCTGTCTGCAAATGGATGAATATGGAGTTCTCGATTTCAGCAGGATTCCTCCGAAGCGACTACCGCCACTACCAGCCGGACCCGAACTACGAACACCTCTACATCGACAAATACAAGACCGGAGTTTTCTCCTGGTTCGGCCCGACAAAAGCGAAGATTTCGCTCGTCATCCCAATCGGAAAGGATTCACACAAATGATTATGATAATTCGCAGACACATACGCTCTATTGCAGGAGGCGCGGCAAACGTGGCTCCGGCAGTGCTGTGTGCGCTGTGTGTACTATCTATACTGTGTGTCGCATCCGGATGTCACCGCCGCCCACTTGAAGACCCGTCCGAGAAGACTCTCGTGAAGGTGAAAGTGAACGTGAAGGACATCCACAATGTGACCTGCGACATCTACAATCCGAAACTCCCTCTTCAGCAAATCGCCCCGACAGCGATGCACGTGCTCTTTTATGACAAGGCAACAGAAGTTCTCGCAGCCGAGACCTTCATCACCAACATCGGCACCGAAGATGATGGAAGCAGAAGCCTGAACGGCACAATTTCCATTCTTCCGGGCAATTACAGGATGCTTGTCTACGACTTTGGAACAGAGGCGACTCTCATCGGAGGCCTCGAAAATTGGGAAAGCGCCCGTGCCTACACCGAAGCGGTCGAGTCTTCGGTCCGCAGCCGATTCCACACCAAGGCCGATGAAAAGGGAATAGCCATTCTCCAACAGCCCGACCATCTTGTCGTGGCAAGCAAGGACAGCGAGCAAATCCCTTGGCACGACGAACTCTACACAGTGAAGGCAGAAGCATCCTCGGTGGTGGAAAGCTGGTATCTCCAGATTAAGGTGGACGGCGCGCAGTACATTTCCGGAGCGCAGGCGATGCTGTCCGGAATGGTGGGAGCAAACAGGATTGCGACAAACACAAGGGAGAATGAGCCGGAGGTCGGAGTCTGGCTCGAGATGCAAAAGAGCGACGACAAGGGAACAGCGGTGATTTGCACGGTTTTCAACACCTTCGGACGGGTGCCCGACTCCAACAACAGTCTCAGCGTCACATTCGACATCAAGACCGTCGACGGAAAGGTGCTCCAGAAGACCTTCGACATTTCAAGACTTTTCCTCAGCGAAAACGCAATCAAACACCATTGGCTGCTGCTCGAAGAGACCATCAAGATTGAACCTCCGGCAAGCAGCGGAGGCGCATTCGACCCGATAGTGGACGGATGGGATGAGGAGCAACGGGAAATTGAAATATGATGACGGACACTCAAAAGAAAACAATTAACAACAATTAATATTTTAACATCATGAAAAAGTACTTTTTTATTCTCGCAGCAGCCGCAGCACTTGCAGCTTGCGCAAAAAACGAGGTGACTCCGGTCCTCTCACAAGAGAACACGGAAATCGCTTACAACGTTGCCCCTAAGACGAAGACAACAACAGACTTCCTCACAACCAATGTGTTTGCTTCATGGGCCTACTACCTCCCGAATGACAAGAATTGGGACGCGAATCTTACGGAAGCTCAGCCATACATTGACAACTCAAAGGTTTCATATCAGACAGACGGCAGCGACACTTGGAAAGAGACCGGGAAAACATACTATTGGCCCAAGGGTGGTAAACTGACATTCTTCGCATACTCACTGAACAAAGAGAATCTCACCCTCAAGGCTAAAAATAGCCTTAGTCATGTGGCAATTGCAAAAGAAGCTGACTGCTATGGTATTACAGCCTTGATTGACTTGGATGAAAATCCGAATACAGATTTCCTCGTTGCCGACATCGCAAAGGATCAGTTCCAGAATACGAATAAGGCACATTTTCGTGTAGGTGTACCTACTCTTTTCAAGCACAAGTTTTCCAGAGTCCAGTTTCAAGTAAAAAAGTCTGCGGGCTATGCTGGCAAGGAGTTCAAATTAAACTCAATCAAATTCAACAAACTCAGCCATGCTGCAAATTATGCTCAGTCTCAAGACGCTGACAAGACAGGTGCGAAAGACGGCGTGAATGAGGAATACATTCTTGCAAGCGGAACAAGAACGACACAGGTTTATACTGAAACTGCGCTAAATATAACCTCTACAGACTATGTTGCTGTCCCCGAGGCTAATGAAAAACGCTATATTTATATTCCACAGGACTTCATAGGAGTCACCGATGCTAATGCCATTGCAACGATTGAGGTCAACTACACTGTGACTACAACTGTAGGCGCCAATAAGGTTGACGATGTCTGCACGGCAACCATCAATGTAAAGGATTACTTTAATTCTTGGGAAATGGGTAAAAAATACATTTTCAAACTCGATTTCGGTCTCAAAGAGATTCTTTGGGATCCTGCTGTTGAGAATTGGGAGGATGTCAACTCTTCTGATATAACTATCCAATAATCCCCAAAAAGGAACAACCAACCTGCGGGCGGGTGATACCGCCCACGGGTTCAATGCAAATGAAACGTAAATCCATCATATCTTCGTCCGGAGCACATCTCCGCCCGACAGCAGCCCTTTGCGGAGCGGCCATCCTTTCGCTTTGCACGGCGCTTTCGTGCGCAAAAATCGAAGTCACTCCTGTAGAAGATACAAAAAAGGGACAGATTCGCTACGAGCTCGTCCCGGTCAAGACCGAGACCAAGGCGACCGTCTCCGCATTCCCGACCACATCCACCTTCTGTTCCACAGCCTGGTTTCTCCCGGAGGGAAAGAGTTGGAGCAGGAACAGCGCGGAAGCCCTTCTCTACATCCCGGAAGAGGAGATTTCCCACAAAGAGGGAATCTGGAAGGCGTGGAAAAGCGGCAAAATCTATACTTGGCCAATAACAGGTAAACTCACTTTCTTCAGTTGGTCTCCCGTGATCCTGAGCGACGCCACGGGCACAGTCAAGGCCCTCAATGTCACCAAAGAAAAGGGATTCGAGATTAACGGATGGCAAATGACGGCCACTCCGGGCTACGGAAGTGACGCCACCATCGCCACTGACGGCTGCACCGACATCCTCCTCGCCCAGACAACCGATGTCGAGAGGAAAACCACCCTCGGTGGAGTGAAGACAAACTTCCGTCACGCGCTCTGCAAAGTCAAATTCCTCGCGACACTCGCAACCGAGCAAAAAGCCGGAGAAGCCAAATGGGTTGTGAAATCCGTCAGACTCGACGACATCTACACCAACGGCAACTACCTCACCGACAAATGGACGACACACAGCAACGCCCAGTCCTACAATCACGCAGGCCTCTCAATCGAACTCGCCTTCGGTGAAAACAGGGAAATATTCCCGGAGACAATGATGCTTCCGCAGTATCTTACCAACGGAAAACAGAAAATCACATTGGTCTGCCAAAGAGGCACGGAGCCGGAAAAGACTCTCTCCGGCTACATCTACAACGGCACCCAGACCAGTCTTTCCGCCTGGCAGAGCGGCAAATACATCAGCTACCTCATAACGGTGGGTACTGAAGACAGTTACATCGAATTCGACGCCACACCGGGCCTATGGGGATTCAACCCCGATTCGGACGTGAACATCGGTGTGCGACCATAAACCCTCTCCCAAAAGAATGAGACCGACGGGAGGAAAACAGAAAAATGAACAAATGAATATGTTGAAACGGGAAATCAGATGTATGATTGTGGCTGCGGCGACTGCGCTTGCGGCTGTTTCCTGCGTCAACAAAATCAACGGCTACGACGCCGAACGCATCATCAGTTTCAAGGCGCTAAGGGCCAATTCCACCAAGGCCCCGTCAAACTCCGAAGAGATGGGGGCTTTCAAAGTCTGGGGCTATGCTCTCCCGCAGGACAAGAATTGGAATGACGATTTCAAGGAGGCGAAAACTATGCTGGAGGGAGAAAACTACTTCCACTCCGACGGAATCTGGAAAAGCGCCGAAGACCATCTGTGGTGGTCAAGGAATGAGAGAATGAGTTTCTTTGCCCTCTCCCCTGCCGATGCAGATGCCGGTTTCACACGGGAAGAAGGCATCACTGTCAAGGGCTTCAACGCAGGCAATCCTCTTTCCGACAATGTTCCCCGGCTCGAATTTGCTACTCTCACCGACTCCCGCAAGCCCACCGGCGACGTTTCAACAGGGATAGTCTTTCGCAACGCACTCTGCGAAGTGGAGTTCAGGGCGAAATCTGTGGCGAGCGATGACATAAGACTCAGCATAACAAGACTAACTCTCAGCGATGTTGCCACAGAAGGTGATTTTCACTCACTCCCGCAGCCTGAATGGACTCCGGGCACGAGACAGAGAGAAGTGACGGTATTCGAAGGCAATCTGGTACTGGACGAAAACGAACAGGCGCTGAGCACAGTTCTTAGGATGATTCCCCAAAACCTCAAGCCTCGAATCACCCTCCGCTACAATTTCGACTCCGGAACGGGCGGCGAGATCAGGGATATCGATGTCGAGATAGAGAGAAATCTCAACTGGGCGGTGGGAAAGAAGAGAATCTACAGTTTCAAAGTATCACAAAATTTGAGTCTTACGATAGACTCCTGCATAACGGACGAATAGATGAATAATTGCACAAATATATTCCGGGTCTTCCGCCGGAGCGAAATTGTGGCGACACTTTTGTCTGCCGTAGTTTTTGTGTTCGCCACGGGATGCAACAAGCAGACACCGCAGTCCGGCCAAAGCCAGTGGATAGGCTTCAACGGAGAGCCTCAACAGGTTGAGGATCAGACAGCCCGACAGGCCTCATCATGCAGCGTCGCAAGGACAAGGGCTGCATCCTACACGGAAAAACTAATCACCACCCCGGAGGCACTCCGCAGCAAATCCTTCGGAGTCTTCGGCTACAAGTCAATCGATGACCAGAACGGATTCACCCCTGTCTTCGGAAGTTCAAAAGCCCAGGAGGTTAAATGGGCGTGGGACGACTTTTCGGAGGATTACGAATCTGACAGACCGGCTTCCGGGAACTATTGGACCTACAGTCCAAAACAGAAATGGGAAAGGGCGATGTACTACCGTTTCCGCGCAATCTGGCCATACGAGACTGAAATTCAGCCGAATTCATCCGCAAACCTCGTCTCCACAGAGTACTCAAGCAGCACCGACGACTACGACCTTATGGTTGCTTATGCCACACGCCGCCCCATCACGGAAGGCGTCGGCAGAGTAACGCTCGAGTTCAAACACGCACTTGCGGGCCTTCGCTTCAAACTCAAATTCAACGAAAACTCCGACGAAAAGCCGGACGATGAGCTGACAGAATTCTACATCACGGGAATATATCCTCAGGGACAGCTTTTCTACGGAATCACCGAAACAGTGAGCGATGTGAATGCCATCCGCTGGATCATGAGCGACAACACCTTCGACGACCGCAATCCCCAGTTCCAATGGACCGGGTCCACAGCATTCGGAGGAGCCAGCAACAAAGCCGCAAACATCTATTTTTCCGAAACTCCGGACGGCACAACAGGAGAAACAATCACTGACGGAGCGGCACTCATCATCCCCCAGCAGCTTTCATCCCCAATCGGAGACACATACGTCAATTTCAGGACGAAACTCGGCTCTACAGTGCTCCACCGCGCAAAACTTCCGACAGAGGCGCTCGAAAGCGGGAAAATCTACACCTACACCCTGAAAATGTACGGCACCGAAATCAACGTCAGCGTGGACATTCAGGATTGGACAGAAATTCAGTCAAACATAGACATTAAACTTTAGAGAAATGGGCGGAAAAATCATATTCAAGACTTTGGCTGCGGCATTTCTCGCATTGTCGGCCATTTCCTGCGCAAAGGACACCCCCGCCAAAGACAAGCCCGTTTACGGCGAAGGCGAGGGCAACCTGCACATCAGTTTCAGCACGGCGGGCACCACAAAGGCCGGCACAGCGCAGGAAGGAGACATCATCAAGACGGGCCGCCTGTGGCTGATTGACGCAGACGACAATGTGATGAGGTTCTATAGTGCGGATAATATCAACGTGGCGTCCGGAGAAGTCACAATCAAAAACATAAAGCGAGGAGTCTACACACTCTGCATACTTGCAAACTGCAAAGATCTTGACAGTTATGGAGAAGGCAGCAAGATTGACGATGGTTTCAAGAGAAAACTGCTCCCGACAATCAGCGACGGCAGCGCTCCGGCTTTCACAGAGGAGAGCGGCATGCCCTGCTCTGCGGTGATTCACCAGGAAATCACGGTTGGAGAAAATTATGTCGAGGCGCATCTGCAGCGCTGTGTGGGACGGATCAGCATCAGAGTCCGCAACAACATAGGAGACAGCAAGATTGCTATCGGTGCAGTGGGACTTTCCAAAAACAATCCTTCGACCGGCTATCTTTTCGAGCCGCTCGACAGTTCCGTGCCTCCGACTGTGACCAATCTCTCCTTCAAAGAACTCACCGGCATTACGACAATCGCGCCTTACGAGACCAAGGAAGTTTACGACAGCTACCTCTATGAGATTGATGCTACCACTGCAGCGAACGGAATTACTTTCGATTTGCTTGGCGGGATTTATGACGCGGCGGTGAGTGATGAGGATATTTCCATTGCCTATAGGACGCAGTATAATTTCGGCAACAACCTGAGCACCTTGGGAGATGTGAGCGGGAAAAAGTATCTGATACGCTCCGTAGAGTCATCCACACGCTATATCGGAGATACGGGAAGTGGCGTCGGGACAACAGGAGAATTCACCGAAGATTCCGAATTGGAGTATTTCCAGGACACCCCGAGCTATCTTTGGGAATTTGTCGGAAATTCAAGTTCTGCAAAGCTGAAGAATGTCAATACAGGGAATTATCTTGATAAGAAACTGAAAACGACAGCGGATGCAAGTGAAGCACAAACCTTCACTATCACCAACCAGACCGGCAAGTTTCTTTTTGGATACTGGTGGGTGTGGGCGACGTATTATATAACATACGGCACGGGCGACCTGTCAGCAAAAAGCAACAACACGGGCACTTCCGCCCAATGGTATGTCAGACTTCTTGACGAAAGCAGCATAAACGAGCCATATTTCAAAAATGCCGTGCGCGAAATTCCGCGCGAGGCTCGCCCAATCCACTATGTGGACAAATACGGAGCACACAACAAACTGGAAAGAATCGACCGCAACGAACACATCACCGTGACGGTCAACATATTCTACAACAGGGAGATGGGAGAATTCAAATTCGAAGTGGAAGGCTGGAGCGAAAAAGACAGCGAAACAACCTTTGATTAGAGAAATAATATGACAAAAAAGATAATACATACTGTTCTATCGCTTGCGGCGGCAGTTCTCTGCCTCTGCTCCTGCGTAAAGGAAGATTTCGCCCCACAGGGCGGCGCGACCTTCGGAGAGGGACTCTTGCAGCTGAATTTCGGTCCGCAGGAAAATGCCGTTGTCCAGACACGTGCGACTCTCGACACCAAATCTGAAAGCCGCATTTTCAACCTCTATGTCTTCATCTTCGATGCTGCCGGCAACAAGGTTTCCGGAGAATATTTCGACACCCGCAATCTCAAGACACAGGAATTTGTTTCCACAGCCACAGAGGATTGCTGGTGGGTGAACAATGCTACCACAAACGATGGCAAAACCACCGGAGGCCTGGTGGTGAAGACTGCGGCCGGAGAGGGTCTTACGGTCTATGTCCTCACAAACCTCGACTCCGATATGGTGAAGGTTTCCTCAAACCTCTTGAGTGCGACCATCCACAATGAGAACGACATCAAAAAATTCAACGCCTACCTCAACCAGAGAATCATCAGCCGCAACGGATATTTCCCGATGACCGGAAAACTCAGCGGAGTGACGGTCATAAACAACGAAAACAGCAACAACACCGTCCGCACAGTCATAAACGAAACGATGCTACTCAAACGCATAGACGCCAAGGTACGTTTCATTTTCAAACAGGGCAGCCGTCCTGACGAGAGAGGACAGGTCATCAAAAAATTCGAGGCGAGACAGTGGAAGGTTGTGAACGTTCCGAGGACCTCATATATGTTGAGCTACGACCAAAGAGGAGCAGGGACTCAGAATGGACAGGATTTTGTCAATGTAGACCCGAACACGCCGGAGGGCGAATATTCGAAATATGCAAAAGACTATTTCGAGACGGATTTTGTGAATTTCGAGGATTTCCCGCAGACAGGGCAGTCTGAGTTCTCGTTCTATATGCTTGAAAACTGCCAGGTGCCGAAAAAGACTCCGCTGAAATATCAGGACCGTTCCCGCGACCTCAAGGAAGAAGACGGGAAGAACAGGAAATGCGAGGTCAGCTATTCTCTTGACGGAGTGGAATATACCCGCACGATGAGGGAGTTTGAATATGCCAACGATTTCTCAACATACGTGGTTGTGACGGGATATGTGGAGATGGCGCTTGAAAACGATGAGGCAGGAAACGTCCTCGGAGGAGATGTTCAGTACATCATCCATCTTGGCGACTGGAACGCAATCATCAACAACGACACCGGCAATCAAGGCGACGGAAAGGACAGTTACAGCGCATTTGACAATTTCAACACAGAAAGAAACACATCCTACACCTACACTGTGACGGTGAACGGAGTGAACAGCATCCGCGTGGAGGTGGAAACAAGCAAGGGTGCAGTTTCGGATGTAATTGAAAACCAACCTGGTGCAAGCGGACAAATTTCGATTGCAAAGGAAGAAATCGCCATCTGCGACTGCCACTATGTTTCGAAGACTATCAGTTTCCACCTCAACAATTTCTTCAAACACGGCAATATAACAAAGGAGAACTGCATTGTGGACGAACTCACCTGGGCGGTGAAAACCCCGTTCGGAGAGGGAGAGCCGTCTCAGGAGGGTGGAGTGGACATCACTAGCGGTCTGGACTACCAATGGGTGCACTTCCGTCTGAACAAACAGGACGGCGATGGCAACTATTTCAAAGACAAGAGACGCAAGTACACTCCGCGTCAGTTTCACAGTTCCAATACATTCTGCACAGCGGAGCAGAACAAGGAGGATGACGGCACAGCCGGACTCGCAGGCTACCACAACGACGGAATTATGGATGTGAAGGAGCTCTGCAAATTCATCAAGGACGAGGTGAGCAAATATCTCGTAAACCCTGCCACCAGCGCATTCGACCATAAAGACGCAACCGACCTCAGTCTCCCGAATATCTGCCTCACGGTTTTCGTGGACGAGTACTACTACAACGAGAATCCAATCAATGGTCAGCGTTCGTCCGACCTGTGGAAGAGTTTTGTGAATAAGGACGACCGCAAACTGCACATTCTCTGTAACTCGGAAAAAAGCAAGGACGGAGAGTCCAGCACCACAGGCTCTGTTGTGACCATACAGCAGCGTTCAATCCAGTGTATCTACAACACTGACCTCAGCTACACCGTCCTTCAGACGGCCTGGGGTGTTGAGAATACCGATGAGTATGATGGAAGATGGGATAAATACTGCAATACCACTGCTGTCGACAACCGCGGCAACAACAAGGGTTTCAACGGACTGTTCAATTCCTGCAAAGAATGGGATTTGAGTCCAAAGGGAGCGAATATCAATACATTCATCACCGGTGTGCAGTGGAACAGATTTATGGATTATGAGGTCCCGAACGACACTCCGCAGCTCAAGAGCGACTATGCCTATATGCGCTATGCCTGTATGACCCGCAACCGCGACAACAACGGAGACGGGGAAATCGACCGCAACGAGGTCAGGTGGTATCTTGCCGCAGTCAACCAGCTTGTGGGAATGTATGTCGGCGATGGACTTCTGAACACGAACACGAAGCTCTACAACAAAAGCCCCAAAGAAGTCGTGTCTCAAGACACAAAGGTCTGGCAGCAGCACGTGACGTCTTCGACTTTGTTCGGAAGCAACAGCAACGACCCGACAATACTCTGGGCGGAAGAGGGAACGTCAACCAGCAATTTCTACCACGGTTGGGATCCGGATATCCCGGGTACAACCATACGCTGTGTCCGTAATCTCGGCTATATAGACGGAAAGTCCGATGAGAGTTATGCGATTGACAAGGAGCCTGACGACTACATCACGGCAGAGAAGCGCAGCGACGGAAGCTATCTTTTCAGCTGTACCCACCTGAATGAGCAGGCTCTGCGCTACTACACATCCAAGGAGCTGGTTTTTGCGGACGAAGAGTCACCGGAGAACAGGCTCTACAAGAAGTTCGAATGTTATAAGGAGCAGAGCGACTGTAGTGCGAAGAATTTGTTTGTGCAATATAACGAGGCTGTCGATGCGGGAGTGGCTGCCGGCACTGGCAATCCTTTCTGCCCCAAAGGCTACCGCACTCCGAGCCAGATTGAGGCGGCGATTATGCGTTACTATATAACTGGTGCAGACGAAGAAAAAACGACAATGACGAGGACCTACTATTCCTTCGGGCCGCTCGGAGAGGAGAAATACAAGAAATATACCGACAAGAAATTTGGCTTTATCGTAAGCGGAACGAATATCAATGTGAGCAACACGGCAACAAACAAGGTCCGCTGTGTCCGCGATCTTCGGGTGAACTGACAGGAATATCCTACTTTTATTATTCCACCCTCATGGTGCGGGCAGGGTCGATGCGGGAGATAAACATCGACGGGAGGAGAAGCAGCAGCATTATAACGACAAAGGAAAGCGCGTCCGCCGCGAGAATCTGGAGCCAGTCTATATGGATAGGGACAAACGAGACAAAGTAGTTCTCGGGACTGAGTTTCAGAAGGCGGGTGTATTTCTGAATCAGGCACAGTCCGAGCGCAGCCACATTCCCCACAGCCATACCCTTGCCGACAAGCACCGCAGAACTCCGGAGGAATATCGCCGCAATCCCGCGATCCTTCATTCCGAGAGCCTTCAGCAGCCCGATTGTCGGCACATTCTCGAACAGGAGTATCAGCAGCCCCGAAATCATGTTGAATCCGGCAACTATTGTCATCAGGACCAGCACTACAAGCACATTGAAGTCGATGAGATTCAGCCAGTCGAACAGCTGAGGGTAACTCTGTACCACCGAACTCACGATTACAGTCGGCTCGTCCCCGGAAGAATGCGCGAACACCTCGGCGCCTATGTCAATCGCCGCCTGACGTATGCTCTCCTCGCTGCGGCAGCCTTCCTTCAGCGACATCTCAAGGGCAGAAACATCGTTTCCCTTCCATCCGTTAATCCGGCGCATGGTCTGCAAATCCGTATAGACAATCAGCTTGTCCTCCGAAGACAGGATTCCGTCATATACCGACTCCACCATGAACTTTCTGGCTATGACCTTCTCCCCGACAAAATACGCCGCAATGTCCTCACCCACGCCGATTTTCAGCATGGAAGCAAGCTGTGACGGCACCGAAACGGAGAGAGACGACGAGTCGTTCTTCCTATAGTCCTCAACGCCCTTGAAGAGCACTCCATGAATCAGATCGCCCTCCTTGACTATTCCGGCACGGACAATTGTTCCTCTGACGGATTTCACGCAGTCAAGTTCCATAACAGCAGGAAGAAACGCCGGTCCGGAAGGAATCGGCTCGGACTCTCCCATATAGTTCTGGTTCAGAGGCGTGAGGGTCACATCCCCGCAAAGTTCACTCAGCCCGTCGCGAATTTCGCTCCGGAAACCGGAAGACACCGCCACCGCCACAATCATCACAAGGAAGCTGACGGCCACGCAAACCGAAGCCATCCGCCCTCTGAACTGAATCC
>SAMEA104315435__coassemble_906_pt1 | contig 15956 bp, 8 predicted proteins | sample SAMEA104315435__metabat2_low_PE_027 | metagenome-assembled genome bin SAMEA104315435 (sample SAMEA104315435) | gut metagenome | biome: Monkey gut; feature: monkey-associated habitat; material: faeces | place: China | collected 2013 | reverse complement strand
AGAACGACTTTACAATCGGCATCGTCGATGACGTGACATTCAAGTCTCTCCCTGTCAAGGAAGAAATCTCAATCATGAAACCGGGCACAACGGAGTGCAAGTTCTTCGGTCTCGGTTCTGACGGTACGGTCGGAGCGAACAAGAACACCATCAAGATTATCGGTGATCACACGCAGAAATATGCACAGGGTTATTTCGACTACGACTCAAAGAAGTCCGGCGGATACACCTGCTCACACCTTCGTTTCGGTGACCTCCCTATCAAGGCTCCGTACCTCGTGTCAACTCCTGACTTTGTTGCCTGCCACGTTCCGTCATACCTCTCGAAGTATGACGTTCTTGCCGGCATCAAGCAGAACGGTACTCTCCTGCTCAACAGTCTCTGGGACGAAAAAGAAACTCTCGACAGAATCCCTGAGCATGTGAAGGGCATCATCGGAAGGAAGAACATTTCCCTCTATATTATCAATGCAACGAAAATCGCTGCAGAAATCGGACTCGGCGGAAGGACCAACACAATCCTCCAGTCTGCATTCTTCAAGATTACGAACATCATCCCTTACGAGGACGCCGTAACATACATGAAGCAGGCCATCCTCAAGAGCTACGGCAAGAAGGGCGAGAATGTCGTGAACATGAACTATGCCGCTGTTGACCGTGGTGGCGAATACACCAAGGTTGAGATTCCGGCAGACTGGAAGAATATCACCGCGAAGTTCGAGAACCCTAACAAAGACCGTCTCGCACCTGCATTCGTGAAAGAAATTGCAGATGAGGTCAACTCACAGTGCGGAGACAGGCTCCCTGTCAGCAAGTTCGTCGACATCCAGGACGGAACGATGCCTAACGGCACGGCAGCTTACGAGAAGCGCGGTGTTGCAGTTAAGGTCCCTGAGTGGAAGAGCGAGAACTGCATCCAGTGTAACACTTGCGCATTTGTCTGCCCTCACGCAGCAATCCGTCCGTTCATCCTCACCGCAGATGAGGCTGCCGCCGCTCCTGCAAGCGTGAAGAAGGTCGCAGGAAAGGCACAGCTCAAGGAATACACCTACGCGCTTTCAGTTTCTGTCGCTGACTGTACTGGCTGCGGCAACTGCGTCGATGTCTGCCCTGCAAAGGAGAAGGCTCTCGAAATGGTTTCATACCAGGCAGACCTCCAGGAGCAGGAGAACTTCAACTGGCTGAACGAGCACGTCGGCTACAAGGAGAACATCCTCAACAAGGAAGGCAACGTGAAGAACGCACAGTTTGCTCAGCCTCTCTTCGAGTTCTCCGGTGCATGCGCAGGCTGCGGCGAGACTCCTTACATCAAGACCATCACCCAGCTCTGGGGCGACCACATGATGATTGCGAACGCGACCGGCTGCTCGTCAATCTATGGAGCGTCATTCCCGGCAACACCGTACTGCACCAACGCACAGGGTCACGGCCCGGCTTGGGCGAACTCTCTGTTCGAGGACTTCTGCGAGTTCGGTCTCGGAATGAAACTCGGTTCAGACAGAGCACGTGCAACCGTCGCAAAACTCATGGAGCAGGGTCTCTCTTGCTCTTGCTGCTCAGACGAAATGAAGGCACTCTTCACACAGTGGCTTGAGAACAAGAACGACGCGAAGACCACACGCGAGGTTGCGGACAAGCTCGTTCCTCTTATGGAAGCCTGCGGATGCGAAACATGCAAGGCTCTTCTTGAGTACAAGCACTTCATCCCTTCACGCAGCCAGTGGATTATCGGTGGTGACGGTGCATCTTATGACATCGGCTACGGCGGACTCGACCATGTGCTCGCTTCCGGTGAGAATGTGAACATCCTCGTTCTTGACACAGAGGTTTACTCCAACACCGGTGGCCAGTCTTCAAAGGCAACTCCTGCAGGAGCAATCGCCAAGTTCGCGGCTTCCGGAAAGAAGGTTCGCAAGAAGGATCTCGGAATGATGGCAATGAGCTACGGCTACGTCTATGTGGCACAGATCGCGATGGGCGCATCTCCGGCTCAGTACTTCAACGCAATCAAGGAAGCCGAGGCTTATGACGGTCCGTCACTCCTCATCGCCTACGCTCCATGTATCAACCACGGTCTGAAGGCCGGCATGGGTCTGAGCCAGAAGGAGGAGAAACTCGCTGTCGAGTGCGGTTACTGGCACCTCTACAGGTACAACCCTGAGCTTGAGGGCACGGACAAGAATCCGTTCACGCTCGATTCCAAGGAGCCTGACTGGAGCAAGTTCCAGGACTTCCTCAAGGGCGAGGTCCGTTTCGCTTCTCTCTACAAGATGTTCCCTGACAAAGCAGCCGAGCTTCTTGAAAAGACCGAAGAGTTTGCTAAAGTTCGATACGAGAACTACAAGAAACTCTCTATGTAGCAGAGTCTATACAATGTAAAAAGGGTGGCTGAAAGTCAAGCTTTCAGCCACCCTTTTTATTGAAAATATCGTTATTATGCCTGTGGCATAAGGGAGTTCAGAGCCTGCTCGATGTCGACGAATTTGCCGAGTTTTACATTTGCTGCAGATGCGCTCTTGAAGGTGTAGGAGATTGTCTCGCCTTCCTCTGTCACCTCTATTTTCATTGAAGACTCAGAGAGGGAGCTGTAGTCGGCGTTGATGATTTCGTCTTTTGGCTTCCCATTTTCATCCAAATCTTTGAAAGTGAAGACGAATTTGCCGCTGGTCGCATCGGTAGGAGTTGCGCTGTAGGTAAAACTCTCGCCCACCAGGTCGTTGTCCTCAAGGCTTGCTACAAATTGTTTTACAACCGGAAGAATCTGCTGGATTGTTTGCAGATATTCTGCCGGGATTTGAGATGAATAGCGTTCGAGCATTGTTTCAACGGCTGTTGCAAGGAGATTGAGTTTTGCTTTCTCCACCACGATGCCGGCCTGGGCTTTGCCGTCTTCGTTCAGAACGAGTGCCGCCTTGAAACTGAGGTTGCCCATTTGTGAGGCAATCATCTTTTGCGCGTCCTCCGGGAGTTTTGCGATGAGATCGTTGAACTCATCTCCAACAACTTCGGATGCAGGAATTTGCTCGGTCACCCAAGTATTTACGTAATTGTCGAGGGACTCTTCATTGTCCTTTTCACAAGATGTGGCGAACACCAATGCGAGCGCCATCATCGAAATTGTAAGAAACTTTTTCATAACTATTATTTTTTGTGTTTGTTATCCATAACAACATCACGATAAATGACAAAGGGCATTCCATAGGAGGTACAAACGGACATATTGTCAGATTCAGTTTTTCGCAAAAAATATGCAGTTGGTCGTTTTTTTACTTTCGGCACATCAATAAACCGGCTCATTGTCGAGAAAACGATGCGTACAATGACACTTCCTTCAGCCAATAATATTTTGCCAATCGCGAAACAGATTCTATCTTTGTGAAGTTATACCTATTATATATGAGGACACAGAACGAAGATTTCAGGTTAAGGGTTTTTCTGACGCTTGCGGAAGAAGGCAGTTTCACGAGAACAGCCGCCGTGCTCGGAATCACACAGCCGGGAGTCAGCCAACACATTTCCGAACTGGAGCGGATATACGGAATCCGGCTGTTTAACCGCGAACGTGGAGCCGTGTCGCTGACAAAGGAGGGACGGGAGTTCCGGGAATATGCTCTCAGAATCGAGGGTGCCTACATGGATGCGGCGGTTTTCGCTGAAGAAAGCGGAAGAAATTCCGAGAGTCAGGAGCATATTGCAGTGGAAATGGTACGTTCGTTGCTTCCTATACTCAGAAAGATGAACTCCGGATTTGCCGAAGACATCGAAAGACTGCTGACGTCATATCAGGAGGCACAGTGACGGAATCATTGTTGAGTCCGCTTGTTTGGTATGAACTTAGTAATCATTAAAAGAAAATTATTACAAATAAAAACACATTCATGAAACGTTTCTTACTTAGCGTCGCGGCTTTCTTCGTCGCGGCAGCCGCATTTGCGCAGGACTTTCAGCAATTGCCTAATGATCCTGCGGTGCGCGTCGGCAAGCTCGACAACGGGATGACCTACTACATCAGGCACAATGACAAGCCCGCACAGAGGGCTGAATTCTACCTCGCTACCAATGTCGGAGCAATTCAGGAGACTCCGGACCAGGACGGTCTCGCACATTTCCTCGAACACATGTGCTTCAACGGGACAAAGAATTTCCCGGGCAAGACTTTGCTTGAGTATCTCCAGAGCATCGGAGCCTCATTCGGTGGCAACATCAATGCTGCGACGGGTGTGGAGGAGACGACCTATATGCTCAACAATATCCCCGTCACCCGTGAGGGAATCATCGACACCTGCCTTCTCGTAATGCACGACTATTCGCATTTCGTGACTTGCGACCCGGTGGAGATTGACAAGGAGAGAGGCGTAATCATCGAGGAGCGCAGAGCACGCAGGACTGCCTCATGGAGACTTCACGAGCAGTCACTCCCCTATTATTATGGAGACAGCAAATATGCAGGCTGCACCCTTATCGGAAGCCAGGAAAATCTTGAGACATTCAAACCCGAAAGCCTCCTGAACTTCTACCACACATGGTACCGCCCTGACCTTCAGGCGCTTATAGTCGTGGGAGACATTGACGTGGACTCAATCGAGGCTAAAATCAAATCTACATTCGCGGACATTCCGGCGGCGGTTGATCCAAAGCCTAAAGACGTGATTAAAATTCCGGAGAACGAAAAACCGCTCATAGGGGTGCTCACTGATCCGGAGTGCAGCGGAAGCTCGATTGAGGTTCTATGGAGGAGCGAGGCGGACGACGAGGCCTACAACAGCACTGACATCGGATTCCTCACCTCGATAACCAAGACTATGATTGCCATGATTATGGCCGAGCGCTTCGACGCCATCACGAGCAAGCCAGGCGCTCCGTTCCTCGGAGCGGACCTTGGGGCCGGCAACCTCTGTGAGACATGCCAGGCCACTATGGGTGATGTCACCTTCAAAGACGGAGACTGGGAGCCTGCATTCAGGTCTTTCCTCACCGAAGTGGAGAGAATGAGGCGCTACGGCTTCTCTTCTGCTGAGCTCCAGAGAGCAAAGGACAATATCCTCAGCGCATTTGAGAAGGCTGTCGAAGCCGCTGACTCGCGCAAGAATGCTGATTTCGTGCGCCCTCTCATCAACAATTTCTTCGATAATGATGCCTACATGACACCGCAGGTGAGATACGAGGTGGCAAAAACACTGCTTGGCCAGGTGCCGGACATGATCTTCGCACTCGCGGCAAACGCGCTCGTTGACGGCAAGAGCATATCCATAGTCTATAAGGCACCGGCAAAGGAAGGACTTGTACACCCGACTCCGGAGCAGCTTCAGACCGTGTATGACGAAGTGAGCGCATCGGAAATCGACGCTCCTGTTGAGGAAGAAGTGGCATCGGAATTCGTAAATCCGGCATCACTCAAGGGTTCAAAGGTTAAGAAGACCTCAACAGGGCTCTATGGCTCGACTGTCTGGACACTGAAGAACGGCGTGAAAGTGGTTGTGCTTCCGACCGAGTATAAGAAGGATCAGATTCTCTTCACCTGGTTCAAGAACGGAGGCGAGACACTCATCAGCGACGAGGACCTCGTATCTTTCGAGGACAACATCTACGGTCTGTTCCAGCGCAACAGCGGAATCTCAAAGTTCAGTTCCAACGAGGCATCAAAGATGCTCGCCGGCAAGCACCTGTCAGTTTCATCTTACATTTCCAACATCCGTCACGGCATCAGCGGAAGTACGTCCCCGAAGGATCTTGAGACAGCACTCCAGATTGCATATCTGACCTACTGCGACCCGCGTTTCGACGAATCCGAGTATGAAGTGGGAATTGAGCAGATTAAGGCAGTACTTCCTAACGTAATGAACCAGCCGTCATTCAAACTTCAGCAGGAAATAAACAAGGCCGTCTATGGACCGGACTGCAAGAGGAATGTGGAACTTAACGAAGAAACGCTCGAAAAAGCCAATCTCGCGACCATAGAGAGGGTCTATCGCAGCCTCTTCAAGGACGCTGCCGGACTCACGGCCGTGTTTGTCGGCAACATCGACCTTGACTCGTTCAAGCCGCTCTGTGAGAAGTATCTCGGCTCTATTCCTAAGGGAAAGAAGGCCACGACCTGGAAGGACAACTCCCCAGAAGTCGTAAAGGGCGAGGTAATTGACCACTTCAGCACAGACATGCAGACGCCGAAAAACACGGTGATTCAGTTCTACTCTGCCGATATGCCATACTCCGTGAAGACATCTGTCATGCTGAAGGCAGCGAACTACATCCTCGACATGATCTATGTCGACACTCTTCGCGAGGACGAGGGAGGCACATACGGAGCGTCTTCGGACATGAGCATCACTGCCGCTCCTCAGCAGCAGGCCCGCATTCAGGTAGCTTTCGAGACTAATCCTACGCAGTGCGAGAAACTCATCGGCCTGGCAAAGGAAGGGCTTCACAAACTGGCTTACGAAGGACCGACCGAGGAGCAGATGACACGCACGCTTGAAAACTTCAGGAAAGGCATTCCGGAAAAACGCATCAACAACAGCTACTGGCTCGGCAATCTCCTCACCAACGAGTACAGGGGGATCGACTACGACGCCGAGTATGAGGCTGCGGTGAACGAGATTTCCGCCGAGGGCATCAAGGAAGTGCTCCAGAAGGTGCTTGAGTCCGGCAACTTCATCGAGGTCGTTATGTCCCCGGACAAGACCGGCGAAAAAGAATAGAAACCTCTAAACATTAATCGCTATGGCAACAAAGTATTCAGGAACCCAGACAGCAAAGAATCTGGAAGCGGCTTTCGCAGGACAGTCACAGGCACGCAACAAATACACCTACTTTGCGTCAAAGGCGAAAAAAGAGGGATTTGAGCAGATTGCTGCCCTCTTCCTCGAGACTGCCGACAACGAGAAGGAGCACGCTAAACTCTGGTTTAAGGAGTTGAACGGTATTGGTGATACAGCGGAAAATCTCGCTGTCGCAGCCGAAGGGGAGAACTATGAGTGGACGGATATGTACGCAGGATTTGCAAAGACTGCGGAGGAGGAAGGTTTTCCGGAACTCGCAGAGAAGTTCCGCGGCGTAGCGGCCATCGAAAAACGCCACGAAGAGCGCTACCGTGCACTCCTTCACAATGTGGAGACTGCTGAAGTTTTCAAAAGAAGCGAAGTGAAGGTTTGGGAATGCCGCAATTGCGGACACATCGTTGTGGGCACCGAAGCTCCTGAGATTTGCCCTGTTTGCGCACATCCACAGGCTTATTTCGAACTCCACAAGGATAATTTCTAATTCTTGCCTCAAAGAAAGACAGCGTCTTTTTTGACATTTGAAAACAGGAACGGCGGGAAGACTCGAATCTTTCCGCCGTTTCTTTGTCCACGTTTCTCTGTTCCTCTTTTGGTGATCAGATAAAAATTTTTTTTGAAACTTGATGATTATTAATATCTTTGCAACTTGAAACGTGAGAAAAGTTTCATAAACACAACATAAAACTTAGTACACTATGACAAAAGCAATCTACGAGACACCTACAGTGTCTGTCGAAATCTTCTCAATAGAGCAAGGCTTCGCACGAAGTAACCTGGGGGGCAAACCAAGCTGGTGCCACAGTCAGCGAGAATGAGAATCACATCCATGACCTTTAAAACAGCAGAAACTATGAAAAGACTAATCAAAACAGCTGCTGTCATAGCATTCTCGCTTTTCGCAGCATCTTGCGTAAAAGAAACAATCAATGAGCCTTCAAAAGAAGGGAAAGTCTACAGATTTATCGTCGAAACCAAGGAAAACGCTGCCGTCAAGTCTTTTATAGACAACAATTTCGATGGCACATACACTCCTAAATGGTCTAAAGATGACGAATTGGCGATATTTGTCGGGGCAATTAATGAAAAGACGAAGAAGCCCACAGCGATATTGAAAAATACAAACGAAGCGGGCATCACAGCAAAATTTGAAGGAAAAGTTACAGGCATAACAGAAACCGGACAATTCAAATCGTTTGCGCCGGCGTCCGCATTCCGGGCAGGATTAAACAGTACAAGTAAAAGTCGGGTAGGAATCAACTTGGCTTCTGTCCAAAAGCCGAGCCGCCACACAATCGACCAATCCTGCGATGTTCTCGTGGCGCAAGAGGCATCTTACTCGGCAACAAACGGAGAAATCAGGCCGGCCGACCTCTTCTTCAAGAGAATGTTCTCCATTGTGAAAGTGAATCTGAACGGGCCGGAACTTCTCAACGGACAAAAGCTTAAAGAGTTCTCTATCACGGCGCCGAAAGGCACAATTCTCACCGGTCGTGCCGCCATTGATTTGGCGAAGGCAAGCATCGAGAAATGGACTGTCGAAAATAACGTCGTCACAGCCTTGTATCTTGGCACAGACGGGCCGGTCTTTGGAGAAAACGCGCCGAACAGCAACAACTCGGTCTGGTTGGTTGTGAATCCCACCACAATCAAAGCCGGAGTGAAACTGACTTTTTCAGGCGAGAGCGAGGATTATTCCTTCTCCAAGGAAGTCACCCTGCCAAAGGACCTGTCATTTCCGGAGAGTCAGCTGGCTGTAATAAACCTTAGCTTGAGGGCGGAGAACTGCGAAAAGAAGCAGATTGAGAGCCGTATATTTGTTGAGAATTTCCGTTATGTCACAGAGCAAGGCAAACACCAACCGAATGTCACCGGCGTAAGCGGAACCGGAGTATCCGAAAATCTGAAATATGTCTATACAGGAAATAACACTGATATAAGGTTTAACAATAACGGTCATTCACCAAGTAATCCATATTTATATATCGGAAAAGGTGGTTCATTTACAGTCGAGAAGATTGTCGTTGAGGGAGAAACATCGTTGACACTTTCCGCTCAAGTCAGGACGCTTCGAAAAACTTCAAACGTGAAACTTTTATATAAGGAATCATCAGCGACGGAGTGGTCTGAAGTAAACGGCAAGTTTGAAGCGACAACCAAGTCTTTCGACACTGTCCAGAAATTGAATTTCAGCATTTCTTCGAGTGTCAAGTCGCTCGACCTCAAATTTGTGCCAAGCGCAGTAACACTTGTTGACGACATCGTTTTGGAAAAGACAGGCGGCAGCACACCCGGAGGGGAAACTCCGGGCGGTGAGACGCCTGGTGGAGAGACGCCCGGTGGAGAGACGCCCGGTGGCAACACTCCGGGCGATGGCTCGCAGACTGTGCCGGACAAAGACTGGCTGGAACTTGCTTCCATAAAGGAAGATGGTACCCGCTATGTGGTGAACACAACCTATGCAGGAGAAAAAAGGAACTATACAGTTTTCTACGACACTGAAATGATGGCACCGCTTTGGACCGCCTACCCGCTTAACAGCAGTCACATGTCCAATGGCCGTATAAATACTTGGACTTTCAACCCAAGCATTAGCGAGGACCGCCAAATTCAAGTTTGCGACGGCAGTTATTCCATTGAAAACTATGCGAGAGGACATATGTGCCCGAATGGCTCACGAAACAACAACGAAACGATGCAGCAGCAAACCTTCTATGTAACGAATCAAGTGCCGCAAATTCACAATAGGTTCAACAATGGAATATGGAAAAATTTAGAGTCCGCTGTTCAAGTTTTGGCTAAGAACGAGGAAATCTTCGTGACTACCGGTGTATCTTTCCATAAAGGAAATGAAACTCCTCAAATTCAACACATTAGTCCATCAAAACATCCCGAACAGCAAGTTCCTATTCCCCCCTACTTCTATAAGCTCGTTCTAAGAGTGAAGTACGTGGCAGCATCAGTCACCGATGCCAGTTGCACAGCATTTTGGTTCGAACATAAAGCCTATGAGAGTGGGGACAATTTCGATAATTACAGAAAGAGCGTAGACCAAGTCGAAGAATGGACAGGATTCGACTTCTTCGTCAACCTTCCGGACGAAATCGAAAACGTTGCGGAAGCAAAGAACATAAGTTGGTCGCAGTTTGTAAGTTCTTAACACATCAAAATCCACAAACACATTCTCCCATAATTCGTGGAGTAAGCATCATTTTTTATCTGAGATAACCTGAGAAAAAATCCCAGACAAGGTCGCAGGTGGGGATGTAGCGGTCGGACCAGCTGTGGTCGCCGCCGATAACCTCATAGAGAAGGACGTCGGCTGGGGAGCCGTTCTTGAAGGCCGGAAGACCTCCGGTGAAGCGGTGGAGGATGACTCTCTTGTGCTCGGACGGAATTTCCGATATGGTTTCGCCAACGCAGCGGTTGGCAGAAATTATGTGTGAAAGAGCAGCGGGAACGGAGAGATAGGCTCCCCAGCCGCCACGGTTCTCCGGGTCACCGCACCAGGCAGAGACGGAGTCGTCAGTGCCGTGAACCTCCATAAACGGAACGGGACGGCGGTAGTCCGTGCTCATTGAAGTCAGTGTCAGGGCAGCAATCGAGGCAGTTGCAGAGAAAGTCTCAGGGTGCTCCGCGGCCATCTTGTAGCACATCTCTCCGCCGTTGGACATTCCGGTCAAAAAGACATTCCTGCGGCTCAGACCATAGTCATTTTGCAGGTGCCGGACAAGACGCCTTAGATAGGCTGTGTCGTCTATGCGGTAGTCAGCTTGAAATGGATAGCCGACATTCCAGCAGCTATGTCCGGTGCCGTCCTCGGCGCCCTGAGGCCAGCAGACGGCAAAACCGTATAGATCAGCAAGTTCAATAAAGCGGAGGCCATCACCAAGGGCTTTCCCGCCGTAACCGTGCAGGACAACCACGAGCGGCATTCCGCCAGTCTGTCCAGAAGCCTCGTCCCTCGAGCCGGCAGAGTCTGAGAAAACAGAAGCCGCTGTCCCGGCATGTCTCGAAGGACGATAAAGAAAGGCATCGCGAACGATGCCCTGATCCTTGAATGAAACCTTTTCACAGCGCTCCCGAAGAGACTGATCCCCCGTACTCTGACAGCTGTCCGGCTTATCGTACTGTGCGACAGCCTTTCCGTCATGGTCAAGCCCGATGGTGTTCAGAACACCGAGCTTTCCATCATGGATGAGTTTCAGAATCAGTTCGCCGAACAGCGTGTTCTGCCATGCGAACCATGCGCGAGTGAAGTTCTCAGGATTGTCCTTGTGGAAGGACTCATGCATAAATCCGCTTCCGGCGTCAGTGTTCATCAGCATCACTATGCAGTCCCGTATTTCATTGTCATCAGTCGAGGTGAATGCCCTCATCATTATGCTCATCGGCCAGATCATATCGTAACCGATGTGCGGGCCGCCGATTCCCTCTCCGGCAGTGCCCTTGAAAAAATAGGGATTACTGTCGCTTAGGACGAAACGGCGCGTATTGCGGTAAACGGGGTTGTCAGGAGCGACGTCACCAAGATAGGCAAGCGCGAGAAGACTCGGCACATTAGCGTCGTCCATAAGATACGAATTGCCGAATCCATCGACTTCAAAGGCATATATATTCCCGAATTTCGGGTGATAGACCACAGCATTTTCCTTCAGCGCAGTCTCAACCTCGTCGGCGAGCGCACGACATTCCCCCGCCATCAAAATGTCATGATTCACAGTCTCGAGGATTTCAGCGGCCTTTCGGAGAGACGTCACCGCAAAGAAGTTAGACGGAACAAGGAACTCGAAGGTCGTGGCGTCATCGGAAGGACGGAAAGACGAGGCTATGAGCCCGCAAGGCTTTACCGGATTGCCCATACCATTGCAGCATTTTGTGTCGAGTTGCCGGTCGGTCACACGTGTGAACCTGTACGAGCCATGCCCTTCCTTGCGTTGTTGTTCACGAAGAGTGGCGAGAATTGCCTTCATGCCATCAATCCATTTGTCGCCGAAGATCGAAGTGTCGCCGGTCACCTTCCAATACTCGTGCGCGAGCCGAATCGGATAGCACTGCGAATCAATCTCCCATTTCCGCTCGTGGTCGTTCGGGTTCATCTCTGTGCCGTCAGTCATCCAGTGGCCTCCTGTCGGGCCGTCGTTGAACGCATTGGCATAGGGGTCGATAGTTATTGAAAGGAACTGACGATTTATGACCCCGGCAATCATCCGCTTCAGATGCTCATCCTGAGCAGCGAACTGCACATAAGGCCAGACTTGGGCTCCGGAATCGCGCAGCCACATGGCGTGTATGTCTCCGGTATAGACGAAGGTGTCGGGATTGCCGTCCTTGTCCTCGCGAAAATGCACCGTCGTGTCGAGCGTGTTCGGGAAGCAGTTGCGAAACATCCACGCGAGCTTCGGGTTCGTCAACTGTGCGGTGACTTCATCGATGACCTGTTCAATCTTTTCAGACGTGAAGAGACGCTCCCCCTCCGCAGGACGACGGGATTCGAATGTCTGAGCCGAGGCCGTAAGTGAGACGCCGAGGGCAATTGACGCCGCTGTAAGTAGTTTCTTCTTCATATCTTGCTGTCTTTATTTTTCATCAGAAAATGAGTACGGCCGGTCGGAAAGTGCCGTAGAGCGGTGCATATCAGGCTCCGGGGACATTGTAAAGTCAATATTCGCACCACTGACAAGATCGGCATGGGTGAAATATGTCTTGGTGTATGTCTTCCCGCCTAGTTTCAGAGACTTTATATAGAAATTGTCCCGTCCGTTGTTCTTTGCGTTAATCACGACCTGGTTGCCGGACGGCAAGTTGAGCGTGACCTTGCGAAAGAGAGGTGTGCCAATCGCGTACTGCTCGGTCGCAGGACAGACAGGATAGAATCCGAGTGCCGAGAAAACATACCAAGCCGAGGTCTGTCCGTTGTCTTCGTCTCCGCAGTAGCCGTCAGGTGCGGCGGTGTAAAACTTGTCCATCACTTCGCGGATGCGCTGCTGGGCTTTCCAAGGCTGTCCTCCCCAATCGTAAAGGTAGAGCATATGCTGAATCGGCTGGTTTCCGTGGGCGTAGTTGCCCATATTCATAACCTGCATCTCACGAATTTCGTGAATCGGGAAACCGTAGTAGCTGTCATCGAAAAGAGGAGGCATCTCAAAAATCCTGTCAAGACCGGCAATGAATGCCTCGTCACCGCCCATAAGTTCGATAAGTCCGGCAATGTCGTGGAAGACAGACCAGGTATAGTGAAGAGCATTACCCTCGGTGAAGTCACCTCCCCATTTGTAGGGGTTGAGCGGGAGGGAGAACTCTCCGCTGGCCTTGCGGCCACACATCAGAGACTCATCCGCGAAATATAAGTTCTTGTAATTCAATGCCCTCTCTTTATAGACAGAGATTTCTTCTTCGGTTTTTCCAAGAGCCTTTCCGAGTGTCCAGATGCACCAGTCGTCGTAGGCATATTCCAAAGTCCTGGCAGCGCTTTCGTTTATTCCCCTGTCACAAGGAACATATCCCAAGCGGTTGTATTCTTCCCACCCAAGCCTTCCGGTGGAACTCACCTCGGGATGAACAGCTGTGGAAGCGTGAGTTACCGCCTCCCAGAGTTTCTCGATGTCATAGCCTCGAAGTCCCTTTATATATGCGTCAGCCACGACCGAAGCGGAATTGTTGCCCACCATACATCCGCGATGTCCCGGGCTTGCCCACTCCGGAAGGAAACCGCTTTCGAGGTAGGCATTGACAAGCCCTTCCTGCATCTTGATGTTTTCGTCCGGATAGACGAGGTTCAAAAGCGGGAAAAGGCAGCGGAATGTGTCCCAGAATCCTGTGTCTGTGAACATATATCCCGGAAGGACTTCGCCATTGTATGGACTGTAGTGCATAACTTTACCCTCAGCGTCTATTTCTGAAAGATTGCGGGGGAAAAGCACTGAACGATAGAGGCAGGAATAGAATGTGCGGAGATTGTCGACATTCTCATCCTCAACGCTGATGCGTCCCAAAATCTCGTTCCAACGGGATTTGCCCTCTGCGACAAGGCGGTCGAAGTCTCCGTCGCCAAGTTCAGCGAGATTGCGCTCCGCCTGCTCAAGGCTTATGAATGACGAGGCGACACGAAGGCCGACTTTCTGGCCCCTCACAGTCTTAAAGCCCACGAGAGCTCCGGAATGGAAGGACTCGCTTGAAAGGGATTCGGACATATTGCGACCGTCGCTGACAGTCCTGACATAGTCGAAAGGGGTGTCACAAACGACTACGAACCAATTGCGGAAATTGTCGGGAACGCCGCCGGAATTCTTCGTCGTGTAGCCGACAATCATATTCTTTTCAGGAATGACACGAACAAATGAACCCTTGTCGAATGCATCAACCACCAGATAGGACATATCCCTCTCCGGATAGGTCAGACGAAAGGCTGCCGCACGATCGGTCGGTGTGAGTTCGGCGAAGACGTCGTGGTCCGCAAGATAGACGCTATAGTAGTATGGTTTTGCGGTCTCTGCCTTGTGGGAGAACCAGCTGGCGCGCTCCTGCTGGTCGAAATGCGCACCGGTGGTGACCGGCATTATGACAAACTGACCGTAGTCGTTAATCCAAGGGCTGGGCTGATGCGTCTGCTTGAAACCGCGGATTTGGTCTGCCGTGTAGGTGTAGGTCCATCCGTCACCCATTGTTCCGGTCATCGGCGTCCAGAAATTCATACCCCAAGGACGGGCAATGGCAGGATAGGTATTTCCCGTGGATATCGAATGTTTGGACATCGAGCCGACAAGCGTACTCACATAATCTACCGGAGAATCCGCCCCATCAAAAGAAGCGGTACAGGAGGCCGCCACACAGAAAAGCGCCGCAAGGATTGTCAAAAGTTTCAGTTTCATCTGAGATTCGTGTTATCAAAAATGTATATATTATATAGACGATTAAAAGGCCATTATCTACATAAATAAACCCCGACTTTTCACCCCAAAAAACAAGATGGCAGGTCTCGTGTTTAAACGATATCCGGCCAGTCATCAAGGGATGTCCACTTCAATCGGTTCCGAATAGTTCCACCGCCTCGTCCCGCTTCCGGCCGGCGTGTCGTAGTTGATTCTCGCTGCCGCACGGATAAAGACCTTCTGCCCGGAAGGAATGGTCCCATTCGAGCGAATCCTCACCGGCTTGCCGAGCTCCGTCTCAAACGCGGCTCCGGTATACTTCAATTCTGAAGACCAACGGGTGTCACGGGCACGGTAGCCGACCGAAGATGAACGGCTAACAAACAACTGGATGTCAGTAACATTCGCATAAGCGTCCTTCCAGGTCTTTGTGGCTTCCATTGCCGAGGCAAGTTCATCGCGAGTCGTGGCACGGGTGACCTTTACATTCGCTGTAATCTTGCCTGCGCTTATGGTAGGTGAGCCGACAAATTCTACCTTGAGAAAGGGCTGCACCTCAAAATTGACCTCGGTGCTACCCTTGACGTGGATGTTCACACTCTTGTCCCCAACAAGGTTTCCGTCTCCGTCCTCAAGAACAATCGGTACGAACGGGCCGTCGACGCGGATGTTATAGTCGGCTTCAAAGAGTTTGGTGTTGCGGAATGTTCCATCCGGGCGGCAGTTGAAGTCCTGAGGAGTCACATTTCCCTCCCAACTGGTCTCAATCAGCCTAACGCGTATGCCTTCCGAGCCCTGATCCGTCAGTACAGGATCGCCTGTCTTCATGTCAGTTACCTTGCCGTAGAGCGTCTCTTTTGGCGCATCGTAGTTGTCGAGCTTAAAAAGCGAGCAGGAACTCAACAGCAGTGCACCAAGTAACACAAACGCCATTTTTTTCATATCAAACACATTAAACATATCATTCTTATCTTTCAATAAATTCAACTATCTTCAACCATTTCATCAAAATCTGACAAACAAAAGCCGGGCGATGAGGATGATAAAAGGATGGAGTGCAAGGCACGCGGTGAAGCTAAAACCGCAGCAACCTGATGGTTGTGAGGATTTTGGCAAGACGCGTAACGCAGCAATCCGCCTTTTTGCATCCTCATCGATTAGGTTGTTGATCAATGACAGGACTCTTAGCCACTTCACCCGAAGGAATCTCGAAATAGTAGTCCGTAGGCGTATATTTCAGTTCCATCTCGCGTGCCATCTGGAAGTTAGCGTCGAAGAAATATTTCTTCGCCACTGTGCTGTAGAACGG
>SAMEA104315435__coassemble_895_pt1 | contig 16342 bp, 9 predicted proteins | sample SAMEA104315435__metabat2_low_PE_027 | metagenome-assembled genome bin SAMEA104315435 (sample SAMEA104315435) | gut metagenome | biome: Monkey gut; feature: monkey-associated habitat; material: faeces | place: China | collected 2013 | reverse complement strand
GCCCAACGGAAGGCCTTGATATAAGAATCATAAAGAGAGTTTTTATTGGTGGTATTCACATTGCTGGCATAAGTCTCACCAATTCTGTTCTCCAGCATAGAATAACTGAGATTCTGCGCATTGTCATTCGCCGATTTCTGTCCAACGGAATATGGCGGGTTGCCGAGAATGACTCGGACAGGGGCCTTCTTTTGCCTAATCACCCGCTCCGAATTCTCTTTGAACAACTGTGAAAATATGTCCCTGTCGCCATCCTCGTTAAGTTGGAATGTGTCCGTGAGGCATATCCCGTCATAGGGGAGATATTCCTTCCGATGAGTCAAGTCGTGAAATACGCTCTCAATATTTACGTCGGCTATATAGTAAGCAAGGAGTACGATTTCGTTGCAATGAATCTCATTGAGATACTTCCTCTCCATATCCTCCAGGCGGATGAGCCCCGATTGGAGAAGTCTGGTGATGAATGTCCCGGTTCCGGTGAACGGGTCGAGGATGTGGACATTCTCTTCTGTCAGGGATGTGCCGAATTCGGATTTGAGGATCTCATTTACTGAACGGATGATGAAATCCACACATTCTATCGGGGTGTAGACTATGCCGAGTTTATCGACTGTCTTCGGGAAGGCTCCCTTGAAGAACTTCTCATAGAGATTCTTGATTACAGTCTGCTTTCCCTCAAGATTGTCTATGTTTCCGACATTGATTTTGACAGAGGTGTAGAATTTGTCAAGAACCTCGGTGTCTTTTTCGAAGGCCTCTTCTTTCAGAAGGTCAATCATCGATTGCATCGAACGGCTGACGGCGTTGTTCGTTACAAATGAATAGTCAGCAAAAAGCGCATCGAATACGGGTTTGGTTATCATATGCTGAGCAAGCATTTCGATTGCCTGCCCGGCATCTACAGACGGGTTGAGGTTCTTCCTCAGACCTTCGAGATATTTATTGAATTCGGTTTCGTGCCGGTGTTCCTTAATGACCAGCCGATGAATCCTGTCGATAAACTTTTGAGCGATGACACCGACTTCTTTCGCCCAGTTCTCCCAATACATCCTATCGCCGCACTTTTCGACAAGTTTGGCGTATATTCCGTCTTTGAGTTCTCCGAAACGGATGTCCAGCTGGCGCGCGATTTCCGCGTCTTCGAGAACTTGTGCGTCTTCATCATCTTGGTTATATCCATCCACGAGGCTATTATGTCCTATGCCGACGCCACCGATTGTGACTTTTCCTTCCTTTTTCTTGTTGAGGGAGAGTTTCTGCACTTCCGCATTGAACTGGTCGTCGTGTGAGCGGAGGGCATTCAAGATGTCCCAGACTACCTTGAAATATCTGTTGTCGCTGAGAGCGTCTTCCGGCTTTACATTCTGTGGAACAACGACAGGGATGATGATATATCCATATTTTTTCTCATCCGGGCTGCCTTTATGAAAATTTCGCATAACACGTCCGACAGACTGGACGACATCCACCTGACTGTTTCTGGAGGATAGGAATAAAACGGCGTCCAGGGCAGGAACATCGACTCCTTCGGAGAGGCAGCGCACATTTGTAACAACCTTGCACTCTCCCTCCTCACCATCTTCCTTGAGCCAGGAGAGGATCTCATTTCTCTCGGATGAGTTCATAGACCCGTCAATGTGTCTTGTGTTGATGTTTACAACTCGGTTGCGTTCGTCCTCTGTCACAATCTGTTCCTTATATTTTCTGTCAATTTCAGGAAGGATGGCTGTGACGTTTTTTGATGTTCCGGTCTTGTTGACATCACCGATTGCCGAACAGAAGGCCAAAGCACGTTTCATCTTGCAGGGGTCAGCGCTCCAAGTCCTGCCATCGTCTCCTCGTATGATTTTCGACAATCCGTTGATGACGCCAATGAGTTTTGCTGTGTCGTCGTAATTCAGTTCCGTGCGAAGTCCAAGTTTTATCTCTGTTTGAAGATTTGTGGGGATATCCTCCTCGCTGACAGTCAATACGAGCACTTTATAGTCTGTCAGAAGACCATTGGTGACAGCGTAGGCGAAGTTCACTCTATAAAACTCTTTTCCATAGATGTTTTCATCGTCCATAGAGCAGAGTATGCAGTCTTTTTCTGATGCCTTGATTTTTGCAGATTCTCCATAAAGACGGGGAGTTGCCGTCATATAAAGGCGTTTCTTGCCCAAGACATTTTCGTCGGAATGAATTTTCGTGAAGTTACTTTCGTCGGAATCACTCAGTTTGACTCCCGTTGTCCTGTGAGCCTCATCGCATACGATGAAATCGAAGACGCCGTATTCGTTATTTGTCGATTTGAGCAATTTTCGTTGTGCCTGAGAAACTGTATCAATTGACTGATAAGTCGAAAAGACAACGACGAGTCCGTCGTGGTGTCGAAAGCTTTTTAATTGTCTGACAATAGAATCCGGGTTTGTGCAAGCCGGTACGGCAAGGTCTATGGCCTCGTCGCTTATGAGGTCCAATTCATTCTGTATTTTTCTTGACGCCTTGCTGTCGGAACATATGCAGACTGCTTTGATTGGCTTTTTTGCATCTGCTGCCCAAGCGTTAAGACTCTGTCCAAGAAGGGATATGGACGGAACCATAAACAACACAAGTCCTTTTTGTTTCAGAAGTGTTTCCACCATCACAAGTGAGGTGTAGGTCTTACCTGTCCCGCAAGCCATTATGAGTTTGCCTCGGTCATTGACCGAATAGTGGAGAGCTGCTTTTGATACCGCCTCCAACTGATGCTTCAACGGTGTTTTCCCACCAATCAAAGCTTCTTTTCCTTCAATACCCTCAAGTAGTTTGCCCCATTCGACAGGAGATGATTCGAGGTCGACCAAACCGACTCTGGTGAGAGGAGGGTCTTGATTGCGGATTGCTTCCTCAGCGGTGGAACCCCACTTTTCTGTTGTGGATATCCACATTCTGGCTGCAAATTTGACCGTCTGAAGCGTTTCGGAGTCACGGAAAGTCTTGCTTGAAGTGGACAAGAATGAATCGACAGCCGGTTTGTCGATACTTGTATTTTCTTTATAACACTTGCATTGGATAGCCCAATAGTCCCCCAATTCAGTCTTTGCGACAAGGTCGATTCCTATATCCTTGCCTCCGAAGTCTTTTCTGGAAGGAAAATTCTCCCAAAGCCAAACCTCAGTGAGTTGGGAATACCTGGGGTCGGTGCGAAGCCACGACTGAATAAGCCTCTCGAATTGGGCTCCCTTTTCCTTTTCAGAGAATGACTTACTGCGAAATTCTTCAAGTATGTCTTTGAATGTCATTATCTATAAGTCTTGTATCATTTCTTGCAAAGATAGCAAATTTTGTTCGCGCTTTGCCTGCCTTGCCAACAACCATCTCGCAGTTGCGGCAGTCGAAGTCAAGGGCGAGAAGACGGCCGTTGTTGCGGAGAAAGAGTCCGTCGCGGATGTCGTTGGCGGTGGCGAAGGCAGCGTAGGCCGGTGTCTTGCGGCAGAGACCTATTTCGTGTAGGAGGCAGTATTTGCTGCGCATCAGTTCGATGGAGTCAGACGGCTCGATTTCGTAGGCCGGTGCGACAATCTCTGCACCGAGGCGTCTGTAGAGACCGGCGGCGAGACTGTTGGCGACGTCACTTTTATAGCTGATGAGGGGTGGAAATTCAAGCTGTTTCGCAAGACTGCCCCTGATTGTGGCGTGGTTCAGCGGGCGTGCATTGCATGGAAGACTGTCGAGCGCCTCGGCAATAGAACGGCGGATTCCGTTGAGATGCGCGGCTGAAATCATTGGAATGTTGCCGTCAGCTTCGCGTTTGATACAGCTCTCACCATTGCACAGTATGTCCTCCACCGAGAAGCTGTAGATGCCCGACTCCTTGCCGAGCTGGCCGGAAATCATCCCGAGCATGCGCTCCCTGTTTCTTGCCGGCTCCGTCTCGATGTCTGTAGCGTAGTGAGTTTCACGTCCGTCTTCGCTGACGGCATTGACAATGACCCGGAAGTTCCTGACGCATTCCACCTCGTGTCGGCTTTCTATAGGGCTGTCGGTTTCGTTGATATCTACAGTCAAATTGACTCCAATCCTGCGAGTGGCGCCCTTTTCGAGTTCCTTCTCGAAGGCCGTGTCGAGGTTGCGGTAAAGCCGCATCCCCGGAGCTATGCCATCTGCGACCCGGCAAAGAATCGTGTTGCCCTCGCAGATGTCTGCCCTGAATCCGTGCTCCTTGCCGTCCCGGCCGATGAACGAGAAGCCGTCGCCGTTGTGAAACGATGTGGCTGCAGTTCTTGTTTTCCGATGCTGTCTACCATGCTCTGCAGTTGTTCCCTGTTGATGCATTGGTTTGATTGTCAGTCTAATTCCGTTTCTTAGCCTTTCGATGGAAGCCACTGTCCCGACTTCCTCTCCAAGTGCCTTGCCTGCGTCAAGGCATGCCCACTGACTACGCTGTCCGTCAAAGTAGAATTGCGTGAACCCTCTGTTGAAACTTTTCGCCGGGGCCGGGGTGAAACCGCAGACCTCATGTCCGTGCGATGCGCGGCAATATATGTCCGGATTTGCGCTCACAAGCCTATCCAACGCTTGCGAGTAGGCAGCCACGATGTTCCTTACGTATGAGATGCTCTTGAGCCGCCCCTCAATCTTGAATGAACTGACTCCGGCCGCCGCCATCTCCGGTAGACGCCCAAGCAAGTTTAGGTCACGCAGCGACAGTAGCGTCCTGTCCTCTGCCACGGGCTTTCCCGGCTTGTACCCTGCTGCCAGCCGTGCCCCTTCCCCTGCCAAGGCTTCACGCCCATTTGACAAGTCCGGCCACCTCACCGGCTTGCCATCCGCGTTCACCAGATCATATCTCGAACGGCACGCCTGCACGCACTCTCCTCTATTTGCGCTCCGGCCGCTCAGCATATGTGACAGATAGCACTGACCGCTATAGCACACGCACAGCGCCCCGTGCACAAATGCCTCCACCTCGCAGCTCACTGCAGAGCATATTTCTCTCACCATAGACAGAGGCAGCTCTCTCTCAAGCACGATCCTCGAGAACCCGAGTGCATCCATCCTGCGGGCCTCCTCCACAGTCCGAATCGAGCACTGAGTCGAGGCGTGTAGCGGAATCGTCAATTCCTCCGGTTGCCTCAACTCAAACGCGGGTAGCGCAAAGTCCTGCACAATCAGAGCGTCCGCCCCGGCCTCCTGCATTGCAAGCGCAAGTGCATAGGCAGCGTCCAGTTCATCTTCAAAGATGATCGTGTTCAGCGTCACGAACACTCTCGCGCCGAACCTATGGGCATACGAGCAAAGCCTACGGATGTCCTCAAGGCTGTTTCCTGCCGCCTGTCTCGCTCCGAAGGCCGGCCCTGCGAGATAAACGGCATCGGCACCGCAGTCAATGGCCGCGATGCCGATTTCAATGTTTCTTGCCGGAGCAAGCAGTTCAAGTTCTCTCATGTCAGGAAAACGCGCTGCAGCAGGGCAAATTATTTTTCAAGCGCCGCAATCTGCGCCTTTGCAACCTCGGTGTACTTAGGATTCGTCAGAATCTGCTGGTAGTACTCGACTGCCTTTGCCTTGTTTCCGGCTTTCTGGTAGGAAACCGCAAGAGTGCACCGGATGTCATCAGCCTTCTTGTCGTTCGGAGCGACCACGAGGAACTGCTCGAAAGCCTCGTTTGCCTTTTCGTCCTGGCCGAGTTTCTGAGCCGACATGCCGGCGAAGTAGAGTGCGTTGCCGCTCTCCACGAAGCTGTTTGACTTCAGTGCAGCGTCGTATGCGTCAGCATAATTCTGGCCTTTGAGGGCTGCCTGGGCTTTCTTAAGATACATGTTTGCAAGCTGCTTGTTGGCTGCCTTCTCCTGGCCGTTCGCCGCTGCTGCAAGGTATGCGGTCTCGGCGTTTGCCGTGTCACCCTTCTGTGCATAAGCCATTCCGAGACGGAGCTGAGCCGTTCCGTTGGCAGGGTTCAGTGCGAGCAAGTCGTTGTATGCAGCGATGGCACCGTCAAGATTCTTGGTCTTGAGAAGGTCGTTTGCCTTGTTCATGAGAACCTGAGGTTTTAGAGTCTCCGCATCCTCTACGACATCGGTCACTCCATATTCCTTGGCCTGTGCGACGGCTTCGTCAATCTCGGCGATGCCCTTGTCGTAGTTGCCTTCCTTGATGGATTCTTTGGCTACGTTGAACATGATTTTAGGAATATACTCCTTGCAGTTGTTCACCATCTCCGCACCTTCCTCGCCGCAGGCCTCAGCCATTGTGAGCGCTGCCTTGAAATTTTCAAGGGCTTCGGTGTTGTTTCCTGCCTGAAGCGCCATTGCCCCGTTGTTATAAGTCTCGGTAGCCTGCGCCATGTCCTGCGCAGAAACGGCAACAGCAGTCGCGAGTGTCGCCGCAATGATAAGCAAAATCTTTTTCATATCGCTGAAATTTTAACATTCACAATTCACGGACATATTCCCTATCCATATGCCACGAACCGCAAATTTAACATATATTTCTTAAAAGTGTACAATTTGGTCTCTTATTCTTGCCATTTGCACTAACTTTGTAAGGGTAAGTAATCGTTAAAAAATTAACTGCGTCAGATTTGTCGATAATTTTCGGGTATAGATTTAAAATGAAGAACATACGGATTTTGTTTTTGACTGTGTCGCTGCTTGTGACTTGTGGCGTCCCGTGTTCCACGGCTCAAGGCCTGAAGAAGCTGCCGGCTGATTCAAAGATAGTTACAGGGACATTCCCCAACGGAATGAGCTATTATGTCGTGTCGAATCCTGCGGAAAAGGGATTCGCAGATTTTGCTCTCGTGTACCGACATTCCGCAGATGCGGGGGATTATGTGGACGTGTCGCGGAAAATACTCTCTGACCGTGGACGGCTTCAGAACCGCAGTCTTCAGAAATTCTTGTCTTCCAATGCCGTGGCTCCGACGGTAAAGGGATATGCCGAATGCTCGGACGATGCAGTGACGTTTCGTTTCAAGGATGTAATGCTCTCGCGGAGTGCCGCCCTTGCCGACTCACTGTTGCTTGCTGTGTTCGGAATTGCCGATGAACTGTCCGCGAACGCCGTGACGACGAAAGACAGTCTTCATTTTCCTCTTGAAAACATGGCTGTGATAGTCTCCGGCGACGTGAATGGCAAGGATCTGGTCTCAAAAATGGGGATATTTTCACTCATGACACCGAGAAATTCCGTTCTTCGAGATTCCACCCGTGTGTATTCTGCATCTGAGGAGCCCGTCCGTCCGGCTAAAGTTTCGGTCGACAAACTCGATGGCGGAGTCTGCCGGATAGCCTCCTCGTTTTATTTTCCGAGGATACCGGCGGAACTTATGCCGACGCCACAGTTTGCCGTGATTGACAAGATGTCGGATACGTTCCGATTCATCGCAGAGAACCGCCTCCGGGATGCTCTGAATTATGCAGCCATTCCTTTCTCGGAACTCGAGTCAGACCATCTTTCCAGTGCAGACGTTTCAGAATTTGAGTCAATATCGCTGTCGTTCTGTGTGTTGCAGAAAGATGCCGATGCCGCAATAGAGTGTTTCGGCGAGGTCCTCGGTTCGCTCGACAGGGGGGAGATGGACGTTAATGACATAGTGCTTTCGTCGCAGCTGTATGGAGAGAAATGTCTCGGCACGTCGGCACGTTCGGTGAAAAATTCCGAGTATGTAAGGCTGTGCTCCGCTTCATTCCTTCGCGACGCTCCGCTCAGCACTGAAGCGCAACTCTGCGAATTCTGCCAGTCAAGAGTGCTTCCGGACACTTTGCAGCTGCGTCTGATGAAGACTTTCTCCGAGGCCCTTCTTTCTCCCGATGACAGCTGTAGCGCTTTTTGTGCCGGATGGAACGATGGGAAGATGGTCCGCAGACACTCCCTTGATCTGCGCGACACTCTCCTTCTTCCCGGTCCGTCGTCCAAGAAATCCAAGGTCAGGACCGGCAAGGAACTTATGTCCGGCGGGGAGACTTGGACTTTCCAGAACGGGCTGAGGGTTTATTATAAAAGGGTCCCTGGCGCGAAACGGATTTCCTGGGCTCTGAATGTGGACAAGGGCTATGCTTCTGCTGACGACCTTGTTCCCGGTGAGGCGGCATTCCTTCCGGAACTGCTGAAGTGCCGCACGATTTCCGGAATTGACAACCGCAATCTCAGAGACATCATGACAGCCACCGGAATCATCGCAGATGCCGATGTTTCGCTCTATTCCACTACTCTTAAGGGTACGGCCACTCCGCGCAGCCTGAACCTGCTGCTGCAGGGACTTGTGGGGATGTTCCGTGAAAGTTCCACAGACACGACCGCAGCGGCTGAACTGCTTCGCTCAGCATCAGTGCAGAAAAGACTGTCTGCCGGAGGGCGCAATGCCCGACTTGCCGGAATCGACAGCCTTGTATGCGCCGACAATCCGTATTCCGGAGTACGGATGTATGAAAACTTCACGCCGCAGACCGTTGCCAAGGCGGACAGACTGTTCGCCGATGTGTTTTCCGATGTCGGGGAGGGCTTTATTGTGATTTGTGCTGACATGGAACCTGCTGCACTTCAGAAACGCCTTGTCTGGTATGCCGGGGAGTTCCCTGTTTCCGGACGCTCAGAAAAACGTCCCCGTGTGAGATTCCAGCCGGTTTCAGGGCAGTCCACGACTTTCCGCAGTGGAGCTGCCGAGAGTATCGACGTGCTTCTTTCTGCTGCTGTGCCGATGAACGCCGCGAATCTCTGCGCCTCTCGCCTTGCCGCAAGCCTGCTGGAAGATAGTCTGCATGGGGCACTCGTCGGAACCGGGTTCCATGTGAGCGTCGCTTCGTCATACCTTCTCTATCCGCAGGAGCGTTTCAGCGTGCTGATTTCACTTGACCGCATTCCGGAGGACGGCTTTGCTTACGGCAGCCTTGATGACACGGAGATACTGTCTGTCCTGGCCCGTTTGCGCACGGCTTTGACAGAGGCACCGCAGGCTGAATGGCCGGCATCTGTCTTGAAAGCATTCAAGGCTCGGCTTAATAATGAATATGGAATAGATGCCGGGTCTGCAGATCATTGGCGCGATGCGCTTGTTATCCGCTATGCCGACGGGCGCGACTTCAGCACGAAGATAGCCGACAGAATGAATGCGGTGACGGCCGAACAGGTCATGGATGTGCTTCGAAAGCTCGTTGAGGGCAGCAGGATCGAGTATGTAGTGATGAAATGATGGATTTATGAGCAAGTACAATTCGATAATACAAATAGACGACATTCTCGTCTCCGGTGAAATACTGACCGAATATTTCGCCTGTGACTATGCCAAGTGCAAGGGAATATGCTGCGTGATAGGCGACAGTGGCGCTCCTTTGCTTGAATGCGAGTTGCCGGCGCTTGAAAAGAACTACCACCATTTCAGCCCGGTGATGTCCGAGGCCGGGCGCAGGGCTGTTGACGAGAAGGGCTTCTTTGAAATCGACGTTGACGGCGACCTCGTCACCCCACTTGTCCCAGGCTCTGAGGAGTGTGCCTACTGTCGCCGTGATGCGGACGGCAACTGTCTGTGCACAATCGAGGAACAGTGGAACAAGGGGATCGGAGACTTCTGCAAGCCCATCTCCTGTCGCCTCTACCCGATTCGCGTCTCCAAACTATCCAACGGCATGACGGCCCTGAATCTCCACCGCTGGAACATCTGTCGCGACGCCTTCACCAACGGCCGCCGCAAGAAGATCCGCGTCTACCAGTTCCTCAAAACCCCACTCACCCACTTCTTCGGCGAAGATTTCTATTCCGCCCTTGAAGCCGCCGCCAAACAATTGCGGGAGGCATAAAAGGCGGTCATCCCATCCTTTTATGCCTCCCGCCTCTCAAGCTTTTTATTCGGTCAGCTTCGTTGACCGGTTTGTCAAAATCCTCACAACCAACAGGTTGCTGCGGTATTTGACTTCCCATGGTAGTCAAGAAACTCAATAAAATTCTGCTCTATCATAAGTCTCTGATTAAAAACTACTTGATGTAGAAAAACAATGCTGTCCCGCAAATTTTATTTCGGGAAATACACCCTCTCCCCGAAAATTTCTTCTGGAAAAATCACTCCGTTTTTATAAAAACTCTTGATTTTTCCAAACGGGGGGGGGTATATTTGCCTATAAATTTAAAACCTATTAAAAATCAAAACAAAATGAAAAAATTGATTTATTTTGCGGTGTGCTGCATTGCGGCATTCTCGTTCAGTTCGTGCAGCAAGGATTATGTCGGAAGTGAGAGGAATTTGCTTGGCAAGTGGGAGTTCTATCGTGAGGAGAAACACTATGTGAAAGATGTGACGAGAACGGAATGGGAAGGTGGAGAGATCAAAGTTGTCATAGAACACAAGGCCGGAGATGTTGTTGTGGATGATCGTACTTCTTATAAAGAGTATTGGACATTCAAGAAGGACGGAGTATTGACTGTGGAAGAAATTGCAGATAATGGGGAGACAGATACTGAGATTTGGAATTATGTGTTTGACAGAGATTCCAAGCAGTTAAAAATCGTTCTGATTACTTGGCATGTATCTCACCTGACAAATTCTGAATTGGTGCTGGATGACCAAGATGACAAATGGGGTGGTAGTTATTGGTCTGTATACTATTTCAGAAAAGTCAAGTAGCTGATTAAATCTGCGTCTTCCATTTAATCTCTATGACCTTTTATAATAGATTGGTCATATAGGCGGGCACAAGTATCGTCTGCCCATCTTTCTGCAAGTCTTTTGTGTATATCAGGTATCTGTTTGAAATTCTTGACGAAAACTTTTCGCAGAAAGCATCAAGCGATGCATGTGATTTGTGACTTGAAGATTTTACTTCGACAGGAGCAATCTTGGCTCCGCGCGAAAGAAGAAAATCAATCTCATAATTATGCTTTTCGTCCTTCGCCCAAGTGTAGTAGAATAATTTGTTGCCGGATGCCGTAAGCATCTGGGCGATGAGATTCTCATAAACATAGCCAAGGTTTGCAGAGAGTTTGTCTGAAAGCAGTTTGTCGTAGATTTCATTTTCTGTGTAACTCTTGTCCCAAAATGCCATTGTGATGAACAGTCCTGTGTCTGATAAGAAAAGTTTGAATCGTGCTTCATCTTTGTTGAGTTCCATCCCGACGTTAGGGTCATCTGCGTGATATGCAAAATTGACCGTCTTGCTGTCTTCAAGCGCAACAAGCATCTCCTCCATCTTGTCTGTCGGTGCATTTTTTACGATGGAATTCGGCTGAAATCTTGATATGTTGCGGCTGAGTTGCCCGGGAATGGACATGAAAAGCTTGGTTATCCTGCCGGTTGGATCTATCTTGCGGAAATCGTCTCCATACAGTTTGATTATTTTGCGTTTTGCCGCATCAACTTTTCTCATGTTGTTGGTGTCAAGATATGCGTTTACCGCTTGCGGCATACCTCCGACTAACATGTACAGGCGTAGGTCACGCATCGCATTTCTGTGTGCCGGACCGAGAGGTTTTTTCATTTCCCAAAACTTTCGCAGCAGTGCGGGGGTGCTTTCATCTCCGAGAGCCCAACGGAACTCTTCATAATCCATAGGATACATCTGTATGCTGTCTTCCTCGCTCGGGATAGTTATGTTTTCTGTATTTTTCTTTATGCTGATTAGTGAGCCTGTCTCGAGATAATCATAGCGGCCGTCCTGCACGAGATATTTTATTGCCTGACGAGCCTGCGGACATTTCTGAACCTCATCAAAGATTATCGCAGATTTCCTGTTTGCCAGGGTCTTGCGATAGTGTTGCTGAAGAATCATGAATACATAGTCAAGGTCATCCATGTCGTTGAATAAGGCGCGGATGTTTTGTGGGCATTTATTGAAGTCAATAAGAATGTATGACTCATATTCATTTTGCGCGAATTGTTCGACAATCGTAGATTTTCCGACACGTCGTGCCCCCTCTATTAGAAGAGCTGACTTTCCGTCATTTTCTTCTTTCCAAAGCTTGATTTGATCGTATATTTTACGTCTGAAAATTCTATTTGCCATAAGCCTATGATTTACAGCTGCTAATGTAAGAAAAATAAGGCTGTCCCGCAAATTTTATTTCGGGAAATATACCCTCTCCCCGAAAATTTCTTCTGGAAAAATTAACCTATCTTGTGGGAACTCTGTACCTCTCCGTGTCTACTTTTACGAGTGCATCATACTATATTTCGGAAAGGTCAAGTAGTCGCTATGAAAATATGACTTAGGAGGAGGGGATGAAGAAAAAGATGGGATGCAAGGCGGACGGTGAAGATGAAACCGCAGCAGCCTTAGCGGCTGTGAGGATTTCATCAAGACGTCCAACGCGGCAGACCGCTTTTTATTCGCCCCGTAAACCGCTTTTTATTCGCCCCGAAGTTTGTATTCCATGTGAGAGGCGACGCGTGCAATATCCTTCGCCGGTCCTTCGAGCTCAACACCTCCGAAAGATGGGGTGACGGTGATGCGGTCCTCCCACATGCGGGCAATTCTGAGACCTGCGCGGCGGGCGCGGAAACAGAGCTTTTCGGGTGTTTCACTTTCGAGGCGGTAGTCTCCGCGCTCGGCGAAATATCCCTTTACTTCAGCGGAGACCTCGCTCCATTCGCCGGGGATGCTGACCTGCCTTTTCTGATAACCGAACTTCGGATAGAGGGCCGAAAAGACGAGGAAGACGCCGCATATTTCGAGAATTGACTTCCATCCGTGGATGAAGAGCCCTTCCACCCCGTTTTCTGTGGGCACGAACTTTGTGAATGCGAGAGCGCTGATAATCAGTGTAAAGAGAATCGCGAACCAGCAGAAATACTTGACGGCGCGGATGATATATCTTACGGCAGGTTTCATATTTATGAAATTTTATGCGTTTATATTTTTCTGACGTCCGCAAATATAGCGTAAATTCGCATATTTTGCGTAAATTCGCACTCACATTGTTACGAAAACACGAAACGTAATATCAAAAAATGTACACATTATGGAACAGAACAGTCTTAAGAAAGTGACATACGCCCTCGTTGCGGTGGCGGTCATTCTGGCCGGCGTCCTGGCGTATATCTGGATTCAGAAGTCTTCGCTCGTGAGCGAACTTCAGGAAGAAAAGCAGGAATTGACAGACCAGATGCTTGCGCTTCAGAGCGACTATGCGACGCTGTCATCCGATTATGACACAATCAATTCACAGCTCGATTCCTCACGCGAGGAGGTCAATCAGCTGATAGAAAGAATTAAGCAGACGGACGCAACCAACCGTAGGAAAATGCGTCAGTACGAAAAGGAACTCGGAACTTTGAGGAGCATAATGAAGAACTATATAGTCCAGATTGACTCCCTCAACACGCTCAACAAGAAGCTCACTGCAGACGCCGCAGCCGCACGTCGCGACGCCGCCGAGAGCAAGAGACGTTCGGAGGAACTTTCCAAGACAGTGGAAAATCTTTCTTCACAGGTTGCGACCGGTTCTGTCATCAAGGCACGCGGACTTTCACTTGCGGCCTACAACGCTTCCGGAAAGGTTACGGACCGCAGCAGCAGGGTGGCGCAGTTCCAGACTCGTCTGAGCCTGGTTGAAAACGACCTTGCGCCTAAGGGCCCGGTAAGGATTTACATTCGCGTAAAAGACCCTGACGGAGTGCTGATTGCAGGTACGGAGCAGAGGGCATTCGAGCTTGAGGGCGAGACTCTCGTAAGTTCGGCTTCCCGCGAGGTTGACTATCAGGGCGCCGAGACGGACATCGTGATTTATGTGAACGGAGTGAAGGACTGCGTGAAGGGCGTCTACACCGTTGAGGCATACACGGAGCAGTCTTCTCTCGGAACGGCTGAACTGCTTCTTCGTTAACTGAGGGGCTTCAGGCATAAATAAAGTCTGAAATTGTGATTTACGTCCACATCCCGTTCTGTAAGTCTTTCTGCACCTACTGCGGATTCTATTCCGAGACGTCGGCCTGCTACGACCGCTATGTCGAGGCTCTGTTGGGGGAGATTGACAGCAGAAAGTCGGAGTTTGACGCGACAATGGACGTGAACACGCTATATATAGGCGGCGGCACACCATCGGTGATGCCGCTGCCTTTGCTTTGCCGCGTGGTCAAGGCGTTAAAGGATGAGTCGGGAAGCAGGAACTTTGATGAATTCACTGTTGAACTGAACCCGGAGGACGTGATTCAGCGGGGCGAGGCGTATGCCGAAGCCCTCCTTGGGATGGGCGTGACGCGTGCAAGTATGGGCGTGCAGTCATTTGACGACGTAGTTCTGCGTTGGATGAACCGCAGGCATGATGCGGAGACTGCTGTCCGAGCCTACAGAATTCTTGAGAAATCCGGCTTTCGGAACATCAGCATTGACCTCATCTTCGGACTTCCGGAACTTGGGCCGGATTCTCAGACGAGGCATTCAGATTCTTTTCTGGGACATTTTGATTCTCAGACGAGGCATTCAGGCTCTCTTTCGGGACGTTTTTCCGGCCACCGGGGGAAAGACGGGTATGTCCCATTTTTGGATGAGCGGCTTTGGCGGGAGACGATTCTGCGTGCGCTCGACATTTCAGCCTCAGGCATGCTTCCGAGCCACATTTCGGCCTATCAGCTGTCAGTTGAGCCGGATTCTGCTCTTGACGGGATGATTGCTGACGGACGTTGCCGGGAAGCCTCGGAAGAGTCCTGCGCAAGGCAATACGAGATTTTGTGCGAAGAACTTTCTGCTGCCGGCTACCATCACTACGAGATTTCCAACTTCGCTCTTCCCGGCATGGAGTCCCGCCATAATTCCGCATATTGGCGGCATGTTCCCTACGTCGGTCTCGGTCCAGGGGCACATTCCCTGTCCATTCTCCCGGACGGTCACCGGTGTCGCAGCTGGAACAGCCCGGATCTGAAGCTTTATCTTGAGACTTTTGCTCCTCTCGGACAGCGGGATACCGGTTGCTCCGGGCAAGAGACACTTTCACCGGTGCAACTGGGCATAGAAAACGTTATGCTTGGTCTGAGAACTTCCCTGGGCTGTCCGTTGCCGGAACTCGTCTCCGCCTGTGACAGGGCTCGCCTTGATTCGGCAATTTCTTCGGGCCGTCTCGTGCCCGTTCCCGGCAGTTCTGAGCTTTCCGGCCTGGAGGACGGCGCAGCGCAGTATTACCGTATCCCCGAAAAATACTTCTTCATATCTGACGGCATAATATCCGAACTGTTGTGACAGTTTTGCTTCGTCATTTGCATATTATGCTGACATAAGTTAACTTAGCATCGATTAATTAAGTTACTTAGCATCGATTAATGAGTAAAGTCAGGCATCATGGGAAACATCTACGCAGAAAGAATAAAGGCTCTCAGGGAGCTTATGAAGGAAAACGGTTGGGACGCCGTGCTTGTCGGAGCTTCGGACCCACATTGCAGTGAATATCCCGCAGCCCGCTGGAAACAGGTGGAATGGCTTACCGGCTTCACCGGAGAGGCCGCGAGCGTCGTCATAACTCACAACCACGCAGGACTTTGGACGGACACGCGCTATTTCATTCAGGCAACCGCGCAGCTTGAGGGGACAGGTGTGGAACTTCATAAGCTCCGTGTTCCGGACGCCGTCCCTATTCCGCAATGGCTTGCGGAGAACGTTGATTACATAATAGGTGCGCCTTCAGCTCCGTCCTATTGGCTCGGAAGCGGAGCCTGTCCGCGCAAGCTGTCGCTTGTTCTTGATGGTCTGTGCTGGAGTGCTGAGGAGGTCCTGGACATCGACTCCGCACTTTCCGGAGCCACTTCTTCCGAAGAATTCCGTTATGAAATAATTTCCAGACCGGATTTTCTTGGCCAGCTCTGGACAGACCGCCCCGCAATCCCGGCCACTCCGATACAGACTCTCGATATCGAGATCTCGGGCGGGGAGAGCCGTCTTGGCAAAATCGCTTGGCTGCGCAAGTGGATGCTCCGCAGTTCGGTGGATAATTTCCTGCTTACCTCGCTTGACGAGATTGCCTGGTTGCTTAATGTCCGCGCAAACGACATCGAATACAATCCGTACGTTATATCCTACCTTCTTGTTTCTCAGGAGAATGTGCGCTGGTTCGTGAAGAAGGACGGGTATGACGACAGTGATACCGCCGACAGTTTTGAGGAACTTGTGGCTGATGACATAAGCATTGAGGATTACAATGCAGTGGAGCCGGCTCTCGGTGAACTCGGCTCTGACGAGTCGCTTCTGGCCGACCCATCCTCGCTCAACTGGCAGCTCTACAGCTTCCTGAACAATTCCTGCCTTCCAGACGGTGATGAATCCTCTCTTCTCCATCTCGACAAATCCCCTGTCATTCTGCGCAAAGCTGTAAAGGAAGACTCTGAAATAGAGCGGCTTCGCGAAACTTTTATAGAGGACGGACTTGCGGTTGAGCGCTTTCTGAAATGGCTTGAGGACAGCGTGGC
>SAMEA104315435__coassemble_792_pt1 | contig 18916 bp, 14 predicted proteins | sample SAMEA104315435__metabat2_low_PE_027 | metagenome-assembled genome bin SAMEA104315435 (sample SAMEA104315435) | gut metagenome | biome: Monkey gut; feature: monkey-associated habitat; material: faeces | place: China | collected 2013 | reverse complement strand
ATCTTTTGTAATTTCTTTGGTTTTATTGAAATAGTCTCCTGTATTGTCAATATATCCTTTATTGGATTGAGACGGCTTTAGGGTGAAGAAAAAAGCATTGGTATTGTCAAAATCAATCAGCCCGGATATATCCTTCGATACCTTACGCCCCCGATATAGAAGATTGTCTATCCCTCCTTTTCCCAATGTATAACTGCCGAAACGTTGCTCGAATATAGCCTTGGTCATTTCAAAGAATGAAATAAAATTACTCTTTCCTACTCCATTCGAGCCAATCAGAACATTCAGACGGGTCAACGGCAGTTCCAAGTCCCTGATTGACTTGAAATTCTTTATGATAACATTCTCTATCATAGTCAATACATTTCTTTCAGCAAACTTACATAAAAATCGTTATTTTTGCCTTAACCTACAAAAGTAGCGATTTTTCGGAACATTCTGCAAACTGTCTTTCTCTCTGCTTTCATCTCTATCTTAAAAACTCTTGAAGAAGTAGCTCCCCGCGTCTTTACATCAGAAACTCAATCAGGTTTGAGGGGGTTATACATTCAAATGCGGCATCCGGGTATGCTGTGGTGAATGATGTCGGAGCGCTTACACGTTTGCCCTCTTTTTTCTTGATTTCGAAACCCGTCATTACTCCGTCTTCGATTTCGATGAGGTCGATTTCTTTCTTCTGTTGGGTTCTCCAAAAATAATGCTGAACAAATGTTCGTCCGATATAGTCATTTCTCTTGATTCGTTCTGCAATTACAAAATTCTCCCATATATGCCCCAGTTCTTCGGGAGACCTTAGTGAAACAGGAGCCATATTGCCGATTACACTATTACGGATTCCCATATCCCAGAAATAGAGTTTGCGTGCGAATTTGAGTTCGTTTCGCTGGTTTTTGGCGTATGATGGGAGTGTGAAGATGATATAACTCTTTTCAAGAATTTCGATGTAACGCTCGATAGTCTTGGCGTCAACACCGACGAGACCGGAGAGTTCGTTCGCTGATATTGTTGAACCGATTTGGAATGCCAGCGCCTGTACCAATTTTACGAGTTTATCCGGTTTGGCAATACTGTTTTCTTCCATAACATCTTTATAGAGATAGCTGTCAACGAGTTCTTTAAGAATGTCTTTTTCTTCGCCGGGCGATGTCACCACTTCCGGGTAGTATCCATAGATGAGTCGGTGGTCAATCATACGGGACTCTTCAAGGACGCCGCTATGGTCAGCCATCTCTTTGAATGAGAGTGGGTAGAGTTTGAATTCACGTTTACGACCGGTTAAGGACTCGTTGACGGCTGCTGCAAGTTTGAATGCGGAACTTCCTGTGACGATGACACTGACATCTTTGAATTTCTCCGCTGTGATTTTTAGCATATTGCCGACATTGTCAATCTTTTGAGCTTCATCGACCAAGAGGAAATTCTTTTTGCCGATTAGGGTCTTCAACTTGGCTTCATCGACATTTGTGAACATCGTCTGTGTATCTGTGCTGTCTCCGTTGATTTCAAGTACATCAGCATTTGGTGGGATAATGGCATTGGCAAGGGTTGACTTCCCGACCTGGCGTGGTCCCATTATAGTGACGACTTTTTTCTTCGCGAGTGCTTTATGGATTTTTTCTTCAATAGCTCTTTTTATCATAATATCATCCTTAAAAATCTTGGGTAAAGATAATCAAATTCCATAAATCTTAAAAGATTTGCGGAGTGGACTCCTGAAATATTATAAGATTTGCGGAGTTCTGGGGAATTTCGTGGCTGTCGCTGTTTTCGCTTATGATTTGGAGAATTGCGTTGCCGTAGCCTTCGGCTTTGGCGAGTCCTATGTCGGAGACTTGGGGGAGTTGCTCCTTGGTTTGCGGAAGGTCGGTGGCGAGATTATCAAGGGCCTTGTTGCTCAGAATGTGGAAGGCGGGGGTGGAGAGACTTTTCGCCTTTTTTCATAATCCTCGCCCAAATAGTCCGCGAGAAACTTACTCGGGCGGGATTGCTGCACGAGGGCTGTGCTGCACGAGGGTTGGATTTGGTGACATGAATGTAAATATATAAGTTGTGTATCAAATGTTCTTTATTGTGTAAATTCGCTTATATGGCTGCAAGTAAACCATCTTATGTCTGTTTTTGTTGTTCTTTATTTGAAAAATGTAATAAAAATTCCTTTAATGATGTTGTGTATATGAAAAATAATAATTACATTTGCCAACGAATGTGATACATATATGTAATGATTGTTTTTACATTCTGCGCCAAAATAAGCCATAAAAACGGTGTAAACTGCACGAAAACGTCAACTTAAACTAAGTGATACATGAAACGACGAGGACAATTTTATCTGTTTATCTTGTTGCTTATGCTATTTCCAACATACCTGATAGTAGCATCCGACACAACGGATGACAGGAAGGCAACTTGGGATGTGGAGGGTCGGATCAGTGACTCTAACGGCAGCCCTATTGTGGGAGCCATGGTCATTCTAAAAGGAACCTCACAGGGGGTCACTTCTGATATTGATGGCAATTTCGCAATCAAAGTGTCGTCTGACAGGGATGTGTTGGTGTTTTCGTTTCTGGGATATAGTTCTGTAGAACTGTCGGTCGGTACACAGACATGGTTATCCGTCACGCTGCAGGAGGAGAGCCTGGCTGTCGAACAAGTCATCGTGACGGGCTATGGTAACGGCATTAAAAAGGAGTCTATTACAGGCTCTATCGCCAATATCAACGCAGGGAAGCTTTCGCAGAGTGTCGGTGCCAATGTGTCAACTGCGCTGGCAGGTAAAGTAGCCGGTGTGAATTTCCGCATGATGGACGGCCAGCCTGGAGCCACCACCTCCATCAGTATTCGAAACATGGGTAGCGCCCTATTTGTGATTGATGGCGTGCAGTCGACCCAAGGATCGTTTAACAATCTCGATTTTAACGATATTGAGAGTATCTCGGTATTGAAGGACGCTTCGGCCGCCATCTACGGAGTACAGGCAGCCAATGGCGTAATCGTTGTGACGACAAAGAGTGGTCAGAAAACGGGACATTCAGTCAATATCAACGCTTATTACGGAGCACAGTCATGGTTCCGTTATCCCCGGCCGGCCGATACGCAGACCTACATCGAGGGGCACATCCAGTCGGCAACCATTACTGGTTCACCCGGTGAATTCACGATGGGCGACCTGAACGACTACCGCAACGGAACGCTCCGCGGATTTGATTGGTACGATTATGTCGTCCGCAGCTCGGCACCGCAGGCCTATATTAGCGCAAATGCCTCGGGCGGTACTGATAAAATCAATTATTACATCTCTTTAGGAGGTCTCGACCAAAAGTCGGTCATCAATAATTACGGCGGGTTTCAGCGATACAATGTCCAATTCAACCTCGATACCCGTATCAATAAACGCCTGAAACTCGGGGTGCGTTTTAACGGTCGCTATGAGAAGACAGAGCATCCGGCTGTCCCGGGTGATGATGTATGGGCCGCAATTTTCGCTATCTGGCGGAATCCGCCGACCAACCGACCATTCGCTAACGACAATCCCGACTATCCGACGATGACCTCCAATACGGCTTCGACGAACTTTGCCATCCTCAACTACGATCGTTCGGGATACCTCAAAGATACCTACCGTGTCTGTCAACTTAGCGCGAATATCGAATACGAGATTATTGAAGGTCTCAAACTGAAAGGGCTGACCAGCTACTACCTTGGCAACCGCTGGTACGATTGCCAAGAGTACACCTACGACCTTTACGGTTACGATGCTGTCACAGACACCTATCCCGTGATCTATTCGCTGACCAATCCGTTCCGTCAGCGTATCGTTGGGCTGCAGCAGCAGATTATGGGGCAGGCTCAGCTGACCTACGATAAGGTCATCGGACGCCATACGCTCAGCTCTGTGATTGCGAGTGAAATATACCACGAGATAAACCCAGGTCTTGACACATGGTCGCGACCCCAATCCAATTACATCAATACCATCGATTTCGCCTCGCTCGAGAAATACACCGACAACAAGAATACAGAACTGGCTCGTGCCGGGTTTGTCGCACGCGTCAACTACAACTACGCTGACCAGTACTACATCGAGTTGGCCGGACGTTACGACGGCTCGTGGAAATTTCGCCGGGGCAACCGTTGGGCGTTCCTGCCTTCAGTCTCAATCGGCTGGCGTCCTTCGGAAGAGCATTTTTGGAAAGAGGGCTCAATCTCCCACTGGTTTAATTCTCTCAAAATAAGAGCTTCGTTCGGACAACTGGGTTACGACAATCTCAGTTGGTACGATACCGACGAAAATGGCAACCGGATACTCCGCACGCTCGCACCTTTCGACTATCTTTCGGGGTATGACTATGGAGTTGGCGGAGCTGTACTCGACGGTAAGTATCAGACCGGCGTCCAGTCCAAGGGCATTCCCACCACAACGATTTCGTGGATCACTGTGAATATGTACGATGTTGGTATCGACTTCGGTTTCCTTGCCAACCGCCTCAGTGGTAGTCTCGACTATTTCTATAACCTGCGCAAAGGACTCGTGGATCGCCGCTACGACCAGCTGATTCCCAGCGAAGTCGGATTCACCCTGCCTCCCGAAAACCTTGCATCTGAAGTTTATACCGGATTTGACGGTAACATTGCGTGGGCTGACCGCGTTCGCGACTTTCGCTATTCAGTCGGTGTGAACTTTACCTACTCGCGCCACCTGACCCACCATCAATACAATCCTCAGTTCAAAAACTCCTGGGATGAATACGTCAATTCGGGATGGGAGCGTTACAGCAACATCACGTGGGGATACAAATCTGATGGTCAGTTCTGCTCGTGGGAGGAGATAGGCAATTATCCGGTTGATATCGATGGTAAGAATAACTCCACGTTACGCCCCGGCGACATACGCTACAAGGATCTCAACGGCGATGGACTCATCAATGACATGGATAAGCGCCCCATCGGTTATGCTGAAGGCATGCTACCCAACCTGAACTTCGGCCTAAGCCTTTCGCTCGAGTGGAATGGAATCGACATGTCGTGCGACTTCACGGGCGGCGCTTTCGGAACTTACCATGTCGACTACGAGATGAGCAAACCCTTTTGGGACGGAGGCAACACCGCTGCATTTGTGTTGGAGAATCAATGGAGACTCTCTGATATAGCCGATCCCCAAAGTCCGCTCATTCCGGGAGAGTTCCCGACGGCTCTGGTCGGCAATTCCAACCATAGCAACTATTGGGTCAGCGATTTCTGGTACAAGAACATCACCTATATCAAGCTCCGCAACTTCGAACTCGGCTATACATTGCCGCAGCGCTGGATGTCGAAAGCCGGCATCAATAAGCTTCGGCTCTATCTGTTCGGGCAGAACCTTTTCTCGATCGATAACATGGGAGCCTACGATATCGATCCTGAGATTGCCAATTCCACGGGCATTGTTTATCCCACCACGCGGGTAATTGGCACTGGTATAAACCTATCATTCTAAAAATGCTGCAACGATGAAAAAATACTGTATAATGATCATTGCCGCCACGATGACGATCTCGGGATGTTCCAACTTTCTCGACCGCCATCCCGACGACTACATCAGTGGGGAGATGGTCTACGGAGACGAAAAACTGGCCACAGCGGCTGTTGCCAACCTTTATGGTCGGGTCTATTGGGGACAAAACATCGATCAGGACAAACTCTACATCTATCTGGACGAAGCCTGCCTCTCTAGTGGAAGCCCCGACAATACCTATGGCTTCAGCAACGAGTTTATGCGTGTCTATGAATATACGCTGCTGAGGGATATGAATATCCTGTTACAAGGCTTCCGCTCAAGGGCGGGGGAATCGCTATCAGAGGCGCTCCGCACGCGCCTCGAAGGGGAAATACGCTTTCTTCGTGCATGGACCTATTTCAACATGGCCAGGAGCTTGGGCGGCATGCCGCTCATCGGCGACAACGTCTTCGAATATCCCTCCGGCATGGATGTTTCGACCCTACAGTTCCCACGTTCATCGGAGGCCGACATTTACGACTATGTAATCTCTGAATGCGAAGACGTGGCGCGGAATTTCCTCGGAGAGGAACCGAGCGTGAATGGCTCACGGGCGGTCAAGTGGACAGCATTGGCACTCAAGGCTCGTGCGGCACTCTATGCAGGTTCCATTGCTCGATACAACGCTCGTATGGCGATGCCCCTGCAAACGCCTCATGGTTCAGTTGGCATTCCGGCCGAAAAAGATAGCTATTACTACGATATCGCCCTCAAAGCGGCTCAGGAGATCATATCATCACACAAATACGAGTTGTACGAACTGAACTCCGACAAGCGCAGAAACTTCTACGAGGCGACCAGTGTGAAGAGTGGCAACAAAGAGGTTATCTGGACCTTCGACCATATTTATCCTGGAAGCGTCACGATGTTCTCTGCCAACAACTTTCCGACCTCGCATGCCGAGGAGGAGTCTTCTACCAACATTACCCCGATTCTGAACTTGGTCGAAGCATTCGAATACGTCAATGACCGTGACGGATCGCTTAGGCTAACCGACAAGGACGGTCGTAATATCCTCTACGACAATGCCGACGACCTCTTCGCCGACAAGGATCCGCGCCTATGGGGAACCGTCATCTATCCCGGTGCCGAACTCAAAGGCGAACCGGTCGTTTTCCAGGCGGGTCGTGTATCGCCCACAGGTTTTGGCAGTTGGAACTATGAAGTGGGCTCCGCAGGGTCAACCGATTCCGATGGGAATCTGATAACGAGCATCAATGGTCCGTTTATGACTAACGACGGACAGCGCAACAAGTCAGGTTTCTGCATCCGCAAATTCATTGACGAAACCTCTAAGGCCTCCACGCGGCAGGGTAGTGGAATGTGGTTTATCAATTTCCGCTATGCCGAAGTCCTGCTGATCGCAGCCGAGGCAGCCTTCGAATTGGGCGATAACGCAGCGCTAGGTTATATCAACGAAGTGCGCGATCGCGCAGGGATTCAACAGCTGAAAACACTTACGTTAGATGATATCATTCGGGAACGGCGTGTTGAACTGGCATTCGAGAACCACCGCTATTGGGATCTCAAACGCTGGCGCAGGGCTCATCTCGTCTGGAACGGGAGCGAGACGAACCCAGATGCCGTGCATTATGCACTCTTCCCCTATAAGATCAATGACCCCGGCAATCCAAACAACGGAAAGTGGATCTTCGAACGAAAAGTAACGCATATGACGATGTATCCGCGCGTGTTCGAAATGCGAAATTATTACAATTTCTTGAGTCAGGAATGGCTCAGTAACAATCCAAAACTTGAAAAGAACCCTTACCAGTAATTTTAAAACAGATATTCGAAATGAAACGATTAGTATATGCCGCTATCTGGCTCTCGCTTTTCTCTGTAACGGGCTGCGGTCTGGACAACTATAACGAACCGTCCTCCCATCTGACAGGAAAGGTCGTCTATCAAGACCGAAGGCTGAAGCTGAGCCACGGGAAAGTTGTGCTCAATCTCTATCAGGATGGCTACGATAAAAATGGCCCAATCAGTGTCTATGCAGCGCAGGACGGAACCTTTTCGGCACTTTTGTTCGATGGGAACTATCGGCTTGAAATGACAGACAATAACGGTCCTTGGCTCAATTCCGCCACGGTTACAACTTTTGAAGTGAAAGGAAATACCTCTGTGGATGTGATGGTTACACCCTATTACCTGCTCTCGGATGTGGCTATCGCGCTCAAGGAGCAGGAAATAAAGGCAGTATGCAGTGTAGAAATGATTGCCGGAGAGAAAGATGCCCAACGTCTTTTCCTCTGCGTGGGACCTACCGCTTTCGTGTCGGACCAAAGCTACAGTTATGTGGCACGCAAGAACTTGATGCCCGTGAATATCGGAGGCAATGCATTCTCGATGGACATCTCCGAACAGTTGGAAAAATATGATACGCTATATGCGCGCCTGGGACTACAGATTAGCGGAGTGCAGGAGTGTATCTATTCGGACGTAATCAAAATCAAATAAACCCATAATGACATGAACCTAATTGGATTTGATATAGGCGGAACCAAATGCGCCTGTGTACTAGGCAAAATGACGGATTCGGAGGATGCTATCGAAATCATCGATAAGATCGCTTTTCCAACAATGAATGGACCGAAGCTCTCGCTGAAGGCTTTGTTCGGCCATACGCACGAAATGATGGAACGCAACACCCTCACAACCGCTGACATCGCCGGTATCGGCATTAGCTGTGGAGGTCCGCTCGACAGCCGCAACGGAATTATTCTTTCACCACCCAACCTACCTGGCTGGGACAATGTGCCCATCGTAGCGATGACCGAAGCACATTTCGGAATTAGGACATTGGTACAGAACGATGCTAACGCCTGCGCAATGGCAGAGTGGAAATACGGAGCCGGAAAGGGATTCCGAAATGTGGCCTTCTTCACCTTCGGGACGGGAATGGGTGCGGGACTGATTCTCGACGGGCATCTCTATTCCGGCACGACCGACTTGGCTGGCGAGGTTGGGCATATACGTCTGTCGGAACATGGCCCGGTTGGATTCGGGAAGGAGGGCTCATTTGAAGGATGGTGCAGTGGTGGTGGCATTGCCCAAGTTGGACAGATCTATGCTCGCAAACGTATTCAAATGGGTGAAAAGGTCGCCTATTGCGCTTCGCTCGAAGACTTGCCGTCGGTGACGGCAAAATCAATCGCCGAAGCGGCTTACGCTGGAGACGAAACAGCACGGACTGTATATAAAACCGTTTCTGAATATCTCGGAAGGGGACTCTCTACGGTAATCGACATCATCAATCCCGAAGTGATTATCCTCGGCAGCATCTACGGCCGTTCGCGCGATTTGATCGAAGAATACATGCTACGGGTCATACGCGAAGAAAGCATCACCTATTCGGCAAAGGCCTGCAAAATTGTCCCGGCTATGCTCTCGGAGAATATAGGCGACATGGCAGCATTGGTGTTGGGTGCCGAGGCATCCCGAAAACCTGACATTCGATAAACTAAAAAACAGAAATCATGAAAAATCTCCTTTTATCGGCTTTAGCCCTTCTTTTTTCAGTGTCGGCCGCAGCGCAGTTTTCAAACGATATTTCGAGCCTACGGCCAGGAGTGAGTGAAACCTGCTGCAATTGGGGCCGGGTCGAGATAGCTCCCGGGCAGGAATACGAACTTGTCTGTTTCGATGGCGCGGGTGTCATTACCTATTTCTACCTTACCGACGGACGAGGTGGCATCAAGGATCGCAACTTGGTGCTACGTATCTATTGGGACGGCAACGACTACCCGAGCGTCAATGTCCCGGCGGCTGATTTTTTCGGCGCCATAGGTGGCAAGGCCATAGACTACGAATCGCTCTATCTGTCAATCTACCACAACTGCCACCAATGTTATCTGCCGATGCCTTTCTCGAAAGGCGCGCGCGTGGTTTTATATAACGACGGAGACAAACCTTACATCCGCGACGTGGCTTATAACTTCGACCGCGTGGCAGGTAGGGAGTATGCCGGGAACCCGAGCCGATTTCACGCCAGCTGGAATCGTTCCAATCCAACCAATGGGCTGCATACGCTGCTCGACGTTGAGGGAAGAGGTCATTATGTCGGCAATATCCTGCATGTTTACACCGAAAGCCGACGTTGGTGGGGCGAAGGTGATACAGATATGGTGATAGATGGTCGTAAGATGAAGCATTCGCCAGGCACGGAGGATGAATACGGCGCCTGCTTCGATTTAGGCGGAAAATTCTCTTATCGCGTTTGTGGCTATATTCAGGGCGGTCTGCTAGTGGACGAACATACCGGAGAGTATAGTTACCATGGTCATAACCGGATGTATCGGTGGTACGATACGAATCCGGTCCGCTTTACCAAGGGGCTGAAGGTGACCTTGCAGAATCAGTACGTGGCGCCGAACACCGCTTATGACTTCAAGGGACAGCAGGGTGCGAACGACGACTACACGTCGGTGGCATATTACTATCTCAATGGAGCGCAGCCCGTGAAACTGGCTTCTTATGCGGAGCGTGTCGCAGAAACCAAAGCCGTCATTTATTAAACTATGAATCCATGATACAGATTATAGCGATACTTTGTTTGGCGATTTACGGAGCGATTATCTCGCTGCTGGTCGGGCTGAAACTCGACATCGCCAAACGTTTTGGGCTCAACGACACCAAGGTCGGCCTGCTTTTCTCGAGTTTCATGCTAGCCGGCGCCATCGGTGTTGTGTTTCTCTCGTCGATGATCGACGTGTTGGGCCATCGGACTGTCACGGTGTTCGGATTCACGTTCACCGCACTGGCTCTGCTGCTGTTGGCCTTTGCCCGCACCTATCGGCAAACTCTCGTGATGTATGTGGTGATGAGCATCGGTGCCATGTGCATCATATCGGTCGGCAACACAATCCTGCCGCACGTGCTGTTTGACGGAAGCAATGAGAGTGCCGCAACCAACTTGGGCAATGCCTTCTACGGTGTCGGGGCGTTTCTCGTCTCCTACTACCTGACCGGCATGCTACTGCGCTTCGGATATAAGAGAACAGTGGCTGCATTCTCCGTTATGGTGCTGATATGCGCCGTCCTATCGCTCTTCGCTGAGTATCCGGTCATTGTTTCTGCGTTCAGCTTCGCCGACCTACCACGGGTGTTAACCAGTTCATCCTTCCTTATGGCGCTCATTACAAACTTCTTCGGTGCGGGCGTTGAAAATGGTGTCGGATCGTGGGCAAATACCTACATGTCCCGTCTGGGGTCGACCGACAAGCAGGCGAATATGACCCTATCTCTCTTCTTCGTGGCTGTGTTGGTATCCCGCTTGGTCACGGCCGCATTTGTAACTCCGGCGAATACCCCACAGGTATTGCTGGGCATCGCTGTGCTAGCGACCATCGTCTTGACGATGATGCTGCTTTCACGGAACAAGGCGGTAGGCATGGTCGGTATTATCGCCATGGGTCTGCTGATGGGCTCGGCCTGCCCCAATGTCTTCGGATATATGTTCAGTAAGGTCGATGCCGCCTATCACGGAACCTCGTTCGGTATCCTCTTCGCCACAGGTCTGGCCGGCGGAAGCGTTCTGCCTGGTCTGGTCGGTATCGTAGCTAGGAAGAAGAGTTTGCGTTACGGATTTATAGTTAATATTATCGGTGCCGTAGCTTTTGGGGCATGTGCGCTGATTATAATGATGATGTAACTGATGAGAATGATCTATTTGTCGATATGCGCCTGCGTACTGCTTAGTCTGTCGGCATGTGCCGACACCAACTCGATGGAGAACTGCAACGGCAATGGAATGGGAATGACGATGCACCAAGCAGTCTCGCCGGTGAGTATGGAGTCGCTACTGGACGAGATGGTCTCCTACGAAGAGAGCGTCTATTGGCCGGTTCCTGCGTATCGGTCGCTCCAAACGACCAGCACCGACCGCCGTTCGACGGCTCCAGATAAACCCTATTGGTTCGGAAACCAAGACAATACGCGCTACGTGCGCATCGGTAATGATAATGTGGATAGACGGCTCGAAAAGGTCATCTTCGAACAGAGCGGCCCAGGAGCTATCACACGTATTTGGACGGCGGGCAACGTGACCCATGCCACAATTCGCTTTTATTTTGACGGCGAACGGACGGCACGCCTTTCAGTGAAGGGCAACGATCTGACTCGTCTGCCGTTCCGCATTCCCGATGGACTGGTGGTCCGTCATATGCATTACGACCAGCATGGAGGCACATCGCTTCATGTACCTCTGCCCTATCAGACAGGGTGCAAGGTGACTATCGACGAAGCCAACCCGGATTATGGGTTTGCCTACCACATCGGTTACCGTAGCTACGAAACTGGAACCAAGGTGCAGACCTTCACGATGGAGGAGGCGATGCGCCTCGGTGATAAGATGGATAGGACGGCTACACTCTTGAAGAACCCGCTATCTTGGCAGGAGGGACAGCTTTGCCAAACCATGCAGTTGCTGGATAGCGGAACGCGAATGAGGCTGACGCTTCCTGACGGTGGTAACGCCGTGCGCAATCTCGTAATTCGAGTCAACGGAGGCAGTCGTTACGCCCAGCTGATGAGGAGACTCATAGTGAAGATGACCTTCGATGGGAAACAGACGGTATGGGTTCCGCTAAGCGATTTCTCAGGTGGTGGAATCGGTGCATGCGCCGTCGATAGTTGGTATCTCTCCGCGGATGGGAAAGGCCGCAGTGAATGCCGATACATCATGCCGTACCGCGAGAATGCATCGATTGAGATAGAGAATCTCTCATCGCAGAAGGCGGAAGTGCGCATCGAAGCACGTGTCTCGGAGTGGACATGGCATACCAATACCTGCTATTTTCATAGTTCATGGCGCCAGGAAGCCGGTTTACAGACTGGAAGCGACTACGACAGTAACGACAATCGCGAATGGCTCTTCTCGGAGCTGTCGGGACGTGGGATTTACAAAGGCGACATACTGACACTCTACAACTACCGCGACACATGGTACGGTGAGGGCGACGAGAAGATCTACATCGACGGGGAGAACTTTCCATCCCATTTTGGAACAGGTATTGAGGATTATTACAACACATCGTTCGCTCCGGTCAAGGTTTTCCATACGCCGTTCGGAGGAGCCGTCCGGACCGACAACGAATCATCGTTCGGCTACAACACCTGGCTCCGTTCACGCAACCTTGATGGCATTACGTTCAACACAAGCCTCCGCTTCTACTTTGAATTGCTTGGATGGGCTCCTGCGACGGTGCTCTTTTCCTCGACCGTATTCTGGTACGGGACTTATGACGCCGAAGCCCTACAGAGCTCTAGTGAGAACGAAGCAATAGCCCCAATACCGAATTGAAACCCCTTTTGAAAAATATGAACAACATAATCCATAATTGTATGAAAACTAATATTTTTCGCAGCATGTTCATTTCTGCTGCATGTTTGGTGCTACTGGCTTTTGCCGCATGTAGCCGTGATGATAATCCAAAGACGCCCGAAGCATTGATTTCGATTAATCCATCGTCACTGATCCTCGAATCCACAGATGTATCGGCAACCTTTACACTTACCTGCAATCAGGCATGGAATATCTCGACGACCGAAACATGGATCACACAAATCAGCCCTTCGTCGGGAACAGAAGGCGCATCGAACGTCGTAATTACCATCGAAACGGAGGTTAACGAGAACGATTTGCGCTCAGGCAAACTCGTTATTGAGTGCGGCTCAAAAAAACAGGACATGACCGTCAGCCAAGCCGGATCGAGTGGAGCTCCTGTGCTGGGACAAGTCTTCCTGATGAAAGCCACGCTCTCAGAGGACGAAATGGGCTTCAACTTGCTCTCCGACCCCAGTTTCGAAGATCATGCGACCGAAACAATCGACTACAAGAGTCCGTGGTGGATACTCGCATCGAAACGCAGCAGCGATGCCCACACTGGTAGCTACTCTGCTAAACAGAATTTCGTAGAACCGGAAAACCTCGGCTTCCAGACTTTTGCGGCACGCCCTCATACCGATTACGAGATAACGGCATGGTTCAAGAGCAATAAAGCAATGGAAAATCCCGACGTCTATCTGGGCATCCGTAAAAGCATCGAGGGTCGCCCGGTGCTGCTCGACGTAAACAAAGGTGCTAGTATCGGCGACTCGTGGAAACAGGAGTCTGTGCAGTTCAATTCGGCCGAATATCCATTGCTGGAGGCATTCGCTTTTGAATTTACGAAAGACGGATACACCATCTCTTGGGATGACGTGTGCGTGAAACGTCCAGGCGATACGCAAAAGTCTTACAAACTGACCGATCTCCAGAAGGTCGGATCTCTTTATGAGGGATTCAACGGAGCCGTGACTTCGTCCGACGGCTGTACAGTTTGGGATGCCGGCAACGGCAAGACGATGATTGCTTTCGGACAAAATATCGGCCGCGGTGAACGGGTGGTGCGGCAGAATGCGTTGGCCGTCTCATTGGACAGCGATCCTTCGAATGGTCTTACAGCCGTATTCGCCAGTAAGGACGGAAAACCTGCCGAGATGCTCGCACCGTTTGGTGGCACGGAAAAGGGTATAGTTCCCACGGCTGGTGTTGCCGTTGGAGATCGGCAGTGGGTACACTACATGAGCATCAAGGATAAACAGTTCGCTGAAGATATGTGGACGGTGAATCACAGCGGTCTCGCCTATTCGGACGATAGCGGTGTGACATGGGTACGCAGCGACGTTAAGTGGGATGCCAACAGCAATTTCGTGCAGGTCGCACTGCTGCGCGACAACGGCTATGTGTATATGTACGGTGCACCTGCAGGTCGCATCAGCGAGAGCGAACAATATGTGAAGTTGGCTCGTGCCGCAGAGGCTGAGATGGCGACCAAGGATGGCTGGAAATACTGGAACGGCAGCGATTGGGTCGCGGACGCTTCGGCAGCTGTGCCGCTGATCTATGTAGGTACGCTGGGTGAGCTATCGGTGATAAAGAATCGAACCACGGGGCGTTACTTGATGACCTATTCGAGCATTAAGAGAGATGCAATCGTTATTCGCGATGCAGCAGTACCCGAGGGAGAATGGTCTGGTGAGAAGATCGTATGTGTGGACAACGCTGACGAGATACTCTCGGCACCATCTTTCCTGCCGATATCGGCCGAAGGAAAAACGGTTTACTTCCTGATGTCTTCAGCCTGGGGTAAATAATTCTGGAACTTCGTTCGAAAGGGAGAGGGGGTAGCGGTAGCAGCAGACTCCTCTCTCTTTTCGTGTCTGAATCCAACGAGAACACCTCTAAGTTCGCCATCGTGTGTCCATAGCTGGATTTAATTGGGGAGATAGATAAAAATACATCAATAATTTTTGGTACATTTGCAGTACTTAATAGCATAAATGTATGATTGTTAAAACAGGATATAAGCCAATATACGACACTCTGAAGCGGGAGATAGAGAACAAAGTTATCCCTAAAGGAAATCTTTTGCCCCCCGAGAGCGAACTCGCCCTCCAATACAGCGTGTCCCGTCCCACTATTGCCAAGGCTTACAATAAGTTACAAGAAGAGGGGTATGTCCATAAACGAAAAGGGGCTGGAACGAAAGTAATCTATAACAAAGTGAAGCAAGCGCCATTGTTCGGACTACTTCTTCCCGGTGCTGGAGAGTCGGAGATATTTGCAATCATCAACGACCAACTTCTAAAACTGTCGGGTCAGGGAATGTTCGAGTGCCTATGGGACGGAACAACAGCCAATGATGCCCAAATACGCTCGGACTTTCTGGAAGTTTGGGTGAATGACTATATAAGGAAAGGAGTTGACGGCATCTTTTTCTCGCCGCTCGAGCGGGTCGAAAATGCAGACGTGATTAACGAGCATATTTGCAAGAAGATTGGAGAGGCCGGTATCCCGATCGTACTGATTGACCGAGATGTCGTGGACTTTCCACATAGGAGCCGGTACGATCTGGTGTGTATAGATAATTACAACGCCGGATTCGTAATGGCTCAGCACTTGATCGACAGGGGATGCAATACAATCTATTTCTTCTACCGTCCCCATTCAGCCTATTCTGTACAGCAACGTGTCGCTGGTGTAAGTGCGGCAGTTCGTCGGAGTGGGTTGGAATTTCCTGGAAACAATATCTTTTGTGGCTCACCGGATGATGTGGAATTCGTAAGTTCAATACCGATCCATGAACGAGTTGGCGTGGTGTGTGCCAACGATTCGACGGCAGCACTATTGATGTCCTCATTTGACGAGATTGGTAAGGTAATAGGTCGCGATCTTCTGATTTGCGGATACGATGACATGAAATACGCCCAACATCTAAAATATCCGCTAACCTCCTATAGGCAGCCTTGTGAGGAGATTGCGAACGTAGGTGTCGAATTGATGCTTCGACGCATCGACAATCCAAGTGCTATTCCCATTACGGCGACCCTGAATGGAGAAATACTCGCCCGAGAATCAACCCAGTTTATGGAATAGATTGACTCGAATTCCGACCAAATTACATAATGCAACTCGTGTTTGAGAAGCATTCATCTGACATAATATTACTTCTTAAAAAATCTTTGTCAAAAAGGTTATTGTCGTTTACTGACTTTGGGGCAACACATTGTAATTGCACGGTTTGTACCAATGGTACAATTTATCGCAGTTTCCCGATAAACTGGGAGACAATCAGCCAAAGTGAGACGGCAATCATCACGGCGGCGACTATCTTCCGGTAGAGTTCGCGATTGACGTTCTTGATGCAGCGCATTGCGATGAAGTTACCCAGCATCATAGCGCATCCTATCATCAGTCCGTTGAGGAAAATACTGCCGGACATAAGGCTCATTTTTCCATAGACAATCGACTTGATGATGTGCATTGCTGCCGCTGCGGTAGCCTCTGAGGCGATGTAGCTGACTGGAGCGAGGTCCAGTGTCAGAAAAACCGCGCTCGATAGTGGGCCTGATATTCCCAAGAGCCCATTTATGAGTCCTGTGACGCCGCCTCCGACAATCATCGTGGCCGGTTTGTGTGGCAGACGCATCTTTCCGCGCAGTTTCATTATTGCGAAGATGATTAGAAAAACGCATAGTACCACCGTCATAGGTCCTTTAGGGACTTTTGCGAATCCGAATGCGCCCAAGGCCGTGAATGGAACTGCCAGCAGAAGGAATTGCCCTACGGCTTTCCAGTTGATTTGACGGAGCCTCATTCCGACACGGCTGAGGTTGCTGAGCAGTTGGGCGATAGTCGACACAGGCACAGCGACATCCACTCCGTAGAAATATGTGATAACCGGCAGCAGAATCATCCCACCACCAAACCCTACCGAGCCGGACAACAGGCCCGCAATCAGGCCAACTATGACGAGTGTGATATACATCATAATGTTCTACATTTTCCGGAAAGCCCGGCCGGGAGGCAAAGGTACGCCAAATTTTAGCGGAAGAGAAATATTATCTATCTTTGGATTCACAACGCTGAATAATCGTTAAAATAATTCAGAACATAAATATGAAAATTGTTTTTCTTGACGCTGCGACGATGGGGGATGTTTCTTTCGACCCGATACGCGAAAAAGGTGAACTCGTCCTCTATGACAGTTCCAACGCTGAAGAGGCAAGGGAACGTGTCGCGGATTGTGACGTTTTGATAGTCAATAAGATAGTAGTAGATAAGACTTTGATTGATTCTGCTCCGAGGCTTCGTCTTATCTGCGAGGCTGCGACCGGTGTGAACAATATCGACGTCGGATATGCCTGGGAGAGGGGAATCCCGGTGCGCAATGCTGTGGGGTATTCTACGGATTCTGTGGTGCAGTCGACTTTTATGCACATTCTGTCTCTTATGGGAAATGCTCCGTATTTCGATGCCGCAGTGAAGAGCGGTCATTATTCGAATTCGGGAATATTTACGGACGTAAGCGTCGCTTGGAATGAACTTTCGGGGAAGACAATCGGTGTCATCGGAATGGGGAATATCGGCAGGAAAGTCGCACGAGTGGCCGATGCCTTCGGAATGAGAGTGGTCTATTATTCGACTTCCGGAACATCGCATTGTGCTGAATATCCGTCACTTCCGCTGCGGGAACTGCTGGAAGTCTCAGATGTGGTTTCGATTCACGCTCCTCTTAATGAACGCACTCGTGGACTTATTGGCGAGGAAGAACTCAGCCTGATGAAGCCTTCGGCGTTTCTGGTCAATGCCGGTCGAGGAGGCATTGTGGATGAGGCGGCTCTTGCGCGTGCTGTGGATGAGGGGACGATTGCGGGTGCGGCGCTTGACGTTTTTGCCATAGAGCCTCTTCCTTCGGACAGTCCGCTGCTGAAAGTTTCTCATCCTCAGAGGCTGCGCTTCTCTCCCCATGTCGCTTGGGCGAGCGTTGAGGCGAGGGAGCGCCTTGTGCGGAAGATTGCTGAGAACATACAATAACATACATAATAATAACATACGAAAATGAAAGAATATATCATCGCTCTCGACCAGGGCACAAGTTCTTCAAGAGCAATCGTTTTCAATCGGAAAGGTGAGGCGAAGGCCGTGTGTCAGAAGGAATTTACCCAGCATTTCCCACAACCCGGAATGGTGGAGCACGACCCGATGGAAATTTGGGCAACGGAATATGCGGTGATGACAGAGGCTGTGACCTCTCTTGGACTGGGAGGTGCGGACATTGCGGCGATTGGCATCACAAACCAGAGGGAGACCACCATTGTCTGGGATGCAGCGACGGGTAAACCGATTTGCAATGCTATCGTCTGGCAGGACCGCCGTACGTCCGAGTATTGCGACTCTCTCAAAGAAGCCGGGCTCACCGAAATGATTCGTAGCAAGACGGGACTCATTATTGACGCATATTTTTCCGGAACTAAGATTCGCTGGATTTTGGAAAATGTGCCCGGGGCTCGTGAAAAGGCGGAAAGGGGAGAATTGCGTTTCGGAACAGTTGACAGTTGGCTCGTGTGGAATCTGACCGGTGGACACGAACACGTGACGGATGTCAGCAATGCTTCGAGGACGATGCTCTTTAATATCCATACGCTCCAATGGGATGCGGAACTTCTTGATATTCTAGGTGTTCCACTTTCTATGATGCCGCAGGTGAAGTCTTCTTCCGAGGTTTATGGACGGACCTCGCTCCTTGGGGAGGATGTGCCGGTTTCGGGAATTGCAGGCGACCAGCAGGCTGCGCTTTTCGGACAGATGTGTACAGAGCAGGGTGCGGTCAAAAACACCTATGGCACAGGATGTTTCCTTCTTATGAACACCGGAGAGAAACCTATCGTGTCGAAGAATAATCTGCTGACTACAATTGCCTGGAAACTCGATGGAAGGGTGACTTATGCGCTTGAAGGGTCGATTTTTGTGGCGGGTTCTGTTGTGCAGTGGCTGCGGGCCGGGCTTGGAATCATCCGAAGTTCGTCTGAGGTTGAGGCGCTTGCCGCTTCGGT
>SAMEA104315435__coassemble_771_pt1 | contig 19416 bp, 13 predicted proteins | sample SAMEA104315435__metabat2_low_PE_027 | metagenome-assembled genome bin SAMEA104315435 (sample SAMEA104315435) | gut metagenome | biome: Monkey gut; feature: monkey-associated habitat; material: faeces | place: China | collected 2013 | reverse complement strand
CTGCGACACATACGCACCGCTCGATTTCAGCGGGATGAGGGCTTGCGAGTCCCGAGCCTGGTCAGCACTGAACATCCTCTGCAAGGGCAAGTTCACTTTCGTGGATGAAAATGGCGGGGAAGTGACAAGGGACGCCTACGACTACATCGACTATGCGATGGGCTACGACAAGACGAAGAGGTTCCCGTTGTTTGTGAAACCTGCGGAAAAAATCTCAGTGAAGAATGTGGCTGACGCGATGCGAGACCATTTTGAGGGAACTCCTATGGATATGACACAGGATATCGGAGCCGGCGGAAATGCACTTCCTTACAGATGGCGCCCGATGAATTTCGAAGTGGACGGAAAGACTTATGTAAACGAGAGGGCTATTGCAACCCAACAGACAGGTTTCTGGTTTGTGGGACAGAGCCGCGGATGGCTTCCGGATGTTGTGGGCGGAGTGATTTGGTTTGGCTGCGACGACGCAGCAACTTCTTGGTTGACACCGATTTACACCAACACGCAGGAGGTTCCTGAGTGTTTCCGTGAGGGCAATGGAGACATACTTCACTACTCCCCTACTTCTGCATTCTGGATGTGCAACCGCGTGGCGAACGCCTGCTACAAGGCCTACAACATTATGGCCCCGACAGTCCGCAGCGCTATTGACGAATGGGAAAACGCACAGATTGCAAATCTTGCCCGCACCGACGAGGAAGCGCTTAAGGTTTTCTATAGCGAGATAAAGGTCAAGAAAATGTATGTCCGCAAGAATGAAAGGACAAGAAAAGTGGCCGACCCTGCCCCAAAGACCAAGGCGTTCATCACAGAGTTTTCCGTAAACACGGCGCAGGAGATGTTCGACAAATGGGTCGGAATGGAGGAATTCCTTTTGGTGAAGTTCCTCGACGGCAATGTAAAGGCTCAAAACCCTGACGGAAGCTGGGTTACAAACGGTCACTCGGACAAGGTCCCGGCAAATATCGGCTGGCCGGGATATACGGATGTCTGGAAGAGGGCTGCCGCCAGCGAGAAACTTGAGGTAAGATAGTCCCGGGAAATGTCCGTTTTTACTGACGGATTTCACTGACGGATTCTACTGATGGATTTTACTGACAACGAAACTGATAATTCAACATATTATGGCTAAACAATCAAGATTTTTGCGGAACTGGCCCAAGCATCTGCTCCAGTGGGGCGTGCTGATTTCGTTGGTGCTCGTTCTTACAGGCGTTGTGAAATTCTCTGCGGAGAAACCGGACCCGGAGGCTTGGTGCCCGATGGGCGGTCTGCAGGCGCTCACGACCTATCTTGCAAACAGCACCCTCCCCTGCTCGATGTCTTCGGTGCAGGTGATGATGGGAATCGTGCTCGCTGTTGCGGCAATGCTTTTTGCAAAACTTTTCTGCGGCTATCTTTGCCCTCTCGGCACCGTGGAGGACTTCCTCAGCGGAATGCGCAAGGGATTGGGCTGGAAAAAGGGAATCGCCATCCGCAACGGAAGCTGGCTCGACAAGCTGTTGAGGATTTTCAAATATGCCCTGCTCTTTGTCATCTTCTATTCAACGGCTACGGCAAGCGAGCTTTTCTGCAAGAATCTCGACCCGTACTACGCAGTTGCGACCGGATTTAAGGGAGAAATAACCCTTTGGATGTCAATCACTTCCATAACTCTCGTAATTCTCGGCGGTTTTCTCATCGACCGTTTCTGGTGCCGCTACATCTGCCCGCTGGGAGCGCTCTCGAACACGCTGAAATATTGGGTTTGGGTGATTGTGCTTTTCGGAACAGTGCTGGTGCTCGGACTCTGCAAGGTGCAGGTGAACTGGGTGGCCGTGCTCGCTGTTTTCTGCGCTGTGGGCTATCTGCTTGAGATTCTTGTTCCGGGGGCAACCTACCAAAGCCTTGCAATCATCAAAGACGAAAGCCTCTGCAACCGCTGCAAAGCCTGCACAAGACACTGCCCATACCATATAGCCATCGACAAATGCCGCAATCGCGTAAGTCACGTGGACTGCACCCTCTGCGGAGAGTGTACGGCAGCCTGCAGGACAGGAGCGCTCAAAGTCGGCGTCACCCAAAGGGCTAAGGGCGGATTCTGGAAATATGTGCCTGCGCTTCTCACTGTTGTCCTCACTGCCGTCGGAATTTGGGCAGGAACGAAGTTCGAGTTGCCTACGGTCAACTTCAGATGGGGCATCGAGCAGGTGGATTCTACAGGAGCCGTTGTCGCACAGCTCGTTCCGCAGGAAAATCTTGAGACCATCCACCTCGACGGCCTGCGTTCAGTGAAGTGTTACGGAAGTTCAATGGCATTTAAAGCCAAGCTTCAGAGGATTCAGGGCGTTCACGGAGTGAAGACCTACGTCCACCATCACACGGCTGATGTGCTCGTCGACAAGACAAAACTCGATGAGGAGAAGCTCAAAGAAGCAATCTTCACTCCTTCAATGTTCCGCATCTGGACTCCGGACCCTGCGAAAATCGACTCCATCAAAGTTGTCACCATCCGCACGGAAAAGATGTACGACAAGGTGGACCTCAACTACCTCGGACTGCAAATCCGCAACACCGGAAAGAGCATCTTCGGACTTGAATCCGAGTTTGCCTGCCCGTTAATCATCAAGGTGTATATGAGCCCTGACGAGACTGTGGACGAGAAATGGTTCAAGGAAACGGTGGAACTCAAGATGCTCAAGATGCCTGTTCACGGCGGCGGCACAAAGGACACTCCGGTGGACTATAAGTTCGTGAGGATGGAGCCGGGCTTCGAAATGATGGGAGTGAGCGACTATCTCCACAGGATGTTCAACAACACAGCGGCTTTCACAGCCGAATTCCCGACCCGCGTCGCTCAGTTCGAAGGCAAGCCTCAGTTCATCTACGAGCTTCCGGACTACAACTACGAAAAGCCGATTATCAAGAGGACTGTTCCATACCTGAGCAACCACCTCTCTCACAACGAGGGCATCATCGGAGTTTACATCCGTCTGAACAAAGATCTCGTTCCGTCAATCCAGATTCGCTATGCGGCACCGCTCAATGCCGACCGCATCTGGGAACTCATCAATCAGGATACTTGGACCATCACCTACGCCAAGGATGATGTCCGCCAGATGGACGCGAAGATGAAGTTCCGCGAAAAGGGTACGGTGCATAGATTTCTATCAGATAATCAATAAGATACACTGCTTTAAGTAATTTTATTAGGTAGACCGAATAAAATTATTAGGTTTACCTAATAAAAAATAATAGATACGAATGAAACGGATATTTTTAGTCTTTGCGCTTATGTTTTCCTCGGCCCTGATGGCGTCGGCGGACGAGGGGATGTGGATGATTAACGCGATTGACAGGGCTTTGGAGAAGAATATGAAGGCTCGGGGGTTGAAACTCGGAGCCCGGGAGATTTACGATGCGGATGCGAAGGGGACGACTCTGAGCGATGCGGTGGTGGCCCTGGATTTCGGATGTACGGGAAGCATAATCTCGGACGAGGGTCTTCTCATCACCAACCACCACTGCGCCTATGCCGACATACACAGCATAAGCACTCCGCAGCGGAACTATCTCGAAGACGGATTTTGGGCGTTCAAGAGCGAGGAAGAGAGATATATTCCCGGAAAGAATGTGTTTTTCCTGAAAAAGGTCATCGACGTCACGGATGAGGTGAATGCTCTCGAGAAGAAGATGCTTGCCGAAGGTAAACATTTCGGAATCAGGAAGTTGAGTTTCATTCTCGAAAAGGAGTATAAAAAGGAATATCCGGAATATGAGCCTTACCTGAGTTCGATGTGGTCGGGTGAGAAGTATTATATGGCTCTCTATCTTGTCTATAGCGACATCCGTCTCGTTGCAGCACCTCCCGTGTCCATTGCGGCATTCGGTGGGGACATCGACAACTGGGAATGGCCTCAACATAAATGCGATTTCGCAATGTATCGTGTATATGCCGATGCGGAGGGAAAGCCTGCGGCATATTCCGAAAACAACCTTCCTCTGAAGCCTGTGCGCAAGTTGAATATTTCGACAAAGGGATATAAACCCGGTGATTTCAATATGGTAATCGGATTCCCGGGACGCACGGACCGCTGGTCAAGCTCGTTCAAACTCGTGCAGAAAAAAGATGTGACACTGCCGATTTCGAATGAGATTCGCGGGAAACAGATGGAGATTACTGAAAAATGGATGAATGCCGAGCCGCAGATACGCCTTATGTATTCGAACTGGTATTTCGGGCTCAGCAATGTGCAGGAGTTGAACGAAGGGGAGGTGCTGTGCTATAACAGGTTCAATGTGGCTGCGGACAAAAGAGCTCAGGAGGCCGAACTTGCCCGGTGGATTGCCGCTTCGCCCCAAAGGAGCGCACAGTGGAGCTCGATGCTTTCAGATTTGGAGACAAAATATAAGGCTGTGGAGGATGTGGAGCGCAACAGGACCTGGTTCCGCGAGACTTTGGTGCGTGGAAGCCGGATGTCGCTGATTACTGCGCGTCTGAAGAATTCGAAGAGTTCGCTCAAAGCGGTGGCTCCTGTCTATAAGGAGATTGACCTCAGGGTTGAAAAAGAACTGTTTGCCTATTCGGCCGAGATGTTCCTGCGTAATGTCGACAGGGAGTATTGGTCTGATTTCCAAAAGGATATTGTCTCGAAGTTTACTGACGCCGAGACAGGAAAGACTGATTACAAGGCTCTTTGCGACAGCATTTGGGCGGGAAGTTACATCGCCGGAGGATTCGAATCTCTGAAGAATTCCGGGGCGTTTGACACGCCGCACGGACACGGACAGGGTGGGCCGAAGCACGAAGGGCCGGGCAAAGGCGGAGTCGGCAAAGGCCAGGGACGCGGTGGAAAAAACTGCCGTTTTGGGGATGACCCGTTGTTCCGCTTCCTTCAGGATGTGAAGATTACGGTTTTCAACGAAAAATTGAGGGCAATCGAAGGCAATCCGGACATACTCGCTCTCAGCCGCGAATACACCCACGCACTTTACGAAATGCGTCTTGACAAAGGAGAACCGGTCTATCCTAACGCCAACTCGACTATGCGCATCACCTATGGCACGGTGGGAGGGCTCAACCCCTATGACGCCATCCATTGCGGCCATCAGAGCTCCCTCGCGGGCGTGCTCGAAAAACATAACCCCTCCTCCTACGATTTCTGTCTCAAAGACGATTGGAAGAGGCTTCTTGAAAGCGGAGAATTCGGAGTCTGGAGCAGCTGCATCAAGGCTTCCGGAAAGAAAGGCGCACTCGGACCGAAGGATTTCCCTGCGGATTTTCTCAACAACTGCGACATCACGGGAGGCAACTCCGGTTCCCCTGTGCTCAATGCCCGCGGCGAACTCATAGGCCTTGCCTTCGACGGCAATAAGGAATCTCTCGCGAGCGACGCCAGCTACACACCGAACTACAACAAATGTGTCTGCGTCGACATCCGCTACGTCCTCTTCACCCTCGACCGCTACGCCCATCTCGACCGCATCCTCGACGAGCTGGGATTTTAGCACGAAAACACCGATCAAAATGCCACGAAAACACCGATTAGAATTTGTGGGTTGAGGTGGCGATGTCTACTCTGTCGTTGTGCTTTACGGGACGAGGAGTGTGAATTCGCGGGTGTAGGTATTGAGAACGACGCCGTCCCTTCCCATTTGTGTCATTTTGATGGTCAACTTAGCAGTGCCGCTTTTGGTTCCCAGTGGCAGTTTGATCAAAAAAACATTTTTGCTACGCTTGATTTTTTCAATCTTATCAACTTTAATAACCCCCGTATCTTCTACAGTTATCTCATAGTTTTCCACAAGAGTAACACCGGTGTGAGCAACTTCTTCGACAAAAATGGCCGGTACGCCCTCAACAGACATAAGCTTAGACATATCAATGCTGGCTCCGTCCTCTATTCCGTCACCCGTAATAGTCGAAGGTTCGGAAAAAGCGAATACACCAAATTTGTATTTATAGGCTATGACTCTAATGGTTTGCGCAATACTTGCATCGCCGTCCTTCGGAGTGACTTTAATATTGCATATTCCTAATGACAATGCCTTGACGTAAGCTGATTTGTCCAACCAGAATTCAATAGGCTCAGGATCGTCAATTTCCCAAAGGAAGTCCTCGGCCACAGCGGTTTCTGGGGTTGGAGTAAACTCGATTATATCGGGATGTTCGGCTCCGCCCCAGACACGATTATAGTCAACTTCCCAAAAAGACAAAGCCGTCACTTTGGTCAAAACTCTGACCTTACAGATTTTAGAGAGAGAGCCGTCACTCGTCGCCGCAGTCACAATTGCCAAGCCGCTTCCCGTTGCAGTCACAAGACCCTCCTGGCTAACTGTGACAACTTTATCATTATCGCTTCCCCAAACGACTGTCCTGTCAGAAGCATTCTCCGGCAAGACTGAAACTTCCAATTGTTTGGTTTCACCGATTTTCAATTCTAAACTCTCTTCGCTCAAACTGATGTCAGAAACGTTCACGACAGATGGATCTTTCTTACATCCTGCCCCCCCCAGAATCAATGTCGCAGCAAGCGCTCCGACCATAATTGTTTTGAAAAAATGATGGTTCATAGTTTTTGGTTTTTAAGGATTATCAAATAATAACTTTCGCAAAGAAAACGATTTACGGCAACAATTCCTATACGTAATTTTACTTAGATTCCGGGGTTTTTCATCATTAATTGAGTTTTCGCCAACTGAGGAAACAAAAAATAGCCAACTGGAGAAATGAAAAATAGCCAACTGAGGAAATGAAAAACAGCCAACTGGGGAAATATAAAATAAAATCGTTATATTTGCCTGAAAAACAGGGATATGGCAACTCGCTCCCAAACTGTGGGATGCCATCCGCTTTGAAGCCGACCATAGGCACGACACGGGACTTTTCATACTAACAGGTTCCGCGGTTCCGATTGACACGGATGAGATGAAACATCCATCATTCCTTATGGTACTCACTGCCGTGGGCAAGTATGCCTATCGCCGCAAAGACGGAGTTTATATCGTTCCTATCGGCTGCCTTAGGGATTAAAGGAGAGCAGGTCTGGCTGACCAATTATCCGCTCTATTCGGTGGAGGCGGTGCTGAATGGTGAGGGTGAATAAGATTCACGCCGTCTAACAATGTTTTCCTTCATCACCACAAAACTATTAAACTTGGGGGTTCTCCAACTGGGAAACAAAATGGGGGGGAGCAATTTTGTAGTATAAGAAGGTGAAAACCCGCCTAAAGTCGGTAGTAGTCGTGCCGCAACCAGTACTCAAAAATAGGATCTTGGAAAGAGATTTCTCCGGACTTACTGTCAAGTATATCCTTTTTAATCAAAGCCTTCAGGGAGCGTGAAGCCGCTGTAGCACTGCTGATGTGGTACCGGTACATTGTCTCAGCGCTGGTAATGGACTTTTCTCCGGCAATCAGGGCGTGAAGATAACATGTCTGCTGAAATGTGAGAGTTTCCATCAGATTGGAAAACAGCAGGCTGAGCTGTTCCACCAGCGACAAATGAGCCTTGACAACAGTCTCCACATCACATTGACCGGATGTCCTTAGCCACGAAAGTTGGGAAAGTTGCTGCACATAATATGGATGATTATCGGCAAGTTTGACTATCTTCCGGCTGGCGTCTTCCGTAATGCTTTTACCCGTAGAAGAAAATCGTTCTGTTATGAATGGGATAAAATGCTCTGTGTCTATCTTGTTCAGAAAGAATATGTCTCCAAACTTATAGAATGGCATAGAAGAATCGGTGAAGACCTCCATCATCATATGGCGTTTGCTTCCATAAAGGCAATAACTTACCTTTTTGTGTCTTTGCCAGTGCGCCCTGAGTCTTCTCTGAAAGAACAGTGGATCCTCAAACTCCGCAATGTTCTGAAATTCATCAATGCAGACAACTATCTTCACACCCTTCGCTTCGGCAATGCGTTCCGAGAGGTCAAGAATCTCATCAGGATTGCTCTTCATCTCCTCCCAATCAAAGTCAATGGAAATTTCATTTCCAGGACCTGCTCCCACTGAAATCTTCGGTACGAGACGAGAGAAAAACTTTTTTGCATTTTCAACAGCCTCCTCCCATCTGCTTGACGTCCCTTGTATGAGATTTCGAGCCAATACGGTATAGAATTGCTCTTCGGTCTTTACATTAAAAAGGTCTATTGTACAGATTCTTATGTTTTTATCCGCACGCATCGCAATGTCCGCAGCCCTATGAACGAGCGAACTTTTCCCCCAACGCCGTGGAGAAATTATCACGGTATTGATGAGGGATTCGAAATTATTCACAAGATGTTCGGTTTCCTTCTCCCTATCAGTAAAGTTCTCGTCAGTGGCAATCCTGCCGAAAATGAACGGTGCTTCCATAATGTCGCATTTTTATTAAACGCAAATATATGAAACAAAAATCGTAATTACAAAAAATGTAAATACAGTTTTTGTAATTATAGTTGCGAGCAAGACTCATTGAGTACAATTGATAATTTTTTATCGCCGATACTCCAGTTCCAGCAACTTAACCTTCTTGTCAAGTCCCCCGGCATATCCCGTAAGCTTTCCTTCTGAGCCTACAACCCTATGACATGGAATAATCAAGGATATAGAATTATGCCCCACAGCACTTCCAACAGCCCGTGCTGACATCTGTCGAAGGCCTTTTTGCTTGGCAATACGCACCGCGATTGCTCCGTAGGTCATAGTTTCCCCAAAAGGAATAGTAAGCATAATTTCCCATACCATTTTTCGGAAGGGGGTAGTTTTCATTCTGAGAGGCGGAGTGAAATCCGGCTGGCGTCCGCTGAAATAGATGTCCAGCCATCGGCGGGTCTCCACAAATACCGGAAGGTCTTTCTCCTCGTGCTCCTTTTCAAGTGCATCGGCAAAATATTCCTGTCCATCAAACCACAGGCCGATAAGGGACGTGCCGTCGCTGGCAAGGGTGATTCCACCCAGTGGAGAATTATAATGCTGCGTATATTCCATCGAATCATTAAACCCAATCCCCGGGAAAAATCGTTGTTTCCCGGGGATTGAGGTTAATATCTTATCACGAAAACGCCGATTGAAATGCCACGAAAACACCGATTAAAACTTGTGGGGTTGAGGTGGCGATGTTTATTCTGTCGTTGTGCTTTACGGGACGAGGAGTGTGAATTCGCGGGTGTAGGTGTTGAGAACGACGCCGTCGATTGTTATATCCTTGTTTTTGACAGTCAGTTTAGCTGTGCCGCTTCCGGTCCCCAAAGGCAGTTGAACCCATAAAGATGAGTCGGAATAGCTAATTTTTTTAATCTCAGCAACTTTAACAATACCCTTATCTTCTACTTTAATCTCAAACACCTCAGCTGGATCAATGTCTTCCCAACCTTTGCATTGGATAAAAATTGCAGGCGTCCCATTATACTCCTTAACTTTAGACATATCAATCGTGGCTCCGTCCTCAATTCCATCTCCGTTAAAATCCGCGCCATCAGCATTAGGAATAACAGCAAATCTTCTCTTATAAGCTTTGAGCGGGATAGTTTCGCTATGGTAGCCGTCCTTCGGAGTCACCTTAAGCCAACACTCTCCATCAGCCAACGGCCGGACAGAAACCGCCCTATGATCCTCCCAAAGCGTAATCGTAATAATGTCCTTATTATCATCAAAGACGTCCCAAATAAAGTCCGCAGCGACTGCAGTAGACGGTGTTGAAGTAAATGTGATTATAAAATCAGAGTCTGCGCCTCCCCAGATACAATCATCAGGAAAAGATAAAGCCCAGGAAGTCACTTTAGTTATGACGCGGACTTTACAGGTGCCGCAAAGGGAGCCATCGCTTGTTCTCGCTGTAACAACTGCCTTGCCGCTGCCCATCGCAGTCACAAGACCCTCTTGGCTCACTGTAACAATTTTATCATTATCGCTTTCCCAAACAAGTTCCGGATGTTTATTGGCATTCTCCGGAAAGAATAAAACATCCAGTTGATTGGTTTCATCGATTTTCAATTCGAGACTGGTCGCACTCAAACTGAAGGCAGTGACAGGAACATCAACGACAGATGGGGATTTCTTACATCCTGCCCCCCCCAGAATCATAGCCGCAGCAAATGCTCCGACCATAATTGTTTTGAAAAAATGATGGTTCATAGTTTTTGGTTTTTAAGGATTATCAAACAATAACTTCCGCAAAGAAAACTATTCCCCGCAACAATTCCTATACGTAATTTTACTTAGATTCAAGGTTTTATCATTTCAAAGCCCTATGCAATCCCCAATCCCCCCCCCACAAACGAAGCAAAAATCAACGGGTCTCAATCAAGATAAAGGAATTTGGAGCCATCACTATGCTTGCCTTACCATCTTTAATATCCACAGGGGTTTCCGTATGGAGTTTGTATTTATCCGTAACAAAACTACGTATTTCGTGAATGTCGCAATTTTTGAATTCGACATCCACGGAACGCGGGGCTATGCGGCTGCGGTCGTCGGAGAAGTTGGAAATCAGGATGGCAAGGCGGTTGCCGGTGCCCTTTGCGGCGGTCACATAGAGATTTTCGGACTGTCCGGCGGAAGAGAATACCTGAGTGCCGAGTTCGCGTAGCTTCTTCCAGGAGTAGAAGGCATAGTAGGCCGGAAGGGTGGCGAAGGTCGTGAAGTCGAAAAGGCCGTTGAACGAGGTGTTCGGGCGGGCGTCGTAGTACATGAGCATATCGGTCGGGCCGTCCTGGCAGGCCTGCATGACCGCGGCGGTGAATGCGGCGCCGTCGCTGGACTTTATGACTTCGGTCGTATAGACATACTCGTCCGTCCAGTTGGAGAGGTAGTTCCACTCGTCAAGAATCATCTCGACATCCGAATAGCCGTAGCGGTCGAGCAGCGACTTCATCAGGGCGTTCTTCTGAACGAAGGCCTCCGGTGTGCCGGCGTAGAGGTGGTAGGAGAAGAAATCCATCTTCACCCCGTGCTTCGAGCAGTAGGCAAGGAAACGCTCCGCCCAATCGTTGTCCTCGCACAGGGCGGGGCCTCCGAACTTCAGGCCGGGGAAGCGGGACTTGAGATGCTTAGAGACGGTGGCGAAGAAGCGGAAATACTCCTTGTCAGAGCCGTTCCATGTCGGGGAGTCATTCTTGAGGTAGCGCCCCGAACTGAAGCCGAGGTCGGGTTCGTTCCAGATTTCCCAATACTCTATCCCATAGTGGAAACCGTCCGCCCAGCCCTCGTTGTAGTGCATGATGATATGCTCGCAGACCCGCGCCCATTTCCCGTAGTCCGCCGGAGGATAGACCTCGTACTTTTTCGCGGCATTCTCGATGGACTGTCCCAGACGATAGAAGACCTTGGTACCCGTCTGACTGATTTCCTTCAGAAGCTTGTCGGTGAGGGAGAAGTCATACGACCCGGCCTTGTTCTCGTCGGCGCTGAAATCAGGGAAAACGCAGTCGATATCGACGCAGTGCGCCCACGATGCATACAGAGGCGCGTCGTGAAGCCTCGCGTAGGGAAATCCTGCCGCCTTGTAGGCCTCGAAGTTGCCCTTCTTCTGGCTTGCAGGAGCCACTTTAGGGCCGTTGTTCACGGCGTTCATCGGCTTAATCGGGCCGAGTTCCACTGACGGGTCGATTACTATCTGGGAATAGGCATTGACCGCAAGCGCGAGTGCCGCGGCCAATGCTGTTATGAGTTTTCGGGACATTTTCTACTTGTTCGTTTTAATACGGGGATGCGAGTTTCTTCGCGGTGATTTATTTTGCGTCTTTTACGCAGCGGACGGAAAGACCTGAAGCCTTATATATACTATACATCTCTGGCTTTTGATTTACTTGGAAGTGCAAGCAACTTGCCTGTAAATTTCCTGCTGACGCGTCTATATCACAAGCCCAAATATAGACGCGAGCTGTAGTGGTTGATCGATTATAACTCTGCCCTGCACTTGTTCTATTTCCTACAGCTGAAAACATCAGATCCGAACCATCTAATTTAAATCCATCTTTAATCTCGAATAACTCATTCTCACTCCCTGCACTTGGGAATGAGCTTGCCTTAAAATCAGACGGAGTAAATGTATAGTTTTTTATCAATCCATCTAATTCCGCATAGGTTGGCATACGCCAACCATTGGGGCATGGGTTGCCAATCTTGCCGGCTAAATATCCGGCATCGGACTCGGACATTGGCCATGCAGTCAATGATGTGCCACTATACCAATCGCCATTGGCCTTCTTATAGAAATATGCATCGCCCGGGGAGGAAACCGGGCCTGACTTGCATACAGCACTTGTCGTTCCGGCCGGATAATAAGGCTGACCTACCGCACGGCCATACTGATAGAGCAGTCCGTTCGGATGCGCCTTGCTGTAGCCGCAATAGACCGGTGCCCAGAGGAGGTCTCCGACCTTTATCGGCTTCAGGTTGGTGCCCGGATAATAATCGAAGTTTATCGGCATTGAATAGACCGTGCCGGCCTTAGGAGCGAACGACGACTTGAGAGAGCGGGTTGTTCTGTGCCCGTTCGAATCTTCAGCCGTAATCTCAATTCCGGAAGCGTATGTCTGTGCAGGAACTGCAACCACGACCTCCGTCCCCAGAGCCACGCCATCTCCGCAGTTCACAGTGACAGCCGCTGCCCCGGCACCAGAGACAGGTGTCAGTGCAGGAGACTCAGCCGTGAAATCAACGCTGAAGTCGCCGCTCATCGGCTCGTCGCCATTTGACTTGACGATGATTGACTTAATCAAGTCTTTGTCGTATTCCGTGTCGAACGAGAGTACAAGATAGGCCATCAAGTGGCTGAAATGCAGGCTCTCCGCAGCGTCCGCCGAGTACGCCAGCATAATTGCCGACGCCGGGTCGAACGAATCTTTGATATATGTCTGCGCCGCAGGGACTGTTATCACGCCATCCGTTTTCCACGCAGAGGCAGGATACACGGCCTTAAAGCCCTCTGTGCCAAGTATCTCATTGAAAGAGAATGTCGCAGTCTTGGCGTCAGCATCACTGAATACGGCCTCGCCGGACTCTACTCCGTTCACGCAGATTCTGTCTCCAGCAGTCCAGCTGACAGGATATTTGCCGTCAGCCTCCTGACCGAGAGAAGTCTTGGTGACATCGCCGCCGATGCTTGCAGTCAGCGTAAGCACAGGGGCATAAGGAGTTTCAGGTTCATTTGCACCGGGAGTCTCCTTTGAGCAGGAAACCATGACCGCGAGAAAAAGCGTAAGTATATATTTTATCTTTTCCATAATCTGTCTGTCTTATAGTTCCACACGATTAAAACCAGATGAACTTTTCCTCCGATTTATCCATATCATCTATGCCCCCCCCAACAGTTGAAGAGGCGAAGCCGAACTCGGCGACGAGCAGCTGCACGTCAAGACTCGGCGAGCTGTAGTCTGTTGATTTTGTTTTCATAATGGTGTTATTAGTATTTTAGTTTCCCTTTACACAGCGGACAGAGATGCCGGTGGCCTTAGCCAAAGCAGCATAAGCCGCAGTGAATCCGTCAGGCTCTACCGAAGACTTATTTCTTCGCAGACTGAAGCAGGTCGCATTTTTCGCATCCGTTCCGGACTGAATGTCAGAAGTCCATATTCTCGCATACGCATCAGCACCGGTTCCTCTGTAATACCCTTGTCCCTTGCTTGTTCGACCGCCAACCGCAGCGAAGAAAAGTCCGGAGTCATCTTTGAGAGTAAAGCCGGTCTTGACCTCCGCCGCATTCTTCTGAGCATCCGTGCCACCGCCGTCGCTGAATGACCAATTCGTTGACTGAGTAAATCCGATTTTCATCAGTCCCTCGCACTCTGCCATGGTCGGAAGACGCCATCCGCTTGGGCAAGGATTGGCAATCATGCCCTCAACATAGCCAGCCGCAGATTCTGACATCGGCCAACTGGTCAGAGACGCGCCGCCATACCAGTCACCGCCGTCAAGCTTGTAGAAATATGCATCGTCCGGAGAGGAAATCGGTCCGGACTTGCAGACCGAACCGGTAGTTCCTGCCGGATAGTAAGGCTGGCCGGCCTTTCTGCCGTACTGATAGAGAAGTCCGTTTGGATGCTCGACGCTATAGCCGCAATAGACCGGTGCCCAGAGCACATCCTTCTCCTCGCTGCCCACAAACTGATGAACCGTCACAGGTTCCAGTTCGGTGCCGGGGTAATATGTCACGACTTTCTTCGGCTCGTAGCTTATCTCAGGAAGCTCAGTGACAACGCCTTCCGCAAAGGCGAGCGTTCCGAGTTCGGTCTCCATATAGCCGCCGTCAGTGTCGTAGAGGATGCACTTCACGGCGCCCTGCGGAAGAACGGCCGAGCGGAACCAATACTCGCTTGCCTTGTCCTCCGACAAAAGTACATTCGGGGAGATGCCGAGTTTGAGGGTGTCTATGTCCTCTCCCCCGATGCCTGAGGCAATCACCGCCGCCTTGAAAAGCGTTCTCGGCTTTGGAGATGCCGCGGTAATGCTGATTTTTCCATACGGGCTCGTGTGAACGAGAACTATCTTTCCGTCAGATGCCGCCTCGCCTTTGAGACACGCCGGGAAAAGTTCAGGCTCGACTGTCTGGGAAGAGAGGTCAGAGTCTCCGGAGATAAATTCGGCTGACTTCACGGCCGTGAGTTTCTTTCCGCAGACCATCTTCTGGAAAGTGAAGCGCCCTTCGGCAATGTCAGCCTCGTCCTTCATGAGATAGGTGGCAGTTTCGGAATAGTTCTCGTCCAGAGGATTTCCATAGACCGTGAGGAGGTCTCCCTTCTGCCAGGCAAGACTGCTCCCTGTCAATGAAGCCTTGGTGTCGGCGACGGTGACATAGACGTATGGGAAATCGCTTCCTCCCTGAGGAAAGCCGGACTCTGAATAGTTCGGGTCCTTCTTGCAGGAGAGCGCCGCCAGGGCGACAAGGATGAAACAAAAACATTTCTTTTCCATAATTATCAGTTTTTTTGTCATTATTATCAATTTTACAGTCGGCCGCATCAGTCTTTCCGCGTCAACTTCAAGGCGACTCCACCTCCTGGAGCCATCTCAACTTCAACCTTGGTGTCCTGACCGACTTCACGGGTCTCCCGGATGTAGTCCGTACCGTTGCGGGATGCGTTAACTCCGTCCCGGAAAATTTCCGCATTCCAGAGGCCGTCGCCAAGGAATCCGAGGTCAATTCCAATCTTTCTCGCCGACCACGAGCAGGTGGCGCCGACATACCAGTCCGAACCCTTTCTGCGGGCGGTGACGATGTATTCGCCGACACTTCCGGCAAGAACCAGGGTCTCGTCCCAGACCGTCGGAACAGAGGCGATGAAACGGGTGCATTCAGGCTCACGGCGGTAGTTTATCGGAGTGTCGCAGAGCATGCACAGAGGAGAGTCGAAAATCATGTATTCAGCAAGCTGGTGGCAGCGGGTGCCCATGCTCATAGGCTCGGAGTAGTTCGCGCGGAAGTGTCCGCGTGCGGCATTCATCATAGCACCCTGAGTGTAGTCAACAGGACCGGCACATTGACGGATGAACGGCATCAGCACGTCATAGAGAGGCTGGTTCACATCATTCTTGCACCATTTCATCTGCTCGCAGCCGAACACGCCTTCATAGTTCAGGACATTAGGCCAAGTGCGGCTGAGTCCCGACGGCTTGTAGGTGCCGTGGAAATCGACCAAAAGGTGATACTTCGCGGCTGTTGCCGCCGCACGGCTGTGGAAATCGACCATAATCTGGTCGTCCCTGTCCATAAAGTCAATCTTGAAGCCCTTGACACCAAGGGAAGAATAGTGCCGGCAGATGTTCTCCATGTCCCTGTCGAACGCCCAGTAGCCTGCCCAGAGGATTATTCCCACATTTCTGGCGGCGGCATAGTCAACCAGTTCCCTGATGTCGATTTCAGGAATGACCCTCATCAGGTCGGCGGCTCCCTTCACGGACCAGCCCTCGTCGAGAATCACGTACTCGATGCCGTATTCCGCGGCGAAGTCGATGTAGAACTTGTATGTCTCGTTGTTGATGCCGGCCTTGAAGTCAACGCCCTTCACGTTCCAGCCGTTCCACCATTCCCACGCGACCTTGCCCGGCTTCACCCAGCTCCAGTCGCTTCCCTCTTCCGGTTCCTCACCAAGGAGCCACACAAGGTCGCAGTCGGCCATTGCAAGTTCGTCTCCTATGGCGATGATTCGCCACGGGAATTTTTCTCCGGCGGAGCACTGCGCGATGTAGTTCCTGCGGCTTTTGACCACTCCCTGAAGAGAGTTGTGCCCGCCCTGCTCAATGACGTCAGGATATGCGGCGAAAGTTCCGCACAGTTCCAGAAGGTCGTCTCCGCGCTTGAGGTACATCCCCGGATAGTTCATGAGCGAAGACTCCATTATGTTCATGCGGACGCCGCCTGAAGCCTTGACCATCATCGGGAGTATGGACATGGAGCGAGAGTCGAATTCGGAGAGTTCCGCCAGCGTGTACTGTTTCTCAAATGAGGAATTGAACACGGACGTGTAAGGAATGTAGGCAGGCCAATCCTCGGCAAAACGGAACTCCGCCTTTTCGGAAAGGACCCGGAAGTCATTTCTGCTGCGGGAAATGAACCTGTAGGCAACACCGCTGTCGTATGCACGGAACACGGCATAGCAGTCGGAGAAGGTGAGCGTAAGCTCGTTGTATTTGTCTTCAACGACCGATTTCTTGTAGAGAGCAGTGCCTATTTCGCGGGAGACGGAGCGTGTCCGCGCGTGCTTCACCCGCCCCTCGCCATAGACCGTGCCGTCGTCGAGAACCATTCCGAGGGCCGACGGTTCAAGAAGCCGCACCCCGTCCCTCGACACCGACCACGAAAGCCCCTCTCCCGAAGTCACGGCAACGGAGATTCTCCCGTCAGGCGAAACCAGACGGTGACTTTTCACTGCGGCGAAGCCCGATGTGCCGAGCAAGACCGCCAGAACTGTGGTAATTACTTTTTTCAAAGAGAACATAGCACGCTGTCTTTAGGGTTGTCGTCGAATGAAGCACAAATTGAGACCTTGCCGGACGAGGTGTCAAGCGCGGAGAGAGGTATGGAAATCTCGGCAAGATAGCCGGTGTCGATGTCGCTGTCGTCAGTCAGAGTGCCGCCATAGGTTCCGGAGACAGAGACGGACTTGTTGGCAGAGGTGAACGAAGTCGGCCCGACCTTGACCTTCACGGAATTCTTCGATGAAGACGAAGAGCCGACAAGAACGGTCATATAGTCGGAAGACGAAAGGCGTATATCGCTTACTTCCAGCAGAATGTAGAGATTCTCATCATCCGCGGCACAGCGCAGGGTGGCGTCGGTCGAGGCGTCCTTGCAGAAGTAGAGAGCGTCGTCGGTGTTCCGCCATTCAGAATTGTCGCCGTCGACTTTCACGGTTCTCCGTGTTGCCTTTATGTCGTGGTTCAGAGCGTAGCGGCAGAGATGGATGGCCTTAGAATATGCAGAAGCGACGAGAAGGCAATGGGTTCCGTCAATTGTGGTGGCCGACCAATTGCCACCAGTCGAAAGGGCAATCTTCTCGGAGCCGAAGTTCCTTGCGGATGCGTCTCCCATCTTATAGCAATATGGCCATGTGCCGTTTTCGCGCGAGTAGGAAAGTATGGTTTCGCCGGAAGGGAACTGGACAAGATAAGGAGCACAGGCATCACGCCCGATCTTGTCGGTACGGGTTGATGGACCCGTTTCATCACCATCAAGATATTTCCAGCCCGGTGTACCCGGAGAATAGAGCATCGCAACAGAATGGGATGTCGAGGTGGAGGTTTCGCTGTCAACATCCTCCATTGCAAATGCGAGTTTGCCGGTGCCGCAGATGTCGATGCCCACAGGCATCTGGTCAGTGAACTTATTCATCTTGGAGCTGGCGTGCCACCATGTCTTCCTCATCACTCTGTATGGATCCGAGCCCGGCTCCGGAGTCCAGGTCTTGCCACCATCCTTGCTCAGGACGAGCGATGTCCCCGAATGCGAACTGCTTATCCATGGCCTCGCCTCGGTGAAGTAGCAGTGAATCTCGCCGTCAGGCATTTCAAGCAGGAACGGCTCCCAGCATTGCCCGTAGTAGATTATGCTTTCTTCCGACCAACTCTGTCCGTTGTCGGAGGAGCGCTTTATGGCAAGTCCGTGGTCGCCCCGGTTGTCCCGGATGGAGTAGGTCGAAGGCGCCCAGAAGGAGTTCACGGCAATGAGTTCCCCGCTGCGCAGGACAAGGAGTTCAGGGCAGGTGTAGTAACGGGCCACCGTACCGCCCTTGCAGCCGGGAGCCTTGTCGTTGTGCTCGAACAGACAGCCCTTGTAGGTCCAGCCGAAGATGTCGTTTCCGAGCGCGTAGTAGGTGTCCATGCCGTTGTTGTCGCTTCGAGTCGCAGCACCTCGCTGCCACATGAGCATATAGGAGCCGTTCGGAAGTCTCTTGATGCGGCTGTAGGTCTGCGGTTTGGAGGCGGAAGCGTCGTTGTTGTATTCCGTCAGGGAGGACTTCATCTGGACGAGGCTGGAGCGCGACTCCATTGATGCGTGGTCGCCGACGGCGCTTTCTCCGGCATTCAGCATTGTGAACGGCGTGAGGTGAAGCTCCGCACTTCCCTCTTCCTTTTCAAAGTCGAGTCTCACTTCGCTCACAACCCCCGCAGTGAGGCTGAGAGCCTGCTCATATTTGAACGAGCGATTGACGCCCTTTATGTCCGTGACGTCAAAGTTCAGCCGGATGGAACGCCTCGGAGGAATCGCTACAATAACCGGTGCTCCCATAGGGATTCCGTCTCCGGCGTCACGAACGATTAGTGAGGTGGCCTTTGAGGTTGAAGCGAGCGTACCGTTCTTGAAGTCCGGCCTGAAGTCTCCGGAAAGCTGCTCTCCGTTCGCCCCGCTTATGGTGATTTCGTAGATGTTGTCAGAGCCGAGCGAGCCCGGATTTATGACGAGCCTGAGAAAGGCCATCGCGTGAGTGAGGGATATGCCGCTGCCGGATGCGGAATAGCCAAGCATCACGGCCGAAGCCGCGTCAATGCCCCCGGCGACATATTTCTGCCTTGCCGGAATCGTCAGATTGTCCATCGCCGAATACACGCCCTGCGGATAGACCGCAGAATACGGAGCCTTCACCTTGTCAGTGAAAGTGAATGTGGCCTTCGCCCCGTCAGCCTCGGTCTTTTTTGAGCGCTCGCCGTTCACGACCATACGGGACGACTCCGTGAACACAAAGCTGACGCCGGCAACATCCGACGGCATCATGGTCTCAATCTTTATCTCCTGCGTCTCCGCCGGCTGAGGTTCCCGATTGTCTTCCACCGGCTTCGTGCAGGCGACAAGCGAGGCAAAAACGAGAAATATCCAAAATCCTTTTTTCATATATGCGTCACTTTACCAATGTGAATCTTGCAATATGCAGTTTTCCGCCTCTGTACGGCGCAACCAGCACGACGGTGTTCTCCGAATCGACGCAGGCGCTGGTCCACCCGCCCCTGTCGAAG
>SAMEA104315435__coassemble_757_pt1 | contig 19748 bp, 20 predicted proteins | sample SAMEA104315435__metabat2_low_PE_027 | metagenome-assembled genome bin SAMEA104315435 (sample SAMEA104315435) | gut metagenome | biome: Monkey gut; feature: monkey-associated habitat; material: faeces | place: China | collected 2013 | reverse complement strand
TGTGTCTCTGCCCGGTTTTCCTTTATTTGGGGAAAGATTTTCAAAAAGTTTCCTGAAATTGGGGAAATTATACCGGTCAGCCAAACGGCTATTTTATGTGCACCGTCTCTTTCGGGATAAAGTAGTACTTCTCAATCTCGTACGCCACCTCGGCATCCGGAGCCGTGATGACGTCCGCCCGCTTCAGCGCCCTTTTGTGTCTGCGGTTCATAATGTGCCGTTTCAGCCAGCTGTAACCGTATCTCTCATATAAAAACGCAAGCGAATCGACCTCCACGACCCTCCTGCCCTCGTTGTCCTTGTATTTTTTCATTGTGTCAACTTTGCTTTGATATATGCCCCCAAAACTCGCCACTTTTCAGGAGGCCATTTCTAAAATCTCGCCGCTTCATATCAGTTCATCTGCCCGAGAATCCAGCGGCGGAAGAACGGGTCTTCGAGTTCGAGGCGGTCAGTGCGGATTACATAGCCGCGCTTTATTAGCCTCTGGACCGAGCTATTGAAGGTGCTGGCGGGCATAAGGCGGCGGCTTTCTTCTGTTTTGCACAAGCAGAGTGCCTGCAGAAGCTTCTTGTCCGTCAGATTGAAGTTCAGCCAAAGACGCTCGTAATCATAGTCGTGGGTGGTGACGATTCGTTCGATGGCCTTCTCTACAATATCCTGATTGACAGATTCATAGGCAGCAATCTCCCAGACTTGTGACGCGAGCTGCTGCGTGTAGTATGGATGGCATAGCGTGAATGACAGTATGGCCTCTGCGGCTTTGGCGGCATTGTTCTCCATTACCGGCGTAAGCCTGTCACTGACATATTCGAGAAAATCATCGTGCGGAATCTTTTTCAGATACATAAGTTTGCCGAAATGATAGAACGGAGACTTCTTCCTCTCAAATATGTCCGTCATCATCGACTCCTGGCTTCCGAGGAATATGTAGTTGACATTTTCCTGCACCTGCATCATTGCACGCAGTTTCTTGTCGATATCCTTGTCGATTTCCAGAATCTCCTGAAACTCATCTAGAACGATGATAATCCTGTCCTTTTCTGCCCCTAGTTTGTTGATGAGTTCCATCACATCCTCAAGTACAGCCGTCTCATCTGTCGCAATCGGGAACGACAGGTCTACCGCGTCGGTCAGAGGATTCGTCGAGATTGTCGGTATAAACCTGAAATGTGTCATCCAATGTTTAAGCCGTTCGATGGGGAAAAGCTTGAACACGCCCTTCAAGAGCATAGACGCGAGTTCCTCTATCCCGGTAATTTGTTGCAGATTGATGAATACGGCCGGCCGGTCAAGTCCGTTTACAGCCTTCTTGACGAGACTTGACTTTCCGAATCGCCTTGGGCTAATGAGCACCAAATGGTTCGGTCCCAGCATCGTTCGCCTTATTTCTTCCAGTTCCACTGTCCGGTCCGTGAAGTACTCATTTCCTACAATTGTTCCGAATTTGAATGGATTATTCATGCTTTAAATCCTGATATGTTGCTTATCTTAAATCAGTTATGTTATAACGAAATTTTTCGTATTGAAATTTTTCGTATAATCTTTGCGAAAATTTTCGTAAAGATAGTTTTTTTATTTGATAATCAACAAGAAATCTCGCAAAACCATACAGACTATGGTATGGCAAAATGGCAACTGTTTCCCCAAAAACAGGAAACTTTTTGAAAATATTTCCTATTTTTGGGGAAACGTTATTATATTTGCCGCAATAAACAGATAGGGAAATGGACAAGAATGCTTTCAAGTCGCTCATTGCGTTGCGTCAGTCGGAGATTCCGTTTGATGTATTTCCTCGGGATTCTGAATTGCCGCTGGATAGGGGAAAGATAATAACTGTGCCGGGAGTCAGACGGTGCGGAAAATCATCTATGATGATGTTGGCAATCAATGCGTTGGTGGAAAAGCATGGTGTTGAGAAGAGGCGTATCCTTTGGATTGGGTTTGACGATGAACGCCTGCGGGTGGTGACTTCTGATCAACTTAATCTGATTGTGGATGCCTATATGGAAATGTTTCCGGACATTCCGATTAAAGATGCTTATTTGTTTTTTGATGAGATACAACTTGTTCCCGGCTGGGAATATTTCGTGATGCGGCTTTACAAGAGTTATTGCCGGAACATCTACATAAGTGGCAGTAACGCCACTATGTTGTCTTCAGAACTTAAGTCCGTGCTCCGGGGCTGGCCTCTTGAGTATGAGGCGTGGCCTCTTTCATTTCGCGAATATTGCAGGTTTAAGGGCGTGGATGCTGGAAGTTATCTTGAACAGGACACTGCGATGGTGCGAAATTCCTTCCAGGATTACAACCGCTATGGCGCTTTTCCCGAAGTTGTGTTGACAAAAAATCGTTCGGAGCAGACAAAACTTTTACAGGGCTATTTTGACACGATGCTCCTCAACGACTTGGCGGAACACTATCACATATCGAATATTCCGGTGCTCCGATATTTTTTGAAACGGATAATGTCCAACCTTTCGAAGCCTACGTCCATACTTGCGATATACAATGACATAAAGTCTCAGGGGCTGAAAATATCAAAGGACGACTTGTATCAGTGGGCGGATTATGCCTGCTCGATTTTTATGTTTGTACGTGTCCCGAAATACGAGCGATCGTTGGCCAAGGAACAGAGGTTTCAATGGAAATATTATTGTATAGACAACGGGTTGCGAAACTCGGTGCTTCTGCCTCAAAGTGGGGATGACGGTAAGTTATTGGAAAACACGGTCTTGTTGCATCTGAGAAGAACGATGCAACCATTCGAAAAAGTTTCGTATTATCTCGGGAAAACGGAATGCGACTTTGTTTTACAAAGGGAAGATGCGGTTTCTGAGTTGTTTCAAGTCTGCTGGAGCATATCTTCTCCGGAAACAAGAAATCGTGAAATAGCCGGTCTTCTGGAAGCTTCTGAGGTGACAGGCTGTGATAATCTGACAATCGTTACGAACGATGAGGAATCAGAAATACTTGATGGCGGAAAAATAATTAGAGTCGTTCCTGCCTGGAAACTGCTTCTTAAATAAAACACTCTTTCGCGAAATGTTCAATGTCTGGCTCCCAAATGTTCAACAATGCGAGAAAATGTAGGGAGAAAAGGTGGATATTCCGCATAATTTCCTAATTTTGTCCCCACAAATCGCATCGTTATGGATAGGAAACAAGAATTGGAGAGGCTATTGCTGCAATTCAGACAACTTGGGATTGATCGGCAGATAGATTATAACAAATTCTATCTGTACTCAATCATTACTCACTCCACTGCCATAGAAGGCTCGACCGTGACCGAGATTGAAAACCAAATGCTTTTCGACCACGGAATCAGTGCGGGAGGTCATACGCTTATTGAACAGTACATGAACCTCGATCTTAAGGCGGCGTATGAAAGATGTATGGAATTGGCTAAATCAGGAACCGATATCACGGTTGAGGTGCTTAAAGAATTGTCTTCCATAGTGATGAAAAGGACCGGACAGTTGTATCGGACGGCATTGGGGGATTTTGACTCGTCAAAGGGAGACCTGCGCCTCCTTAATGTGACGGCTGGTTTCGGTGGGCGCTCCTATATGAGTTATGACAAAGTGCCGTCAAAATTGCAGGAATTCTGCCAATGGCTTAATAAAGAGAGAAAAAAAGTAGGGAGAAAAACAGCCATCGACAAATATATGCTGAGTTTTGACGCTCACTATGAACTTGTCACTATACATCCTTGGGCAGATGGCAATGGAAGGATGGCGCGACTGCTGATGAATATGATTCAGTTTGAATACGGGCTAGTTCCCGCAAAGGTTCTGAATGAAGACAAAACGAGTTATATAGAGGCTCTCGTCAAAACTCGTGAGCAGGATGACAAATCTATTTTCCGGGACTTCATGCTTGAAGTGATGATCGGCAATCTGAAGGCTGACATAGAGGCATACGTCGAGTCTACCGGTGAGGTTCTTCCGGCAGTCAATAGAAAAGAAAAAAGTAGGGAGAAAATAGTCAGATTGTTGGGAGAAAACCCTAAAATGACCACAAATACACTCGCTGAAGCCATCGGGATAAGCCCAAAGGCTGTAGAGAGGCACTTGGCGAAACTTAAAAATGATGGGCTCATAATCAGGGTTGGTCCTGACAAGGGCGGGCACTGGGAGGTGGTGGGGTAGTTGTTAGTTGCGATAAACAGATTTAGAACGAGAACTTGTACCCGACGCAGAGTGGAAACTCGTGCTTCGTCTTCCAGTAGAGGCTCTTGAGGACCGTGCCTTCCTTGTTCGTGTCAATTTCGAGGCTGTGAACCCAATTGTACATCAGAGTGAACTCGATGCAGTGTGCTCTGGTGATGTTCCAGTCAAAGCCGGCAGCAGTGCGCACGCGGTTGAGGTAGGCGTGGTTGTAGCCGAGGAACTTGTAGTCCGTGTAGGCAGCCGAGGTCTCGCTCCAGGTTGCAGAACATTTCGGGGCGTTGAAGATGTTGCGCAGTTCGATATAGGCAAACGGTTCTATCGGCCTGAATCCCTGCCACTTGACCGTGAAGCGGGTTTTTAGTTGGAGCGCGTTAGGAACATCTTGAAACTCGTTGAGGTCGTAGGCGTAGTGGGTGAGCTGAAGTTTCTCGCGGAGGGAGAACTTCCAGTTTCCGGTGTCGTATTGTCCGGTCAGGTTGAGGGAGAAGCGGTGGCGTGGTTTGAAGGCATTCGTCGAATTGAAGTGGCCTATGAAGATGTATTCTCCACCGATTTTGAAATAGTTGCATACCTTGTATTCAATTCCGACAGAGGCCTGATGCCTTTCGATTCCCGAGAGCGAATTTTTCGTTCTGAGTTCATAACCTCCACTCAGATGCAGTCCCTTTCGGATTTTCCAATCCACTTCGGCCGAACCTCTCATACTCACTCCCAGACCTTGGGCTGACAGATTCATACCTCTTAAGCAAAGCGCCATCACGATAAGGACAGCAACTTTTGCCGCCTTGAGAAAATATCCGTTTGTTTTCATACCTTATAAGACGATTATGTTCAGAAAATGTTATGCGTTGTATGTTTTTCGGCGATATATGTCTTTGAGATAATTATTAAAACTCTTGATTTTCAACGAATTGCTTGTTTCGTACAATTTCGTCCATCGTTGATGTCGATTTTCCGTCGTCTTCGTAATAGATTTTGATATATGCCGAATCCTTCAAAAAGTCGATATTTCCGATTTCAACGTCAGTCGGTCGTACGCCGCAACGTTTTTCGATGTCAGCGATGAGTTCGTCACGACGGGATGGGACGATGAGGTCGATGCGGTCGTAGAGGATGATTTTTGACGAGTTGCGCTTCAGTTTGCTGCTGCTTTCGAGAATCCATATCAGTATGATTGACAAGAGATTGGCAGAAACTGCGATTGCGAGGTCACCCCATCCGAGGGCATAATGTGCGGAAACCTCACCGACATTCTCCACTTTGAACAGGGGTGTGAGCCCGTTGACGGCGGAAAGGGCGATGATGATGAAAAGATAGGTCATTTCCCTGATTGGAACAGTCTCCGTGCGGTAGCGGATGACGCCGAAAATCGCAAACAGACCGAGCGTCAGGCCCACTCCCACATCGACCCTGCCCATTGCGTAGAGCAACAGCAGCATTGCCGAAGAAAATGTCAGGAAAGTGAAGACATAGTCTTTGCGACGGCTCTTCGGGTAGTAGAAAAAATGCACGAGAATCCCGCAGACAAGAAGGTTGAGGAAAAACCGGATTGCCAGTTCTCCCAGGCTCTGAGCCGTGCTCATCGTAGGGTCCAAAATGCTCTGGATGTCGAGAAGGTCGCCGTCTTCCAAGGTTGCGGCACTTGTTTGAAGCAGATGTATCATATTTTTTCTTGTTACTATCTTTTCGTGTTTCTATGTGGACTTGTTGTCGTATTTGTTGGCTCTTTTTTACAAAACTGTCTTTGCCGGAGTTGCAGTCCTGTTGATTTTCTCAATCAGTCTCAACTTTGTCTTGAAGCGTCCGGGGTGGACAGAGGGAGCTGTGGAGACTATTCCGATGCAGTATTTGCTCATCCGGACCGGCTTCACCCTGTGACGCAGAAGTATGTCCTGCATTTCGCTGTGCAGCCGCCCGTCCTGTTTGAGTTCGATGATTACCGCCTTTCCAATTCCGCCGCTTGTTCCCGTGCGCAGATTTCTGAACCTGACATCGCAATCAATCGTCAGCCTCTCGCTCAATCCTTTGTTTACCAGCGTGATGCGACTGAAAGATGTCTCAAGCGACGGCCCGATGTCTTCAGCCCTATAATCCGAATGTCCCTTCAGCCATAGTCCCAACTTCCCGTTGCTGCGAAAATCCTCAAAACAATCCGATGGAGCTTCCGTTCTTTTCTTTTTGGTCCGTCCGTGATTGTTTTTTCGCTTCACCTCCAGAAAACACTGTCCGGAATCCTTGTAAATCCTTGTCCGAACTTTCTGTCTAATGGTTTTCCCGCGCCTGTGTTCGGTGAACATCCGAAGTCCGGGTGTGTCGAAATAGACGCTGTCGTAGCCGTGAAGCCTCTCTCCGCAGTTTTCAAAGATCCTGTAGCCTTGTGCGGCCGCATCCTTGAGAATTTCTGTAAGCGTTTTTCTGTCAGTGAGATACTTTTTGTCGATGCGGTTCATCAGTTTAATCCCATCCATCTCCGCCAGACTAATCGGAGAAAAGGATGCGAGAGTCCCGGAGTTGACGCAATCCGCCTCAGCCTTGCATTTGAAAGGCTGGGCTTCCTGCTCAATTTTCCTCTCCGGCGATATATTCATAAACTTTATATCTCTTCAATTTCCCTTTGGCGTCGTAAATATACTCAATTTTCCGTCGTCCGAATTCGTCATATTCATATTTGCGGATATTGTCAAGTCTGTTCGCACTATTATAGACGAGTTCGCGGACCACCTTTCCATTCGCACCATGCTCATATTTCTTTCTCCATTTCTGCCCTTTCGAATCATACTCGATTTCTTCGATTTTCTTGCCTATTTCGTTGTAAATCGTCAAATGATCGAGAATTTTATGGTTCGTCACCGCATCGACCTTCCATTCCTTTAAGGTCATATTGTTTTTCGATGGCTTCGTCACCATGTCCTGCGCCGTCAGTGAAAATCCTCCACCAAGGGCGAAAATGAAAAATGTGAGTAAAAATTTCCTGTTCATATATATCTGTACTTTAATTCTCATATAAAGATAAGATGCGTTTGCCGTCCGTTATGTGACATCGTTCCCTTCGACAGAAACAATTCCGAGTCCACCCTCGTTCGACGGGTCGTCTGCAATCAAAACAATGGACGGACTAAAAGTCCCGGAGGGACCGCGCCGGGGCGCGAAATACCCCTAATAGGGGTCGCAGACATTAGTCTACGGGGGTTAGGAAGTATAAGCACGAAAAAGGAGGGCAAATCACCCTCCTTTTTCGTGCTTCGGACGGGAATCGAACCCGTACGGACATTTCTGCCCACGGGATTTTAAGTCCCGCGTGTCTACCTATTCCACCACCAAAGCTGCCGTTGCAGGCGTTTCGAAGACCATACCGGTCATTCCGACCCGTTTGCAGGATTGCAAAGATAGTAAATATATTTGTAAAAACGGGAAAGAGGTCTTAAATTAGCAGGATTGAGCAGGAGCAGCCGTCTTTTGGCTGCCGTCGGATAATAAAAATGTTATGTTTTGAAAAATTGAATGTATATGGGACTTTTAAGCAATAAGGTGGCTCTGATTACAGGAGCCGCAAAGGGAATCGGAAAGGCTGTGGCTCTGAAATTTGCCTCCGAAGGCGCTGACATAGCGTTCACTGACCTTGTAATCAATGAAACGGCGCAGCAGACTGTTGCAGAGCTTGAGGCTTTCGGGGTGAAAGTGAAGGCCTACGCCTCAAATGCTGCTGATTTTGAGCAGGCGCACGAGATTGTCAGGCAGGTTCAGGCTGATTTCGGACGGATTGACATTCTGGTGAACAACGCCGGCATCACCAAAGACGGACTTATGCTCCGGATGACTGAGGCTCAATGGGATGCAGTCTTGACAGTGAACCTCAAATCCGCGTTTAACTACATCCACGCCTGCGCTCCGATTATGATGTCTCAGCGCGGGGGAAGTATAATAAACATGTCCTCAGTTGTCGGGGAGGCAGGAAATGCCGGACAGTGCAACTACTCCGCATCAAAGGCGGGTATGATTGGACTTGCCAAGTCGATTGCCAAGGAAATGGGGCCTCGTGGCATCAGGGCCAACTGTATCGCTCCCGGGTTCATCATTTCTGATATGACGGCTGCTATGCCGGAGGATGTGCGCAAGGCTTGGGAAAAGACGATTCCGCTGCGTCGCGGCGGCACTCCGGAGGAGGTGGCTAAGGTGGCGCTGTTCTTGGCTAGCGATTTGTCTTCTTATGTTAGTGGGCAGGTTATAGACGTCTGCGGAGCAATGCACTGTTAGTGGTTTGAGTTTCTTTTGGGGCTATATTTGTCCTCTCATCGGTTGTGTACGCCCGGTATGCTCCCTCTTCGAGGGCAAATCTATCCTCCAAAATAAATCTCAAACCTCCCTGGTGGGGATTTGGAGGGTTTCTCCTGGTGGGGTGCGGGGATATATCGTAGTTTTGTCGTGTACCTGCGGTACACTCCTTAGATGGTTATGGATTGGGGATGCGAAAAATTGTGGACGGCTGTGGCGGATTTGTTCTTGCCACGGCTTTGTTGCGTTTGCGGAACCAGTTTGGGGCGACACGAACGTTATATCTGTCTGAATTGCCTGGCGGATATGCCCCTTACTCATAGCTGGTCTCTTGTCCGCAACCCTATGGCGGAACATTTCAATGCTCTGATTGAGAGAATGGAAAATGAAAATCCCGAGTTTGACTTTTGCGAGGAGAGCTTGTCCGAAGGGCTGTCAGAAAGGGAGACCGGACAAAATACTTTCTATTCACCCGAGCCAAAATCTTGTTATGAACATTATGTCTATGCCGCAGCCCTTTTCAATTTTGTGAAGGACGGAGGGTACAGGAATATAACATATCGCCTGAAATATTCCCGTGACATCAGAGAGGGGCGTTTTTTCGCGGCGATGCTCGGTGAGCGGGTTGCTGCTGCGGAATGGCTTTCGGATGTCGATACAGTAGTTCCTGTTCCGCTTCATTGGACGAGGCGGTTACGGAGAGGGTACAATCAGGCGGAGGTTATTGCTTCTGAAATAGCAAAGGCGCTCGGGGCGCGTTTGAGAACGGATATTCTGAAGCGGCGGCGACGCACATCGACTCAAACAAAACTCGGCATCGAGGAAAAGGCACGCAATGTCAGCGGCGCTTTTGCGGTCAGCCGGAAGTTTCGCAGGCGTTTTCATAACCACGAAATCCTTAACAACGCATCGTCGAACGGAGCCTCTGAAGAACGGAATTCCATGAACATCAGGCACATACTTCTCGTTGACGATGTCTTCACCACCGGCTCCACCCTCTACAATTGCTGGCGTCCGCTCCACGATTTCTTCGGCCCGAAAGTCCGCATCAGCATCGCCACTCTCGGCGTCGTATAATTCAACTGTCCAGTCAGTCTGCTTTCACGCAACGCAGGGACCCATAAAACTCCGTATCGTGGAGTGCGGGCTTAGTGCCGGAGAATTTGAGGTACTGAAAATATATGACATGCACATTACCCGCCTTGTCCTTTTCTCCGCAGATGTAATGGCCACCCTCAGAAAATTCCATGATCTCTCCGTCAGCGCCTTGCCTGTATCCTCTGGCCGGCAGGAATATCCGTGTCGCCTGTGTGCTGTATGTTTCCTCGCCGGAAAACCAGCGTCCCCTGATGCCATCGACTTCCTCAAAATCGGAGTAGCGCGTGCACAACCGGCTCATTTCGGCCCGTGTCGGCGCCCGCCATCCGTCAGGGCAGGCCGTTAGAGCCTCGTCGTAGTTGTAGAGTTTGCCGTAAGGGTTTGACTCGTCTATTCCGCAGTTCTGCTTCGCCCATTTTGTCTCGGCAATTATCATATATTCGGAATCTGTGCCCTGCACGACCTTCAAGCACGCGTTGTCGGCGCCGGGGTATTTCAGGACAATATCGAAGCTCCTCTCCTCTTCCGAAAGGTTACGTTCCACGGAAAGGTACAGCCCTTTTCCTGTGTTGTGGAATTTTAGCCATTCCGGAGCTGTGTTTTCGGAGGCATCCGGAGTCGCTTCGGGCACAGGCTCCGTGACTTCGTAGGCGACCATAAGGCTTTGCTTCTGATTGTCGAAATTCACGGTCGGGTTGTCAAGTTTGATAACGGCCTTGCGATAGTCCTGCCTTATGACGACCGTTCTCTGCTTTTCGCCTCCGTAGGTGAGGGTGATTCGTGCCTCCCTTGGCTCCGTTCGGCTGAAGTTCTCCATAACCGAGACCATCGCCTTGGTCCTGTTGTAGCTATTGATAGTCAGCCATGGAGTCTCGGTCGTCACGATGAGCTTTTCTCCCGGGACATGATTGCGTATGTCGTAGCCGATTTCTATTTTTCCGCCCTCGTAACCTATGTTGAATGTTTCCGATGTCAGCGCAAACTCGGGGGATTGTTTTCCGCATGAGACAGCGGCTGCTGCGATGAGGCCTATGATTATAAAATGTATTCTTTTCATTATCTTGATGCAAATTATGTTGACTGTTTTTTGGGGGGGGCGGCTGCGTTTCTGTCTATTGATTCATTACGCAGCGCAGAGAACCCATATAGGCGAGGTTATTATATTCCGTACGTATATCTATGAAATACTTTTTCTCGAAGCATGCCACTATGGAAGAATTGTTGTTGTACCCTCCGCGCGACCCGCTTATGTAGCAGCCTCGCTCCTCAAAGTAGCGCAGTTCGCCGTCTTTTTTGCATCCTCCGGCCGGAAAGAATACCGCCGGTACATCTTCGGAATATGGCTTTGAGCCGGAAAACCATACGCCCTGCAGACCGTCCACTGTCGTCCAGTCCGATGTGTGCTTGTAGAGAGCTTCCAGCTCGCTCCTTGTCGGCGCGCGCCAGCCTTCGGGGCAGGAGAAGATGGTCATTTCGAGGCTGTATAGCTTTCCGTATGGGTTTTCTTCGTCTGTCCCGACATTCTGCGTGGCCCATTTAACCCCGTCTATGAACTCGTAGTACGATTTGCTTTCTTGAACGAGTGTGAACTCCGTGTCCTCCGCTCCGGGATATTCCAAAATGACGGTGAATTTTCTGTCCTCCCCGGACGTGTTCTCCGTCACCGAGATGTCGAGGTTGTTCTCGAAGTCGTTGCCCGAGACGGCGATTTCAATCCATTCCGGGATTTCCATATCCTTGACCGTTGGCCAGCGTCCAGTCAGATGATTGCGGATTTCAAAAGGTATAGCCACATTCTGAGCGTGCTGATCTATTGTCGCCTTTATGCTCTGAAACACGACAGCAGCGTGGAGGTAATCTTGTTTCAGGAGAAAGAGCTTCTGCACTTTGTCTCCATAGCTCAGCGTCAGACGGGCCTCACGCGCTTTCCATCTCACTGTATTTTCAGTGATCGAAACTGTGGTCCCGTCCATCCTGATTTCCTTTACCGAAACCCAGTCGGCGTCGCTCGTGACGGAAATTTCCGCATCGCCTGCCGGATTGAGGATGTCGTAGCTGAATTCAATCTCCTGCGCGGCGTAGTCGATACTGAACGCCTCTGTCATCAGCATAATGTCCGGATCTCCGGTTTCTTTCGTGCATGATAGTGCCGCTAATATGGTTGGGATGACGAGAAATAATTTTTTCATTGCTTTGTTTTTCTAAAATATTTTTCTGACCCCCAAAAGTAGTCTACACATTTGTTTAACCTACTATTTTTGATGAAAAATACTTTATGGACGACATTGCGCGTATGCAATCGTCTTCTACCAGAAAAAACTCGTGCCGAAGGCGAGGAGCAAAGAGTGGTTTACGGGCAGCATGAGGTTGTATTCGGCGTGAAGTTTCACTCGGAAATTGGTGCCGAGCCTCAGGCCGAAGGAGCCGCCGCAGAGAAACTCGCCATAACCCTTGCTTACAATGTCTTTCATTGCCTGAGGACAACTCGGGCTGCGGTAGCCGCCGCCGAGCATCGCATTTGCCTCCACGTAGAGAATCCTGACAAAAGGCCAGTTGAAAACGGCACCGGCAAGATAGTCGTAGAAATTGCTTGTGAGTCCGAGTTCTGACGCGGTGTAGGAGTCCGTATCGCGGTCGCGCAGTGAATTGATGCCGAGGCGGATGCTGGCGGAGACTCTGGGATGGACAGGGATGTCCGCCTGAATTGCCGCGAGACCGCCGGAGAGACGGCCTCGGCTTCCTATCCCGTAGCGGTGGCCATAGAGTGAGGACAATGAATAATAAGTCAGCGACTTGTCTTCATCGAAGACGAGCGGCTCCCACCATTCAGAGATGTTTCTCTTTTTGAATATGGCGTCGTTGATAAGATAGCCCAGTTCAACCGCCCCGACCCCTATGATCGCTCCTCCAATTATGTCCGTGTGCCAGTGCCTGTGGTTCATTATTCTTGACGCTCCTGTTATGGTGGCGGCGGCATAGCCCGCAAAACTTATCCACGGAGACCGCCATCCATATTCCTTGTGAAGCATCGTCGCGCACATAAATGCGGTTGCCGTGTGTCCGGAAGGGAAAGAATTGCGTGTGCTTTCATCGGGGCGTAGCCTGCGTACGCTGTATTTTATCCCATTGACGGTAGCTGCCATTATTCCTGCTGAAAATGCGTCTGCGCTCAACAGTTCCGCCCATGTCCTTGTGCGTCCCTCTACGCCGCAGGCACGCATGACAATCATCGCAGCGGCAGGAGAGAACTGAAGATAGTCGTCATATTTGTAGCGGAAGTGGGGTATGTCGTTCAGCCTTATTGCGCGTATGTCGTTATCCCAGTCAATCTTAGACCCGATAATCTGCGCTGACACGGAAAATATGCCCCCCCCGATGAGGAAAAACAGAATCAGTGCGATTAGCTTTTTCATATTCCAAAGTCTAAAAATATTTTCTTTCATTCTTGTCCAAAGCCATGAAGATGAAGAACATCAGCGAGAATGACAGCAGTGACGAGCCTCCGTAGCTTATGAACGGAAGCGGGATTCCGATGACCGGCATGAGACCTATCGTCATCCCTATGTTGATGAACAGATGCATGAATATGCACGACGCGAAACAATATCCGTAGATTCGTGTGAACGCCTCGCGGCTGTGTTCGGAATCGATGATGATGCGGCAGATGAGGAATGCGTAAATCAGAATCACCGCAGCAGAGCCGAGAAATCCCCATTCTTCGCCGATTGTACAGAATATGAAGTCCGTACTTTGCTCCGGGACAAATCCGAATGTGGTCTGGGTGCCTTGGAGGTAGCCTTTTCCGGCAAATCCTCCCGAACCTATGGCAATCATCGACTGGTTCACGTTGTAACCCACACCTGCGGGGTCGTCTTTCATTCCGAGAAGCACTTCTATTCGGCTGCGTTGGTGCTCCTGGAGTATATTGTCGAATATAAAGTCCACCGAATAGGTGAATCCGATTCCGACGGCAAGGGCTGCGATGGCGACGTATGTGTAGAGGTGCCGGTTGCGGAATGCCGAACGCAGAACAAACGGGAGCGCGACGACGATGGTGAGGAAAAGGATATATTCCGGTTTTATTTTCATAAAGAATGATTCCGGATTATCGATGGCTTCGGCGATTTTTCCGAGGATTGCAGGAATGAAGGCATATAGGACAGTGACTGGAATGCCTATGAGCAGCAATGGTTTAATCTTCCCGTTACTCAGGCATACATAAGCCGTGACTACAACTGTGAGGGCGAGCATTGCGGCGTAGGGGCTGACGGTGAGTGTGAGAATAAACACGAGTATCGCCATAGCCGCGGTGACGATGAACCAGCCCGAAAGACCTTCGCGGTAGAGCATAAATATGAATCCGCAGTAGACAAGTGCAGACCCGGTCTCTTTCTGGGCGACGATTGTAAGCATCGGCACGAGTATGATGACTGCCGTCAGCAGAAAGTCCTTTGTTTTATTGATGCGGTAGTCCACCTGACTCATAAGTGTCGCAAGCATCAGCGAGGTCGTGGTTTTCGACAGCTCCGCCGGCTGGAAACTGATTGGTCCGAGAGTGAACCACGAATGTGAGCCCTTGACATCGCGGCTTAGGAATATCACTGCAACGAGCAACAGCATCATAATAATATATAGCGGCAGTGAAAAGCCTTCATATATTCTCGGCGGAATCACGAACAGCACAAGTGCTCCAACTCCGAGCGAAATCAGCAGCCAGATAATCTGTTTCCCGCTCCGGAGCGACGGGTCGAAGATGTTTCCTCCGTCAACCGAATGGACAGAAGCGTAGATGTTGAGTATGCCGATGAGAACGAGCACAAGATAGCAGCCCAGAAGCCACCAGTCGATGGTCTTGGCAAAACTGCGACGGTTTGTCCTTGTGTCGTATAGTCCCATAATCTTATTTGTCTTTTTTTACTTTGTGCATCAAATCCCCGTTGAGCACCCTCTGCTCCAGCGGCTTACGTGCGTCCGAAATGTCCCCGCTGAGGTATTTCTCCACCAGGAGCGAGGCAATCGGCGCCGCCCAAGTTGCTCCGAATCCGCCGTTCTCCACATACGCTGCCACAGCAATCTTCGGATTGTCTTTTGGGGCGAAACAGATGAAGACCGAATTGTCGTCTCCGCGTGGGTTCTGCGCTGTTCCTGTCTTTCCGCAGATGTCAAGCCCCGGCACCGCAGCCACGCTTGCCGTACCGCCTGAACCATATCCGCTGTTCACCGCACGGTACATTCCGTTAATGACTTTCGGAAAATGCACTGTATCGACTTTCGTGTAGTGGCGTTTGCGGTATTTGTCGTCAATCCTGTAGCTTTCAGAGTCCTTGATGATGTGCGGAATGTAGTAATATCCCCGATTTGCCACTGTCGCACAGAGGTTCGCCAGGTGCAGCGGAGTGCAGCCGAGTTCACCCTGCCCGATGGAAAGTGATATGACTGTCAGGGACTTCCATCCTCCCTTGCGGTAGCGTTTGTCGTAGTATTTCGAGTCCGGCACGAAGCCTCCGAGTTCGGACGGGAAATCGCTTCCGAGTTTTTGGCCGAACCCGAAGCTTTTTACATAGCTGTTCCAGGCGTCTAATCCCTCTGCGACATTCGCGTATTTTTTGTTGTCGAGAATATCGCGAAGGACATAGCAGTAGTAGGCGTTGCAGGACATCATAATCGACTCCTCAAGGTTCAGAGGAGACTTGTGGGCGTGACATCCGAGCTTATTCCTGCCGAAATGGTAGCCCATGCTGCACGGATGCAGAGTTCCCGGCGTGACGACCCCTTCCTGAAGCCCTATCAGCGCGTTCACGAGTTTGAACACCGACCCCGGCGGATAGGGAGCCTGCACAGCGCGGTTGAACATCGGCTTGTATGGGTTGTTGAGAATTTCGGAGTAGTGGTTGCCGATGTCGGCCAGCATATCCACATCGATTCCCGGGCTTGACACCATTGTAAGTATCTCTCCTGTGGACGGTTCAATCGCCACAAGCGAACCCACTTTCTTGTCCATCAGCATCTGCCCGTAGTGCTGGAGTTCGGCGTCGATTGTGGTTGTTATGTCTTTTCCGGGCACGGCCTCGCGGTCCATCTCTCCATCACGGAACCGGGATTCGATGCGGTTGCTTGAGTTGCGCAGGTAGATGTTGTAGCCCTTTTCGCCCCGGAGCTACTTTTCCATTGCAGCCTCGATTCCGGTCTTTCCGGCATAGTCTCCGCTGCGGTACTCGTCCGGATGCTTTTTCAGAAAATTCGCATCTACCTCGGAAACATAGCCGAGCAGGTTGCCTCCGGCATTGTAGGGATATTCCCTGACACTTCTGGCCTGTCCGCGAAATCCCGGAAACTTGAACTCAACCTCGGCGAACTTCATATATCTTTCCTGCGGAATCTGCTTAAGGAACGTCAGCGTCTGCCAGCCTATCCTGGTTCTGAACTTCCTCTACTCCGCCATCTTTTCGCGGACGAACAACGTGTCGAGTTCCAACACCTTACAGAACGCGAGTGTGTCGAATGCCGTGACCTCTCTTGGAGTGACAAGCAGGTCGTAGACCACTTTGTTGCCGACGAGAATCCGGTCGCTGCGGTCGTGGATGATGCCTCGCGTCGGGTAGATGGTGGAATATACCATCGAGTTGTTCGATGAGTCAATTTTGTAGCGGTCGTCGATGATCTGGATGACGAAAAGCCGGACTATGAGTACAAGCGCTGCAGCCCCCAGTCCTATCAACAGCTTATTTTTCCGATCAAGAACCATAAGCCTAATCCCGTGTGTTTCTGGTGGAGAAGATGTGTTGCACTATCGCTATGAGAGGAAGGCTTGCCGCAAGTGAGCAGGCGAAACGCAGTGCGCAGAATCCGAAAGTCCTTTCTCCGGCACCGTCAAGCGCGACATAGAGCAGCAGAAAAATAGCCGTGGCGATGGCCGAGAGCGCGAACAATCTTGTTGTTCCGCTTTTCTTTGCCGAGAGAGCTTCCGTTCTGACTACGGTATCCTCTCCGATGAAGAGCCGCACGAGTGGTTTTTGAAGAAGCGCCACCGGCACGAGCGAAGCCATGTTCAGTCCGAGCACACCGTCCGAGAGCCAGTCGACGGCAAACCCTGCAACGAACGCAATGAGCATTGTCGTTTCTGTCCTTGCGTACAGGGGTAGAAATATCACCAGCACGGGAAGCAGCGTTACGGTCACGAGGGGACCGAGAAACATACAGTCACAGATGATAATCTGAACCAGAACCAGAAAAATCCAGGTCGCGACGAATTTTGTGTCAGTTCTCACCATATCACATCCCCTCCTTTTCCAGTTTCTCTATTTCCCCGTCATCCATCAGGCTGACGATTGTCACATATTTCAGACTGCTGAAGTTCTCGAAGAGCTTGACTTCAAGATTGTAGGTGGCTCCGTCCTTCAGACGCGAATCCACGGTGACACCGACGGGGATGTCTTTCGGAAATATCGCGGAGAAACCGCTCGTGTAGACCGTGTCCCCGAGTTCCGTCACAAGGTGGTGCGGGATTTCCTCAAGGATCGCGTTTCTGTAGCCGTTCCATTTCAGCGGGCCCACCGGACCTTCCTTTCCGAGCCGTGCGCTGACGTTCATGTTGTAGTTTCGGAAACTGATGCCGTAGCAGTAGTGCTCGCTCACGTTTTCCACGATGCCCACCACGCCTTTCGCCGTGATGATACCATCACCGGCCTTCACCCCATCGGAGACGCCTTTGTCGAGTATGAGGTAGTTGTGCTGGCGGTTGTCGCTTAACTTGATGATGGTTGCCGGCGTGAACCTATACTTCTCGCCCGCGCCATGGAACTCTTTTCCTCCGGTGAGCCGTTCAGCGGCCTCAAGCCTGTCCTCAAGCACGTGTACGCGCTGAAAAAGCCTTGCGTTTTCGGCCGCAAGCGAGTCGTTTTTTGCGGAGAGGCCGAAGTAATTCCGCACTTTTTCTCCTCCTCCCCAAAGCGCGGCCATCGCGCCGTGTCCCGCTCCTGAAATCCAGTTTCTCTGGAGCTCGTTGTTGTAATGCAGAACGGCAATCGCAGCCGTCTCCAGCGCAAGAAAAACGACTGCAGTCACTATTGCTGATATGGGGCTGCGCTTCTGCATTCCGTCCTTTTGCTATCTCATGAGGAACGAGAAGTCGTCGGTGTGCTTGAGCGCGATGCATGTACCTCTGGCAACTGCCCTGAGCGGGTCTTCAGCCACGTGGAACTGTATGTTAACCTTGTCGGAGAGGCGCTTTGCAAGTCCGCGGAGAAGTGCGCCGCCTCCAGAGAGGTAGATTCCTCCCTCGACGATGTCGGAGTAAAGCTCCGGAGGAGTCTGTTCGAGAACATGCAGGATGCCGGTCTCGATTCTTGCGATGGACTTGTCAAGGCAGGTCGCTATTTCCTGGTAGGTCACAGTCGCCTCCACGGGGTGCGCTGTCATCAGGTTAGGTCCGTTCACCTTCATTGGCTCCGGTTCCTCCTCAAGTTTGGTGAGTACGGAACCGACGCGAATCTTGATCTGCTCCGCCGTCCCTTCGCCGACCTTGATGTTGTGCTGTTGGCGCATGAACTGCATGATGTCTCCGGTGAGCACGTCTCCTGCCACCTTGATGCTGTCCTGCACCACGATGCCTCCGAGCGAAATCACCGCAATCTCGGTCGTTCCGCCTCCGATATCGACAATCATGTTGCCGCGTGCAGCCTGTACGTCAAGACCGATTCCGACCGCTGCGGCCATAGGCTCGTAAATCAAATAGAGATCCCTTCCTCCGGCATGCTCCGAAGAGTCGCGCACGGCCCTTTTCTCCACCTCTGTACTTCCTGAAGGAATGCCGACGACCATCTTGATGTTCGGCTGGAAGAGCGACTTGCGCGTGCTGTTTATCTGTTTGATGAATCCCCTGATCATCATCTCGGCAGCGTCGAAGTCCGCAATTACTCCATCCTTCAGCGGCCTTACCGTCTTGATTTTCGGGTTTTCCTTTCCCTGCATCGTTTTTGCCTTCTGTCCCAGCGCAATGGGTTTTCCGGTCACGATGTCGATTGCCACTATGCTCGGCTCGTCCAGAACAATCTTGTCGTTCTGGAATATGACGGTGTTCGCCGTTCCGAGGTCAATCGCGAGTTCCTGAGTCAAGAATGAGAATGCCATATCTTACTTATTTTCCCTTGTTTCAAAATTTCAAAAGTTCCACGTTCGTGGCTGATTCTAAAAATCTTGTAAAATTAGGCAAAAAAACTCATATTTGCGAATATATTTTCTCATTGGTGAACACAAAGGAATAAATCGGGATATTTGTGCAGTATTTTCGAGGACAGATTTCCTTTTGAAGAAAGGAGTGTACTGGGCGTACACGACTGATGAGAAAGGGAATATGAACCGAAAATACAAACAAAATGAAGAAATATCTTATAGTCGTCGCTGGAGGGCGGGGGCTGCGTATGGGCAGCGATCTCCCGAAGCAGTTCCTGGAAATCGGCGGACGGGCGGTGCTCCACAGGACAATCGAGCGTTTTGTGTCGGCCTGCCCTGACATCCGTGTGGTGACGGTTATGAACCCGGACTACATTGATTTCTGGAAAGACTATTGTCTCGGTTCCGGAATGGTTGTTCCGCAGAGCATTGTCCGCGGAGGGATGACCCGTTTCCATTCTGTGAAGAATGCCCTTGAAAAAGTTCCTGACGGAGCCATCGTTGCAGTTCATGACGGCGTGCGCCCCTTTGTGTCAGAGTCTCTGATAGTCAGGATGTTCGACGCTGCCGAGACTGTCCCGGCCCTCATCCCTGTCGTCCGGTGCGTTGACACGATGCGGTCTCTCGCGACAAAAAAGGACGCTTCAGGCAACGAAGTCCTTGAACCTCTTGATGTCAAGATTGATCGTTCCGTTCTCTATGCTGTGCAGACTCCGCAAATTTTCCATTCTGATATTCTGAAAGCCGCCTATTCTCAGCCCTACGACACCGCCTTCACCGACGACGCCTCTGTCGTGGAACGCTCCGGCGTCCCCATCTCCTTCATTCCCGGCGAGCGCCTCAACATCAAACTCACAACAAAAGAAGACCTCCTCCTCGCTGAGTCCATTCTAAACATTACAGAATAATATCAGCCCTCCTCTTTTTTGCGAAACTTGATTGGGATTTATTTCAAAACCTCCCTAAACTGCCTGGAGAAAGGGGATGCATAAAAGGATGGGATGCAAGGCGGACGGAGAAGATGAAACCGCAGCA
>SAMEA104315435__coassemble_649_pt1 | contig 24883 bp, 19 predicted proteins | sample SAMEA104315435__metabat2_low_PE_027 | metagenome-assembled genome bin SAMEA104315435 (sample SAMEA104315435) | gut metagenome | biome: Monkey gut; feature: monkey-associated habitat; material: faeces | place: China | collected 2013 | reverse complement strand
CCGACGGCCTACTTCAGGGAAGTGCTCCGTCGTGACCCGGGCGACACGCGTGCGAACACCCAGATGGGCGTGTGGTATAGGAAACGCGGCGAATACGACAAGGCCGCCCAGTATCTCCGCACGGCGATAAGACGCCAGACCCACGACTACACCAGACCGAAAGACGCGGAGGCGATGTATAATCTCGGTCTCGTGCTGAAGGCTCAGGGCAAGACCGAGGCGGCGATGGACACGCTTTATAGGGCGACATGGAACTACACCTACAACTCCGGAGCGAACACCCAGCTCGCTCAGATGTACGCCCGGGAGGGCGACTGGTCGATGGCTCTCGACCGTCTGAATGAGGCAATCTCCTACAACGGCCGCAACTTCTCGGCGAGGGTCTTCAAGGGTTTGGTTTTGAAACAGCTTGACAGAAAGGAAGAGGCCGCAGAGTGCTTCAATGCCGTTCTGGCAGAGGATCCGATGAATGCCATGGCTCTCCACGAGACGATGAGCGCCGAGGACTTCCGCCTTTTCATGCGCGAACAGCCGGAGTCCTACCTCGAACTTGCCATACTCTATTGGCACGACGGCTTCAGGGACACGGCGGTGGAACTGCTCAAAGATATAGACAGCAGGGTGGCATGGCCGACAGTGAAGATGTACATCGCCTACCTCACGGGCGAGGACAGCCTCTACAGGGAAGCTCTCGAAATGCCTGTGGGCTACTGCAATCCGTTCCGTCTTGAGACCATCGATGTTCTCGCGAAGGCGAAGGCGGCGTGCCCGGAGTCCGAGCGTCCATACTACTACCTCGGTAACCTTCTGTACAACATCCAGCCGGACAATGCGATGGCTCAGTGGAGTCAGTGCGTTGCCATGAACCCGAAAGACGACCTCGCGTGGAGAAATCTCGGTTGGGCTAACTGGCTGCACACCAAGGACTATGCGGAGAGCGTGCGCTGCTACCGCAAGGCAATCGAACTCAACCCGGATGCGGCCCTCTATCTTGAGGAATGTGACCAGGCGATGGAGGCGAACGGCACCCCGGTACCGGAGCGCTACGAACTCCTCAAGTCTCACCACGCAACTTGCGTCAAGAGGTACTACCCGTTGAGCCAGGAGGTTGTGCTCGGGACATGGTGCGGCGACTACGACCGTGTGCTCGAACTTCTCGACAAGTGCTATTTCCCGACCCGCGAAGGCGTGGCGAACTTCCACGACAATTTTGTTGATGCCTGCGTGCTTGCCGGCAAGGAGAAACTCGCGAAGGGAGATGCACAGTCTGCCATCGCGCTCTACAACAAGGCATTCACCTACCCGGAGAACCATCAGGTGTTCCTTGTGGATGAGCGTGCGACCCACGACGCGCAGATAAACTACGAACTTGGCGTGGCGTACGAGAGCATAGGCGATGCGGAGAACGCGACCAAGTACTACGAACTTGCAGCAAACCAGGACTACAACCTCAAGGGCAGCAAGGACTTCCGCTACTGGACAGGTCTTGCTCTCGGGAAACTGGGCAGAAAGGCTGAAGCCAAAGCTCTCTTTACTCAGATGGTCGAGGACGGCAAGGCCGCAGTGGTGACGGAGTACCGGAGCTTCTACGGTGCCGAGGGCACGACGGCGAGCACGACCGAAATCAAGAACGCGGCTGCCTACTTCACCCAGGCGCTCGGCGAACTTGGCCTGGGCCACAAGAAACAGGCTAAGAAACTCTTCGCGAAGGTGCTTGAACTCAAGCCGGACCATCTCTACGCCCATGAATTAAGCAAGCGTTAAGAAACATAAGAGAATAACACAAAACGACTAAAACTATGAACAAAATAGAGTATGCAGCGCCGGAACTGCTTGTCACTCCGGTATTTGCGGAAGCCGGCTTCGCCACCTCACAGGGGGGGGCAAGCTATAGCGCCACAGAAGGCACCGAGAACATGACTCATGACGGGGCATATATGACACTTTAAATATCGAAAGCCATGAAAGTGAATTATATGATATCCACAGCAGCTGTCCTCGCGGCGCTGCTCACCGTCTCCTGCACCAAGGACTTGCAGGAGAATACCCCTGTGTCCGGAAAGGACTCGGATAAGGTTACGCTGCTCATCGCCGCCGACGAAGTGACAAAAACCACATTCGGCGACAAATATGAGGTAAAATGGGAAGACACCGACCAAATCGGAATTTTCATCGCATCTTCATCCACGAATGTTCCGGCATCGCTGATAAGAGACGATGCGGGTAAGGCATATTTTAAGGCGGATGTCTCTAACTATAATGTAGGAGACCAACTATGCGCATACTATCCATACGCAGCAGCCAATGACAAAGCTGATGCCTCAAAGGTAACTCTCAAAGTTCCTTACATCCAGACTCAGACAGCTCCAGATAGATTTGATGGCTCCAACAACCCGATGGTTGCTGTTCCTATGTCTCTTCCGGATGCCGGAACGACGGTCAACAATCCGTTGAAATTCCGCCACATCGGCGCTGTTCTCGAATTTGACATCACCGGAGTTCCTGCCACCGAAAAACTCAAATCCGTGCAGTTTGTTTCAAGTGACGGTTTTCCTGCCACGGACAACAGCACCTATGACCTGACATCCGTAACTGAGGCTGGAGATTTGAACACAGTAGCCGGAACCTACTACAAGAGCGTAACCGTATCTCTCAAAGACGGCGGTTTCACTCCGGGACAGTCAGCCAAGGTCTATATGACGATCGTTCCTGGCACCTACAACGGCAATATCTACATCTCGACGGACAAGAACCTCTATCGCTACGCGGGCAAGACCATCGAAGCGAACCGAGCCGCCGTAAAGCCCATCAAGGCCGACCTTTCAAGCGGCAGTGCCGACAAATCCAAGGAAATCAAATCCGCTCTTGACTACGAGGTCTTTGCAATGGCGGTCAATGCCGGAGATTATTCCGCTTGGGTTGATGGCGATGGCGAAGTCAAGCTTGGTGCAGATATTTCCACACCGACCTATTTCACCCGAATCCAGAAGGTCTGGACAGGCAAATTCAACGGGCAAAAGCACACGATTAAACAGGGCGCCAGCGTTGTTCCTCTGTTCACCGTCATCAGTGAGGACGCATCAGTTTCCGATCTCGTACTTGATGGCAGCAAAAAATCAATGGCAAATGCCGGCGGTTACGGCTCCGCTGCTGTTGCGCAGATAAACAAAGGTACGATAGAGAACGTAACCAATAAGATGATGACGAATCTCAATGTTACGGGCGGCTCAGCCATTGCCGGAATGGTCAAGTGTAATGGCGGGACAATGAGAAACTGTGTGCAGGAAGGAAATATAACCATTAATGCTGTAATCAAAGCAACGACAACTCTTTATGTCGGAGGCATCGCTGCATTTGCATCAGATTTGGATGAAGCTAAGAGCTCAACAAAAGTTGGCAAATTCGAAAACTGCGAAAACAAAGCTTCCATAGAAGTTTCTCGAACAAGTTCCGGTAAGTTTTCTATACAGAAATTTGCGGTCGGCGGAATCTGTGCGATAGTGCATCGCGGAACCAAGGACGTGTATCCTCAGTTCAGCGGATGTGTGAATTCCGGGGCAATCAAACTTATTGACAAGGACAAAAATGCCCAAGGACAGGCTGCTGTAGTCGGGGGGATAATAGGAAGAGTTGCAAATTATACTGCCGGCATTGCCGTAGAAGTTGCAGCAGAAGGCTATTATGCAAAAATTGAAAACTGCTCAAATTCAGCCGTAATCGAAAACTCGGTTTACAGCACCGGCGGTTTTATTGACAAACAGTCGGGAGCCCGCGTCTGTGCGGCAGGCGGAATTGTCGGCTAGGCGAGCGGTCTAAAGGCAAAGCCGGTGGACATAATCGGCTGCACCAACACCGGACAAATACTCGGTGGTTATGCGACAGGCTGTCTGATGGGCGGAATCTGCGGTCAGACGAATAATGTGAACATCAAAGATGCGACTGTTGAAGCCGTGTTCGGAGATTCAAGTCTTGATGAACACCAGCTTTCTGCGGCCGGAGGCATCGTTGGTTCTTCGCTCAATAATTTGACAGTCGAAAATAGCTTCGTTGATATTTCCGGCTCGCTCACTCCGAGTCCTGTCGGCATCGGAGTCCTTCAAGGATTTGTCAAGTCTGGCACCCCGACATACACCGGCATTCAGATAAGGGCAAATCTGACTTACAACAAAGGCACGGGAAAACTCGAAGTCACGCAGGAAACCGTCGGAAACGCCGCACTTTATGGTCCGAAGACATTGAATGCTTCCGACATTACATATTGGAACAAATAATCTGCTCCCCTCACTTTTCTGAAATATAGAGGAAAAGGTTCACCTGAAAAACGGAAAACAATAATATAACAACATGACAACCAAAAACATACTGAAAGCATTGGCGGCGACGGCAATGACGGCCGCGCTGCTCGGATGCAACAAGAACGAACCGGAAAATCCGGACGGGCCGGCTTCTAAGCCGCTTCCGGATGAAATATCCCTGAGTTTCGCTTCCCCTGTGGGAGTGGAGACTGTCGGTGTATTCATAACCGGCGCCAAGGCTACGGAAAATGTCCCGGCAAAACTCTCCGCGGAGACATCGCGCTACGAAACAAAAGTGAACACATTCGCCGAGGGAGACAAACTCTTTGCCTACGCTCCATATTCGACGGAGGTGACCTCGCTCGATAACATTGCCTTCACAATTCCATCTGAACAGAGCGTTCCGAAGAGCGGTGAACGCAATCCTGAGCTCACCATCGCGGTGGCAGGTCCCGAGACTCTTCCTGCCCCGGATGAGAGCGTGAGCCTTGAAAATCCGGTGATATTCAGGGATATAACCCCATGTGTGGAGTTTAGCGTCAGCGACGTATCAGGCGCACATGCCTCCGAGACTGTCCAGAGCATCAGTTTCATTTCCAATGGAACCGCTTTGGCCGGGAAGCTTGTCTATGACATCACAGGCGAAACACCTGTTGTAAAAAATGCCGACCTCGGTGAAAAGTCAGTGACCGTGATTCCAGAAATCGTCAGCGAGTTGGGAACCGGAAAGACTGTCTACATCGCGGTCTTGGCTCCGGGCAGTTATACCGGCAAGGTCATTGTCGAGACCAGCGCTGCAAGATACACCTTCGAAGAAATCTCCGTTGAAGCAAAGGTGGGCGGAACCTCCGCGGTTACAGAGCTTGACCTCGCGAAGGCTTCTCTCAAGGAAATCACCACAGAGATGGGCTGGAAGGCCTTTGCCAACGCCGTTGACAAAGGCGACTACTCCGCATGGAAAAACACTGATGGCGAGGTGAAACTCGGTGCTGACATTGAGGTCACGACTTCTCTTCAGAGGGTCGGCGCCACCAAGGAACCCCACGACTGGGACGGCATCTTCAATGGTCAGGGGCATAAAATAATCCAGCACGAGACCACGGTTCCGCTTTTCACCGTCATCGCAAAGGACGGCGTAGTCGAGAATCTTGTGCTTGAGGGTGAACTCAAGAAGGCTTCCTACCCTTCAGGCCCGAGCACGGCGGCTGTCGCCCAATATAACCGCGGAACAATCAGAAACATCACGAACAGCATAGAAATCAATCTTACGGACATCAACGAGTCCTATATGATTGGCGGAATGGTCATAATGAACGGAGGACTCATTGAGGGCTGCCATCAGAAGGGCGACATAAATGTTGCGTACAATGTTACCAAACCTCAGATTGTCACCTATATAGGCGGACTTTCCTGCTTTGCCGCAGATGCCGCCGAATATGCCAAGGACATGTCAAAAATAAGCGTCGGAACATTCCGCAACTGCACCAACACCGGAAACATCACCGTGAACAAGGCCGGAGCTGCCAAGGCCTATCTTAACAAATTTGCCATCGGAGGAATCTGCGCCATCGTTCAGAACGGAACTGCGTCTGCATATCCTCTGTTCGAGGGCTGTCGCAATGAGGGCGCCATCGTCAGAAAAGACGACTCTAACGGCTTCAACTCTTGTTCGGCAATCGGAGGAATCGTCGGCCGTGCCGCAAACTATTATCAGCTAAAAGCCGGTGGTGCCTTTGATGTGGATGGCTACAATGTCTATCTTCAGATACGCGACTGCCACAACACCGGCGACATCGAGTGCTCCGCATTCCTCACTCAAGGGTGGAGTGATGGTAAAGCCACGTCTTGCGCCCGTATGGGAGTCACAGGTGGCATAATCGGCTATGTAAACGGCTTTGCCGACAGCCCGGCGCTCATTTCCGGCTGCACAAGCAAATCCACGCTCCGCGGCGGTCATATAAACCAGTCCGTAATCCTCGGAGGTATTGCCGGAATGACATCCCACGCTACGATTGAGAATTGTTCTGCCGAAACGAAGTTTGAGGACAGTTCCCTTGAGCTTGATGCTCGGAAACTTGCCGCTGTGGGTGGCGTTATCGGTCACCTGCGTCACAACAGCAGCATTACAGGCGGACAATACTCTGTGGAAATCGCTCTTCCCAAGACAGAAATTCCATACTTGGGAGTCGCTGCCGGTGGCTGTTACTCTAATGGCGCGGCATCACAGGCCCTCCGCATAACGGGTACCAAGTTCTGTGGAAGTATAGCTTACAAGGGATTCGAGCCCGCAATGGCCATAACTGCTGAGAATCTGAATGACTACCTCATCTCGTTCGGAAACTGCGACACCGAAGGCGTTTCATTGTGGACAAAATAATCCCCCAAGGAAATACATATTTACGAAACTTGAATTAATATGAGATATTCCTCAGCAATACTTTTCATTCTCACGTCCTCTCTTGTTCTCGGCTGCTGCAAAACAGAGCGGCAGATAGCGGAGAGCGATGTGCGAATCTCTTGGGACAGAACGACATACACGGAACATACTTCTGCACATGTCAGCTCATGCAGCGAAGAAGTCGGCACCATAACCCCGTTCACCGAAGAGAACCTCTACTATCCGAGAATCAAGCGCCTCTCCGATGGCTCTCTCCTGATGTCCTTCGAAAACGACCATTTCGGCTGGGACCTTTATACCCGCAGGAGTGAGAACAACGGCCGCACATGGTCCGACGCGGTGATGCTCACAAAGACCCATCCGGCGACCTCCACCGTAGGCGACGACTTCAAGACCTATGTGAACCCCGACTTTATCGAGCTTCAGGACGGTCGCATAATGCTTGCCTATCAGTGGCGCTACAAGTTGGGCTACAACGACTTGCCTAACACCAACGTCAATTGCGGCATAGAGATTATGTTCTCGGACGACTTCGGGCGCACATGGGGCAAGGCACAGCCTGTCTATGTCGGCCGCTGCTGGGAACCGGCCCTTCTCCAACTTCCGTCCGGCGAAATCCAGATGTTCATAACCTCATCACAGGAGCTCATAGACGGCATGTCAGCGCCCCAGGTTGTCATCATCCGTTCATTTGACGGCGGAAAGACCTGGCAGGGAAAGTCTGTCTGCGACATCGATGACAACGAGACCATCTCCCGCACCCGCGACGACCGCTCCACCTACGACGGAATGGCGACGGGTGTGTGCCTCGACGACAATGCCGGAATAGCCGTCCCGTACGAGGTCTGGCACGGCAAGTGGGTGGTGGACCAGTCGCCCTACATTGTCAAAACCGACATGGAGACGAACTGGCACGGAGACCATGCTGCCATACGCGCCCACGGAGGACCGGAGTGGCCTGCCAAGAAACAGATTAACAAGGACTTCTACGGCTACGGCCCCTACAGTGCAAAACTCACAACAGGCGAGGTCCTTGTCCTGAGCAACGGCACCTACAAGGGAGAGCAGGGCATCTGGGTGTTCATCGGCGACAAAAAAGCCGATAACTTCCGTAATCCGACATCTCCTTTCGACGGCTACTGGGGTTCGATTGACTGCATAGGTGAGAACTCCGTGATTGCAACAGGCACTGTCAAGTACCGCAAGGACGGCAGTGTACGTGGGCTCGTCCGCTCCGAGATAGGCCGTCTGAACCGCTCCAAGACTCTTGCGAAGGGCGACCGCGAACTGCAGGGAATAGCCTCTTTCGACCGTGAGAACAACGATTTCTGGTTCCTCGGACACAGTTTTCCATCTTCCGTGTATGCGGATTTCGGATATGACGACGATAATTTCATTTTATATTCCTACCTTTACGATTCTGTTCTGACAGCACTGACGACCGAGAATTCCGATGCTGTGGAAATTCTTCTCGCGAGGGACGAACAGCCGCAGCTGAAGGTCGTTGTGAACGGAAGAGGCGCGTATAAGGTTTATGTGGATGACAATATCGCGTGGAAGCCTATAGCTTGGGGAGTTACGAACGAAGTTGAGGTTGCGGGCACATTGAACAACGACACTGACAAGGATTTGGGATATTCTGTGAAACTCCGCGTTCCTTGGGAATGTCTGGGCGGGAAACCGTCGGGCGGGGAGAAAATCCGCTGCCATCTGCGTCATCACTACAAGGCGAAGACCTCCGAAAAACCGGCGTGGAGCATCGAGGACGTCGAGGGCGAGAACACGGACTATCCGTCCGAATGGTTGAGCCTCACACTGAAATGATGACTGCCGCAGGAAAGAATATGTCGGAACGATAGAAATGTGAAAGAAATGAAAAGATATATGTCAATAAGCCTTGCGGTCGTTTTAGCCGCAGTGTCAATATCAGCCTGCCAGACGGAGAAGAATCCGTCGTCTCAGGGAAACGGCGGCACGAATATCTCGGTTTCCAAAAAACTCGAACTGACTTCTTTTTCCCGGCTGAATCAGGGAAAGGATGAACTAAACTCTCATGCAGCGGACTGGAAACTGTCGTCGCTGAAGATGGACTACAGGACGTTCGTCAGCCTCGGCTCCGGCGTCACGACCACTCCGGAGCCGACCTACGGGCGTATGATACGGCTTCAGGACGGCAGCTATATCCTTATGTGTCAGGACCGTGCGGACCACTACGGAAACGGACGGAATGTCTATTGGGCGACGAGTCCGGACATGAAGGAATGGACGGCGAAGGGAGTATTGTTCAAATCGCGTACGGTGACTAACGGGCTTGGGAACGAGGACACAAGGATGTACACCAATGGAAACGGATTCGTCAAGAAAAATGGTGACATCTTGCTGTTCGCCTCCTACCGCAATGCCAAGTCCTATGGCAAATACAACTGCCGCTACGAGCACGGCATCGAGATGATTCGCAGCACTGACGGCGGAAAGACTTGGAGCCAGCCTTACGAAATCCATCATGGTCCGAACTGGGAGGCGATGATTCTCGAACTTGCCACCGGTGAACTCCAGTGCTTCTTCTCCGAGTCCCGTCCGTGGATTTCAGGCAGCCACTCCGGCACTTCCATGGTGCGCTCGACCGATGGTGGCATCACGTGGACTCCGTCTGTGAAAAATGCTGACCCATTGCGTATTATACGTCATACCTGGTACAGCAAACAGCAAAACAAATGGCTGTTTACCGACCAGATGCCGGCGCTTGTCATTCTCAACGGCAGCAATCAGTTTGCCGGCGCTTTCGAGTCGGCTTATGTCAATGACGAAACCGGCAAACACTTCAAAATTGCTTTCGCCTGGTCTCCGAAGGACGGAAAGTGGGATTATATCACCGGCGATGAGGGCGATGGCAGAGGCTTCGATGTCAAGTCCGCAAAAGTCGGCCCGGCGGAACGTGCTCTTGACCTCTGGGTAGGAGTCGGTCCGGACCTCAAGCAGTTCCCTTCCGGCGAGACGGTTCTCACTTATACGGACACGCAGCCCTATCAGCGTATGCGCATCGGTGACTCCGAGGCCCGCAACTGGAACGAGCCTTTCATCTCACTTCCGGGAGTGAAGGGCAGCTGGGGCGCGATGTGTATGAAGAACAATCATGAGGTCGTGGCATTGATGCGAAATAGTGCTGACGCATCCGATGTGAAGATGGCGATGGCAAGTCTTTGCCTTAACCACAACATCAAGGCGTCCTCGCATTCTGTCAAGGTCGATGGCGACAACGCTGACTGGCTTCCTACGGACGAGGCTCTCTTTGTCGGCTCCAAATGTCAGGCACAAGCGACTCTTCGCTGCTCCTCCGATGCCGACAACATCTATTTCCTCATAGAATGTCTCGACGAGAACGTCTCCAAAGACGACTATGTGCAGGTTTTTCTCGCTCCTGCGGACCAGACTACGCTGAACACCAAGTCTTTCCGTGCAAAGATCGGTCTTTCGGGGCTGCGCAACCAGGGCGGCTATGCCGGCGGATGGCTTGAGCAGGACAAGGGAACTTCCGCGGCGGTCAGCTACGACGCGACGCTCTCATCCAAATCCGACACCGACAACGGCTGGCTCGCCGAGATTGCGCTGCCGCGCTCTGCAGTGAATGTCATCGGCGGAAAGCTGAAGCTGAACTTTGCACTCTTTGACGTTGAGGGAGGCGAGGATGCTGTGGTTTCGACCGGCGAGAAAAATCCTCAGTATTGGATCACAGTATCTGGGCTTTAAATCATCTTTTTGGTCTAGGTTTGTTTTCTCATCGGTCGCATACGCCCGGTATGCTCCCTCTTCAAAGGCAAATCTATCCTCAAAAATCTGATTCAAAGCCTGTTAGGTCATCTTGTTTGCTTTTAAATAATTGAAATTTGTATGAAAAGAAATATACTTGCATTGGCTATGGCGCTGATGCTTACCTCATTATGTTCGTGTGAAAAGGCTCCGGAGACGTCACATTATCCCTCAGGCGGCGGAAACACCGAGACTCCGTCAAAGCCTGGCAAGGACGAGAACGAGGATGACGGAAAGAAAGACGAGAAACCGGCACTTCCGGTGGGGCAGGAGACAATCCGCGTGCTCTTTGTCGGCAACAGCTTCACCCTTGATGCGACCGAGCATCTCCCCGGCATTCTAAACGCCGCCGGCATCACCAACTTCTCCATGGAACGCGCCTACCACGGCGGCTACACCCTCGTGGGCTACAAAAAGAACTTCGACAATCCGGAAGTCTGCCTGCGCTACAAACTGGAGCCGGGCTACGAGAAATGGGACGGCGACCAAAGCTACAACACCGATAACTGCAATAGTTCCCTCGCGGACTTCTGGGATAGCGGCAAGCCCTACGACATCGTCGTGATGCAGGAATACACCGGCACAAAATATGCCTGGGCGGGCTTTGACGAGCATCTTCAGGGCATTGAGGCCGTAAAAGGACTGATGGAGAAAATCCGCGCCAAGCAGCCGGACAAGGAGCCGATCTTCGTCTATCTCATGTCACAGACCTTCGCGACCGGCAGCGAACTCCTCCAGACATGGTGGCACAACGACCGTAGCCGCATGTACGCCGCGATGACCTCTCACGTTAAGTTGCTTCTGGAACAGACCGGCATCAAATGGCTCATCGCCACCGGCACCGCCGTCGAGAACCTCCGCACGACCAGCCTCAACATCGACAACGGTATGGACCTCTCCCGCGACCTCTTCCACCTCGACAAGGGCATAACCCGCTACTGCGCGAACTGCACCGTTTTTGACACCATCCTCGGCCCCTGCGTAGGCAAGACCATGTCCACCAACACCTACCGATTCCCGACCTCCGACACATCGCACACCAACTACACCACTCCCGTCACCGACTCCAACGCCCCGATAGCCCAGACCGCCGCCCTCAAGGCCATCGAATCTCCGCTTGAGGTCACTGACCTGAGCAATCTGTAGTCAGAATATTTCAGGATTTTTCCGCGATTTCGCATATTTCGTAAAATATCGTAACTTTGCCCGTCTGTCCGGAACATGGTCGGGCAAAGTTTAAATTATACGAACGTTATGTTAGACATATTGGCGATAACCTGGAATGTCGATCCGGAAATATTCCATATCGGCGGGCTTTCAATCCGGTACTATTCGATTCTCTTCGTTTCGGGATTCATCATCGGTTGGTACATATTCCGACATTTTTTCAAAAACGAGGGGATTCAGGTCAGTCCGCTTCTGGACTATCTGCTTTACACTCTGCTGATTGCCGCGATTGTCGGGGCGCGTCTGGGACACTGCCTCTTCTATCAGCCGGACTATTACTTCGGCTCGTGGGCTGGCTTCGCGGAGATTTTCATGCCATGGAAGGGCGGTCTCGCGAGTCACGGCGGAGCAATCGCTCTGATTATCGCGATGATATGGTTCGCGCACAAGTTCGGCAGGAAGAACGACTTCGACTTTGTGTGGATTATGGACAGGCTCGCCATTACAGTATGTTTCGCCGGGGCGCTCATACGTTTGGGAAATCCGAAATTTTCGGCGGTCCGACCTCCCTTCCGTGGGGATTCCGTTTTCCACGCTCCTACGAGTGGGTGCAGCTCTACGGGCCGAGCGCCGAGCATCCCGAAGGCCTTGCCTGCCATCCGACCCAGCTCTACGAGGCTCTCTGCTACCTCATCCTCGGCATAGTCCTCGTCCTCGTCTATGAAAAGAAACTGGACAAGGTGCACCGTGGCTTCTTCATCGGCTGCTTCGGTTCCCGCTTCCTCATCGAGTTCATCAAGAACCCACAGGTGGAATTCGAGAAGAATATGCTTCTCGACATGGGACAGTGGCTAAGCATCCCGTTCATCCTTCTCGGTGTCGGTTTCCTTGTCTATGCGGCCGTCCGCAAGCTTCCTGCCCGTGCAGTCCATCCGGAAAAGCCGAAATCCCAGCCGACCCACTACGCCAAACCCGTCGCGAAGTAGGTAACTTCTCCATAATATTGAAGCCCATCGCCCTCTCGAAGTGGCAGTGGGCAGAATAGTACAGTAAGAGGGGAGCATAAAAAGATGGAGTGCAAGGCACTCGGTGAAGATGAAACCGCAGCAACCTTATGGTTGTGAGGATTTTATCAAGACGAGTAACGCAGCAATCCGCTTTTTATGCTCCCCTCTTGTGGCATAGTTGTTGAATAATGGAGCATTCCTTTTGTATATATCTGGATGCAACTTGTAATAAATCGTTGATTTGCACGAATTTGAATTGCGTTGTATGATGCCGTCTACCGTTTCAAGGGACATCAGTTCGGATAGTTTTAGTGTAGAAAAAAAATAAAAATGGTCAAGATGAAGAAGATTATTGCGTTTGGCCTTGTGTCAGCGTCGCTTGCTCTCCTGCCGCTGGAAGGATTTGCCCAGTACAAGAAAAAGAAGGACGACAAGGAGACACCGAAGACCGAGGTGCAGCTCATTCTGGAAGAGGCTGACTCGGCCGAGACACCGGTGATCATATCGCTGGAACAGGCGCTGAAGATTGCGCTGAGCGAGAACATTGCCGTGAAGGTCGCGGACAAAGAAATTGAAAGGACAAAGTATGCGAAGAAAGGAACCTACGCCTCTCTTTTCCCACAGATTGACGCTACCGGCTCCTATCAGAGAACAATCAAGAAACAGGTGATGTACATGGACTTCGACATGAGCAGCTTCGGGGGAGGCTCGGCAGCTGGCTCCGGTTCCACGGGGTCCGGCACAGCAGGCACGGGTGAAGGCAGTGGAACAGGCTCAGGCAGCACAGCCTCATCATCCAAAAACAACGGAGGACTTGAGGTCGGTCGTTGGAACACGTGGAGCGCCGGCGTGTCGGCTTCAATGCCGGTCGTGAACGCGCAGCTGTGGAAAAGCATCAAGATCTCCGGAATGGACGTCGAACTCGCGGTGGAAAAGGCTCGCGCATCACGCCTCGACATGGTGAGTCAGGTGAAGAACGCCTACTATGCGGTACTTTTCTCCAAGGAAGCCTTCAACGTATATAAGGAGGTGTACGAGAACGCGATGACCAACTACGCGGAGACCGAAAAGAAATACAACGTACAGAAAGCCACCGACCTTGACATGGCACGCGCAAAGACAAACGTCGCAAATGCCATCCCGAACGTCTATAACGCTGAAAGTTCGATAATCCTCGCCCTGTGGCAACTCAAGGCCGTCATGGGAATTGACCTTGAGATGAACATCGATGTCGAGGGCGCGATTGAGGACTACTCCGAATATATGACATCCGACGTCACAAAGGCCGACAGCATTTCGCTCGACCGCAACTCCACTATGAAACAGCTTGAGATTCAGGCGAATGAGCTTGCGCAGAGCATAAAGGCCCAGCAGTATGCCTACATTCCGACCCTCGCCCTCGCGTTCAACTACAGCTACAACGCGATGACCAACGACTTCAACTTCAAGGAGTACAGGTGGACACCTTATTCTTATGTAGGAGTGAGCCTCTCAATCCCTATCTTCTCCGGTGGGAAACGTCTCAATCAGGTGCGCCAGGCACGCAACAGCTACGAGCAGATGAGACTTCAGATGACCTCCACCGAACGGAATCTCAAGATTTCCATCCGTCAGTCACTCAACACGATGGAGACCAATGTCAAGAGCTACGATGCTGCAAAAGATGCAGTCGCTTCAGCCGAGAAGGCCTACAGCATCGCGGAGAAGTCCTACGAGGTGGGACGCGCAACCCTCACCGATCTGAACGACGCGCAGCTCGCCCTCACGCAGGCCCGCCTTGCCGAATCCCAGGCGGTCTATAACTTCATCGTGGCCAAGACACAGCTCGAACAGACTCTGGGTCAGGATTTTACAGAATAAAACGGGGGATACTCCGAAATGAGGGGAGACTCCGAAACAATTTGAAAACATCAAGAATATGAACAACATAGTAAGAAATCTAACATTCGCGGCTGTTGTGATAGCAGCCGTATCCTGCGGTAACGGGAAAAAGGCGGCTCCGGCTGCAGCCGCAGTGGAACAGGTGGCGGAGGAAGCTCCGCTTGTGACTGTGGTTACGGTCGGGAAACAGAATGTACCTCAGACTTCTGTCTATACATCATCGGTCGAGCCTTACGCGAAGAACAACATAGCTCCGCAGACCTCGATGCGTATCAGCAAGATTAATGTTGAGGTCGGAGACTTCGTCCGTGCAGGTCAGATACTTGCAGAAATGGACAAGCTTCAGCTCCAGCAGGCCGAGCTTCAGATGAAGAACAACGAGACCGAGTACAACCGCCTCAAGGGGCTCTACGATGCGGGCGGACTTTCAAAGTCAGATCTCGACGCAATCGAGCTTTCCTACAAGGTCAGCAAGACCAGCTACGAGAATCTTCTTCAGAACACCATTCTCCGCTCGCCGATTAACGGAGTGGTGACCGCAAGGAACTACGACAAGGGTGACATGTACTCCATGAGCCAGCCAATCTATACCGTCGAGCAGATTGCTCCGGTGAAACTCCTCGTCGGAATCTCCGAGAGCGACTACTCCAAGGTAAAGAAGGGCAACGAGGTGAATATCACCGTTGATGCCTTCCCGGGCAAGGTTTTCGCCGGCAAAATCAACCGTATATATCCGACAATCAACGAAACCACGCACACTTTCAACGTTGAGGTCATCGTTCCGAACAAGGACAATGTTCTCCGTCCTGGAATGTATGCACGTGTGACCGTTCAGTTCGGAGTGAACAACAGCGTGGTCGTTCCGGACACAGCAATCGTAAAGCAGACAGGCTCCGGCGAAAGGTTCGTCTATGTCCTCAACGCGGACGGGACCGTCACCTACCAGAATGTGAAGCTTGGCCGCCGCATCGACTCTATGTATGAGATTCTTTCCGGAATCGAGGATGGGGCCAAGGTTGTCACCGAAGGTCAGGTCCGTCTCAAGGATGGCGTCAAAGTTACAATAGCAGAATAACATCATGAGCATATACAGAAAAGCGGTTGATAATCCGGTTACGACGGCCCTGATATTCACGGCCTTCGCGATCTTCGGCATCTTCTCGTTGATGAATCTGTCCATCAACAACTTCCCGGACTTCGATGCGAACACCATCATGGTGATGTCGTCCTACCCGGGAGCAAGTGCCGAAGACATAGAGACGAACCTCACGAAGGTTCTCGAAAACTCGCTCAACGGAGTGAGTGACCTCAAGCATATCACCTCTCAATCAAAGGAGAATGTCTGCATCATAACCCTTGAATTTGAATACGGCGTCGACATCGACGAGGCGACCAACAATGTCCGGGACAAACTGGATATGGTGAATTCGAGCCTGCCCGACGGCGCATCCGTCCCGGTCATATTCAAGTTCAGTGCGGACGATATGCCGATCATAATCTTTTCCGCGACGGCGAACCAGAGCATACCTGCCCTTGAGAAAATTCTTGACGACAAGGTATCTACTCCGCTCGCCCGCGTGTCAGGAGTCGGTACAGTGTCTGTCTCCGGAGCTCCGAAGCGTGAGATTCAGGTCTATTGCGACCCGAACAAACTTCAGGCGTATGGGCTTTCCATCGCGGGAATTTCCAATGTCCTCGCCTACGAGAACAAGAACGTTCCTTCCGGAAACATCGACATCGGCTCGGACACCTACACGCTCCGTATCGAAAAGGAGTTCGACAGCGCAGAGGAGATGCTTGATGTTGTCGTCGGCTATTCCGGTGGCGAGGCAGTCTATCTGCGTGACGTCGCGACAGTGAACGACGGCCTTGAAGAGAAATCCCAGGAAGCCTATACCAACGGAGTGCAGGGCGCGCAGATTGTCATTCAGAAGCAGTCAGGCGCCAACACCGTAAACGTCATAAAGAAGGTGAAGAAGGCAATGGCTCAGATTCAGGAGACCATGCCTTCCGACATAAAGATAACCACTGTCGTCGACAGTTCACGAAACATCATCAATTCCATCAACTCTCTGAAAGAGACGATTATAATCACCTTCCTTGTGGTGGCTCTCATCGTGTTCCTCTTTCTCGGAAGGTGGAGGGCGACGTTCATCATCGTGCTTGCGATTCCTATTTCCCTGCTCGCGTCTATCATCTATCTGTTCGCGACAGGCAACACGCTGAACATCATATCAATGTCTGCCCTTTCCATCGCCATCGGTATGGTTGTCGACGATGCCATAGTGGTGCTTGAGAACGTCACGACACACATCGAGAGGGGAGAGAAACCAAAGGAGGCTGCAGTTCACGGAACTCAGGAAGTCGGCATATCCGTCATCGCGTCCACACTCACCATGCTTGCTGTGTTCCTTCCATTGACGATGATTCAAGGAATGTCCGGAATCATGTTCCGCCAGCTCGGCTGGATTGTGTCAATCATCATGATTGTCTCCACCACCGGCGCGCTTACCCTTGTGCCGATGATGTGCTCCCGTATGCTTCGTCTGAAACTGAACCACGGAAAGGTCTACACCTTCGTGTTCGGAAACATCAATAAGTTCATCGCTTGGATTACAAGAGGTTATGGACATGTCATCCATTGGTCGGTAAGGCATCGCACGGTTGTCGTTTGCGTCGCTTTCGCCATATTCATCGGTTCCATTGCGCTTTACATTCCGCACATGAAGACCGAATATTTCCCTCAGTCCGACTCCGGACGTCTCCGCGCAAGCATCGAACTTCCGGTCGGGACAGGACAGGACGTGACGCGCGAACTTGCGGCGGAAATCTATCAGAGAGTCATTGCTGCCGCCCCAGAAATCAAAGTGTACAGCTATTCTCTCGGACAGGCCGACTCTGACAACGCATTCGCCTCAATGCAGAACAACGGAACCAACATCATCTCCGTCAACATCGACTGCGGAAGTATGGAGGAACGTGTGCGCACATCGTCCGAAATATCGGATGACATAAGGGCTATCCTTAACTCATATCCTCAGATAAAGAAGTTTACCGTCATGGAAGGCGGCATGGGAATGGGCGGCTCTACGTCAGTGAAACTCGAAGTCTATGGCTACGACTTCACTAAGACCGACGACATCGCCGCGCAGCTTGCCTCAAAGCTTCGCGATGACCCTGCGTTTTCGGAGGCTGTCGTGAGCCGCGATGAGTACACTCCTGAGTATCAGGTGGATTTCGACCGAACGAAACTTGCGATCAACGGGCTTAACAGCACAACAGCCGCTGCTGCAGTCAGTGCGGCAATCAAAGGTTCCGTGTCGTCCTTCTATCGCGAGGACGGAGAGGAATACAACATTCGTGTCCGTTATGCCAAAGAGTTCCGAACCAGCATCGCCGACATAGAGAACATTGTGGTCTATACCCCTACGGGAGCCTCAATCAAGGTGAAGGACCTCGGCAGGGTCGTCGAGACTTCCACTCCGCCTAAAATCGAGAGGAAGGATCGTCAGCGTCTCGTGACAGTGACGGCGTATGTCGCCCGAGGCTACGCCCTTTCCGATGCGGTGGTAGTCGCCAACAACGCCATCAGCAGCACTGCCATCCCGTCTGAGATTACGGTGAATATTGCCGGAGACATCGAAGATCAGCAGGATACCTTTGGCGATCTCATCACGCTCCTCATCCTGATTGTCATCCTCGTCTATATGGTGATGGCATCGCAGTTCGAGTCCCTGATGAGTCCGTTCGTCATCATGTTCTCCATTCCTTTCGCGCTCACCGGAGTCGCCCTCGGATGTATGATTACGGGCACGGCTATCGGAGTGATGGCCCTGATCGGAGTGATTATCCTTATGGGTATTGTCGTGAAGAACGGTATCGTGCTCATCGACTACACCATCCTGCTTCAGGAACGGGGCTATGAAGTCAAGGAAGCCGTTGTCACGGCCTGCAAGAGCCGTCTCCGCCCTATACTCATGACCACCCTTACCACAGTTCTCGGTATGGTTCCTATGGCAATCGGCACAGGAGAGGGCTCGGAGATGTGGCGTTCGCTCGGTATCACGGTGGCATGGGGTCTTACTGTCTCCACGCTCGTGACCCTCATCATCATCCCGACGGTTTACACCTCCTTCGTCGAAGCCGGCAACCGACGCCGCGCCCGCAAGGCCGCCAGAATTGCTGCGAAGAATGCGTAATATGAAAGAGATGGTCAGATGACAGAAACATTTAATATATGAAGACAATATTTATAGCATATAATCAGGCGTACAACATGGAACTCGCCGACATCCTTGAGGCTCATGGCTGCAAGGGCTACACGATGTGGAACGAAATCACCGGACGCGGTTCCGAGACGGGAGAACCTCATCAGGGGACCCATGCGTGGCCGACTCTCAACAATGCGATGCTTGCCGTCGTCCCGGACGAGAAGGTTGACGGCATCCTTGACGGGCTTTCTGCAAAGAATACGGAATATCCGGAACTTGGTCTCCGTGCTTTTGTCTGGAACGTCGAAAAGTCGATTTAGGCAGATTTTTCCGTTTTTGTGAGGAGTTTAGTGTCGCTAAATGACGAACAAAGCGAAGAATATGACCAAAAAGAAACTAAAAGTGTTATATTTGTAGTCTGGACTTCACGTTTTTGTGAAGACGGACTACATTTGTTTAATTACATAAACGATTAAGATTATGGAACATATTGTGAATGACGCGAACTTCGCGGAGATTATTTCATCAAATAGTGCGGTGCTCGTTGACTTTTGGGCGACATGGTGCGGCCCGTGCCGTGCCCTCGGCCCAACAATCGAGGAAATCGCGAATGAGTATGAGGGACGTGCGTTCGTCGGAAAATGCAACGTCGACGAAAACAGCGAACTCGCAGGGCAGTTCCGCATTATGAGCATACCTGCGCTGCTTTTCTTCAAGGACGGCAAGTTGGTGGACAGGCTCGTCGGTGCGCAGCCTAAGGCAAACATCACCGTTAAGTTGGATGCTATATTGTAGTTTTGTATGAAAAAGATATTTTCAATTTTGGCGGTTCTCGCCGTTTCTGCGCTCTTTGCTGCGAACGCAAGCGCACAGTTTAACTATGGTGTAATCGGTGGAGCGACATTCTCGTCCGCAAAGTCAAGCGACTGGAAACTCACGAAGGACACTCAGTATCATGTCGGTGCAACGTTCAAGCTCTCGCTTCCGCTCGGTTTTGCGGTGCAGCCGTCTTTGATGTATCATGTGAAGGGAACCAGTGTGCCGTCCACGACAGAGGGAATCGCGTCTTTCGACTACAGCGCAGGCTATCTTGAAGTGCCGGTTTCTGTCCAGTGGGGACCGGATCTTCTGATTATGAGGCCTTATTTCGAGTGTGTGCCGTTCTTTGGCTATGCCCTGAACAACAAGTACAAGGGCAGCGAATCCGAGAAGAACAACTGGACGGGATTGAACCGCTGGGAGTACGGAATCGGACTCGGAGCCGGTGTGGAGGTTTGGCATTTCCAGGTTTCCGCAAGATATAACTGGAACTTCGGAACACTCTTCGATGCTAAACAGGAAATTACCGATGTCAACTCGTTTGCCGCGAAGATGAAGAATTCAATCGGCGACAAGAGCCGTTTTGGTGGAGTGACCATTTCATTGGCAGTATTGTTTTAGAAAGAAATGCGAGTTCACGGCGGGAACGGAAGGGGAGAATATGGACATAGAATCTGTCAAGGATTATCTTGGAAGTGACTGGACTGCGGTTCAGGAACTGATGACCGGAGTGCTCCAGAGCGACATCGCGCTACTCAACACCACCAACGGGGCGATAATGGCTCATGGTGGCAAGCAACTGCGTCCGATGTTGTCTCTGCTTGTCTCCCGCGCCTGCCTTCGTTCGGCCGACACCTATGTCCCCGGGCAGAAACTAAGCCCGCTTCCGGAGGTCTCGAAGCGCTACGCCGCGGCTTCCGAACTCCTGCATAACGCCACTCTTCTCCACGACGACGTGGCAGATGGCAGTGATATGCGCAGGGGGAATCCGACGGTGCGCTCTCTGCTCGGGCCTTCCGCATCGGTGCTGGTAGGGGATTTCTGGCTGGTGAGGGCAATCCGGCTCATTCTCGGAGATAGCGACTCCGGCTGTGATCCGCGTGTGGTGCGCATATTTTCCAGGACACTCAGTTGCCTTGCGGAAGGCGAGATGCTTCAGCTTCAGAAGGCGCAGACTGCCGACACGGACTATCTGCGGATAATCTACAGCAAGACAGCATCGCTGTTTGAGGCCGCTGCAGTGACGGCGGCAATTTCGGTCAATGCCTCAGGCGTGTGCCGGGAAGCTGTGCGGGACTACGCCGTAAGCCTCGGTTATGCTTTTCAGATTAAGGACGACATCCTCGATTACTGCGGGACCGACTCGGTCGGCAAGCCGCTCGGGGTGGATGTTCTTGAACAGAAGATTACGCTGCCGCTGCTCGGGGCCATTGCCTCTGCTCCAGAACATGAGGCGGAAGTTCGCGGATGGGTCAGGGATGTGCCTGAATGTCCGGAGAATAGGGAGAGGATAGTCTCGTTTGTTGCTGAAAACCACGGTGTTGATTTTGCCGAAAAGAAACTTGAAGGCTTTGTCGGGAAATCCGTAGAAGCGATTTCGCTTCTTGCTCCGTCAAAGGAACGCGAGATGCTTGCCGGCCTTGCCCGCTTCACAGCCATGCGGAATAGGTAGCGCTGAACACCAAAAGATATGAAATTTGATGAGATAACAGGAAATGATGCGCTGAAACGCACTCTCGTGTCGATGGTCGACAGCGGGAGGGTGCCGCATGCGATGCTTCTCTATGAGAACGATGGTTGTGGTGCCGTTGCCATTGCGCTCGCATTCCTGCAATATCTCAATTGCTGCCATCGTGCCGGCGGAGAACCCTGCGGGGAGTGCCCGTCTTGCCGTCAGATGAGCAAACTGATTCATCCGGACGTGCATTTCGTGTTTCCGGTGAACAAGAGCGCTAAAGTTAGTGATGACAAGCCGACGTCGGATTCTTTCTTGACATGGTGGCGTGCTCTTGTGCTCAGCAATCCCTATTTTTGTGAGGAAGATCTTCAGGAGGCTCTTGGAATTGAGGGCAAGAAAGGCGAAATAGCCCTTGGTGAGGCCAAGTCTATAATTTCGAAAATGTCCCTCACCGCCGTTGAGGATGGCTACAAGGCCGTGCTTTGCTATCTTCCGGAAAAAATGAACCCTACGGCTGCGAACAAACTGCTGAAACTTGTGGAGGAACCGCCGGAGAAGACAGTCTTCGTATTTGTTACCCATGCTCCTGAGAAAATGATGCAGACGGTGTTCTCCCGTTGCCAGAGCATGCGCGTGCTACCGTTAACCAAGGAAGAGGCGTCGCGAGTGCGAGGCGAAGAACGTCGAAATGAGGAGTTCTTCTCTCTCGTGTCCTCGTTGCTTGATGCGGTTGCCCGCCGAGACCTTCTTTCTGCGCTTGACGTAGGCGAGGCGGCCGCGGCTTTGCCATCAAGGGAACGCCAGAAAGCGTTCTGTGCCTATCTTTCGGCTTGCATTCGCAGGATTTTCCTTCTGGGGCAAAACCAGAAGGAGCTTGCCGGAGTGCTTCCGGAAGAAACCGCTTTCTATGAGGTCGCATCTTCAAGATTCGGGACCTCCTTTTGCATGAAGGTCGAGACCGCTCTTGACCGGACCGTTTCGCTCATAGACCGCAACGTAAATTCGAAGATTCTGTTCTGCGACCTTGTGGACAGGATTTTTGTCGCTATATAACAACATATTATGGAAAACAACGATAACGAAGCAAAAAAATATGACTGCTCGCGCGGGTGCACCGTCGAAAGGAGCGACGAGGGCGAGCTCAACTGCCACTATAGACCTGGCTGCTGCAAAATGGAAGTCTATGACTGGCTTCCGGGAGTGGCTCAGGAACAGTATAAGGACTATTTCGAAGTCCGTTTCAAGAACACCCGCAAGGGCATCTACTATAATGCCTCCGGGCAGAGCATAAAGACCGGCGACCTTGTTGTGGTGGAGGCCAACACGGGGCATGATCTCGGAATAGTGACGCTTGAGGGCGCCATAGTGGCACGCCAGATGAAATGCCGCAGGCTGACTACGGAGAACGGTGAATTCAAAAAAATCTACCGCAGGGCAAAGACCTATGATCTCGAGAAGTGGCAGGAGGCCATCGGACGGGAGCAGGAGACGATGATACGTGCGCGTCAGATTGCGGTGGAGCTCGGTCTGGACATGAAAATCGGGGATGTGGAGTTTCAGGGCGACGGCACCAAGGCCATATTCTACTACATCGCCGACGGGCGCGTGGATTTCCGTCAGCTCATCAAGGTTTTTGCTGACGAGTTCCACATCAGAATCGAGATGAAGCAGATTGGTGCGCGTCAGGAGGCAGGGCTTATAGGCGGTCTGGGAATATGCGGACGCGAGCTTTGCTGCTCCAATTACATCTCCACTTTTCAGTCAATATCGACTTCGGCAGCCAGGGTGCAGGACCTTTCGCTCAACCCGCAGAAGCTTGCAGGACAGTGCGGAAAGCTCAAGTGCTGCCTCAACTACGAGACCGCATCCTACATCGATGCCCAGTCGCGCATCCCTAAGGTGCTCAATCCGCTTGAATTCCAAGACGGACTCGCCTACCTGATGAAGACGGACATTCTCCGTGAGGTGATGTATTTTTCCTACGACAAGTTCTCGCAGGCCAACATGTTCCCTCTTTCCGCAATCGAGGTTCGTGAGATTCTGAAGATGAACCGTGACGGCATCAAGCCGGAGTCTCTCAAGTCTGAACCGGAGGCGGTTGCGCCGGAATTCGTTACGGCAGTAGGAGATGACAGCATCTCGCGCTTCGATAACGTCGGACGTCGCAGGAAGAAGTCACGTGGGGGACGCTACCAGGGAGGAAACGGAGGTCAGACCAGAAACGGAGGTCAAGGCGACAGTGACCGCGGAAATGGCGACCGCGGAAATGGCGAACAGCGTGGCTGGGGCCGAAACAGAAACCGCGGCAACAATCAGAATCAGAATAAAGAACAGAACGGAAATGGGAAAGGACAAACTCCGAAAGTTCAGGGAGAATGAGACTTTCTCCTGCCTTCTCCAACCATCCGCCGCCGATGTCCTCGCAGTGGTGAAAGTTGACGACGCGGCAGGAGATGACACCACAGGGCATGATGGTGAACTCTTGAAGAAGGACGGAACATTGAAGGATCATCCGATTAAGGGGCATTGGGCAAGCGATTTTTTCAAAAATGACAACCCGATTGTGGTGGAACTCGGTTGTGGCAAGGGAGAGTACACAATAGACCTCGCCCTGCGCAATCCGTCCATCAATTATATAGGTGTGGACATCAAAGGTGCCCGCCTGTGGAAAGGCGCGAAGTATGCCGAGGAGCATCATCTTTCGAATGTGGCGTTCCTGCGCACGAGAATCGAGTTTATTGAGGCTCTTTTCGGCCGGGACGAAGTTTCTGAGGTCTGGATTACCTTTGCAGACCCTCAGATAGGCCGTGAGAAGAAGCGCCTTACATCGCCTCTTTTTCTGGAGCGTTACCGCAGTTTTCTCAAGCCCGGGGGAATTGTGCATCTGAAGACCGACAGCCGCTATCTTCACGAGTATTCCCGCGCGGTCGCCGAGCAGAACGGTCTGAAAATTCTTGCTTGTGCCACGGACATCTATGGTGCTGACCGTCAGAGACTTCTCGAAAGCCCACTCGCTTCAGTTTCGGGTGCCGATGCCGTCAAGGCTCTGTTTGAGGTGCAGACTTTCTACGAAAAGCAATATCTCGCCCGCGGCATTGACATCACCTATCTGGCCTTCACTATTGACCACGAGGGTTCTTACCAAAGTCCCGACTGGGACGAATCCCTGTATGAGAGGTAAAGAAAAAGCGGATTGCCGCGTCACGCTCAACTTTTTCTTACTTAGATAATAAGTTTGGCAGACCGCCTTTTAGGCGCGCCCCATTTCTCTGCGTAGGTCTTTCTCTTTGATGGACTGCCGCTTATCATACTCTTTCTTGCCTCGCGCCAAGGCAATCAAGAGTTTCGCATAGCCGTTGTCGGCGATGTAGAGTTTCACGGCAATAATCGTGAGCCCCTTTTCTTTGACGGCGCGCTGGAGCTTGCTGAGTTCGCGTTTGTTCAACAGGAGTTTGCGGTCGCGGCGCGGGTCGTGTGCTCCCCAAGTGCAGTCCCACCAATAGTCCGCCACATGCATATTCTTGACATAGAGTTCACCGCCGTTGAAATAGCAGAACGAATCCACCAACGAGGCTTTTCCCGCCCTGATGGACTTGATTTCCGTGCCCGTGAGCACAATT
>SAMEA104315435__coassemble_630_pt1 | contig 26112 bp, 18 predicted proteins | sample SAMEA104315435__metabat2_low_PE_027 | metagenome-assembled genome bin SAMEA104315435 (sample SAMEA104315435) | gut metagenome | biome: Monkey gut; feature: monkey-associated habitat; material: faeces | place: China | collected 2013 | reverse complement strand
GCGGGTGAGCGAGGCCGGCTCCCACTCGGGGTTCACGGTGGCGACCTGGCGGACCGGAACCATCACGCCCGGAATGGCGGTCGGGACGAGGGCGTTGGAGATGTCCTCGTAGGCGGAGTGTGAGTTGATGTTGTCCGAGTAGAGATTCACCGGAATCACATTGTTTCCCTCACGGAGCGAAGTCAGTTGCAGTCCGTTCATCTCCCCGGCAAGCGAGAGGTTCATCAGGGTGCGGTTCACGCCCATGCGCATGGCCTCGTCATGGTCGAGTTCGAGGGAGACGGACGGGGTGAACCAGTCAGCGTCGGAGTGAACCCATTTGAGCATGTCAAGACCGGCCATATAGGCCTTCAGAGAATCAGCAACTGCTTGAATATCATTATAGTCCTCGCCAAAAACATCAACCTCGACAGGAGTGGAGACCCCCTGGTAGTCCATCTGCTTGACATGGATGACAGCTTCCGGGAAGAGATGCTCGTAGTAGTCCTCATTTTCCTTAAGAAACTCCTCTGTGGCACGGTTGGACTTAGTATTGACGATGAGCTGCGCGACGTTTTTGCCCGGAAGAATCGGGGAATAGGTGCAGTGGAAACGCGGTGTGCCCGTTCCTATGAACTCGGTGACGGAGGTGATGCGGCTGTCCCGGCGGAGCATGTTTGCGAGGGAGTCCGCCACCTCCGTAGTCTTGTCAAGGCCTGCGGTCGGGTCGAGATAGACCTCTACGGCAAAGACCGGACGGGCAGCCATAGGCATAAGCTGGATATTCATCCGAGAGAACATCAGAAGTCCAAGGGCGATGGCGGCGACTCCGGAGAAAATCGTGAGCGCAGGGTGTTTGAAGCACTTGTCCTGCATGAAGTCATAGCCCTTCTGAAGAGCGTTGAACAGGACGTTTTGGAACTTGGTTATGATGTTGCCCTGACTTTCCTTATGGACGGTCTTTATGAATCTGACCTCCAGTGACGGGACGACGAGCACGGCGTATGCGAGCGAGGTCATCAGCGAGAAGGCAATCACCCATGGAAAAGTGGAGACGAAGTCCCCGAGGTAGCCTGTGATGATACCTGTCATCGGGAAGAACATCGCGCTGATGGCGAAGGTTGCCATGAACATCGGCGAAAAGAGCTCTTGGGCACTGGCCGTGGCAGCATCCAGAGGTGACATTCCGCGAGAGAGGTGGTCCATGTAACCGTCCATAGTGATGATGGAGTCATCCACAATCATTCCCAGAACGACGATGAGTGCAGCGAGAGAGACGGTGTTCAGGCAAATGCCGAAGAAATACATCAGGGCTATGGCGATGGCCGTGCAGACCGGCACTCCAGAGGAGGCAATCAGCGCCGAGCGCATCGGGAAGAGCATGAGCATCACGAAGATGACAACGAGCATTGAAATCACGAGGTCGCGCAGAAAGGACCACACGGAGTCGCCCACAACCTTGGGCTGGTCGGTGATGCGCGAGACTTTCAGGCTGTCGGGAGCGTCTGCCATAAATTCGGCGAGCACGCGGTCAACCTCCTTGCCGAATGCGACAATGTTGTTGTCCGGACGCATCTCGATGGAAATGACGATGGCCGTATTGCCGTTGTAGGTGACAAGCGAAGTCGGGTCTTTGATGCGACGCTCGATGGTGGCGACGTCCTTCAGGCGGAGGGACTGTCCGTCGGTGGAAGACCATATTATCTTGTCGGCGAGTTCCTGTTCGTCGGTGATGGTCTTTTGAATATGTACCGGAGAGGATGTGTAATCCGTCGTGAACGTGCCTCCGAGAGCCTGGAGTCCTGCCGTCTGATATTCCATCATCAGAGATGTCGGGGATATTCCGTAGGCTGCAAGACGGTCCATATCGACATTCACAGCAATCTCCTCGCTCTGCGTTCCGATTATCTTCGCGTTCGCGAGTTCGGGGATGGTGCGCAGACGGTCGGAGAGGTCGTCGGCATATTCCTTCATTTCCATATATCCCTTGTCCGAAGATTCGAGGGCTATGAGGACGGATGTGAGGTCGCTGAAGTCGTCGAGAACGACAATCGCGAGAACGCCCGGAGGCAGAGTCTGCTTGAACGTGTTCAGCTGGAGACGAATCTTAGACCAGACCTCGTTCTTCTTGTCGGCCGGAGTAGTGAGATCCGTATAGATATAGCAGATGCCGTCCTTGCTGACGACCCTGGTGCCCTTCCTGTTGATTTCCTTCATCGAGAAGAGGAGCTTTTCGAGAGGCTTGCCGACTTCCTCCTCAACCTGATGGACGTCAGCACCCGGATAGACGGCAGCGATGAGTCCCTGCTTAATCTCGAATGTCGGGAACTCGTCCTTCTTCATATTCACAAGACCGAGGATTCCCCCACCGATGAGCAGGAAAAGAAAGAGTCTGACTATGTTATTGTGCTCAATCGCCCCTCGGACGAGACTCGACACGATTCCTTTCTTCTGTTCCATAATCCCTTACTCCGTGACGGGTTCCACCTTCATCCCCGTGCTGACCTTCGCGGCGCCATCGACAATCAGCCTGTCGCCAGCCTCAAGTCCGGAGAGAATCTTCACGCCCTTGCCGGCAAAATCCCCTGTGGTGACATATTTCTTCTCCACGATGTTGCCACCGCTAACCGTCCAGACATAGCGTCCTGTCTTGTCGGTGCGGATGACTGAGGCCGGAATGACCGGAGTCTCGAAACCGCCCGCAACTGAACGGAAAACGACCTTGCAAATCATTCCGGGCATAAGGTTCTTGAGAGGAGTTTCAAGAGAGAGCCGGCAGTCGTAGCTGTGGGCAACGACCGAAGCATCAACGCCCTTACGGACGAGGCGGGCACGGACTGGTGTGTCGGAAAGGGCAGTCACCGTGACATCGGCATACGAGCCTACGGAGTATGAGGAGATTTCGGTCTCCGGGACGGATATGCTGATTTCGAGTGAGTGCAGATCCACAATCTTTACTATCGGCTGGGCTATGGAGATATCTTCGCCCTCTTCGCAAAAAACCTCGCTGACTGTTCCCGCAAACGGAGCTTTCACGGAGCAGTCATAGGCGGCCTTCTGCGCGGAACTGAACGCCGCCTTGGCGCGTGCGAGTGCGGTCTCCACTTCAACGATCTTCACCTGTGGCACGCTTCCGTTGTCCTTCACGGCCTGAAGGCGGTCGTAGGCATCCTGAGCCTGACGCAACGTGGCCCGGGCGGAACTGAGGGCGTTGTCAACAGTTGAAGAATAGACCTTTGCAACCTGCCGGTTTGCACGAACGTCCTGTCCCTGCCTTACGTTAATCTTTTCAAGTTTTGCAGGAAACGGAGAGAGCACAGTCGCGCTCTTCGACGCCTCGACGCGCCCGATGTAAGTCTTTGTGGTAGCCGACGATGCCGACCCGACTGTCTCGACCCTGACCTTCACGGGCTGCCTCACTGTCTCTTTCTTTCTGAAATTCACGCTGAACTTGCCTCCGTTGCAGCCGGAAAGCAGTACTAGGCCGGCGAACGCCGCCAACGCAGCGGCGGATACTTTTCCAAATGCACGCATATCTAAAGTCATCAGTCCTCGTTCAACTTCGCCACACATTTGACCTCGGATGCGAGAATCTTGTAGTCATAGAGCGTCGTCTCCCCGCCACCCGTATATTCAAGCGTAAAAATCGCCACATCGTCGTGTTTTTCAGCGGTCCCGGAGACGGTGATTTCAAGACTCACGGTGTTTGCCCCGTCCCTGAAACTGACAAAGCGCACGGCAGGGTCAAGAGTCAAGACTTTCCCTTCTGCCTTTCCGCTGAAGACAAAGGCATCGCCGCCGACAACGTTCATAGTGACAATCACCGAGTTGTCCCCTGTCTTTATGACGTTCATCTGCCCGGACTCGGAAGTGAGCGCCAGTCTGAAGGTGCGGTTTCCGTCAGGGAAGTCCAAAATTCCTGCGGAGGCGTCCGACTCCGAAACTTTAGCTGTTCTCTCGACCGTCAGAATTCCGCTGGTCTTGAACGAGTAGTTTCCGTCAAACAATTTGACACCTTCTTTTTCACACGAGATGAGGGACATGAGCGACGCGACCACAGCGAGCGCTGCGACAAATGGTTTCATTTTCATATAGTTCACAACATTTTCAAAGCCGGACGAAAACGCACAAAGCAAGTGCCAAAAGAGGGATGGTCAATCGCTCGACCATCCCTCTTAACTGAGAATCTGTTTAAATTTTTCTCACATTTATTTATAACTGAACAAAAAATTTAAACAGCTTCTAATATGCAAGTTGTTTTTAGAACTTGTATCTTACACCGAGGCTGATTGCGCCAGCATAGAATCCGTAGCCTGAGAAACCTACGTGTGTCTCGCTGTCACCGGCAGCACCGCCGAACCAGATGTCCGGTCCGATTACAGGACGCCAGTCAAAGGAGAGCTGGAGCGGGAACCAGAAGTCATATTCGACTCCGATACGACCTGCGACACCGACATTAAGGAAGCCGCCGAACCAGTAGCTTGCGCCACCACCGACACCCATATACCAATTCCACTCGCCCTTGTGATTCCAAGGAATGGCAGTGTTGAACGGGTTGAGCCAGTCATAAGTTGCAGCCGCACCGACTGCTGCGAAGCCAGGGAAAGAAAGCTCTGCTGAAAGCATGTTATCAACGCCAAGAGAATGCTGATAAGAAACTTCTGCGCCCCAACCGAGACGGGCACCGATTGCGCGTGGCTGTGCGCTGACTGCAACGGCAGCAAGGACTGTAGCTGCAAGAACTAAGATAAACTTTTTCATTGTACTATAAATTTAATAATGGTTTTCGAGTGAAAAACGTGGCAAATATAGTAAAACAAATGCTACATATAGTTACAAATCCGATAATAATAATGTTTCAAAATCAAAAACCTGGAATTTCTCAACACCACACAGCATCTGTCCCGGTCATGAAAGCGCATCAGTTCCAGAGGCTTTACCCTCGGACACCCACTCGACCGGAGAAACGCCGGTGATTGCGGTGAAGTTTCTCCACGCGGTGACACGGGAGCGGTAGCCTGCTCTATAAAACACATCCTGAATGTTCTTCTCTTCGCCTGTCGAGAGTTCTTGACAGACATAATCGATTCTCTTGCGGTTAATCATATCAGAGTAGGACTGCCAGCCCATCTCCTTGATGGCCTTCTGGAGATAATTGGCATTGGTGCCCACAAGATTGCACAGCTCGCCCACACTCATATCCGGATTCTGCCAGACGTCCGTCTCCCTTATGATCACTTCAAGCCTGGCAATGACAGATGCCACAGAACTCACGCCGGCCTGCTTGCCATCCTCTTCCGCCGCCCGGCTCTTCACCGGCTGAACCGGAGCGGCATCTTCCGTTTCGCCCCCTGCATCTTCAGTTCCCGCTTCCTGCACGGCACTCTTCGGAACACGGAAACGAACCACGAGCTCAAGGCGCAGGATGCTGTAGGTCAACAGAAGATAGAGGAATATGTGCACATATTCCAGCCATCTTGCATCGAATATACAAGTGCAGGAGAATGTGACCGTCATAATCATCGAAAGCCCCACGATGCCCCTCAGCTGCTGCCTGGGGGCACTGCTTTCCTTCCAGTTGTAGTGCATGAAGCAGGTCCACAGCCCGTAGGGGATGAATATCAGAGAAAGAAGAACACGCAGAAACACGTCCGTGCTCCCGATGTTCGGAAGAATCTCCGAAGCGGAATAGAGCCCCACTGGTTTGAAACTATCTACCGCGACAAGACACAGAACAAGGAATGCCCATGGGGAGAGAAGCTTCAGGCTCCGTCTCCATGTCATCCAATGCGGGCGAAGCACCTCTATCGGATAGAGCAACAAAAGAAAATAGACGACAAAGCCGAGAATGACATAATCCATATCCATTATGGTGCCACCGACATATTCATGCCCCGTAATCTTCTCCGCGAATATACACACGGCGCTCAGTGCGGACAGAAGGAAGAATATTGCGATGAATAGTCTGGAACGGTCCGGCTGCCGCCGATGTTTCGCAAACATAAAACCCGCTGCCGCAAACTCAACGACAGCGAATAATATAAGAAAGAGGTATAACATCAGTTTCATTCGGTAACAAAGCTCGTGTTCAGCGAGCACATATCGCAAAATTAAAAAAAATTTTAAACATCTTTTTATAGATGCGTTCGGAAATTAATGGTAATTTTGCCGTGCTGACAAAACCAATTTTGAATTTATGGGTAACAGATTTTTGACGACTATGGCGGCGGTTTGTGCTGTCCTGCCGCTTGCGGGACAAGTTCGCAGTGAGAAAACTCTGAATGTTTGGGAGTTCCGTCGGGACCACGAGACGGAGGCTGTCTCCGGATGGGAGAAGGTGAAGGTGCCACACGACTGGGCCATTTACGGACCTTTCGACAAGACGAATGACTTCCAGATTGTCGCGGTGACGCAAAACGGGGAAACAGTGCCGTCGGAAAAGACAGGACGCAGCGGAGGACTGCCTTATATGGGCAAGGGCTGCTACAGGACGGATATAAACATCGGGAATATAGACGGACGCCGCTTCGAACTGCTCTTTGATGGGGCGATGAGCGAGGCGCAGGTTTTCGTGAACGGAGAGAAGGTCTGCGAATGGCCGTACGGCTACAATGCCTTCCACTGCGACATCACCCGGGCGCTTCGCGAGGGCAGTAACAGGATTGCCGTTCTTCTTGAAAACCGGCCTTTCTCCTCTCGCTGGTATCCCGGCGCCGGGCTATACCGCAAGGTGCGTCTGATTGAGACGCCGCAGGTTCATATTCCCGTATGGGGAATGCTCGTGAGGACGCCTCACATTGAAAAGGAATACGCTACCGTCAGCATATCTACGGAAATCGACGGTGCGAAAGAAGGGGAGACATTTGAACTTGATATGACGGTGCTTGACGAAGAAGGAAATGTCGTTGCGAGGCGTACCGACAGCCGTGCGGTATGCCACGGCGAGGCCGTCCGGCAAAATCTGACCGTGAATGCCCCTAAACTGTGGTCGCCTGAGAATCCGGCGCTCTACACGGCAATGGTAAAGATTCTTAAGGACGGAGCCGTCATTGACAACAGTTCGGTGCGATTCGGAATACGCACCGCTGAATTCATCGCAGACAAGGGATTTTTCCTCAACGGAGAAAGACGGGTGATTCGCGGAGTCTGCATGCACCACGACCTCGGGCCTCTCGGGGCAGCGGTGAACCGGTCGGCGCTGAAGCATCAGATTGAGTTGCTGAAGGAAATGGGCTGTGATGCCATAAGGACATCTCACAATATGCCTGCTGAGGATCTCGTTGAACTCTGTGACGAGATGGGAATGATGATGATGGCGGAGACATTCGATGAATGGGAAGTGGCGAAGTGTCAGAACGGTTACCATAGGTTCTTTGAGGATTGGGCGGAGAAGGATGTCGTGAATATGGTGCGGCATTTCAGAAACAGTCCGTCCATCATAATGTGGAGCATCGGAAACGAGGTCCCTACCCAGAGGTCCGCGGAAGGGTACAGAACAGCGGCATGGCTCCAGTCGATCTGTCACAGGGAAGACCCCACGAGGGCTGTGACTTGTGGGATGGACCAGTTCGACGCGGTGGTGAACAACGGCTTTGCGGCACAGCTGGACGTGCCGGGATTCAACTACAAGCCGCGCCGCTTCGTGGAGGCCTATGAGAAACTGCCTCAAAACATCATACTCGGAAGCGAGACGGCATCGACGGTGAGTTCAAGGGGCGTTTATCATCTGCCTTCCGAAAAGGGAGTGCACGGCATTGACGCTCTTCTCGGGGCATACATGAGACATCCGGACCACCAGTCATCATCCTACGACACAGACTATTGCCCATGGTCTAACATCCCGGACACGGACTTCGCCGCCGACGAGGACTACCCGTGGATGCCGGGACAGTTTGTCTGGACGGGATTCGACTACCTCGGGGAACCGACCCCTTACGACACCGACTCATGGCCGAACCACTCCTCGGTTTTCGGTATCATCGACCTCGCGTCCATTCCGAAAGACCGTTTCTGGCTCTACCGCAGTCAGTGGAGAAAAGACTCGCCGACTCTCCATCTTGTCCCGCACTGGACATGGCCTGGACATGAGGGAGAGAACATCCCTGTTGTGGCATACAGTTCTTTTGACAAGGCGGAACTATTCGTGAACGGCGTAAGCCAGGGAATTGCGGTAAAGGCCGCGCCGTCCGGAGTCTCCGCTGACCCGACACATCCGGCTCCTATAGCGTCTGACACTGAACTGATGCGCCGTTTCAGGCTCATCTGGCCGGACGTTATTTACCGGAGCGGTGAACTGAAGGTGGTGGCGTACGGCCCTGATGGCAAACCGGCAGCGGAACAGGTTGTCCGCACAGCAGGCAAGCCATACGCGCTGAAACTCACCCCCTACACAGGACCTGAGTCGGTGGACGGCAGCACTTTCCCTGCATCTGATGCCCCGCAGACGATGGTTCTCAAGGCCGACGGCGAGCAGTTGTGCTACCTTAATGTCAGCGTTGTTGACCGCGAGGGGAATACGGTGCCGGCAGACAGCAGGCTCGTTAAGGTGAACGTAGGAGGTGCAGGCTCGTTCGAGGCCATTGCCAACGGAGACCCGACCTGCCTTGAGCCCTTCCAACTCCCGCAGATGCACCTTTTCAGCGGGCAGCTGACGGTGATTGTCCGCAGCGGGCAGCTATCTGGAGAGATGAATGTCAGCGTTACGGCAAAGGGGCTGCGGAAGGCTACCGTGACACTCCGCTGCGAATAGGGTGGGGGAGAAAAGTGCTGAAACAGCAAGTGATAGTTGCGAACCACAACTATTACTTGCTGTTTTCGTATTGCCTTATGATCTATATTTGGCGGACTGAAACTAACGCCAGATTATATGGACAACAATTCCATCAAAGAAAACATCCGGAGGATAAGAAAAATCCGCGGATACACACAACACGAACTCGCCACCCGTTGCGGCATATCAATGACCCACTACCGCAGCATAGAAGTAGGAACGACAGCCATAATAAACCCGATAGTCCTGCGCATCTCTGAGGTGCTCGACATAGGCATAGGCTACCTTCTGCTCGGCTCCTGGAACTGGAAAGACCAAGATTTCGCCCTTGAGGACGAGGCGGTGGGCTACGGCTTCAACGGAGGCTTTATGGACAAGGCAAACCGGCGCTACAACGACATGCGCGACGACTACGAAGCCCGCCTGTCGAAGCTCCGCGAAGAAATCCTCACCCTCCGTCAAGTCGTCGACAGCCAGCGCCGAGACATCTCCCACCTCGAAAGCGTAGTCCGGATGATGCGCCGTATAAAGGGAATCGAATGAATTATGTGTAATTTTTCGGGGAATGTGTTGGAATTGACACTGACAAATTATAAATTTGTATGGTTTGAAATTTACAAATGATAGGCTTCCTTTCGGAACGTCGTATCACAAGTGGATTTATGTGTTTAATTATTAGACCTTTGGGTCGGCTAAAATTTTTATCAAATGAAAAAGATTGCTTACATTGCAGTCGTTGCATTGGCTGTCGTTGCCTGCAACAAAGAAGAGGGTGCCAAAACTCTCACCGTAACTCCTGCGGAGAAAACTGTCTTCACTGACGAAGACCTTCCTGAACTTTCTGTGAGCGCGACGCCTGAAAATGCTCTGGATGGAGTGACTGTGGAATGGACTTCAAGCGACCCGGAACTCGTGACCGTGTCCCCAAAGGGAGAGCTCGCACTGACTGTTGAAGACATCGAGGAAAAAGAAAAAGTTGTCACCATCACGGCTAAAGCCGGCGAACTTTCTGCAACTTGCAAGCTCACCATCAAGGGACAGATTGCACGGTATGAAGTTGTAGATCTTACTACTGATTTCGGATTCAAAATGCTTGACAGAAATGTCGGAGCAAAGAGTACTGAGGATATCGGATATTTCTACCAGTGGGGAAAAATCCTTCCTGTCGCATCAGGTAACGATACAAAGGTGAACGAGTTCTACGACAAGGATTGGAGCCCGGAAAGCAAAGGCTTCGCTGATTGGACCGTCGCAGAGAACACTCCTTGCCCTAAAGGTTGGAGCATTCCTACAAAAGAACAGATACTGAAACTGAAATATATAGTCGGGGAGGTTTTAACATACGAGGATTACCCTGACTTCTACGAAGGCACCGAAGAGGAATATCAGAACTATAAAAAGATACTAAACCAACTCCATCTGCTAAATTCAGGAAAGTTCACAGCTGCCGAAAAAGACGACAAATATAAGGGAGAAGCCTTTTGGAGTTCAACGCTCACAGAAAAGGATGGAAACAACCTTCCTAGTATTTATTGGAATGGTAATGCTCCTACATTCGAAACCAACACCTACGCTACCGCAGTGCCTGTCCGCTGCGTAAAATAATCATTTGCGCACATAAACCTCGTCCCGAATAGGATTCGGGAGTCCTTTGGGCGTGATATGAAACATCTGCGCAAAATCATATTAGTTATAACTTTACTCGGAGTTGCCGGTTGCCTTGCGGCCGCGGCTCCGAGTAAAGTTGATGTTAGGGTGTTCGTCAATTCAAAGGAAAGCGGTGAACCTCTGGCAGGGGTCGTCGTGGGATTTCCGGACTGCGGAATCTATGCCGCAAGCGAGACTGACGGCGGGGCGGTGCTGAAAGGAGTGCCAGAAGGGAGGTGGAAATTCTCCGCACAAATGATTGGCATGCTGGACTATGAGGTTGAAGTCAAGGTGAGCGCGGGGATGTCCCCGGTGAGCGTCCTGATGGTCGAATCCTCGTTCAGACTTGACGACGTCGTGGTGACGGCACGCTCGGGAGCAGTGGGGGCATCCACGGCATCGAGCATCTCGCGCACGGCCATAGACCATCTTCAGGCCACTTCCCTGAGCGACATAATGGAACTCCTTCCAGGACAGCTATCATCCAATCCCTCTCTCACCTCCGCCAGCAAGGCGACAATCAGGCAGGTGGGAACGGACGCGATGAACAGCCTCGGAACATCCATCATCGTGAACGGGGCACCGGTCTCCAATAATGCCAACCTCCAGGTGGGCAACACGGCCACGAGCGGGACGCTCACCTCCGGCTACTCGTCGACTGCCGGCTCAGGAATTGACCTCAGGCAGATTTCCGTCGACAATGTCGAATCCGTGGACGTCATACGCGGCATCCCTTCCGTCGAATACGGCGACCTCACTTCCGGAGTCATAATCGTGAATCCGAAGGCAGGCGAATATCCATTCAGAATCAGGACGAAGATAAACCCGACACTCACCCAAGCGTCTGTCAGCAAGGGATTTGCACTCGGAAAGAAGGGCGGAGCACTTAGTGCCGACTTCGACTACGCATCTTCTCTCGCCGATGAACGCAGGCCCTATCAACAATATCGCCGAATCACGGCAAACCTGCTCCATTCCAAGACTTTCGCAGAAAAGCTGAGGACTACCACCGGATTTGGATTCTACTCCGATCTCGATGCCCAGAAACTCGACCCGACAGACGTGAAGTATCAGAGGAAGCGCTCGGCGGAGAACATGGGCTTCAAGTTCAACACGAACATCAACTGGCAGGCGGACTTATCTTTCCTGAAATCCCTAAAGTTCAATTTTTCCGCAAATTACGCGGAGCAAACGGGTTACACTCAGGAAATAAAGGGCAATTTCGGATATATGGTGACCTCGGCAATGACCGACGGCACTGTGGCGGCAAACGTCGGCGGTCCGGTCTATGACAATCTCGGCAACAAGTTGACCAACACCGACGCGCCGGGCCACGAGGCATCCACAAACATACTCCCCTACGAGTTCCTCACGCAGATGACGACCTACGGGAAACCGCTCAATGTCTTTGCGAAGGTGGTGGCCAGCATGTTCACAGAGTTCTGGGGCATAGGCAACCGCATCATCGGCGGAGCGGAGTGGAAAACGGACGTGAACTTCGGGCAAGGCAAGGTTTTCGACCCGCTCATGCCTCCGTCAAGCGGACTGAGGATGCGCCCTTACACCGACATTCCCGCCCTCAACCAGTTCTCGCTCTACGCCGAGGACAACATTTCCAAAACACTGTGGAACAGGGATTTGAAAGTACAGCTTGGTCTGCGCTTCGACCTTGTGCAGCCCGGACGCAGCGAAATGATGAATGCCCTCTCGCCACGAGTCAACGCCTCATTCGAAATTGTCCCGAAGATGCTGAAACTGCGCGGAGGCTGGGGAATAACGGCCAAGGCTCCGCCGCTGGTCTATCTCTACCCTGACAAAGCCTATTTCGACTTTGTGAATTACAGCAACATCGGCCTGACCGGAGTAAGCGAGGCTCAGGAACTCAGCGTCCTTACCACCAAGGTCTATGACACTTCCAACAGCCGCCTCAAGATTGCGAGAAATTCCAAGTCGGAAATCGGACTCGATTTCGAGTGGGCCGGCATGAGGCTGAGCGTCACGGCTTACCGCGAACTGCTGCGTAACGGTTATTCGTTCGGCACGGACCGCAGTTGCTTCCAGCTATTTGAACTCAAGAAATACGAGGGCATCGAGCGTGAGGGGACATATCCCCTGCTGAGATACAGCGACGCGACAAATGTCGTAGTGAGCTATTACAAACCGCTGAACAACAGTGTGAACGACTCAAAGGGCGTGGAGTTCGACCTCGACTTCGGACAGATTAAGCCCATCCGCACGTCGTTTGTCCTGACCGGAGCATATATGGTCTCGGATTCATATTCCTCCACCGAATCGTATTTTCAGAAGAATCCGGACCCGAAGAAGGGCTACAAGGACATTGGAGTCTATGCCGCAGGCAACGGAAGCCGCTATTCACGGTTTTCGACAAACCTTAGGGTGATACACAATATTCCGAAAATCGGATTCGTCGTCTCGATGTCGGTGCAGACGATTTGGAGCGATACACACGAATATCTTGGAACGGAGAACATCCATCCGATAGGATACATAAGCGCCTCAAACCTCAAATACACGGCACTCGCGGAAGGTGACCCGATAAGCGAAGACATTCAGAAGCAGATTTTAGACAACAGGCTCATCAAGGAGACGCATAAACCGCTGTGGCTCTGTAATTTGAGGCTAACGAAGGAAATCGGGGAATATCTCGGATTCACGTTTTTCCTCAACAATGTCTTCCGCACGAACCCGTTGGAGGAGAGCAAGAGAAATCCGGGAACATGGTCAAGTTCGCGCAACCCGTCGCAGTTCTTCGGAATTGAGGCGTGGTTCAAGTTCTGAGGGCGAGGATGGAGGTAAAACATTTGGGAAATGAAAGGCTTTTGTAACATACGGACGTTGACTTTGTTCGTGCTGTCGGCTTTGCTGCTTGGCGGCTGTTTTCGGGACGAGGTGCCGTCAAGCCAGTTCGTCAGCGATTTTGAGATGCACTTCAGCTACGGAGAGTTCGGAAACGGAAGGCCGTTCTCGACTCCCCTGTCGGTGCTTATGACCAACACGACCGAGCAATTCAGTTATAGTTTTGAAAGCGACGAGAACGGAATAGTAGCGGTGAGGGGCGTTATGCCTGGTCAATACACTGTGACGGTGTCAGGGAGCCTCACGGCGAAAGAGGCGGAATCGGTCGATATTGACACGAAGGGGGAACCGCTCTACCTGTCAGGTTTCATAAGCGGAATGGTACTGCATCTGGGGGCCGCGCCGCAGCTGCCGGAGACAGAACTCATTGCAGTGTCCGCGAGTCCAGTCATTTTCAAAGAACTCTACTACGCCGGATCCACCACTCCAAACAACGGAAGCTACCGTAACGACACTTTTTTCTCGATTTACAACAATTCTTCCAAGCCACAGGACATCGGCAAGCTCTACATCGGGATGAACGAGTTTTACGGCGGCTTCGGAGAAAGCGGACCTTTGTGGCCTGGAGAGAAAGCCGGAAACTACACCCACGTCTACCTGAAAAGCGTCTGGAAGATTGTCGCTGAAGGAAAGTCATTCGTGATGCAGCCTGGGCAGACTGCTGTGATTGCGACAATGGCCGCGCCGCACAATAAAGACGCAGCCTACAATCTGAATTCGCCGGTGGACTTGTCCGGAGCCAATTTCGAGGCTTATGTGAACGACCCGGAAAACAAGTACCCGGACTTCGACGCAACAAATATGGAGATGGCGTTCTGGCCGGACTACGGCTATCTGTGGCGGCCGAGTGTGTTCGGGCAGGGGATGGTGCTGCTGGAGGCGAGTGCGGAGGAATTTGCCGCCTTCGAGAAGGTCACTCTGCCAGAGACTTTTCAGGATCCGTTTGAGGATGAGGAGTACTGGAACTGTCTGAAAGTGCCATACAACAATGTGGTAGATGCAGTTGACCTCATTCAGAACGAGACGGCGACAGGGACGAAGCGGTTCTCACCGAAACTCGACGCGGGATTCGCAACTGTTGCAAGGATTTATGCCGGACTGAGCGTGCGCAGGAAGTCCCTGCCTTCTACCGATGGGCGCGTGCGCCTTCAGGACACGAACAACTCGACCGCAGACTTTGAAATCAACGAAAAACCACTGTCGGAATGAAGAATATGAGGACACATAAGATTTCGTGTATATGCTGTCGGAGGGAATTTTCGCGAGAAGTGAGAAAATGCCTCACGAGACTTCTTCTCATCCCGGTGCTGGCTGTCGAAATCCATGCCTCAGCGCAGGAAAGGCAGATGAACGCCGCTGACATGGAATGCTCCAAGCCAACGGAAGGCTATGGGCAAGCCGTGCTCGGAGCCGACTTCGAGACCGGAACGTTCCATAGGGCGCAGGATGCGGATACAAAGACGGGAATATTCTTCAACGCCGACGGAGAGAGGCAGGTGGGAAGATTTCGTCTCAAGGGGGACTTCCGTTTCAGGCAGTCCTTCGAAAATGGCGTGCGCTTCGCCTCGACATTCGACCCGTTGAGGGATATGCCGTATGTGATTGCCGACAGTACGGGCGGAAATTGGCAAAAGCAGGCATACTCAATGTGGACGGACATATCTGCCCCAATCGTGCAGGGCTTTTTGAACGCGGGCCTCGCAATGGATCTCGATGTCGGACGGGGAGCAAAGAAGGTTGACCCGCGCCCACAGGCAGGGATGTGCAGGATTGAGATAAAGCCGTCGCTCTCATTCATCTTTCTGAAACATTTTTCCGTCTCCACAGGATTTATCTACGGTCTCTACCGCGAGACTTCAAACCTCATCCTCTACGACTCCTCCCAGCCGCAGAAGCTCTACCTGCTGAAGGGTCTGGGGCAATATACCTACGAGGTGTTCAGCAGCACTGAGAGGGAGAGAAAATACGAAGGGAATACACTGGGAGGCTGTCTCTCTCTTCAGTACAACGATGACATCGGAAATGTCAGCCTCTACGGAGAATATCGCAACGGACTTGAGAAGGTCTTTGACATAGACTACAACAAGCCCCATGACAGGGGGAATTACTACACGCATGATTTCAGGACGGGATTATCCATATCCGCTCCTATGGAAAACATGGCAAGAGGCGGAGCTGCATTAAGTTTTGAATACAGCGGCCTGCGTCATTCCGGGCGAGAGTTTGTGCAGCATTTCGACTCGTCTCCGGAAGTCAATTCATGGGTGACTGACTCTTCACTTCCGGGCCGTTACCTCAACCGGGAGGATCATTTCAACTGCTCGGTCAACATTTATATCAATGACAGGAACAACCGGAAAAGCTGGGTCATAACCGACGAAATGGAATGGAACCGCTGCGAACAGAGTTACAGCGCAGCGAATGCGTATGAACTTATAAAGAACGCGAGATACTCCCTCGGATTCAGTAAGTTTTTCCACACCCGCAGAGGCTTCCTCGAACTTGGATGCAAGGCTAAAGTCTCGCGCGGCAAGGGCAGTCGTCTTGACTACACGCCCCGCGAGACCGGAGACACTCACATTGCCACAAATCTGATTGACCACGACTTCGCGCTCCCATCGAACTGGTACAGCGGCGAACTCGGCATCGGCTACACATGGAAACTCAAACACGGTCAGGCGCTCAATCTCGGAAGCAAGGGATTCATCAAAGACTCAGGCCGCGACCGCCGCAGCAAGGAGGAAAGCGGAATGGAAATAGACAACACACCGGGCCGCTGGTGGCGCTCCGGCTGCCTTCTTTCCGTCGGCCTCCGCTTCTGACTTACTCCTCAAATGCGTATGGAGCGTATATGAGTCCGTAATATTGATAGAGCTTGAGCATTGAATCCTTCACCTTGGCGAGGAACTCAGGATAGGTCTGCGCATCCTTGTGCCAGCTGACTGCGGAAAGGGCGCAGAAACGCGGAAGGTCCATGAACTGGACACGGTCAATGCCGCGCATATACTCAGTCCAGGTGTTTGCCTGAATGCCGTAGATGTATGATTTCTCACTCTCTGTAAGCTGATCGAAAGGATCGAAGCTCCAGCATTTTTCAAGAGAGACATAGCCTCCGATGCCGAGCGGTTCCTTGTTTGCCTCCGGATCTGCCGTCTGGTAGTAGTCGAGATAGAAATAGTTGTTCGGGGCCATTACGACCTTGTTGCCCATCTTTGCAGCCTTTACTCCTCCCTGCGGACCTCTCCAGGACATCACAGTGGCGGTAGGAGTGGCGCCGGACTCAAGAATCTCGTCCCATCCGATGATATGACGACCCTTTGCGTTGAGGTACTTCTCAACTCTCTTGAGCTGATAACCCTGAAGCTGGCCAACCTCTGTAAGCCCCTCCTCCTTCATACGCCTCTGGCAATCAGGACATTCCTTCCAACGGTCGCGCGGGCACTCGTCGCCTCCGATGTGGATGTATTCGCCAGGGAAAATCTCGCATATTTCATCAAGCACGTCCTCGAAGAACTTGAAAGTCGTCTCGCGTCCCATGCAGAATACCTCCGGGATTATTCCCCATACAGGGAGCGTCACATAACCGGTCTGACGGCAACCGAGATAAGGATATGAGGCAAGCGCGGCTTCGGCGTGTCCCGGCATCTCAATTTCCGGAATCACTGTAATCTGCCTTGCAGCGGCGTATGCAACGAGTTCACGGGCCTGCTCCTGAGTGTAGAATCCACTGTGGGGATGTCCGTCATACACCCTGTTCTCCTCCTTTTCCCGGAGATGGTTGACGAGAGTGTCCTCTCGCTTTGAGCCTATTTCCGTGAGAAGCGGATATTTCTTTATCTCGATTCTCCAGCCCTGATCCTCCGTGAGATGCCAGTGGAAAGTGTTGAGCTTGTGGTAGGCCATTATATCTATGTATTTCTTCACGTCCTCGAACGGTATGAAGTGACGGCAGCAGTCGAGCATGGCACCCCTGTACGCGAACTCCGGCCAGTCCTCGATTTCGAGCCCGGCGAGTTTCAACTGCCCGCCTTCGGCCTTGGACGCACTATCGATGAGAATCTGGGAAAGAGACTGGAGTCCCCACCATACGCCTTTTGCAGAGCCTCCCGTGATGACAATCCGGTCTTTCGGATCAATGGTCAGCCTATATTGTTCCTCAGCGAGTGACTTGTCAACGGAAAGTTTCACATCTGCCTTCCTGGCCGACTTCTCAAGGACGGCCGACGGAAGTACAACGTCCGAAACGATGCGGTGGAAGTTCGTCTCTGTCCAATAGTCTCCGGCAACAAATGGCTTTTTGATGGACTCGGCCCAAGTAGCGGCGAGCTGCTTGAGCTCGTCTGTGGAGGCATAAACCTTGATTTCAGTCGCGGACACTGGAAGTACGGACTGCGTTTGTGTGATTTTCTGTGGTTCAGGGATTATGGAAACAGCACCGGCTGTCACAGAGAAGGAGGCCGATATGGCCAGCGCGGCAATGGTTGAGACCGCAAGAGATTTCAGTATCATAAATGTCTGTATGTGTGGTTTTATAATTAAACTTTTACAAAGTTAACAATTAAGAAATACGAAAAAAACAAACTTCTTCAGATTTGTCTTTTATTTTTGAGGGTTAAATCGAAAATGCGTCAAATCCGCCGTCAACAACGCAGACGGTTCCGGTAACTGCTTTTGAAGCGTCGGAGGCGAGGTAGTGAAGCGTGCCCACAAGTTCGTCCGGCTCAAGGAAACGTCCGATAGGAGTGTGGGAGAGGATTGTCTCAGAACGCGGAGTGAGCGAGCCGTCCTCGTTGGTGAGGAGGGAGCGGTTCTGGTTCGAGAGGATGAAGCCTGGAGCAATCGCATTCACCCTTATTCCCTCTCCGAACTTGAGCGCAAGCTCTGCACAAAGGTATTTTGTCCAGTTAACGACAGCTGCCTTTGCAACCCCATATCCGGCGACGCGGGTGAGCGGACGCAGAGCGGACTCTGAGGCGAAGTTGATTATTGAGCCCTTGCCGCTCTCTGCCATCGACTTTGCAAAGACCATAGTCGGAAGAACAGTTCCGAACAGATTAAGCTCGGCAACTTGCTTCACGGCGTCAAGGTCCAGGTCGAAGATGGTCTTCTCCGGCGGAACCGTAGCTGCCGGCATATTGCCTCCGGCGGCATTCATAAGTATGTCTATCCTGCCATATTTCTTTATAATCTGCTCATAGTTGCTCTCCAGCACGTCCCTGTCAAGCACATTGGTAGTAAGGAAACACGCCTCGCCTCCGGACAGGCTGATTTCCTCAACGAGTCTTTCCCCTTTTTCGGCGGAGCGGCCAAGCAGCACCACCTTGCAACCCTGGGCCGCGAAATACTTTACTATCGTGCTCCCGAGCACGCCGCAGGCCCCGGTCATCACCAAAACCCTGCCTTTTACATCAAAAAGATTCTGTGTCATATTCTATTTTTATAAAGTTCTTGCTATACCCTCTTGCAAACCTCTAAGCTCAGCCAAGCTGCGCATGCGTCCGTAGCAGGAATAACCCGGGTTGGACCTGCGGCCGAGGTCATCGCACATCTGATGGCCGTGGTCCGGACGCACGGGAATACTCACCCCGCGTCTCTGCTCGACCTCAAGCAGTGCCTTCATCATGCCGTACATGTCCACGTCGCCCTCAAGCAGGTTCGCCTCATAGAAATTACCCTCGGCATCACGTTTTGTCGTGCGCAGATGGACGAAACCGACCCTGTCACCGAACTCCCGCATCATGGCCACACAGTCGTTATCCGCCCTAACTCCGAACGAACCGGTGCAGAGGCACAGCCCGTTCGATCTGTTCGGAACAGCGGCAATCAGTTTCCTGAAATCCTCCGCAGTGGAGAGGATGCGTGGCAGTCCGAGCAGCGAGTAAGGCGGGTCGTCGGGATGGATGACCATCACGGAGCCGCACTCGTCAGCAACCGGGCAGACCTGCTGCAGGAAAAATATGAGGTTCTCGCGCAGCTGCTCTTCTGTCACCCCGTCATAGCGGGACAGCGCCTGACGGAACTGCTCAAGAGTGAAGCTTTCCTCACTTCCAGGCAAACCGGCAATCATATTCCTTGTAATCAGCTGAATCTCTGCCTCATCCATTTTCTCGTAACGGGCCTTCGCCACCGCAATCTCCTCCTCAGTCCACTCGTCGAAAGCCGCCTTTCGGCCGAGTATGAAAAGATCGAACGCCATGAACGCCGCCTTCTCAAACCGCAGCGCACGCGAGCCGTCAGGCATCTCGAATTGGAGATCGGTCCTCGTCCAGTCGATAACCGGCATGAAGTTGTAGGTTATGATGTGAATTCCGCACTCGGCGAGATTACGTATGCTCTGCCTGTAATTCTCTATATATCTGAGGTATTCCCCCTCGCGAGTCTTTATGTGCTCATGCACGGGCACGCTCTCAACAACGCTCCATTTAAGCCCCGCCTCAGCGATGAGTTCCTGCCTTTTTCTGATTTCCTCGACGGTCCAGACTTCTCCGTTCGGGATATGATGCAGGGCATGGACGATGTCGGTCACTCCAGCCTGCCTGATATAGCTCAAGCTCACGGGGTCATCAGGTCCATACCACCGCCAGCTTTCAGTCATTCGAATCATCATTAATTATATATATTATGGTTAAACAAAATTCCCCACGAACGCGGGAGATATATTTGCAAATTTAACAATGTTTTTCAGTTTCCGTGTGCGAACACGGAGATATTTTCCCTCAATCTGCGACAAATCGATGTTTTTTCGTATATTGCACGATGTTTTAACATGCAGCCGGATACAGATGAAGAATTCCATAATTACGATAAGCGATGTGGCAAGGGCCGCCGGAGTCACGAACGGTACGGTCGACAGAGTGCTGCACGAGAGGGGTGAAGTGTCGAAAAAGACGCGGGAGAAAGTGCTCAGAGTCATCGAGGAACTCGGTTATCAGCCGAACGTCTATGCGTCGATGCTGGCGAAGAACAAATCACACAGGATTGCCGTCCTGTTTCCGAAATATAGGAACGGCGAGTTCTGGGAACTTTCGCACATAGGCGTCGAAAAGGCGATGGAATATGCCGGCCGCTTCTCCGTGAACGTCGTGGAGTGCCTATATGACCAATATGACGTCGATTCGTTCCTCTCCGAGTGCCGCAGGGTTATAAAGGAGGGCTATTCCGGAGCGATAATAGCCCCTATGTTCCTCGACGCCACACGCACAATGGCCGTGGAGTTGGAAGAGGCAGATATACCCTATGTCATATTGAACACGAGCGTGAGCGGGGTCTATGGCCATCTTGCCTACTTCGGTCAGCCTATCTATGACAGTGGAGCGTTCTGCGCGGACATGCTCATGTCAGGCTCGGCGGAAGAGAACCGCGGCACCGTCCATCTCGTGAGAATCGAGCGCGACGTCAAGGGGCTGTCTGACCCGTCACAGGAACGCCGCCGCGGATTCATGGACTACCTCACCGCACATTTCCCGGAGACGGAGGTGCGAAACGTCGTCATAAACCCGAATAATCCTGAAGAGGCGCACAAGGCGATGGACGACGCATTCACTGCCATCACCGGATGTCCGAACGTCGTGACCCTCAACTCCCGCATCTACCTCGTCGCCGACTATCTGCGCGAACATGGGCTCAAAGGATGGAACGTCATCGGCTACGACGTGCTCGAAAGGAACATGACTGCCCTGAAGGATGGCTATGTGAAGTATCTCATCGCACAGCACTCCGACCGCGATGCCCATGACGCCGTCGCCGTCCTCACCGACTTCCTCATCCTCGGCAAGCGTCCCGACCATCCCGATAACTTCAGCTCCATCGACCTCCTCTCCCGCTACAATTGCCGGTTCTATTAGCCCGGTTATTCTGTGCGCAGAATAATATTATGGCATTTTTGTACTATCAGCAGAATAACTCAGCAGCCATTCATACGCCGGGATTATTTCTATCCTGCAGCCGTCCTTTTCAACGGTCTCACGCTCGAAGTCTGTGACAAGGTATCGTTCCCTGCATTTCGTGTCATTGGACGCCTGCACCAGAGAATCTATCTCTCGGAGTCTGGTCTTGTCGTTTGTCAGGCTATATGCGACCTGATACATCCGAAGAATCTTGTTACCCCTGCACACCACAAAATCGACTTCCTTGGCGCGCGAATGCTTCTTGTAATAGTATATATCCGTACCTTCAGTTCTTGACCGGCGGCAAAGCTCGATATAGACAATTGTCTCCATCCTCCAGCCTATGTTCTCGCCCGCCATGGCATCAGGTCTGTTGTCCATAACCGCGACATCGACAGTATATGCCTTCTCCTCTGTAAGCCTCTGTCGGCTTTTTGTCGAATATTTGTTCAGCCCGACAAGCAAGTAAGCCTGTTCAAGATATTTTATGTAGTTTTTTGCCGTCTGTGAAGACTGAAAGCCGAAAGTCTGAGTCAAATCGGTCGGAGAAAGAACCACCGGTGCCATATTCATGATATGATGAGCCATTCTTTCAAACGCGGCGAAATAGCGAACTTTATAGCGCTGCCTGATGTCCCGTTCAAGAATATCATCAACAAGAGCGCCCACATACTGTCTGTTATCACCTTCCGACAGAAGTTCCGGAAAGCCTCCTTTCCGGATATATTCATCGAAAGCTGAGCGACGGAAAGCTTCCTCCTTAGTTGTCATGAGCTCAGTATTTATTCCCTTGTATTCGCAATATTCCCTGAAAGAAAACGGATACAGCGCTATAGTGTTGTGTCGGCCTGTCAGATGCGTCGCAAGTTCTCCGCTGAGCAGTTTCGCATTGGATCCAGTCACCACGACCTTCATTCCCTGCCTTAGCATACGGTTGACAAACAGATGCCATCCGTAGACATTCTGTATCTCATCCAGAAAAAGGTGCGTGAATTCCCCGTTTATCTTATACAATGTCTCTAATACATTGTTAAGATCCGCTGCTCTGAGCCCTTCCAGACGCTCGTCATCAAAATTTACATATGCGTACCTGACTCCAGATTGATGTAGCACATTGAAGCATAATGTTGATTTACCGCTACGCCTGACCCCAATAACCACTTGTGCCAAATTACTGTCAAGGTTAACAAGCGATTCCTCCATTCGCCGGCATCTTCGTGTCCTCGCCTTGACTTCAAGTTCATGCTTCTGTTCCAGAAGAATTGTCTCCAAAGTCCTCTTGTCCATAATCGATTTTTTGCAAAATTAAGAAAATTTCTCACAACATCACCTTATTCTGATAAAAACTGTGTTATCAACCGTCTTATTATGCATATAACAGATAGGACAAACTGTCTTATTATGACACAACCATCAATTCAAATCACCTTATTGTGACGGAAACGGCTCTTCAAATCATCTTATTGTGACGGGCTATTCGACTTCAACGACCTTGTAACGCGGAACAAAGGATTTCATCAGGAGCCATCCTATGAGGTAGGCGAAGGCGCAGATGCAGAAGACTATGAAGTAGCCGGCAGGTTTACCCTCGAAGCCGAGGAAGCGGAGGCCGACCTTGTCAGACCAGACAAAGAGCTCGCCTGCGAAATTCTGCATAATCATAGAGCTGATTCCGCCCGCCATTCCGCCGATTCCCGTGACTGTGGCAACCGCAGATTTCGGGAACATGTCGCTGACAGTCGTGTAGACATTGGCTGACCAGGACTGGTGTGCGGCACATCCTATGCCGATGAGGATGGTCGGGAACCACGGGGATATGGTGCCGAGGGGCTGGGCGAGAAGGACACATATCGGGAATATGGCGAAAATGAGCATCGCCTTCATCCTTGCCGAGTATGGGTCAAACTTGCCGCCTTTGCTCATCGCCTTGTTGATGAAGATGGTCGGGAGTTTGCCTCCGACAATGGAGAGCATCGTGATGGCATAGAGGGTGAAAATCAGCGCCATGCCAAGTGGCTCGGTTGTCTTTATGCCGAATTGGGAATTGAGGTAGGACGGAGTCCAGAAGAGGAAAAACCACCACACGCCGTCAGCCATGAAACGGCCTGAAATGACCGCCCAAGTCTGGCGGTACTTCAGAGCCTGCCAGATGGAGATTTTTTTCGCGGAAGCCTGCTCCACCGGCTTTTCCACTTCAATGACGGATTCGACTGTCTCTGTACCGCCGTCTTCAGATGTCGCCTCAACAACTGTCTCAACTGCCGCCACAGGCTCCGTCTCTATGAGCCTGTCCTGCTCGATGTACTCGAACTCGGCGGCGTTTACGAACTTGGACTTCTCCGGCTTGGCATAGACAAACACCCAGATTCCCATCCAGATGAATCCAAGGACTCCGATGATGATAAAAGCCATCTCCCAACCGCAGGCCTTGGCGAGCAGCGGAATCGTGAGCGGGGCAATGAGCGCACCGATGGACGCACCGGCATTGAATATTGACGTTGCGAACGCACGGTCTTTCTTCGGAAAATACTCCGCCGTGGTCTTGATTGCCGCAGGGAAGTTGCCGGCCTCACCGAGCGCGAGGACGCTGCGGGCCACGAGGAAGCAGTACATGCTGACCGTTGAAATAAGCACCGCCGTATCTCCAGTTGCCTGCATGAGCTCCGCAGCGCTGTGCAGTCCGACGACATTCTCGGTAATGATTCCGCAGAGAGCGTGGAGACAAGCTCCGGCAGACCATATTCCAATGGCCCAAAGGTAACCCTTCTTCGTGCCCATCCAGTCGATGAATCGTCCGGCGAAAAGCATGCACACGGCATAAACTATTGAAAATATGGATGTTATCGTTCCATAATGGGATTCATCCCAATGAAATTCGGGCTTTATAAACTCGTCCCAAGTGAGGGAGAGCACCTGACGGTCGAGGTAGTTGACGGTGGTCGCGAGAAAGAGCATCGCGCAGATTACCCACCGGAAGTTGGTCATTTTGTCCTTACGGGCCATAATATCAGTGTTATGTGTGGTTAAAGAATGTGGCTCCGGAACGCATCTGCACCGGAGCCACAAGATTTTGTTACTGACGCACTTCGGCGATGATCTTCAAAGATTCGCTGCAAAGTTTTGTGACGGTTGCCCAGTCGCCTGCCTTCACTACATCCTTAGGGAAGAGGTTGCTGCCCATGCCCACGCAGGAAGCGCCGGCCTTGAACCAGGCCTTGAGGTTCTCAGCTTCCGGCTTCACGCCTCCGGTCACGAGAATCTGAGTCCACGGCATCGGAGCCTTGACGCCCTTGACGAATGCGGGGCCGAGCACGTCGCCTGGGAATGCCTTGCAAATGTCACAGCCTGCCTCCTGAGCCATCCCGATTTCAGTCGCCGAGCCGCAACCAGGGATGTAAGGGACACAGCGGCGGTTGCATATCGGGGCAATAGCCGGGTTGAAGAGCGGACCGACAACGAAGTTTGCTCCTTCCTGAAGGTAGAGAGCCGCAGTGGGAGCGTCAATGATTGACCCCACGCCGAGAATCATTCCCGGAAGTTCCGCATTTGCATATTTCACCAGTTCCGAGAACACCTCGTGGGCAAAGTCGCCTCTGTTTGTGAACTCGAACACACGTATGCCGCCGTCATAGCAAGCCTTAAGCACCGCCTTGGAAGTCTCCACGCACGGATTATAGAACACCGGCACGAGTCCGGTCGAAACTGCGGTCGAAATGACCTGAATTTTATTATACTTTGCCATAACAAAAACAATCTATCTTGAGACGCGCCCTGAACCATTACCTTTCATCAAAGTCTCAACCTCAGCGACTGAAACCCGGTTGTAGTCTCCCTCAATAGTGTGCTTGAGGCAGGATGCAGCCACCGCAAAGTCGAGAGCTTTCTGGTCGTCACCCTTGTAGTTCAACAATCCGTAGATGAGTCCGCCGCCGAAAGAGTCTCCGCCGCCGACGCGATCAACGATGTCCGTAATGTCGTAGCGCCTTGAGGCGAAGAGAGTCTTGCCGTCATAAAGAACAGCGCCCCAAGTGTTGTGGTCGGCATTCACCGAGCCGCGAAGGGTAATCGCCACTTTAGAGGCCTTCGGGAACTTCTCCATCAGCGACTTTGCGACAAATTCGAACTTTGCGGTGTCAATCACTCCAGCTTCGGCATTGAATCCCTCCGGCTTGATGCCGAAGACCTTCTCCGCGTCCTCTTCATTGCCGATAATCACGTCGCAGCCCGCCACGAGAGCAGGCATAACCTCGGACGCCGTCTTTCCATATTTCCAGAGATTCTTCCTATAGTTAAGGTCGCAGGAAACCTTCACTCCATGACGGGAAGCGGCCTCAATGGCCTCCAGGCAGACATCTGCCGCACCTTGGCTGATTGCCGGTGTGATGCCCGTCCAGTGGAACCAGTCCACACCCTCGAACACCTTGTCCCAGTCAATCATACCGGACTTTATCTCAGAAATTGAAGAATGCGCACGGTCGTAAATCACCTTGCTCGGACGCGAAACTGCACCTTTTTCGATATAGTAGATGCCGACCCTGTCACCGCTCTCGATGCAGAATTCAACACCTACTCCAAGTCCGCGAAGTTCCGCGAGACATGCCTTGGCAATGTCGTTCCCCGGAAGTGCCGTCACGAAGTGCGCATCCTCGCCATAATTTGCGAGCGACACCGCGACATTTGCCTCTCCACCGCCGAAAGTTGCCTCATATTCATGAGCCTGTGAAAACCTGAGATGTCCAGGCGTTGCAAGCCTGAGCATAATCTCTCCGAATGTAACTATTTTTGCCATATATATGAAATATTTATGTCGACCCCGAGATATAACCGATGACAAAAGTAGGAAATTTTATTCAATCTCCGTGTGCGTACACGGAAATATTTTCCTAAATTTGTGAAAACTCAGGAAATATGGAAAGCTTAATCATCGAAGATTTTCTTCTCGGGAACGGATAT
>SAMEA104315435__coassemble_581_pt1 | contig 31743 bp, 22 predicted proteins | sample SAMEA104315435__metabat2_low_PE_027 | metagenome-assembled genome bin SAMEA104315435 (sample SAMEA104315435) | gut metagenome | biome: Monkey gut; feature: monkey-associated habitat; material: faeces | place: China | collected 2013 | reverse complement strand
TCTCGCACCGGAGTTTCCATTTCCTACACCACCCCAGTGACGGCAACTGCTGAACAGTGTGCCGGAATTTTCGCATCCTTTGACCGTCATGGAGTAGCCCTTGCTGTCGTTGATGCAGATCTGCGCGCCGTTGTCTTTCCAGTCATTGACGTATGTTCCCGCGCAGCGTCCGAGTATGCCTCCAACGCAAGTTGAGCCACCGCTTGAGCCCTCACCATCAGAAATGCGGGAAATCGCCCCGGTGTTGCGACAGTTTTCAAACACGGCCCCGTCAAGTTCGACGATTCCGCAGATTCCACCATAAGTCGACACACCCAGCGCCTTTGAACCAGATGTGGCCTTCACGCTGATACTTCCATTATTCACGCAATCGACGAACTTACCGGCCTTGCACTCTGCATCGGCGAAATAGAGACCCGTATTGGAATCAAGTCCGGCAATCGTATGTCCGTATGCGACGAGTCCGCCTCCGAAGTTGGCGCAAGCGACATCATTTTCGTTCTGGCCACCTACTGCGACCTCAAGCGTGACATTTCCGTCGTTAGTGCAGCTTTTCATCACGCCTCCGTTCTGCGCGACGAGCCCGCCGAGCAAAGACGGCACGCCGTCAAGCCTCAGATTCACGGAACAGTTTGCTGACACGTTTGTTACATTTCCGAGGTTAATCTGAGCCAAGGCGGCATTGCCATACTCATAAGGTTTTTCAAATGCGGAAAATTCTCCCGTAAGCGTGAGGTTTGTGACTTCAGCCTCGGCGCCAAGTTCGCGGAACAGAGGTCTTGTGGCTGCGGAACGGCTGATTGTCTTCCCATTGCCGTCAAGCATTCCGTTAAACACGCCGTCTGCCATTTCAAGGTTGTCAGAGGATATGTTGGCCGTGAGCTTGAAACTGCGTCCGGTGAAATCCTCGCCTCCTCTGATCTTTGCCGCGAACCTGTTCCAGATTTCGACGTTCGGAATCTCTCCGAGGTCAAGTATGCTCTTCGGTTCGTATACGAAGGCCTTAGTGTAGGTTTTGCCAGCCTCGGCCACAAATTCGCCCTCGGAAGGAAAAGTCATGTCCTGAAAACTTCCGTCCATGTCATAAATCTCAAACTGTAGTCCCCTGGAATAGGTCTTTGCCGGGACAGCGAAAAATATGTCAGAGCCAAGAGCCGCCCCGGTCGCGCCGCAAGTCACGTTGATGATGCTCCCGTCCTGCTTCGTGTTCTCAAGCGTGCACCCCTCTCCCGAGAACCTTGCGGTGAACTTGCCGCTGACGGCATATCCTTCAGGGTCGCTAACCTTCACTGAACTGATGTTGAACGCCGTCTCTCCCTTGGTCGGAGTGAGGCGTATATATGCCATAGCATCCGAAATCTCAACCTTTCCGAGTTCGTCACCGTATCCGAGCATCAGTTTGGTCTCCGGGTTTATCGTATTTCCATCCGAAGTCTGCACCGTCGGAATCACCACCTTAGCAGTCTTGTCCTCCTTAGACCAGGAATCAAACATTGACACTGGATAGACGACGCAATGAGGCACCTCCACTCCAACGTTAAATGAAAATGTGACCCGCGTGTCGTCTTCCATGTCAAGTTCCGTGAGCGACGACTTCATACCGTTTACGACAATCCTGTCGTCCTCACCCCACACGAAACCCGCAGGGGCCTCGACCGTCACGGTTTTTGCCTTTTCATGCTCTGTTATATGCACATCCGGCGTTTTCTGACAGGCAAACAGAAGCATTACCGCCAATACCGGAAATATCAAAAAAATCTTTTTCATGGTTCTGTGTTATTTATTGTCTTTTATGAAGTTACGTATATATTCAACCTCCGTCTCACTCCACGGTGTCCCGTCGGGGCGGAATATGTCGTGAAACCATATCTCAGGTTCCTCGGTCCATGGAATAGAGTTTCCATCGGCATCGACCTTATTCCAGTCATAGTGGAAATTACATTTGCCGGCGACAAGTCCGAAATTCACCGCGCCGACGTTGTATTTCCGGAATATCGGATAAGAACCCTCGAATGTCGAGTTCATTTTCCCGCGTGCAAGGAACTCCGTGCAGATCATCGGTCTGCGGTAAGGAAGGAGCTGCTTTATGTAGCGTTCAAGCGATGCCGGGGTGTCGTAGGCGTGAAATGTAATGACGTCGCTGTTTTCCAGCATAAAAGAAACCTCGGGAAGCGAAGTGATATTGTTGCCCACCCACGACCAGAGCGGTGCGGTCAGCGGTTGGGACGGATTGACTTCCCTCGCCCAACGAAAGGTCGCCTCAAGCAGGGGAACGGAATCAGTAACCCCACGGCGGTGATGCTCCGGCTCGTTGTAGAGACACCACATCAGCACGCGGCTGTCTTTCCTATAGCTGTGCAGAATGTCCTTGACCATTTTTTCTAGCGCAGGCCATTTCGACGGGTCGTTCACCCATTCAGCCCCAGGAACCATACACCATCCGGAGTTGTGCACTCCAGGAACACTCTCCGGCTGCGTTCCAAGATGCGGTTCGAGGCATTTCCCGCCGTTGGTCCAGAATGAGACAATAACCCGTATGTCGTGACTCTCGCAGATGTCAAGGAACCGGCTGAAGCGGGACTTGAATCCCTTGGGGTCGTCGAGATAGACAAGATGTGAGAGAAACACGCGGATGGTGTTAAATCCGAGCCCTTCGGCATATCCGAGTTCGCGGTCGATGGTCTGTGGATCGAAAGTGCTCTCCTGCCACATCTCAATCTGGTTTATCGCCGTTGAGGGAACATAGTTACATCCCACGATCCAGCCCTGCCCGGCATACCACTCCTCTGCCTTCTCCCGACTCCACCTTTCTTCCCCTTTCCTCGCCGAAAGGGGAAGTGCGGCCAACACAAAAATTAATGAAACAATATAAACAACTTTTCTCATTTCAATTTATCTGAATAATCCTCAAATTGAGGCGTTTTTAGGTTTTTATAAGCATTAATACCCAGCGTTCTGCCTGAGGTTCGGGTTCTTGTCAATCTCACCCTGGGGAATAGGAAGAAGCAGGTCTGTCTTCTCGAACGGACGACGAGCCTGCCAATATGAATCCTCTTCCGGCATCGCGTCGTGTATGGCCTTTACCTTCTCCCATCCGTAACGGGCCACATCAAAAAAGCGGAAGCCCTCGAATGCGAGTTCAAGACGGCGTTCGTCGAGGATGAGGCCGAGCATTGTCTCATAGTCTGACGGCTGATCGATTTTCTTCAGATGCACGCGTTCGCGGACCTTGTTTACATAGCCGGTCGCGCCCTTGAAGTCTCCCTGTGCTGCAAGAGCCTCAGCGTGAAGCAGGTAAATCTCGGCAAGGCGCATGAAGATTATGCTGCTGGCATTGGTGCGGACCTTATAGGCAAACGGATAATTGCTCGAAGGATAGTATAGCGACCATGTGCATTGGTCATATTTTACTGAGGCATTCAGGCGTTCTGTGTCACCGGCCTTATCAAAGGCGGCGAGCAGGTTGCGGGAAGGAGTGAGGTACTTTGCCCATCCAAAGTTCGTGCGGTTGCTGTACTGGTCGTAATAGTACATGTAGGCCAGTCGGTCTCCGGAACTTTTCGTACTTTGGAGCTCAAAGATGGTCTCGGGGTTATTCCTGAAGGCGTCTGTCTCGTTGAATCCCCAGAGGTCATCGTATTTCGGAGAAAGCGTATAGCCGCACTTCTCCAGAGCCTCACAGTTATCGGCAACTTTGCTCCAGTCGCGAAGTTCGGTGTCGCGGGCATACAAACGAGCCAAAAGACCATGCGCAAATGCTTTGGTAAAAAATGCCTTGTTTGTCGGATCAGTGTCAGGAGCGTACTGGCAAGCAAATTCAAGGTCGTTGATAATCTTGCGATAGATATCAAGGACCGGCGTGGCTTCCGGATAATAGAGAGGATAGACTTCTTCCACATTCTCAGTCGTGATTGAAGGCGGCACCACCGTTGTCATCGGGATGTCTCCCCAGAGGGAAGTCGCTTGAAGCCATAGCCAACTGCGGAAACAATATGCCTCGGCTTGCCAAAGGTTCTTCTCCTGCTCATCGTTCCATGACTCATCCTTCACAAAGACGGAGTCTGCATAGTTGATGAGGGTGTTAGCGTTGCTCACCTGCTGGAAATAGCGAGTCCACGTGACGGCCACATCCTCATTGGAAGGACTTATCTTGTTGCCTTCGATGTCAAGAAGCTTGGCGTTGTTCGTCCCGTTGTAGGAGTTGTCGAGACGACACTCTGACATAACCTGATAGTAGAGCGTTCCGACAAAAGTGATGGTCGGCACCCAACTATTGTACATTGCGTTGCGCAGCCCCTCAATGTCGGCTCGCAGTTCGTAGGGATTCTCGCTGCCGCCCTCTTCTTTCTTTTCCGTTCCATATTCTGTGATCGGCATCAGGTCGAGTTGGCAGGAAAGCGCCAGCAGAGCAGTTGCGACGATTACAGATGTGCGATATATATTCTTCATAATCATTTCCCCCATCTTTAGAATTCTACATTCAGTCCAAAAATGAATGTCTTCACATTCGGATATGATCCCCAATCGACTCCCATCTTTGTTGCGGCCGTGTATTCGCTGACTTCAGGGTCATAGCCGCTGTACTTGGTGAGAGTCAGTACGTTGCCGCAGGTTATGTATGGTCGTATGCTTGAGATATGGGCTTTCTTGAGGGCAGGGTGACGTATGTCGTATGAAAGGGTTATGTTCTTGAGTTTCACATAAGAACCGTCCTCCACGAAACGTGAGGACACCTTGAGATTGTCCGTTCCGCCGGCCTTCGGCATATCGGTGACATCACCAGGACTGCGCCAACGCCGCAAAACATCAGTAATCTGGTTATATCCGTTGTTCATGCTGACAAGCTCGACACGTGAGGCATTGTAGATGTCGTTACCCACAGAACCGGTTATAAGGAAAGAGAGGCTGAGTCCCTTCCAGGTCAGGGTGTTGGTGAGACCGAAAGTGAAGTCCGGATTCGCATCACCTATCCATGTCTTGTCCGCATCGGTTATGCGCCCGTCATTATTCCTATCCTCATAGACTATGTTTCCCGTCTGCGAATCTACGCCTCTGGAAACATATCCGTAGAACTGCGAGAGCGGATGCCCTTCCTCCATTCTGATGACGGACTCCCGTCCCTGCTGGTCAGAGGTGCCGGCGAAATAGTATATCTTCTGGAGACGGAGACTTTCAAGCCTGTTGCGGTTCATAGAAATATTGAAGTCTGTGTTCCAACGGAAGTTGTTCCTGTCGATATTCACGGAGTTCAGGGAGAATTCTATTCCCCAATTGGACATTTCTCCCTCATTGCGGTAGATGCTGCCTACCTTAGCTGTGGAAGGAAGCGGAACATTGAGAAGAAGATCGGTGGTGTATTTATAGTAACCATCCATCGTGAGATTCAGGCGGCCTCCGAACATAGAGAAGTCTATTCCGACATTCGCCTGGTTGGTGGTTTCCCATGTCAGGTCGGTGTTGCCCATGGCGCTGAGGTTACCGATAGTAGGCACGGCCGTGGCATATTCAGGCTTGGTGTAGTCGTAATAGGTGATGCCATATTTCTCCACCCATGCATAATCTGCGAGGCCGGCCTGGTTGCCGAGCTGTCCCCATCCTGCACGTAGCTTTAAGTCGTCAAGCCATGAGACACCTTCCATCCATGGTTCCCCACTGATTCGCCACGCCGCAGAAACCGATGGAAAGAATCCCCATTTGTGCCCCGGAGCGAGCTTGCTGGAGCCGTCTGCGCGGAAGTTGGCGGTGATGTAGTAACGGCTGGAGTAATTGTAGGAGATTCGGCCGAGGTAGGACATGATAGACCACTTCGACCAGTTCTGTCCAATTGAACCCGGCTTGTTGCCAGCATTGAGGCCGAAGACGCTGTGGTCTGACATCAGATAGTTCTTGCCTGCGGTGAGTGCCTGATAGTCTGAAGTTGTAGCGGAAGTTCCGACCATGGCCTCAAGGCTGTGCCCTCCCCAGAGACCGTTGTAGGTCAGGATATTGTCATAGATCATCCTCCTGTCGTCGTTGCGGGTGTCAGTCACGGAACCATGGGCCTTACGTCCGAACACGGTGCTGACCGGGTCAAGATAGGTGTAACCATGACCCCAACGGCGATCCATTGAGACCGTTGATTTGAAGCGAAGACCCTTCACGATATCAACGGTCAGCGCCCCAGAGGCGATGAGACGATCGTATGAAGAGAAATTGTTCTGCGTCCGTGCTATGTTCTCGACAGGAGAGTTGAGTCCGCTCAGACCATAGAAGTTCGTCCAATAATACTCGGGGTTGGCCTCGTCCCAGACCTTGGCGTAGGTCGGGGTACAGAGCGCAGAGATGACCACGCCACCATTATTCGCGCCCATTCCGGTGTTCACTCCATTTGAACGGCCATTGGAATAGGCGATGTCGGTGCCGAAGCGAAGCCAGTCAAAAAGCTTCCACTCGGTATTGACCTTCATATTGAAACGGCGGCTATAGGTGGAACGAATGACACCAGTCTCGTCAGAGTAGCCTGCGCTGGCATAGTACTTCGCCTTGTCAGTCGCGTTGGAGACTGAAAGTTGATAGTTCTGCGCAAGACCATTCCTATAGGTCTCCTTCATCCAGTCGGTCTCGTCCTTCAGTCCGTATGGCATTTCCTCGACTATTGATTGAAGTCCCTCATCCACAAGAAGTTCCTTATACTGTTCATGGTTCAGAACATCGAAGGTGCGGGCCACTGCCGTGAGTCCAACGTATGAGTTGAAGGAAATCTGCGTTCCTTTGCCGGCCTTTCCACCCTTTGTAGTAATCAGCACGACTCCATTGGCGGCACGCGAACCGTAAATCGCTGCAGAGGAGGCGTCCTTGAGAATCTGCATGGATTCAATGTCGGAAGGAGACAGGTAGGCAATCGCGTAGCTTCCCTCTCCGACCGGCACGCCATCAACGACATAGAGCGGATCATTGCTGGAGGCTATGGAAGAGGCACCACGCACGCGGATGGTCATTCCGCTGCCAGGGAGTCCGCTTGTCTGTTGTGCCGTGACTCCAGCAACCTTTCCCTGGATGAAGCCGGCTGCGTCGGTAATCGGACGTGTCTTCATATCATCGGTGGAGACGGTAGAGATTGCAGTGGTGAGGTCGCGCTTTTTCGCAGTTCCGTAACCTATTGCGACGACTGCGTCAAGGGCGATGGCCTCAACCTCTGTGGTGATATCAATAACTGCACGTCCGGCAACTTTCTCTGTCACAACCTTGTAGCCCAGAGCCTCGTAACGCAGCGAGGGATCTTTTCCGATCAGCGTTATTGTATATTTTCCGTCCGCGTCGGTCATCGTGCCATTGGACGTACCTTCCTCAAGCACACTCATGGCTATAACCGGAACTCCGTCCGAATCGATAACCGTTCCACTTACTTTCCTTTCCTGAGTCTTCGGAGCCTCCTCCTTACGCAGACGCGGAGAAAGCACTACGAGTTTCGGATTCTTGATTTCGTATGAAATCGCAGTTCCTGAAAAAAGCACATCGAGAACGGCCTTCAATGGCTTGTCCTGTACGTCAATGCTGACTTTCCTGTCCAAATCGGGAAGTGCACTGCTGTAGAAGAATTTGAAGTCGCCCTGTTTCTCAACGACAGAAAGGACCTCTGAAAGAGGGCTATTCTTCACAGAAACAGTAATTTGTTGTCCCCACGACGGCACGGCGAAAGCCGTCGCGACGAGTATTGCCAATACCCATTTCATTAATCTGTGGTGCATTGCTTTGTTTGGTTATTATTTGTATTATTGTGTCAGGCTTTCCAGGCATGCTACCGGTCACGTCCTGAAAGTTTCACTATACTCCCTTCTATTGTCCATGACACTGGGGAGGTCTCGGTGATTATCCCGAGAATCGCATTGAGCGATGTATTGGGAATCACGCCGGTGTAGCGGAAGTCCCTTATGTCCTCGTCCACAAAGACCACCCGCACGCCGTAGAGGCGCGCCAACTCGGCGGCGACCTCGGTTAGGCTGTCGTCGTTGAACGCAACCTCATTGCACAACCACGGCACTTCAGAAGAGACGTCCGTCGACTTCGGCTGTCCGAGTTTCCCAACCGCCTTGTCGAACGATACGCACTGATGCGGCAATAGCACAGCTTCGCTCTCTCCAGCCGTTGTAAGGACCTTGCCCTCAACGAGCGTGACTGTCTCGTCGCCATCCCTGTAGGAACGGACATTAAACTTCGTTCCGAGAGCCTCTACGCTGATGTTTCCGGTGCTGACGACAAACGGAAGCTCGGCGTTCTTCGCCACTTCAAAGAAGGCCTCGCCATCGAGGGATATGTCCCTGTTCGTTTTTCCGTATTCCGTTGAATATGAGACGCTACTTGCAGAATTAAGTCTTATCCGACTGCCGTCCGGAAGCAGCACATCGCTCCTTTGCCCGCAGTCGGCGACAATCTCGAACTGTCCAGGAGACGTCTCAGGTACGGAAATGCGCATTCCGGCAAAGACTCCTAGCGCGACCGCTGCTGCAGCCGCAGAAACCGCTGCCACCACGCGCCACATCCTCTTCCCACGCCGGAGCGAAGCCATTTCCATCTGTTCGGCGCGTCTTTTAGTCCGCACAAAGGCGGTATCTATCTCTTCTTGTGTTACTGAAGATCCGTCAATCTCGTCCCATCCGATAAACTTATATTTCATATTCATAAAGTTTTCATTACATATCAGTTCTTTGCCTCAAGCTTCAGACAGTCGAAGTTCCATTTATTGAAGTACTGGTCGGCATCCTATACTATCATTAAGAGTACAAAAATAGTCGCCACACCCATCGAAAATTTTCATTTTTTGGAATATCTTCGATGGGTGTGAATATGCGGGTATGGATGTGGTGTCTTGCTAAATGAAGAATATCATCAGACATAGGACTCGCCTAATGTCCTTTAGTGCCGCGTTCATAAGGTTTTCGACCGTCTTTTTCTTTATTCCGAGAATTTCCGCAATCTCGTCGTTTGACTTGCCCTCATCGCGGCTAAGAGTAAACACACGCCTTCGGCGTTCCGGCATATTCCCGACAACCTCACGTATCCTCTCGGCCTTCTCTTCCGCAGTCAAATGAGAATCCACGCTCTGATCAACGGCAAAATCAAAGTCTTCTATCGTCACGGAAGGACGGTGCTTTTTAAGGTAAAGAAGAGCCGAGTTGCGAGTCATCGCATAGAGATAAGAACCAAAGGAACGGATTTCCGGAATTGTGCTCCTCAATAGCCAGACTCTGGCAAAAACATCCTGAGCTATATCCTCGGCAACTTCCCTGTCCTTCAGAATTTCCGTGAGGAATACGCGGACTTTCGGGTAGTACCATGAAAACAACTCCCTGAACGCAGGCTCTTCACCCTCGCTGACACGTTCCAATATGTCTTTTTCGTTATAGAGCATATAGTTTAAAGACATTGCCGTGATTCCGAGACCGCATCACGGCAATGCATGTAATTTCCTTAAAAGATAGTGGCAGTCACAACAGACTTCTCACCGACTGCACACTCAGGTATGCTGATGACAGTCGCTGTGCCTTTCTTCACTGCCGTCACGCTCTTGCCATTGATCCTGACAGTTGCCGGATTCACGGACATTCCCTCGAGGACAATGTCAACGCGGCGGGTCGCCGGAGCATTTCTGAACTCCCCCTTTCGAGGATTCACCACGACCTGCAATTTCTTTCCTTTCAGAGACTTCTCGATGAGGGTTGTCGCGTAGTCGGTGTCGTAGGCCTGACTCACGCCGTCGTCCTCATAGAGGCTGAAACTGCTGGTTCCGACTCCCGGAACGATGAGCAGACGCAGACGGTTGTCGGCCTTCTGAAGGTTCTGAATGCCTTCTCCTGCAAGAGGAATTATTGAACCGGACTTCACGAACCAAGGGTTCTCGTCAATCGTGTAGTAGAGAGTCTTGGTCGAGCCTCCCCTGTGCGTGCAGTGGTGCGCCATGTCATACCAGTCGTTGCCGGAAGGGAACCACATTCTGCGCTCGGTCTTACCTGTGGCCGGGTCGAGCGGTTGGCAGAGAACAGTGGCGAGGATGTTGTCACCAAACATGAATTCCTCGTCCCGGTCGTATGCCTGCTGCATCTCCGGATAGTCATAGTAAAGAGGGCGGCAGATGCTGACTCCAGTGTCGTACGCCTCACGGGAGAACGTATAGATATATGGCGTGAGAGCATAGCGCAACCCGATTGCCGCCTTCATGTATTCGTAATGCGTCGGATATTCCCAAATCTTTCTTTCAAGGAACTTGCTTTCGGTAGAATGAGTCTTGAAGATAGGGGTGAACACGCCGTATTGGAGCCAGCGGGTGTAGAGTTCTGGGTCTGTGTCGTGACCTTTCTTCTGCATGTGTCCGCCGATGTCGTGTCCCCAATAGCCATAGCCGACATTAGAAGCCGTGGCCGTGAATGACGGAAGCATTTCGAGAACGCCCCACTCATCGTATGTGTCCCCGCTGAAACCGAGTTGATAGCGGTGGCTGCCAAGTCCTCCCCAGCGATGGTAGATGAACGGACGGTCGGCATCCTTTCCGCGCGTGACGCTCTGACGAACCTTGTCGTTGAAGAATGTCCAATTGATCCAGAAGGTGTTGTTCAGACCTTTCATATACTTGCTGTCCATCCACTGCTGCCAGTCCAACCACCAAAAGTCAACTCCCTGTTTCTCAAGAGGATGAATAACGGAATTGAAGTAGGCATCAGCCCATTCCTGCTGATCCATACGATAAGGAACCGGGGCAAAATGCCCTTCCTTCGCGAAGCTCCTGTCGTTCCCAACAAACGTGTAAGGCTCACTTCCGTAGACATATCCCTTCGGACCGTCATAATCGTCAGTACGGGAAGTGTAGTCTTTCACGAAAGTCTCGTAGCAGTCCTCGTACGGACGTATTCCTGAAGCCGGATGAAGATTGAGCGCTGTCTTGAAGTCCAGTGCGTGAATGTCGTGGAGAAGTCCCACAGGGTCTTCGATAAGGTCATGATTCCATGAATATCCGGTCCATCCCCGGAACTGTCCGAATTCATCCTTTCCCTTCCGCTTGTCCATTTGTTTCCAGGTGAGATGCCAGTCCATATCGATGATGAAAACATCGGCAGGAACCTCATGTTCACGAAGTTCGGTCGCGATGGCAAGCAACTCGTCATCGGTATAAATCCAATAACGGCTCCACCAATATCCGAAAGTATATTTAGGAGGCATAGGAATCTTGCCGGCAATTTTCGTAAAATCAGAGAGGGCCGCCTTGTAGTCGTGTCCATAGGCGAATATGTAGAGATCCTGACGGTCTCCCTCAGGACGCGGAGCAACCCACTCGCCCCAGTCGGAGTCATTCTTTTCCAGTATGTGCCGACTGCTCTCATCGACTATCGCCCAGCCGTCGCGGGACAGCAGCCCGTCTTCAAGAGGCAGCGCATCAGCGGTGTCTTTCCTCCGACTGAAGATTTTGAGATTGTCGCGATCTATGCGCCCGTCAATTCCGTCAAGCGTGCGGACAGTGCCCTTGAGGTTACCTGTAGGCTCCATCCCCGGTTTCCAAATCACATTCTTGCCGTTCATGCGGAAAGAGACACTGAGATTGTCGACCGTGAATTTCCCGTTACCGGAATATGTAAGCGTGACTGCATCCGTGCGTATCTCCGTTTTACCCCCGTCTCTTCTGACCTTGAATGCAGGCACGTCAAGATTTCGGTTTATAATGGCAAGCGAGGCCCTGTCCTCGAACTGTCCGTCTTCCGCCCATTCCATTCGTATCAGCCTGTCGGTCAATACAGTAAAACGTGCGTTTCCGCTTTTCACGACAGCATCGTCCGCCGCTTTCGGATTTTGAGCATACGCTGCCCCGCAGAGTAGAAGCGATGCGATGACAATCAGTGTTTTCTTCATCGTATAGAACATACTTCTATAATTTTCTTGCGCCGTCGGAGATGACTACGTCAATGACAATCGGCTCGTGACCATATTTCTCCTTGAACGCTGCCTTTGCTTTCTCGATAAACGCATCGTAGAGGTCCTCCTTCACGAGGTTGATGGTGCAGCCGCCGAAACCGCCGCCCATAATCCTTGAACCGGTTACACCGCATTCCTTAGCGACAGTTGCGAGGAAATCGAGTTCTTCGCAGGAAACTTCGTAGTCCTTGGACATGCCCCAGTGGGTCTCGTACATCCTTTCTCCGACAGTTTCGTAATCGCCCTTGTTGAGAGCATCGCAGACGTCGAGGACGCGCTTTTCCTCACCTATGACATAGCGGGCACGCTTGTAGTCCTCTTCGGAAATCTTGTCCTTAATGGCGTCAAGCTGCTCCATTGTGGCTCCGCGAAGGAACTCCTGACCGAGAACTTTTGCCACCCTTTCGCAGGATGCACGGCGGTCGTTGTACGGAGAGCCCACCAGTTCGTGTTTGACGCAGGAGTTGAGAAGAACGAGCTTGTAGCCGTGCTTGCCAGGGTCGAAAGGGAAGTACTCAAACTCCATTGAACGGCAGTCCAGACGCATCAGGTTGCCTTTCTTGCCGAATACGGAAGCGAACTGGTCCATAATTCCGCAGTTCACGCCACAGTAGTTGTGTTCGGTGCTCTGGCCGATACGGGCAAGCTCGAATTTGTCAATTCCGTTGTGGAAAATCTCGTTGAGTGCAAATGCGAATGTGCTCTCAAGTGCAGCGGAAGAAGACATTCCTGCTCCGAGAGGAACGTCACCGGAGAAAACTGTGTCGAATCCCTCGACCTTTCCGCCTCTCTTGATGGTCTCTCGGCAAACGCCGAACACATATCTTGCCCAACTTTGAACAGGTGCGTCCTCCTCCCTGAGTCCGAATTCGCAATACTCGTCGAGATCAAGTGCGAAAGCCTTCACCTTGTCGGTGCCGTTGAGCCTGATTTCCGCCACAATTCCCTTGTCAATGGCGCCCGGGAACACGAATCCTCCGTTGTAGTCGGTGTGTTCACCGATGAGATTGATACGTCCGGCTGACGCATAAAAGTCCCCTTCTCCACCAAAGAGGGTTTCGAATTTCTTAGCAATAGCTGTCTTGTCCATTGTTTATCAATTTTAGTTTACAATTTTGATCAGTATGTGTGTCTTGCCGGCGATTTTCGCCAAGCGGAGCCAAAGTTATAAAATTTTTGACGTATTTCAATAAAGACGTAGCAATATCGGACAATGATCGCTCACGCCTCCGGCATATCGTGGACCGACGTAGGTTCGGAAGGGTTTGAACCCTGTGTGTGTTTTGTCCCGGAGCATCAGAAAAGGAATATGGACGACAGCCATACAAGGCACAGAACAGTCCATTCCCCTTTTTTCCTCTGATTTCTCTCCCACATCCGCTTCCGAATCACTTTCAACCGAGACCTTCAAATCCTTTACGGCAGAGCCTTGCAAAAAAGCTTCCCCGGGAGTGAAACAGCCCTTCATATTTCCCACAAGAAAGCGGTCTATCAGCTCCCATCGTCCGTCAAACCTTATACTCCCCTCTCCTCTTTTGGAAAGCGGCTCTGCAAGGTTGATGAGCCTCCCCTCCAGCAGATTGAACTGCGCCCCGTCCGGAGTGTCGTTAAAGTCCCCCATGGCTACGACAAGGTCATCCGAGACCCGCATTATGGAATCGCACACATCCCTTAGTGCCGTCATAGCCAGTTCCCTGCCCCGCATAGAGGCCTTTTCGCCGGAAAACTTCGACGGATGATGGTTCACCAGAATATGAATCCGCGACGGCCGCACAGCCTTTTCCTCCGAACATTCTTCAGCAGATTTCTCCGAATATTCATGAATACCCGAAGCTCCGGAGGACTCAGGACGTAACTCAATATACGCATACAATATGTCCCTCGTCCGCATCAGCGCTCCATCGTCTCCGTGTATATGCACGGGACGCGACGACAGCAGTTTCACCATATCGCGCCTGTAGAGCAGCGCAACGTCTATTCCGCGTCTGTCCGGAGAATCATAATGCACATACCCATAATTCATTTTCCTCAGCACAGGCGAGTTGACAAGGCGGTTCAGCACGAAAGCATTCTCCACCTCAGCGACGCCCACAACCACAGGAGCCTTCCCTCCACCGCAGCTGTTCTCACCTATCCACAGCAACGCCTTTCCGACCATATTGCTCTTTTTCGTAAACCTCGCCTTTGTCCATCTCCGGCTTCCCAGCGACGAGAAATCAGCGTCCGACGAAGAACCACCGTCATCGAAATAGTCAAAGAAATTTTCGAGATTCCAGAACACGATATCAAATTGGGCACACATCTTCGGCCCCGGAACAAGCAGCGCTACCAAGACAACGGAGAGCCGGAAGACACATTTCCGGAAACCTACATATTTCAGCAATCTCATCATTTCGTTTCAGGCACGGGGCATATTCCCGTAAACCTGCCAAATGTCGGAAGAATCAGCGAAATTGATTGATAGAAAAAGAAAAACATTTGCTACTTTTGCAGTCCGATTTCAAAAAAAAGAAAAAATGTCACTAAAATGCGGTATCGTCGGACTTCCGAACGTCGGAAAATCCACTCTTTTCAATTGCGTAAGTTCAGGAAAGGCTCAGAGCGCCAATTTCCCTTTTTGCACCATAGAACCTAACATCGGCTCGACCATCGTCCCGGACAAAAGGCTCGATGTGTTGAACGAGCTCTGCCACCCGAAGAGCCTCGTGCCGGCAACTGTGGAAATTGTCGATATTGCCGGACTTGTGAAGGGAGCGAGCAAGGGAGAGGGTCTCGGCAACCAGTTTCTCGCGAATATCAGAGAGACTGACGCCATTCTTCACGTGCTTCGCTGCTTCGACGACCCGAACATCGTGCACGTGGAAGGCTCTGTTGACCCGGTGAGGGACAAGGAAGTGATTGACCTCGAACTCCAGATAAAGGACCTCGAAACGGTTGAAAGCAGGCTCGCAAAGGTCTCAAAACAGGCGAAGGCAGGCGGAGACAAGACGGCCGCAAAGATGATGGAACTGCTTCTGCGCTACAAGGATGCGCTTGAGAGCGGAAAGAGCTGCCGCAGCGTGAAACTTGAAAACCCGGAGGATATCGCTCTATCAAAGGAGCTCTTCCTGCTTACGGACAAGCCGATTCTCTATGTCTGCAATGTGGACGAGGCTTCTGCAAAGGAGGGCAATAAGTATGTTGACGCTGTCCGTGAGGCTGTGAAGGACGAGGATGCGGAAATTCTTGTGATTTCGGCGAAGATTGAGTCCGACATCGCAGAACTCGAAACCTACGAGGAGAGGCAGATGTTCCTTGAGGAACTCGGTCTTGAGGAGTCGGGAGTGGTGAGGCTCATCCAGTCCGCCTACGCCCTGCTGAATCTCCAGACATTCTTCACCGCCGGAGCAGATGAAGTCCGCGCCTGGACCATCCACAAAGGCGACAAGGCGCCGAAAGCCGCAGGAGTCATCCACACCGACTTTGAAAAGGGATTTATCCGCGCCGAGGTCATCAAATACGACGACTTCATCACACTCAAGTCCGAGGCAGCCTGCCGCGCCGCCGGAAAACTCGGCGTCGAGGGCAAGGATTATGTCGTGCAGGATGGCGATATAATGCACTTCCTGTTCAACGTATAAGGAAGAAAGATCCTATTGTAACGGGCGTTTGCGATTTTTCAAAAAAAGATAATACCCCAATCCAAGAAGAATAAGCAAAGCAACTATCAGGCAGCCCTTAAAGACAGGTTTCTGACCATCAAGAATATCCGACACGACAGCAATAACTGCCGGTATAATTATCGCTGTACAAAATACGACAGATATAATCTTTATCCTTTTAGGCTCTTCCATATCAAATATTTTGCAAACAATCAGCCACAAAAATATTTAGAAAAACACATATTTCTATTGTTTTTGATAAAAAATATCAATTTTTGATAAAACCGAGAGGAATATTAAGTACAGAACTGACAAAACCGAGAGATATATCTAATTTTTCGCGAGCAGCAAACAACAAATTTCAACATCAGAACCCCACGAAAATATCATTTCAAACAAACGAGAGAAATAAAAAAAGGTGACCAGATTTCTCCGATCACCTAAATTATATAAAGATAAAACTATCGTCACCGTACAACCCTATAACGAACCAAGAAAGTTCGCTGGGAGGGAGGGGATGCATAAAAGGATGGGATGCAAGGCGGATAATGAAGTCAAATACCGCAGCAACCTTTCGGTTGTGAGGATTTTGACAAATTATCCAACGAAGCAGACCGCCTTTTAGGCGCCCCGACACTAATAGAATCTTGCGCGGTTGTCAGTAACCACACTCTCATTCATCACACCCAACAGCATCTGAGCCATATACTGGTTCATCTGAGCAGTTTTGGAGTTGGCATCATCCTCGGTATAGAATGCTCCGGTCTCCTTGGCAGTGACATTGAACACATAGATTCCGTAGCTGCCCTTTACAGGTGCCGAAATCTTACCCTGCTCGGCGGAAGTCACAGCTCCGATGAAGGCAGGGTCAAGTCCCTGTGATGTGAGCGAAGAGAACGTGATTCCGTCCTTTGTACTTACGGTCGTGCCGAGCGCTTCGGCTACAGCCGCCATATTGTCAAGCCCGGCAATCTTCTCCGCGACCTCAGCTGCCTTGTGGTCGGCAAGTTTCTCACGATAAAGAATATCCTTGATTACAGGTGAAACTTCCTTTATATCCTTGTAACCTTCCTTGTTGATGCCGGTGAGGACAGCAACCACGAAGTAGTCTTTGTTGATATCGAAAATTTCTGAAACCTTACCCTTCTTTGCATCGAATGCCCAGCGGGTAACCTCCTTTGCATTATCGATGGAACCGATGCGGCTTGCGCCCTCAACGAGATTAGCGCTGTGTGCATAAACTGCCTGGGAATCAACTGCTGCACGGAAATCCTTGTAGCCATCTGCTGCCTGTGAAGCAAATGACTTAGCCTTTGCGTATATTCCGTTGACGGTTGTCTTGCTGGCAATAGCCTCCTTCTCGAGAATAGCGACCTGCTTCTTCACGACTCCGCTCTCAGTCTTTGTGTCGAGGATACGTACGAGATAGAATGTGTTATCGTGTGAAAGAACCGGAGAAACAGACTGTCCGTTGTTATTGAAAACGAATTCGTCAACCTCAGGAGCGACGGTCTTGAGTTCGCCTTCCTTGTAGTATTTCTCATCGAACTGGCAATAGTTCGCAAGAAGGAATGACTTCACATTGTCGGTTGAAGCAAAATCCTTTGCAAGAGCTGCGATATCTTCGTTTGCAGCAGCAACATCCTCCGAAGACGGAAGAATGTCATACACTACATACTCTATGTCGCGGCTTGCCTTCTGCTTGAAAAGGGACTTGTAGGCGTCCATTTTCTTGTGGACCTTGTACCATTCCTTAATTTCAGAATCGCTGACAACGACAGTTGTGTCCTGTGCGAAACCGAACGGAACCATAACGAACTCCGCGTTTACGGAATTGTTGTTGTCCGTAATCTCGTTCTCAAGTCCAAGTTCGTTGGTGATGTTGCTCTCAGAGAAGAGGGAGAAGTACTTGGAGTAGTACTGCTGTGAGATGGCTGTGTTGCAGAGGTAGTTGAGAAGTTCCTTATACCTTCCGCTCTGGTCCTCCCTGCAATAGTTCACGAAATTGAGGAAAGCTTCCTTGTTGAAACCGTTCTCATCCGAGAAAACTTGTGCGATTACAGGGGAGATATTGTCGCCGGAAATGAGATCAAGAGCCTCCTGGTTGCCGACATAGATACCCGCGCTTTCAGCATTCGGGATAAAATAGTAACTGTCGAAGAGTTCCTTCCATGCCTCGTCCCTTACATAAGACTGAGCCTGTTCCGAATTGGCCTGGAAACCAAGGAGTTCAAGCACGCCTTTGGTCTTTTCAACGTCCTTTTGGAAATCGACATAAGAAACTGATTTGCCGTCAATCTCGCCGACGTCATATTTTGACGACATCGATGAGGCGACGTTCTGAAGCGTGGTTGGGTCAATGATGAACGAAAGCAGCGCAATTGCGATGAGCGCCGTAATCACGACTCCGAACTTCACGCGGATTGTTTCAAGAACTGCCATAATTATTGCTTTTTTAGTTATTATCGTAAAATGGTCAGAGGGCATAAAACCCAATGGGGTGCGAAGTTAGTAATTTTCCCTCAATTACACCACGAATTTTTGCTGAAATGAAAGAAATGACCTTATTTTCGCTGAATCGGACCTATAAAGTTCACCGAATCCACATTGACCGCGGTACTGTCCTGCGTCACGATTCCGTAGCTGTTGAAAGGACGGAAAATGATTGAATTTCTCGCTCTCTGGTCGGACTCCATCCCATAACCCTGCATGAACCCGTCGGGAGAATACATCTTCACATAACAATCCGTCCAGATTTTCTCCTCCTTCTGGTCCCAATAAAGCGTGTCCGTCTCCATGACTTCCCTCTTTATGAGGTTCTTCACCACGACATTCCCGAACGCGGCCCAAGACTCGCGACCGTCAGAATACTTCAGATGACGCGCATTGTCAGCGGTGATTGACGTCTCAAGCAGCCCTCCATCAATATAGCCGTACACGGCAAAGCCTTCAGGAAACAACTGTGTGGACAGGCTGTCAGTCTCATAACGCTCCATGAGCGGAGCTTCCATCCGCATCTGAATCTGCCCGTTCTGTGTCTGGACCGAGGTGATGCTGTCGGCAGTCTGCACCGGCATAAGAGTTATATCCATCGCGTCTTCTTCCGCCAACTTGCCCTTGCAGGAATAAACGACGAAAGCAACCGCCGAAGCGGTTGCCAGCTTAATCATTATATTTCCTATTCCTTTCAATGTCAAGAAAACATTAGTTCTGCGTCCTCACGGTAGTGGTAGCCCTCATTCCACCGCAGCTGACGGTGTATGGCTGACCATCGAGAAGGTCATACATGAATGCCTCAGCCTTTTGCGGATAGTACTTGCTATACTGTGCAATCATGCTGTTCGCCTCAGCCGCAAGAGTCTCGTCGGCGTTCTTTGCCTTAATCATATAATCCACAGCAACCCAATAAGGAGCGCGTGACTCTATTTCATTTCCACGGCAAACCTGCGAGCCCCAGATGGTTCCTATCAACATATATGCCTTCCCGGCAAACTCAGGGTCGAGTTCAGCAGCCTTCTGTGCGCAAGCGTATGCCTTTGCGGAGTGACCGTTCTTGTAAGAGTAGGCGGCAAGTTCATAATTGTAGGAAGCGTCAACCTTGTCATCCGACTCAGGATAGGCGATTGCCTCGTCCATATACTTGATTGCCTCGTCCACATTACCCCTTGAAGAGTAAAGTTTGAACAGATAGTACGCCGACTGATATGAAGGCTCAAGACGATTCATCGCGTTCACTGCATTAAGGAACAGATCTGTGTCCGTGCCCTCCTCAGTCTTGCTGAGCATGTTCACGATGTTCTTGACGAGCTGGATGTCGTCAGGAGCGGCCTCGAAGCGCGGGGTAAAGAGAGCAACGAGGTTCTCGCATGATGCCACTTTGCTCTGGATAAAGATGTTCTCGATGTCCTCTGTCACCTTTGCGACATCCTCTTTTTCCTTATCATTCTTGCATGGAGTGTTCTCAAGGTTCTCCATCGCCTTCTCATACACATCAATCACCTGTTCCTCATTAAGAACGCCTGATTTGTAGAGTTCAACGGCTGCATTGAGATTGAAAAGGTAGATGCTCGGCTTCGTGTTCACGCCGTTTTTCTTAATGATGTCGGAAAGTCCGTCATAGAGCTTCTGGTCGTCACCCTTAACATAATTGATAAGGTCGAGACCCTTATTGTTTAGAGCTGTGACAGCATATTTCGGATAATACTCAGCCCTCTGGTCATGAATAGTGAGGAGAGTATCCACGAGCTTTTCCTTGTAGATTGCATTCTTCGCATTCTGCGAAATCAGACGACGTACGATGGCAGTTCCGTTGATGAGCATGTTCTGGTTGGCCGTCGGAGGACATGCCTTATATGCCTTGCGCCAGTTAGGAGTTGCGTCATTGTAGTTCTTCTGCTTGTAATACTCCTGATAGTAAGACAGATACTTGATGCAGTTGGCGCTGTCCGCACCATACTTACCCTGTGCGAGCAGGGTTGTTCCTACCCCCGCAACCAGCACTGTAAGAAAGAGAGTAATAATCCTTTTCATATCAATAATCTTTAATTTTCTTTTTAAACTTACGCGTTCCGGCACGCCTCCACTAATTATACTTCGGCTTTTGGAACCATATATCATGTATGTTGAAACCAACGACAAACTTGAAGTATGTCTCGCTTATCATCATCCCCTTGGAGGAGCCTCGCCGGCCCATATCCACTCCGAGCGATATTCCGTTGTACCATCTGAACACAGGAAAAGTGATTCCGAGAGTGATTCCGTACGAGTCCACGCGGTTGCCGTTCATCAGGAAATAGTCCTGATCGTAGTAGATTCCTCCCCTATATGCGCAGCGTTTCATGTAGTACCTTATGTCATTCCTATTCGGAACCAGTTCGAAGCCCGCTCTGAAGGACTGTGATACAGAAGATGTGAAATTGGCCTTTCCCGTTGCAGCAAAGCCCTTTCTCGATTCGAAATTGGAGTTTCGCCAGTCGGAACGGAGATAGTTGAACTCGACCGACCATCTGTCGTTGCCCCTGAGGGAAATTCCTACTCCAAGTTCATCGGCTATGCGCGGCGCGTTTGATGAGTGCGAGAGCGTGTCCGTGTAGGTCATTGATTTCAATGTGTCCACAACGCTCGACTGGCTCGCATACGCGAAATGGTTTTCATATCCCCTGACTTTCGTTCCGAGCCGGTAGGTGGCTCCGATTGTCATCGACATAGTCGGTGAAAGCTTTTGGTCATACTGCACTCCAAACTTTCCCGTAAACCCACGGAGGTTCAGATTTGTTCCGTAAGTTATTGATCTGTATGTCGAATTCTCAAAAGTTTCATTGGAATTCCTGTCAAGTTTTCCGAAATAATAGATAAACTCAGCACCGACCGAAAGCCTTTTCCAGAAAGTCGCTCCGGCAGAGGCATAAAGTTGGTAGAGGCTTCCGTTTCCGTAGGAGTCGTAGGTGATGTTTCCCACATGTCCGAGCAGTTCATCAGACTGTTCTTTTGAAGAAAAACTATAGCCGACGTCGCTGAAAGGCGATAGGCCGACAAGGAAGGCCGACGAGCGCCATATTGGGAAAGACATCACTATATTATTGACGTTGAATGTGTTTTCCGCTCCACTCTTGCTTCCCTGGGCGTAAATCTTATTATCCTCGTAGAGTCCGAAGTCAGCCATGAACGCGAGGGTGTCGCGAACAGCCACGGCAGCAGGGTTGGAGACATTTATGAACCTCCTGTTTCTCGAAGCGATGCCGACGCCTCCCATACTCCTAGAATGTGCTGTCCCACCTTTGGAAATCTCTCCCACTCCATAGATGGAATATGGTGAGAACGAGCCGTAGGTTCCCGTTGTCGAGGTCTGCGCATACGCACAGACAGCCGGGAGCAACAGCGCCACAGCCATAAGTAACTTTATGAAACTATTTTTCACCATATCTCACAGCAATTAATGCCAACCCCATCAACACGAGATTGCAAACTACAAAGATGGAGTTTTTCATCCTTTTTGCAAAATAAATCGCATCGCCTCCCGTGAAAATCACTATATTTTCAGGGTGACGCGCAAAATATCCCTCAATTTCAAACATTATACCCAAGATGATTCCGGAGTCTATCGAAGACGTCAGGGAATTACCCGTTTCCTCTACATTTTCAGGCGTGTCTTGAAGCGGAAGCGACTTCGAGTAGCGGTTCACTGACTTGAATCTCGTGCGGCAGCCAAGGGATATGTTTCCTCCACTGTAATGTCCTTCGGCGTCCATAAAATCAATGGTGAGTATGGTTCCGAAATCGAAAATGGTGCAGCCCTTCCCCTTGAAGAGATACTGTGCGGCAATGACAGACGCGGCACGGTCAGGAGTAAGGTATGCAGGAAGTGCGATGTCTTCCAATATGAAATTGTGCTCCGAATCTATGAGTATGAATTTTCCGCAGCACTTGCCGAACTTCGATATCGCTGTCTGGGAGAACTCACGGACAGAACTGAGTACCATAACATCGGGCCTGTTCTTCTCCACAAGTCCGAGTATAAAGTCAGCAGTCCGCTCTCCTTGATAGCGGAAAGTCTTTCCCAAAGTTATCCCGTCGGCCCAGGCCGCTTTGATTGCAGTGTAGCCGACATCAATCAGCAAATTCATGTCAATGTCATTTCGAACGACGTAAGAAGTATTCCCCCGTCATTTTTGGGCCGTAAATTTAGTAAAATTCGTTAATCTATCCAAAACTACTTCAAGAGCGAAAGTCGTGCGTAAGCCTCGAAGAGATCAGGAACGTTGCGGGAGACTATCCTGAGCCTGTTGTCATTCTGTTTCATGTCGAACAGCCTCTGGTTTTCATTAAGACGATAGAGTATGTTCTGGAAGGTCTTGGACTTATAGTACTGAGAGAGAGGATTCGATATGAAGAAGGCTATCAGAAGCCCGTTCTTTATGATTATCTTGTCAAACCCGAGTTTCTCGCCAAGATGCCTGATGCGGACAATCTCCATAAGGCTGTCAAGTTCAGGAGGCAGCGGTCCGAAGCGGTCGACAAGTTGCGACTTCATCTTGTCTATACCCTCGTCCGAAGCCATCGAATCAAGTTCCTTGTAGATTCTTATCTTCTCCGCCGTCATGCTTATGTACGAGTCTGGAATGAGCGCCACCTGGTCCGTCTCAATGGTACAGTCGGAAATATACGATTCATTAACGTTGCGCGAGGTGAGTCCGGTCTCCACACCGAGTTCTTCCATAGCCTCGGACAGGATTTTCTGATAAGTTTCAAAGCCCATATCGGTGATGAAACCGCTCTGTTCCGCTCCAAGAAGGTTGCCGGCCCCACGGATATCGAGGTCCTGCATCGCAATATTGAACCCGCTGCCGAGGTCGGAGAACGACTCTATGGCCTTGAGGCGGCGGCGTGCATCCTCTGTGATTGAAACAAGGGGAGGCACAATCAGATAGCAGAATGAACGGCGGTTAGAACGACCGACACGTCCGCGGAGCTGGTGCAAATCGCTCAAGCCGATGTTCTGCGCCTGGTTGATGATGATAGTGTTCGCGTTAGGAATGTCAAGGCCGTTCTCTATGATGGTTGTACACAGCAACATATCATAGTCGCCTGCCATAAAGTCGAGAATTCTGTCCTCCAGAATCTTTGCCTCCATCTGACCATGCGCGATGCAGATTTTCATGTCAGGAACGAGCCTGTGCAGGATGTCGTAGATAGACTGGAGTTCCTCCACCTTGTTGTGAAGGAAGAAAACCTGCCCTCCGCGGTTAATCTCGTAGTTTATGATCTTGCGGATTTCATCGCCGTCAAAGAGCATTATTTCAGTCTGCACAGGAATCCTGTTCGGCGGAGGCGTTGATATGATCGACAGATCCCGCGCTCCGAGAAGCGAGAACTGGAGAGTTCGCGGAATCGGCGTTGCCGTGAGAGTGAGAGTGTCCACTGATTCCTTCATCTGACGCAGTTTCTCCTTCGCACCCACTCCGAACTTCTGTTCCTCGTCGATGATGAGAAGCCCCAAGTCCCTAAATTCGAAAGTTGAGCCGAGAATCTTGTGGGTTCCTATGAGTATGTCTATGGAACCACTCTTGAGCCTCTGACGTATGTCGCTGATTTCCTTTGCTGTACGCAGCCTGCTTACAAATTCTATGTTGCACGGAAATTCCTTAAGTCGTGAAGTGAAAGTCCTGTAGTGCTGAAGCGCGAGTATAGTCGTGGGCACGAGCACCGCCACCTGCTTGCCGTCAGTGGCAGCTTTGAACGCCGCACGGATTGCAACCTCAGTCTTTCCGAACCCGACGTCACCGCAGACAAGCCTGTCCATAGGGCAGCTGTCCTCCATATCTCTTTTCACTGCCTGAACTGCTTTTTCCTGATCGGGAGTGTCCTCGTACATGAACGAAGATTCGAGTTCGGTCTGTAGAAAAGTGTCCGGTGAGAAGGCGAATCCCTTTGACGCCCGTCTTTTAGCATACAGTTTTATGAGGTCCTTGGCTATGTCTTTGACCTTCTTTTTGGCGTTGGACTTGAGCGTCTGCCATGTCTTTGAACCGAGCTTGTAAATTTTCGGAGGCTCGCTGTCCTTCGAGCGGTAGCGCGAAATCTTATGCATGGCATGGACGGAAACAAACACAACGTCGTTGTCCTTATATATAAGTTTAACGACTTCGTGCATACGCCCCTTATCGTCCTTCATCCTCACGAGTCCGCCGAATATTCCCACACCGTAGTCGATGTGAACGATGTAGTCCCCTATCGCAAAGGACGTCAGGTCATTGATTGTCAGCTGCTCACTCTTCTCCACGGTGCGACGAAGACTTACCCTGTGGAAGCGGTCGAAAATCTCGTGGTCCGAGTAGACGCAGACCTTGTCTTCATTATCGATGAACCCGCTGTGGACTGTGCGCGAAGGCACGAATTCAGGAAGATAGCCCTCATTCTGAAGAAGTATACTCTCAAGGCGTTCAAGTTGCGACTTCTTCTCCCCGCAGATGCAGACCCTATAGCCACGTCCTATCTTATCGCGCAAATCTTCTGTCAGAAGTTCGAAGTTCTTGTTGAACACCGGCTGTGGGGCAATGTTAAACTTCACCGGAGACACTCCAGAGGCGGAAATCGGTACTTCAAGGAAGACCCTGCGGAACTTTTTCAGCCCTCCGTAGAATTCCTTTTCCTTATACATGTCCGAAGAGTCCAGCCACACGAGCGTGCTTTCAGGAAGAAGTTCCATCACAGAAACGGTCTTCCCCTCCGCGTCTCCGTCGGCAGAAAGGTCGGCAAAAATTTCAACCTCTGAAAGCTTTTCCTTGGAAAGTTGGGAATTGCAGTCGAACACGCTGATACCGTCCACTTCGTCACCGAAGAACGAAATGCGGTAGGGATTGTTCCATGAATATGAGAATATGTCGACAAGAGCTCCCCTGACGGCATATTGCCCCGGCTCGCTGACAAAATCCACACGCGTGAAACCCATCGAGAAGAGCTTGTCGATAAGCACGTCGCGGTCATAGCTGTCCCCCTCGCGTATTCTAAAGACAGAGGCTCCGTTCCCGACCACCTCCGGAACCGGCTCTTCAAGAGCCTCAGGATAGGTGACGAAAAACAGTTGTTCAGCCCCGTCATATTCCATAATCTTTCCTATGGACGACGTCCTTTGGACTCCGAGCGAAGACTTATAGTTGCTCTTCTCTATCTTCTTGCCGGAATCCGGCAGAAAGAACACCCTATCCCCGTCGATGAGGTTATAAAGGTCCGAAGAGCAGTACTCGGCCGAATCCCGGTCGGGAAGGACTATAAAATTGATTCCCTGTCTGTTGACCTGCGAGACCACGAACCATCGGGCAGAAAGGAACAGCCCGGAACAGAACGTCTCCTCCGATTTATCTATTTTGTCAGAAAGATCGGAGACGGATTTTTGACTTATTAACAATTCATCCATTTTTCAGTTGATAACCCGTTGAAAAGTCTGTTAAAATCTAATCGTAACTATTTTTTGAAATCACGTAAATTTCTATATTCCGCGGCCTTTTCCGTAAAAGCAAGTATCTGCCGATTTTTTTATCACATTAATTACGAAAGGCTTTTCAACAGTTTTTAACACTACAAAACATTACAAGACAGAGTGTTGACGAAGTTATAAACAATATCAACAAACATTTATCATCATTCGTTAAAATATATTTTTCTTTCTTTTTTAATAATTTTGTAAAAAAAAATGGCCGGACGATGGAAACTGAATTCAATCCGCGTGACGTCAGCGCAGGCAAAGATAAGGAAATTGACGGAATTATAAGGCCACAGGGACTCGAAGAATTTTCCGGACAGGACAAGATTATCCGTAACCTGAAGATTTTCGTGGCTGCGGCAAAGATGAGGGGGGAGACTCTCGACCACGTCCTTTTCCACGGACCTCCCGGTCTTGGAAAGACCACTCTTGCACATATTATTGCCAATGAACTTGGGGTTAACATGAAAGTCACTTCGGGACCTGTGCTTGACAAACCGGGGGATCTTGCCGGGCTCCTTACATCGCTGGAGGAGGGAGATGTACTCTTTATAGACGAGATTCACAGGCTTTCTCCGGTCGTGGAGGAATACCTCTATTCCGCAATGGAAGACTTCGTCATCGACATAATGGTGGACAAGGGACCGGGAGCAAGATCTATCCGCCTGTCGCTGAATCCTTTTACACTTGTAGGAGCCACGACGCGGAGCGGACTTCTCACTTCTCCGCTGCGGGCCCGTTTCGGAATCAAGTGCGCGATGGAATACTATGACACTCCGACTCTACAGAAGATTGTGGAGAGAAGTGCCGGGATTCTGAATGTCCCGATTGATGACGCTGCTGCATACGAGATTGCGCTGCGAAGCCGTGGAACGCCGCGTATTGCCAACTCGCTGTTGAGGCGCGTGCGTGACTTTGCACAAGTTGTCGGGAACGGAAATATTGACCTTGGCATAGCGAAGTATGCCCTCGATGCCCTGAATATTGACAAGAGGGGACTGGACGCTATCGACAACAAGATTCTGAGGACTATCATCACCAAGTTTAAGGGCGGTCCTGTGGGCGCGAACACCATTGCGACGGCAATAGGTGAGGATCAGGGGACGCTTGAAGAAGTATATGAGCCTTTCCTTATTAAAGAAGGATTTATAATGCGTACACCGCGGGGCAGGGAAGTGACAGACCTTGCCTACGCACACCTCGGCGTCGATCGTCTGCGTCCCGACGAGAATCTTTTGTTTGAATGAACGAATATTTATCACTTCCTCATAAGTGACAATATAGGAAAGAATGAAAGATTTGCTAACTTTGCAGGTTGAATAAAAAATAGTGTTTTTTAAAGATTTTTGAGGGTAGATTATTTATAAACCTTATATATAATGGCAAAAGAATTGATTTCAAAGATTCCTGAGGGTCCTTTGGCCGAAAAATGGACAAAGCACAAGTCTCAGATCAGGGTTGTATCGCCCGGCAACAAGAGAAAGATGGAAATCATTGTCATCGGTACGGGTCTGGGTGGAGCGTCTGCAGCCGCTTCGCTCGGTGAACTCGGCTACAATGTAAAGGTTTTCTGCATCAGCGATTCTCCTCGTCGTGCGCATTCCATTGCGGCACAGGGAGGTATCAATGCTGCAAAGAACTATCAGAACGACAACGATTCCATCTACCGTCTGTTCTACGATACAATCAAGGGCGGTGACTACCGTAGCCGTGAAGCCAACGTCTACCGTCTTGCGGAAGTCAGCAACAACATTATCGACCAGTGTGTTGCACAGGGTGTTCCTTTCGCGAGGGAATACGGCGGACTTCTCGCGAACCGCTCTTTCGGTGGGGCTCAAGTGAGCCGCACATTCTATGCCCGCGGACAAACCGGTCAGCAGCTTCTTCTCGGAGCTTACGCTGCCCTTAACCGTCAGATTGCGGCAGGAACCGTGAAGTCGTATCCACGTCACGAAATGCTTGACGTCGTGCTCATTAACGGCGAGGCAAAGGGTATTATCGCCCGCAATCTCGTGACAGGTGAAATCGAGCGTTTCGGAGCTCACGCAGTTGTGCTTGCTTCAGGCGGATACGGAAACACCTACTTCCTTTCCACTAACGCAATGAATTCCAACGGTTCTGCAGCTTGGCAGTGCTACAAGAAGGGAGCTTTCTTCGCTAACCCTTGCTTTGCACAGATTCACCCGACCTGTATTCCGGTTCATGGCGAGCAGCAGTCAAAGCTTACGCTCATGTCCGAGTCTCTCCGTAACGACGGACGCATCTGGGTGCCTAAGAAGCTTGAGGACGTGGCAAAACTTCGCAAGCATGAGATAAAGGCTTCAGACATTCCGGAGGAGGATAGGGACTACTATCTTGAGCGCCGCTACCCGGCTTTCGGAAACCTCGTTCCTCGTGACGTGGCTTCCCGTGCGGCTAAGGAGCGTTGCGATGCAGGATTCGGTGTAAATGAGACAGGACTTGCAGTATTCCTTGATTTCAAGACAGCAATCGAGCGTCTTGGCAAAGATGTCATCAAGGCACGCTACGGTAACCTCTTCCAGATGTACGAGAAGATTACCGCCACCGACCCTTACAAGGAGCCTATGATGATTTATCCGGCAATCCACTACACAATGGGCGGTCTCTGGGTTGACTACAACCTCCAGACTACCATCCCTGGTCTTTACGCTATCGGAGAAGCAAACTTCTCTGACCACGGTGGAAACCGTCTTGGTGCGTCAGCCCTCATGCAGGGTCTTGCCGACGGCTATTTCATCCTTCCTTATACAATCGGCGACTATCTCGCGTCCAAGTTCAAGGATCCTAAGACAGACATCGGCGCTCCTGAGTTCGAGGAGGCTGAAAAGGCTGTCCGTGCTAAGATTGACAGGCTTCTGTCTATCAAAGGCAAGGAGTCAGTTGACACCATCCACAAAAAGCTCGGTCACATAATGTGGGAGCATGTCGGAATGGCACGCAACGAGGCCGGCCTGAAGGAAGGTATTCAGATGATTCGTGAACTCAAGAAAGACTTCTGGAGCAATGTTTATGTTGCCGGCGAGCAGGGATGTTTCAACCAGGAACTCGAGAAAGCTCTCCGTCTTGCTGACTTCCTTGAGATAGGCGAGCTTATGGCTATTGACGCCCTTGACAGGCGCGAGTCCTGCGGTGGTCATTTCCGCGAGGAGATGCAGACTGAGGACGGTGAGACCAAGCGTGACGACGAACATTACATGTACGTTGCCGCATGGGAGTACAAGGGTGACGGCATTGAGCCTGAACTTCACAAGGAGCCTCTCAAGTACGAGAATATTCACATAGCGACAAGAAATTATAAAGACTAAACGAGATGGATTTGACTTTGAAAGTATGGCGTCAGAAAAACGCCAAGGAGAAAGGGCATTTCGAGACCTACCAGGTCAAGGGTATTTCGCCTGACAGCTCTTTCCTTGAGATGCTTGACATCCTTAACGAGCAGCTGATTGAGGAGGGTATGGATCCTGTCGCTGTGGAGAAGGGATGCAAATCATCGGGTCCGGTTTCCTTTGATCACGACTGCCGTGAGGGAATCTGTGGAGCCTGCTCACTCTATATCAACGGACGCGCTCATGGACCTGACGATGAGGTCACTACCTGCCAGCTTCACATGCGCAAGTTTAAGGATGGCGACACTATCACCATTGAGCCTTGGCGCAGCCACGGCTTCCCTGTAATTAAGGACCTTGTCGTTGACCGTCAGGCATTTGACAAGATTCTTCAGGCAGGTGGATATGTTTCTGTAGGTACCGGCGGTGTTCCTGATGCCAATGCCATTCCTATTCCTCGCGAAAAGGCCGAGGAGAGCATGGACGGTGCTGCCTGCATCGGATGCGGTGCCTGTGTGGCAACCTGCAAGAACGGCTCTGCAATGCTCTTTGTTGCAGCCCGCGTAAGTTCCCTCGCACTCCTTCCTCAGGGTAAGGTAGAGGGTGCAAAGCGAGCCAAGGCAATGGTTGCAAAGATGGACGAGCTCGGATTTGGTGCCTGCACCAACACCCGTGCCTGCGAGATGGAGTGCCCTAAGCACATCACCGTATCTCACATCGCACGTCTGAACCGCGAGTTCCTCTGTGCTAAATTTAAAGATTAGGCATTTCACGTCTATATTAAAAAAGAGCCGGCTGAAAATAAAACAGCCGGCTCTTTTTTCAATAAAAATTCAAATTAAAGGATGAATGGCAAGGCTTGCGAGGAGAAGAAACCGCAGCAACCTGATGGTTGTGAGGATTTCGCCGACGAAGCGTAACGCAGCCATTCGCCTAAATTTGGATTTTACCACAGGAAATTGTTGAAAGGATAGCGCCCTGCGTGGATTTCAGCGACCATCTTGTAGAGGTCGGAGCGGAGTTTGTCTATGCCGATTTTCTGCTTTGCCGAGATGAATATGCAGGGCGTGTTCTCTTTTGCAATCCAAGAGTTCTTGTACTCTTCAAGCGTGTAGTTCTCAGGTTTTTTGGGCTCCAACGAGAACTCGTCGTATTCTTCGTGGCGGTAGGCGTCAATCTTGTTGAAGACGACGAAGATAGGCTTGTTGATGGCTCCAATATCGCGGAGCGTCTCATTGACCACGCGTATGTGTTCCTCGTGGTTGGGGTGGGATATGTCCACGACATGCATGAGTATGTCAGCCTCCCTCACCTCGTCAAGCGTGCTCTTGAATGCCTCCACGAGCTGTGTGGGCAGCTTTCTGATGAATCCGACAGTGTCGCTGAGCAGGAACGGGACATTCTCTATGACAACCTTTCTGACCGTGGTGTCAAGCGTTGCGAACAGCTTGTTTTCGGCGAAGACGTCGCTCTTTGCCAGCATGTTCATAAGGGTGCTCTTTCCCACGTTTGTGTAACCAACTAACGCAATGCGCACGAGCGAGCCTCTGTTTCCTCGCTGCGAGGCCATCTGTTTGTCTATTTTCTTAAGCTGTTCCTTTAGTCTTGCAATTTTGTCCTGTATGATTCGCCGGTCGGTTTCGATCTGTGTCTCTCCAGGACCCCTCATTCCGATTCCTCCCTTCTGTCTTTCGAGGTGCGTCCACATACGGGTAAGACGTGGCAGAAGGTATTGATACTGTGCAAGTTCCACCTGTGTTTTGGCGTATGCAGTCTTCGCTCTGCGAATATATCAAGGATGAGGTTTGTCCTGTCGAGAATCTTTATGTTCAGCTCCCGCTCTATGTTTCTCAACTGGGTAGGGGAGAGTTCATCGTCGAATATTGCGACATCAATCTCGTTAGACTCTATAAACTGCTTTATTTCGTCTAATTTACCGCTTCTGATATACGTTCTCGGGTCAGCCTTATCCACCTTCTGAACGAAGCGTCCGCGCCCCTCTACGCCCGCCGTTTCGGCCAGAAATTCGAGTTCATCGAGATATTCGTTCACTTGGGCCTCATGGTCACCCTGTTTCAGGACGCCGAGAAATATGGCTTTCGCGACATATTTCTTGATTATAATAGGTTCTGAATTTAGCATAAAACCATTTAATTTTTATCGAAAAATAATGGCGACCGAATCAGATTCAATCGCCATTATTTTATATCCATAGAGTAACTCTAACTTGTCTTCTTATTGTTTTAGCTTGCATAAATAAGAGGAGAGCAATCCTGTCTTATTTATTGTTTTAGCTTGCATAAATAAGATGGAGAGCAAGGCTTGCGAGGAGTTAAAACCGCAGCAACCTAAATGGTTGTGAGGATTTTGACGACGAGTGAAACGCAGCTATCCGCTTATTTATGTAAGCGTACTAGCGAAGCTGGAAATACACAGGAAAGGTGTAAGTCACCGGCACCGCCCGGTCACGCTGCTTTCCCGGAGTCCACTTCGGCGACATAGAAACGACTCTGACTGCCTCCTTGTCGAGTGACGGGTCAACGCCGCGGAGGACTTTAACCTTTGTGACTGAGCCGTCTTTCTCCACTGTAAACTGAAGTGTGACACGTCCCTGAACACCATTTTCCTTTGCGATTTCAGGATAAACCAACCTCTTGTTCACCCAAACTGAGAACTGGTTCGCATCGCCTCCCATGAACGAAGGTTTCTCCTCTACGAGCTGGAACGGAATTGCTTCTTCCTCGACAACTTCTTCCTGGACGTTTTCAACGTAGTCCATAATCTCGACTCCCATGTCGCTATTGTCCTCAAGCGAGAGGAAATCGTTGTCAATCTTGAT
>SAMEA104315435__coassemble_507_pt1 | contig 48553 bp, 37 predicted proteins | sample SAMEA104315435__metabat2_low_PE_027 | metagenome-assembled genome bin SAMEA104315435 (sample SAMEA104315435) | gut metagenome | biome: Monkey gut; feature: monkey-associated habitat; material: faeces | place: China | collected 2013 | reverse complement strand
CTGATATAGTCAGGAATAGAGTCGCGGCTTATCCCGAGGTTACGACCAAGCGTGTCATTGCTTGGCTTGAATGGGACGCTCTTGGCAAGGACATACATCAGTTTCTTTAGCTTTGTCGCCGATGTTACCGTCATATCCGCATAATCGGGAATATCATCCTCTACAGTAGCAAGAACCGCATTCTGAAGCCGGATTTCGGCATCGCCTTCTTGAAAAAACGGATAGAATCCGTAACGGCAGTACTCTTTGTAATATTTTAGGGGGCGATGCTCTCCATACGGGAAATCGACGTCGCCTCTCAATACATCCTCAAACTGCGAGGATTTCAGCTTCCATCCGTTACGAATATTCAAATATTCTCGAAACGACAGCCCCGGCATTTCATATGGAATGCTGCGGCGGCTGAGATCGGCCTTATTTCCTTTCCTGAGCGCTAACAGGCTGCTGCCCGAATACACAAGCTGTAAAGTAGGGTAGTCATCGTAAATATTTTTTACTTCTGTTGACCAGCCTTTATATTTATGTATTTCATCGATATAAAGGCGTTTGCCGCCTTGTGAATAAAAGGTTCCGGCAAGCTCATAAAGAGTATGTCCGGCAAAATACATATTATCTGCCGTCACATAGAGAGTTTCGTCAAGATTATCATATTTTCTGATATGTTGCAGAATCATCGTGGATTTTCCGACACCTTTTTGCCCCATAATGCAGATAAGCCGGCTTTCCCATTTGATTTGTTCGTGAAAACTGCGGAAATAGTCCATAGGGACAAGCGAGAGCTTTATGCGGAATGTATTGTACAAACTTTCCATTGTCTTCGATTTTTTGCAAATATAGCATATTGCACAGAAAAAAGTGCAGATTTTTCCAAAGAATGCACAAAGAATTGTGCAAAAGCTTTATATATGAATCAGAGTTCTTCCTTACTTGCGGGTAATCTTCGCTGCCCAGCCGCCGCCAGGGGCGAGGTGCGCGGTGATTTTGCGGTCGGCAGGAACGGTGGCGGTGGTGTGAACGTAGTCACGGGCTGCCTTTTCTGCGTTAGGGCCGTCCTGGAAGATGTCGAGAGACCATTCGCCTTCGCCGAGGAAACTCAAATCGAGGGTAATATCCCGCTCGTCCCAGTTCGTGAGGGCACCGACATACCAGGCGTCACCGCTGCGGCGGGCAATGGTGATGTACTTGCCGATTTCCCCGTTCACTCCCAGACTCTCATCCCAAGTCTCCGGGCAGGCGGCAATAAACTCTGTGCACTCAGCTTCTGCAATGTAGTTGGACGGGGAGTCGCAGAGCATATTCAGTGGGGAATCGAAAACCACATATTCCGCGAGTTGGCGGCAACGGGTGCCCTGACTCATCGGCTCGTTATAGACAGGGCGGTAATTGCTCTTGCTTGCATTGCGCATCGCTCCCTGAGTGTAGTCCATAGGGCCGGCGGCCATACGGATGAACGGAACCGTCACGTCGTAGGTCACCTGATCGCACTCCTTTGGTCTCCATTTCATCTGTTCCAGACCGTGCACACCCTCGTAATTCACGACATTAGGCCAGCGGCGGCTCAGTCCGGTCGGTTTGTAGGTGCCGTGGAAATCGAGCATAAGATCATATCTTGCAGCCGTTTCTGCGGCGCGGGCGTGGAAATTCACCATCAGCTGGTCGTCCCTATCCATAAAATCGACCTTGAAGCCCTTCACGCCCATTTCTGAATAATGCCTGCAGACCTTCTCCATATCGCGGTTGAACGCCCAATAGCCCGCCCAAAGGATGATGCCGACTCCACGCTCCTTGCCATAATCCACAAGTTCCTGTATGTCGATTTCCGGAATCACCTGAAACAGGTCTGCCTGAAGATTCACAGCCCATCCCTCGTCGAGAATCACATAGGCGATGCCGTGGGTCGAAGCGAAGTCGATGTAATATTTATAGGTCTCGTTGTTGATGCCCGCTTTGAAATCCACTCCATAGAGGTTCCAGTCGTTCCACCAGTCCCAGGCAACCTTGCCCGGCTTAACCCAACCATAGTCCGTGCCGGCATCCTGCTTTGGAGAGAGTTTCCAGACCATGTCGTTCACTGCCAGTTGCGAGTCAGATGTGCTCACCATAATCACCCTCCATGGAAAAACCTCATCTCCAGAGGTCTTCGCAATGAAGTTTTCGCGCTCCTTGACCATTCCCTGGAGTCTGTTGTGACCGCCCTGCTCGATGACTTTCGGATAAGGAGCGAACGTTCCCTTCAGCGAGTTTGAACCCTCCGTCCCGATTACGTGCATTCCCGGATAGTTCGTAAGGTCTGCTTCCGTGATGAGAATTTTCACTCCCTCGTCTGCTGCTACGACGAGAGGAAGGAAGGCCAGCCTGTCTTTTCTCCACTGTGAAAGATTCTGTACCGTGTAGGTGTTCTCAAAGGAATTGAAGTACTGTCCCTCGACGGTCTTTGCACCCGAATTCACATAAGGGATGAACGCCTGCCTGTCCTCTCCGAAATTGAATTCCGCCTGCTCGGAAATGACCTCGTATGTCTTCTTCTTGTCGAGATTGCTGACAAAACGATATGCGACACCGTCGTCGTAGGCGCGGAAAATGAGGGAGAACTCCTTGAAATTCAATAAAATCTGGTTATAATTATCGCGGACCTCCGCCTTCTTATAGGCCACGGTGGAGAATGTATCGTCAAACGATGTTCTCACCGTCTTGCGCACTTTGTCGTTCCGGCCGAAAACGGTGCCGTCTGAAAGGTCCATCGAAATCGTCGACGGGGCGATGAGAGTCTGTTCGTTGCGGGATACCGAATATCTGATGTCTTCGCCGACCATAACAGTGGCGCTGATGTGCCCATCCGGTGATGTCACCCGATAATTCACGTCCTTCGCGAATGACGGCGTTGCCGCGAAAAGAAACGCTGCGGCGATCGAAAATAGAAATCTTTTGAATTGCATAAATGTTTATTTTAGTTTTGTGTCAGCAATATTTAGTAAGCATTAAAAAATAAGTTGAACTAAATTTGTATCAGATTTATGAGGATAGATTTCTTTTGGAAGAAGGAGTGTACTGGATGTACACGACTGATGAGAAAAGAAATATAGACCATAAAGATATACAAATTGTTCAAGTTATTTTTAAATGATTACTTAACGAAAGTTATATGTTTTTATACTCAAAATAATCCCGATAATAATACCTGAAGCAGGTCGCCTTTTCTTCGCTCCGTCCCGTCATCGGGACAGTCTCACAACAATGCTCAGCGGAAGCCGTTTCCCATAAGAGTCCGTCAGAACAAGTTCGCCGCTCTGAATTTCCTTAAATCCCGTCTTCAGACAGAAATTCTGCCGCACCACCGTTTCTCCGAGCACTGCACTGAAGCCGTTGGAATAGAGATTCAGCACCATAAAACTGTCTGTCGGAGCCAAAATTGCCGAAACACATTTAAGCATATCGTTCAGACACTCGTCCAACTTCCATTTCTCCCCGTCAGGTCCGTGCCCGTATGCCGGAGGGTCAAGGATAATCCCTTGATAGACATTGCCCCTCTTTGCCTCACGCCGCGCAAACTTCAGCGCATCCTCCACCACCCAACGGATATTGTCCAGGCCGCTGTTTTCCATATTCCCCTTCGCCCAAGTCACCACTTGACGCACCGAGTCGAGATGAGTCACGTCGGCCCCCGCAGCCTTTGCCGCCAGAGACGCAGCCCCGGTGTAGGCAAAGAGATTCAGCACCTTAGGTGTCGGACGCCCCTCGGCCTTCGCTTTTTCCACGAGTGCTTTTGTGTGAGAGTAGATATATTCCCAGTTTGGTGCCTGTTCCGGGAAGACGCCCACGTGTTTGAAAGAAGTCAGTCCAAGACGCAGACGGAACGACGGCCCCTCCGCTCCATAGCCGCCATAGTTGATAAACCACTGGTCGTCCATCCTTTTGACCCGCTTCCATGTGCCGCTGTCTTCCTTGCCGGCTTTGCCAAACCCCGCTCCAGGAGCGAAGCGCGTGTGCATGAGCCTGTTCCATTCGTCCTCCGACAGTGACTTGTCCCAAATAGCCTTGGGCTCAGGACGAGCCATCACAATTTTTCCGAATCTTTCGAGTTTCTCAAAGTTTCCGCAGTCTATCAGCTGATAGTCCTTCCACAGCGGGCTTGGGCTTTCAATTGTCATATCATCAAATTTGCACAAAGTTAGCATAAAAATTGCTATCTTTGCAGCCCATGCCCGTAATGAAGGGTATATGTCGGAAAAGATATATTTTATTATAAAAATTATGCAACAGAACATTTCAACTTACGATTTCGCAGGCAAGAAAGCCATCGTGCGCGTGGACTTCAACGTTCCGCTCAACGATAAGTTCGAAATCACGGACGACACACGTATGCGTGCCGCAATCCCTACACTCAAGAAAGTTCTTGAGAAGGGCGGTTCGCTCATCATTATGTCTCACCTCGGCCGTCCGAAGGGCGTTACGGAGAAATTCTCCCTCAAACACATCCTTCCGCACCTCGAGGAACTCCTCGGAACTCCGGTGAAGTTCGCCGACGACTGCATGAAGGCAGACGCACAGGCAGCGGCTCTCAAACCGGGTGAGGTTCTCCTTCTCGAAAACCTCCGTTTTTATGCTGAGGAGGAAGGCAAGCCGAGAGGACTTGCAGAGGATGCAACCGACGAGGAGAAGAAGGCTGCAAAGGCCGCTCTCAAGGAAAGTCAGAAGAAATTTGTCGAGAAGCTCGCTTCTTACGCTGACTGCTACATCAACGACGCATTCGGAACTGCCCACCGTGCACACGCATCCACAGCTCTTATCGCCGACTACTTCCCTAACGACAAGATGTTCGGCTATGTGATGGAAGGCGAAATCAAGGCCATCGACCGCGTACTCAAGACTCCTGAGCACCCTGTGACCGCAATCATCGGCGGAGCAAAGGTTTCTTCGAAAATCGGCATCATCGAGCACCTCTTCGACATCGTTGACAATATGATTATAGGCGGTGGAATGGTTTATACATTCAAGAAGGCTCAGGGCGGACACATCGGAAATTCTCTCTGCGAGGACGACCAGATGGACCTCGCTCTCGACATCCTCAAGAAGGCTGAGGAAAAGGGTGTGAAACTCTATCTTTCAGACGAGGTTGTAATCGCCGACGCATTTTCTGAGGATGCCCATACGAAGATTTGCCGCAATACGGAGATTCCTGACGGCTGGGAAGGTGTTGATGCCGCTCCGAGCACGCTCGCCACTTGGGAGAACGTCATTATGAAGTCCAAGACCATCCTTTGGAACGGCCCTGTCGGAGTGTTTGAGATTCCTGCATTTGCAAAGGGTACAAACAAAGTTGCCGAGATGCTTGCAAAGGCTACCGAGAACGGAGCGTTCACGCTTGTCGGTGGTGGCGACTCAGTTGCAGCTGTGACTCAGATGGGCTTCGCTTCCAAGGTAAGCTATGTCTCTACCGGTGGCGGCGCTATGCTGGAGTATTTGGAAGGGATTGAGCTTCCTGGTATAGCTGCAATTCGTAAGTAAAAGACGTCTAAAAGGCGGTCTGCTTCGTTGGACGGCTTGATGAAATCCTCACAACCGACAGGTTGCTGCGGTATTCATCTTCGCCGTCCGCCTTGCATCCCATCCTTTTATACGCCTTTTACCCCAGCGTTCATATATAAAAATCACTCCGAAGGAAATTGATGTGACCTTCGGAGTGATTTTTTTAGATGAGAATGCTGTAAATTAGCTTTTATCAGCGTCTTTTTTTGGAATATCAGAGAAATACTTCTCATTGTAGAATGTTCCAATCTTAAGCGTAGAGGTTTCGGCGCTGAAGACATCGTAGAAGGTTGGTTTGTCGTTATCATCCAATCCGTCAAAAAGCAACATATGATCTTTAGAGACTTCCTTGAAAGAGAAACTCTGACCCTCTCTCCGTATCTCGTTGTTTTCATACAAGCTCTCATACACAATGCAGAGCACATGACTTCCGTCGCTGTTGATCTTTATCGAATACCAGCCATCCATCGCATAAACATCGTTATCCTTGAGGCCATCGACAAAGGCTTTCTGTTCAGCCGTGAGCTTTTCCATGTCAACTTCATTCTTGAAATCTGTCTCAACATCTGTGAGGACCCCTCCTACTGTTGCCGTCCCATCGGCATTCAATCTGAATACCATCCACTCGTCCTTTGCGGCGTCGTTTGTCTTGTTGAAGTTCACGACCCAAGTGTTTACATAAAGTTTCGGCTCCGGTTCGGTGTTCATCTTGTCGCAGGCGCTTGCAAAGATAAGAGATGTGAGCGCCAATGTGCTGTATATCAATTTTTTCATACTATCGAATGTTTGTGTTTTAAAAATTAAGATATAAAGAGGAAGCTGCATTCAACAGCCTTTCCCACCGTTAGTCCCGAAGCCGCAAGGCTTTGTACTTTAGTCTCTTTCATTCCTCCTTCCTTATTTTCAAACGTGGCCTCATTTTCAGAAATGTTGGATATGTGGAGTTCATTGCGGAGGTATTCTGCGGTTTCCATATCCGCACCGTCAATGTTTTGCAGGAAGAACGTTGAAAGATAGACATCATCATTTTCTCCAGGAATCTCGACATAAACTCCCTTTATCATAACGGCGATGTCATTCACTTTTAGGGACTTGAGTATTTCAATCTGCTCTGCGGTGAACCTGGACTTTTCTCCGGTTCCGGTTCCATCACCGTCGATTGTAGGCGCGTCACCGTCGGTGGAAGGCTTGATGTCGTCCTGTATTTTTTTAAGCATAGCCTCGTTAACGATATACCCGCCATAAAATGTCTTGTCGGCATTGAAGCAGAATACTGCGCTTTGAACTTCGTCGCTGTTACTTTCAGTTATGACCCAAGTGTTGACGTAAAGAGGAACAGGGGTGTTGTCGGTTGCCGATTCCTTGTCGCAACCGGTCCCGAGCACGAGAAGCGCTCCGAGAGCGAGTAGATAGGTTAATCTTTTCATTGTTTTTGTTGTTATGTTTGTACTAAATTCTCAAAAGGTTAGTGTCGGCATCGTTCGCAGTCGAAGACAATAGCTGCTTCAATGTCGCTATGGAAGCCATTCACATACATACTTTTGCAAAGTTAAGCAAATTATTTTGTAACTTCGCAGGATTTTTGTGCTTAGAAGTTGCTGCTGCGACAATTTTGTGAAATTTTATATAGTTTATGGAGAGGGTATTCATTTCTATATACCGTTATTTCAAGGGACACCGATGGCTCATGTGGCTGCTGATGCTTGGTTCGGCCGTGGTGTTTGCAGTTTTCGGATTTAAGCTTCACTATGAGGAGAATATTATAAAGCTCCTTCCGAAGACAGATAATTCCGCGTCTTATGAACTGGTGTTCAGTAACTTGAAGGTCAAGGACAAGGTCTTTATCCAGATTGCTCCCAAGGGGTTTTCTGTCGAAAAGGTCGGAACTGAGCCTAAACTTGATGCTCAGACTCTCAGCGACTGTTGTGACGAATTCATCGACTCGCTCGTTGTCCGTGACGCTGGACGCTACATTGCAAGCGTGCTGAGTTGCATTGACGACGACACGATGATGAGTGCGATGGACTACGCCATTGCGGAGTTCCCGACCTTCGTCGCTCCCGAGTGTTACGAGGCTTTTGACAGCCTTCTGACGTGGAGGTGCATACGGGCCCGTATGGCAGCAAATAAGCAACTGCTTGAAAATGATGAAGATGGCAATCTTCAGATGCTCGTCAGTTACGACCCTGCCGGTTTGCGCTACGGAATGCTCGCTGCGCTTAAGGATATGATGGGTGAAGGAGCGGAACTTAAGAATGATGGTGATTCGCTCTCAAATTATAAAGGAGGTATGACACTCAAGAACCGTCATTTCTTCACAAAGGACGGCAATGTGGTTCTCGCTTTCGTGGCTCCGGATTTCAATTATATGGATTCGCAGGCTTCTGCCGATTTCGTGGATATGATAGAGAATGAAGTTGATGCATTCGAGGCGCGTCATCCTGAGGTTGAGGTCTTTATGCACGGCTCTCCGGCTATGAGCGCGAACAATTCCCGCCGAATCAAAGCGGACCTTGTGATGACCGTGGGCATATCCCTTCTTCTCATCATTCTTCTGATTTCACTTTTCTTCAAGAACAAGTCGTCGCTTCCTCTGCTGCTCTCTCCGGTGGCCTACGGGACGCTTGCGGCGCTTGCGATGATGTACTGGATAAAGGGAAGCATGTCCCTGATGGCGGTGGGTATAGGCGCGATTGTGTTGGGAGTGGCGTTGAGCTATTGTCTCCATGTGCTGACTCACTACAAATATGTGGATGACCCGGAAAAGGTGCTTCGCGACGAATCAAAGCCGGTTTTTCTCGGCTGTCTCACCACGATAGGCGCGTTTGCCGGACTGCTCTTCACCAGTAGCGAGCTCCTGCGCGATTTCGGGCTCTTTGCTTCATTCGCGATGATTGGAACGACTTTGTTTGCTCTGGTTTTCCTCCCTCAGTTCTTCCGTCCGGAGCGTAACCGCAAGTCGCGTAAGGCATTTGCGTTTTTCGACAGAGTGAATTCTCTTCCTCTCGACAGCAATCCTTGGATACTCTCGATTATCGGGGCGATTACCGTTGTCTGCCTATTTCTTCCGTCCCCGGAATTTGACAGTAATCTGCGGGATATCAACTATATGAGCCCGAAAGTCCGCCAGTCGATGAGCATCTACAATGCGGAAAACAACGGAGGCTGGTCTTCACAATACTATGCGGCAACCGGCGCCACTCTCGATTCTGCGATAGAGTGCAGCCGTCGTCTTTCCGCAGCGCTCGATTCTCTGCGCAGGGAGGGGATTGTGAAGCGTCACGCCGATATGAGTGCCATTCTTCTTCCGGAGGATGTGCAGCAGGAACGCATATATGAGTGGGCAGAGTATTGGCAAAAACCTATGGGCGGAGGACGTACAAGGCTTCAAATCACCGAGTCGCGCCTTGCTGCGGCAGCCAAGGAACAGGGTTTGAGTCCGGAACTTTTCACTCCGTTCACTGCCCTTTGCGAGGCGGATTACGCGCCCGAATCACTCTATGACTCCGGCGCTCTTCCCGAATCCATTACTTCGAACTTCATAGAGCGCGGCAAGGACGGCACCTACATGATCTTTACCTCTGCGCTCATGCCTGAGGGCGAGAAGATGACGGTAAACAAGGTTGTGGACAAGGTGGACGGTTCGCTTGTGGTTGATCCGTTCTTCTACACCGGCAATATGGTGGAGATTATCCATGGAGACTTCAATACAATCCTCTGGATTTCAATGATTTTCGTCTTCGTTGTCCTTCTCCTGTCTTTCCGCAACATCGCGGTCGCCGTCATCGCCTTCCTCCCTATGACTCTCAGCTGGTATGTCGTGCAGGGCATAATGTGGATCTTCGGCCTGAAGTTCAATCTCATCAACATCATCATCTCGTCCTTCATCTTCGGCATCGGCGTGGATTACAGCATCTTCGTGATGCAGGGCCTTCTTGCCGCCGCCTCCGGCAAGGGAACCGAGATGCTGAACTACCACAAGACGGCGATAGGCCTTTCGGCGATGATTCTCATCGTTGTGACCGGCTCGCTGCTCTTCGCTGTTCACCCTGCCATCCGTTCCATCGGCATCAGCTCCATCATCGGAATGTCCGCCTCAATCCTACTTTCCTACTCAATTGAGCCGTTCCTCTTCCGCATGATTCTGAAAATTCCGTTCTATCGGAGAAGGCTGACGGGGGAAAATTGATTTGAATTGTTATAAGATATTTGATATGAAGAAGATACTTACTCTTATTGCCGCGCTCCTCTGTGTGACGGCAGTTTCCGGCCAGGTCAAAGGACTTCAGGCAAGTTTCACCCACACCAAGACAGCGGCCGGCACTACGGAGAAAGACTCAGGCAAGATCTATTACTCCGCGCCGGGTAGCCTTGCCCTTCACTACGACGCGCCTTCGACCAATCTCGTCGTCATTGACGGCACCGCTGTTTTCATCCGTCAGGCCGGCAAGGAACGCCGTTTCGACACTACGAAGAACGCCCCGATGCGAGGAATGAGCGCAACGCTTCTCAACTGCGTGAAAGGTGATACTCAAAAGGTTGCCGACGAAAACGATGCGGACATTCAGGTTCAGAATTTCGCCCGTTCGACCGACGTCACAATCACTGCCCGCAAGAAGGCAGTCCGCGGCTAGTGCCGCATCGAACTGAGCTATCGCAAGTCCGACGGCCTCCTCCAATACATGAAACTCACCGAGTTCAGCGGCGCCGTCAACGAATACAAGATGACCGGCTTCCTCCAGTCCGCCGCTCTCCCCGCCGACGCCTTCACCATTCCGGCAAAAACATCCCGCGCCGAGTAGGCGACCGACATTTATTAATATAACGCGGATTTTATTCGATACCACCGAATAAAATCCGTGATTTTTATTTTGTGACGTCGAATAAAGATAGGTATAAAAGTATTACAAAAAGTCGAATTTTGTCCAAATCTCGAAATTTTTATGGGATTTGGACGAAATTTGGTTGATTTTCGTCCAAATCTCGGTTTTTTGATGAGATTTGGACGAAAATGGTACGTTGAGTGTCCACAAAATTATATGCTTTACCATTGTACCTTATTTCTTTGCAGTGTAAGTGTAACTTTTATAGATTTCGGAACCATGCAGCAGTTTCCAGTTGAGTGTGAATGACGCCACTTTGTTCTCCTCCAGAATGGCCTGATTTTCTTCCAGAACAGCCTGAGTGGCCGCAATCTGGGCATCTATGGCGGACTTGTCATTTTCTTCGACCGTGTAGAGAGAAAACGATGGCAGCCAATAGTCGGGGAAATATGTCGTCATAAGCTTCGCTGTCTGTTCGTTGTATGGAGACATTGTCATAATCCATTCCTGTTGGAAGCGCGGCGGCGGATTCAATCCCAAAGTCTTGCTGTTTTCTGTCGGGAAAGTCTTGTACTTGTTCTTTTTCTGATATGCGTCATTGTAATCCACATAGAGTCCCTGAAGGTCAGCCCAGACGCGGGATTTGAATGTGTATGAGCCGGAGGCATTTCCTGCTCTCCAAATCCAGCTATGTCCGACGGTGCAGTCATTTTTGAGTATAGGCTTCGCAAGGTCATGACGCGGGTCAAAATATTTGTCTTTGATGAGTTTCGGCAGCACTCCTGCCGTATATTCCCACTTAGGCTTGTTTTTGTCGTAGGTGAATGTCATCCCGAGGTCCGGAATGCTGTGCGTCCAGCTTTTGGACATGGATACATTACCGGTCAGTTTCAGACTCGGAGTCGCTGATGCCACGAAAGCTCCCTCAAGTGACCACGATAAGTTTTCTGTGTAGTCGGTTACACCGCTGATGTTGTTTGCCGGAGAAACGTGCTCTACGGCGGCATTCCCGTCGCTGAGCTCTGTCTGAGTTCCCAGGCGTGTCATGTATGCCCAATAGGCTCTGACGTCTTTGCCTAATCCGGCGAAAGCCTGTGGAACCTTGCGTGTTGCCCATTGGTTCATTCCCATGTCCTCAGGTCCGCAGTCGAGTTTGCTGTTTTCGATGCGGAGTTCCTGATGGATGAGATAGTAGTCCGAACCCTTGCCATCATGGGCCGTCCATATCTCGTAGGAGACTGTAAGCGGAGCGCATTTATAACCGGCACATACATTGAATGAATATGTGATTTTCTGTGCGTTGGTAATTTTGTCCAGCTCCTGACTTTCCCCGTCGGCTTTTGTCATAGTGAGCAGTTCTTCACCTTTTCTCATGATTGCGTCTGCCGTCTCGCGCTCTTCAAGCCATTTTGCGAGTTTATCTGCGTGGAGTCCATAGACATAATCCGTCAGCGCATCACCCGCATTTTCGGATTCCAAGGTACTGCCGGTGCTTGTTCTTGTCTTTGTCTCCGTAATGTCGTCAAGGTCAGTCACAATGAAATGCCCGTTGCCCCTGGCTGCAAGGATGTCGCATATTATGCCGTCGCGGTCGTCGTCATCAGCGAATGCATAGGTGAACTGTCCGTCTATGCCTTCTCGCAGTCCTGTGATATAATTCAGAGCGGCCAGTCCGTCTGGCGTAATCTTAGTCGGGTTTTTGTAAAAAATAGGTATTGCTGAACGCAGATTCCTTATGAACGCATCAAGCCCCGCCTTGGTCGGCTCACAATAGACAAGGCTGCCTCCGCGAGCCAGAAGCCGGACTATGTCAATGGCGCGGTCTTGCTCCAAAGTCATTGCTGAAACATTGTGCAGCATAACGGCCTGCACATCTTTGTTCATGTCAGTAGCCCTGTTTTCGATTCTGTTGACAAGGGCTTTTGAACTATGCTCATACGAATGTTCGAAAATATATGTGCATAGAGAAGTCCTGACTTGCAGCGCATCTGATGTTTGTTGTTCTCTTTCGTATGGCGCATTTTCATCGGGATGCCGATCGCAGGACAACAATATGGCGGAAGCAGCGAGAATAATCAAAAACACATGGAGATTGTTCATTGGAAGCAAGAGGTTTAATGGTGTATAATTTTCTTATCGCGCGTATCTCTTTGCCTGCTCGGCAATGAGCGTCGGGTCATCAAAGTAATTGATTCTCATCGCTTCGCGCACCTCGTGGAGAGTCTGTGCTGCCACGGCGCGGGCCTTTTCGGTGCCCTGGCGGAGAATCTCGTAGATTGCCGGGATGTCCTTTTCAAGTTCGGTGCGGCGGGCACGGATAGGGGCGAGTTCTTCTTCGAGGACTGCGCCGAGGAACTTCTTGACCTTCATATCGCCAAGGCCTCCGCGGCGGTAGTGGTCCTTGAGCGCGTCGAGATTTTCATATTCAGGAAGGTAGCGGCCGAAATGCTCCGGGCGGCAGAAGGCGTCGAGGTAGGTGAAGACAGTGTTGCCCTCCACCTTGCCCGGGTCTGTGACCTTGAGGTGTGTCGGGTCGGTGTACATTCCCTTCACTTTCTTCCAAACCTCTTCTGCAGAATCGGAAAGATAGATGCAGTTGCCCAGAGACTTGCTCATCTTGGCGCGACCGTCGGTGCCCGGGAGGCGGCAGCATACCGCGTTGTCGGGAAGCATGATTTCCGGCTCCACCAGAGCGTCGCAGTTGTAGGTGCCGTTGAACTTACGGACAATCTCGCGGGCCTGCTCAATCATCGGCTCCTGGTCATCACCGGCCGGGATAATCGTGGCCTTGAACGCCGTGATGTCCGCTGTCTGGCTCACCGGGTAGGTGAAGAATCCGGCGGGGATGCTCTCGCCCTCGAACTTGCGCATCTCGATTTCGCTCTTCACCGTAGGGTTGCGCTGAAGACGTGCGATGGTGACGAGGTTCATATAGTAGAACGTCAGCTCGCAGAGCTCGGGGATGAGAGATTGTATGAAAATGGTCACTTTTGACGGGTCGAGGCCTACTGAAAGATAGTCCAGAGCCACCTCAATGATGTTCTGGCGCACCTTCTCCGGATTGTCGGCATTGTCCGTGAGTGCCTGTGCGTCAGCGATGAACACGAACATATCGTCATATCCTCCTTTGTTCTGGAGTTCCACCCTTCTGCGGAGAGAACCTACATAGTGCCCGATGTGAAGTCTGCCGGTAGGACGGTCGCCTGTCAAAATAACCTTTGCCATATTCTGTAATCTGTTTTTTTATTCGAATCTCATAGAGTGAAAAAACTCTCCACCCATTTCTCTATAATACAAGACCGCGAATTTACACAAATTACAGAACTTACGCAATATGAAATGGGTATGGGAAGCCGGGCATTGCCGCAGAATATGTTTCACGGCGCGGAGAGGGGCATCAGAATGCGCATACGAACGCTACTCCTGTAGTGATGGCTCCTCCGGTATATCTACCGCCATATTTGGGCGCGTTGGTTATATATCCATTATAGTCCAGATGATAGGCCCAACTAAATACATCCCCGCTTGCGTACCTTGTTTCTGTGGAGGACCAAAGATATCGTAAAAAGTCAAGTGGCGGGCGCACTCCGAGCGCTGAATATGAACTGCTGAGAATGTCTAAGGTTTCGGATCCTTTAATGAGCTTGTAGATGTTGTCGATATCCTTGTTCAAGTACATATAGAGTTCTTTAGCCGATGGAATGTACCACCCGGTGCTGCCCTCCGGAGCCGGGTTGGCGGCCGAAAATCCCGTCAGTTTGTCGGCAATCCTGACGAGCGTTCCCTTGCCGCTTGCCCTGTGCCAGTCGTTGTATGCCAGCAGTATTCGGGTGTTCTGGTAACCGAGCACTCTGTTGAGGTCGTCTTCGGCCTTGTTTAGCGGTGCTATGGGGACGAAGTTGGATTTGTCGGATCTTGAGAAATTGCAGCTGTTCTGGAAATTCAGCACAAAATCTTCTGTCGTCCAGTCCCAGTCGTCGCTCTTGTTTTGCCAAGGCACGTCGTCGTAAATGCTTTGGGTGGATATTGCGAGCCCGTGCGTGCAATGAGGGAAATCCATTGACCTGATTTTGTCGTCGGTAAGCTTTGCAGGGGTAATCCTGCCCTCAGTCTCGGTCTCGGCCGGAGTCCAGAAGACTATGGCCGAGACTTTCGCTTTCTGCTCGGCGGTGAGAGTCGCGTCCCGTGGCAGCAGGTTGCCGTCAGTTAGAAGGAAGTCGCCGCGCCGAATCGTGTAGTTTATTTTCGTCTTCGGGGCTCCGTTCACCTTGAACCTCTTGAAGTAGCCTTTGTGAAGTTCGGAAGGAGTGATTGTAAACTCCAGGCTACCTCCGTTGAAGTTTCCGGAAATGGTCGGAGCCGCGCTCGCCTGCGGGTTCACTATGTAGCGGAAATGGTCTCCCGTGCGAAGCGGCTTTGCGGAGCCGGTGAAGGTCGTCGGGGTGATGACGGTGTAGTCCGGAACTCTCGCGTCAGTGAATTCATAGACCGTTTTCGGAAGGTCAATGACGGCAAGTGACATTCGGTGACTCATGAAGAATGCAGCCTCAAGCGTGTTGACCGCAATGCCCGGGGAGGCTGTGCTATGGCAGGTCATAAGGTCGGAAGCGGTGTAGGCTTCTCCGGTGCTCTGGTCTTCATTCGGCTGCCATGAACTGATGAGCGGCTGGAAGAAAAACAGGTCGCGCTGGTGGATTGCGTCCTGCGGAACATCGGCGGTCTTGCCGTCCATGTCGGGCCGGTAGGGATAGTAGAGATAACATTGGTCGTTCGGCATTCCTGCGAGAACTGTCCCGTCCGCAGCCTTCCAGACAAGTTTTCCTGTGGCGGCATTCCGCTCCGCAATAAGTTTCACATTTGAATAGATCGTTTTGGCATCGCGCACCACATAGAGCCCGCAGGCGTCGCCGTCCGTGAACTCGGTGGCGTAGCCCTTTTCCAGCGTGCGGGTGACTGGAGCGTCAGCTGAGGAATAGCCCCCGTCGGTCACAGAAATGGCGATTTGTTGCGTCTTATTGTCCTGCGCTCCAGGGAGTTCTTCTCGCGTGCAGGATGCAAGCAGCAGGAGCAACGCGGCTTGCAGGAGAGGTAATATGCTTCGTGTCTTCATATTCATGTGCTTAATGGATAAATTGGTTAATTAGAATGCAAGGACGGGACGCACATAGTTACCGAGGTCCTTCCTGATACGGAAGCAGCTCACTCGGCCCTCAGGCATGCCGGTATTGAACCACACAGTCCATTCTTGTGCGGGCAAGTAGCCCGTGGCCTCCGAAGATGACCAAAAACTGTCAGCATGACGAAATGTATCCTTGTTTCCATCGGCAATATGCACCATCCAAGCGTTCAAAGCAGCGAGCATATTGCCTTGATCATACCAATCGCAAGAGCCGTCTTGCGATGAGGTTTGTTCATCCTGCTTTGCAAAAGCCGGACAACCGCCAAGGTTTTGCAGGATGTCCCACCACTGGCCTGAGGCAGGAAGATACCAACCGGTAGTAGTCGCGGGAACCGGGCTGGTCGTGTTATAATCGTCGGCTGCCTTGAACGCGGGATAGTTGTCGAAGTTGCCGCGATTGGAACGGATTCGTTCGCAGTTTCCATAGCCGCTTATGTCATTGTAACTGTCGGCTTTCGTTTTGCATTTCTTCAGCCCTTCATCCTCGTTAGGACCCCAGCCTTGTTTTGTCGCGGCATTCTTAACGCTCATCACCAGCCCATGCACAGCGCCCAGTTTCTTTTTCTCTTTTGCGCCGATGCGGCTCGGGTCCGTCTGGAACACGATGCCGACGACGGTCTTGCCCTCTTCGGGGGCGGGTTTGGGATCTGCTGTCCCCATACTGCCGTCTTCATAGCGTTTGCGCAGACCACCGTCGCTCCAAGTCCCGTCGGAATAGAAGTAGTCGCCTATCTTAAGCTCATCTGCCTTGAAAAGTTGCACTTGTTTGGGGGTGACGTTCTCCTCGCCGCCATCGGACCAGTCGTATCCCCACGGTGTCTCCACCTCAAGCCCGTTGGCCTTCACCGTGATGGCGTAGCTGTGGCAGGTGCCGGCGTCAAGCTTGCCTTTGGACTGAGTCTCAGGGGTGTAGGCGAAGGTCTTTCCGCCAAGACCTATCCGGATGAGCGGCTTGCCCGTCATGTCCTGCGGCACCACAACGGCCTCGAACTTCTTCGTCGCGGAGTCGTAGTAGGGCGCTATCTCGCCGTCCGACTTGTCGGCCGCCCCGATCATTCCGATGCTGAAATAGGCCTCGTCGTCGCCGAGAACCTTGACAGAAGCGCTCGATAGTTCTTCCTCGGTGATTCCGTCGCCGGCCGCGAGCGAGAACTCGATTTTCGCCATCCTGTGTGTGAACTGAAGGACTATATCCCGGTCATAGCGTCCTACAGCCGTGGCCCACACGAGATCAAAATCTGCATATCCTCCGCTTTGGTCAGAGATGTCAAGAGCAGGATTGACGATGTCAGGATACCATGCCGTGACGCGTGCCTCATCGGCGTTCTTCCACCAGATTGCGTTTGCCGCATTGATAGGCTTTGCGCTGCCGCCCGGCTCAATCACGAATTTCCTGGGGGAGAGCAGCCCGTCCATGCTCACGCCTATTTCCTCACCTCCCGCCCATGCGTCCTTGCCTCCGGAACGTGTCAGCGGCTGCGTCATTTCTGCAGTTAGCTTCAGCGGATATTTGCCCTCGGGAAGAGTTGTGGCGCTTTCCGGTTCAGTTTTGCCACAGGATGCGGCCACCAAAGATAGGCTCGCCAGAATGGTCCAATAATATCTATTCATTTGGTTAGAGTGTTATAGTATTGTTTCAATAATTCCGTTCCGAGGCTACGGTTCCATGGTCGCATCACCGCTGCCTCCGTCAACCGGGTCCCAAGGAAGGATTGTCGAGCCTGTGAACTCAAGCCCGGTTCTCTTTAAGGTCGCGTCGTAGGTGTAGGACTTGCCTGCCTCCAATTCCCCGGCGAGCACGCCGCCGATGGAGAATGTCTGACCATCGATTACAGCCTTTAATATCAGCCCGTTAGGCACGGACTGCGGGAGGACTACTGCGACATATCTGTGCTTCCCGGCTGTCGGTGCGCTCTTCTGCGCGTTGGCACCGAGACTCCATGCGAACGATGCCTGTCCGGATGCTGCGGTCTTTCCCGTGAGCACGTTCACCGTGCCCTCATGGACGAGCCCGTTCAGTTCGAAGATTCCCTTGTCGATGTCCGCAGCATCAAATCCGTCGGCTGTGGAGACCTTGACATTCAGGATGATGCGCGACATGATGTGAGAAAACGCGAACTTTACCGCCGGGGCGGCCTTGGAGGCTGTAGCTTCCGCTGCAAACAGATAGTCGACTTTTTCAGCCGTTGCCGCGTCGGGTTGGGTGAGGGTCGAGACTGCAATCTCTCCGTCGTTTCCCGGATAGAGCGTCGCATCTCCCTCGCAATAAGGGGCATAGGCCGAGAACTTGACAGTCTCATCATTCCGGAAATATATTCCCCCGCGGTTTACCGACGCCGTAAATTCAGCTGCCGCCCCAGTGCTCGCGGTGACATATCCGACGTTTCTATACCTCTCTGTCAGATCACTTGACGGCGATTCCGTCACGATGACTCCTATCTTGTCCTTGTTCCATAGGGTCTCAACTGCTTTTGTTCCGACGAGTTCGGCACTGATTTGCGCAGGCACCGCACCCGGATGGGGGAAATCATAAATCGGGTCGAGCACACAGGATACCGCTATGCACAGAAATGCCGCTGCGGGCAGGAGTGATATATATTTTTTCATGTTGCTTATGTTTGATTCAGGACGGTTTTTCGTACCATCCATTTTTCTAAAATATGTTCCACACAAGGCACACCCCGAAACGGGTCAGCCCCCACTGGTTGCCGGTGAGTTTGTCGTTGCGTATGAGGTTGCCATCGGAGACGCTGTAGGCCTCGTATTCGCCCCAGATGTAGCCGACTCCAAGAGTGAAGTCGAGCGAGAGTGACTTGTTCAGCGGCAGTCTGTAGCCACCGGTGAGCGAGCCGCTTTTGAACTCACCCTGCTTCCCGTCGCCCTTGAACTTGTGGTTGAATAGCCCGGCCTGGAACATTGCTCCGGCGTACCAGCGCTCGTTCTTTCCGAAATATTTCCGCACTTCAGGACTCAGTTCCGCGATGGCGTATCTCCTTTCTCCGTGTTTCCATTTTAGGGATGTCCAACTCGCGTCAACGAGCACGCTCCAGCCTTTCGGGAGATTCCATTCCAATCCGACGTCGGGGGTGAGTGTCGCCCACCTCAGGAGGTTTGCCCTCATTCCAAATCCGAAGTCCTCGTCACGATCAGCGGCGTTTGCTCCGATAGAAGTGCCGCACAGCATCATAAGTGCGGCAAACAGCGCCGGCAACAGATGTCTTTTCATAAAAGTTTAAATTTATAATTTTATGCTGCACACTCCCGAGACGCCGGATGTGCAGCGTGCAAAATTATAAATTTATAAATTCCGCAGCAAAGCATTTATATTTTTATATCTCCATGAGTTTTTGCTCATTCAACAAAATTGTTTATATCAACAATTTTTTATTCTGCCGGAGCCTATTTCGCGTCGTCATTTCTCAAATTTTACTAACTTCGCATTCTTGTACAATAGTGTAATTTGTGCGCAATGAGTTAGAATACTTGCAAAACTTGATATGAATAACCTTGATTTATTTATAGAAATGCTGTCGATGGACTCGTCTTCTTCGAGGGAGAGGGGGCTGTCGAATTTTTTGGCAGACCGGTTTCTCACAGGGAAGAACCGGGTTGACAGATTTCCTGTGGGGGTGAGCGATGACAATCCGGACGGGGACGGGACCGAAAACCTGCTCTTTTCGTGGGGGACGCCGAAAATCGTTTTCTGCACCCACCTCGACACCGTTCCTCCTTATTTCCCACCAGTTGTGGACGTCGATTCGGAGGACGGGCTCATTGTGAAGAGCCGCGGTGCGTGTGATGCCAAGGGGCAGATTATCTCGATGTACAATGCCTGTCTTGAGTTGGAGAGACGAGGCCGCACGGGATTCGGACTGCTGCTGCTTGCCGGTGAGGAATCCGGATCGTTCGGAGCGAAGTCGTTCCGGAAGACGGGGCTGAAAGCGGAATATGTGATTGTAGGCGAGCCGACCGGCAACAAGATGGTTTCCGCCTGCAAGGGAACCAAGTCTTTCGAGGTGACGTTGACAGGGAAGGGCTGCCACTCCGGCTATCCGGAATATGGCATCTCTGCCGTTGATATGTTCGTGGACTTTGTCAATGAATTGCGCGGCGTGGAGTTTCCTAAGGACACCCTTCTTGGCGCGACCACATGGAACATTGGCAAACTTTCGAGCGTCAATCCGCAGAATATCCTGAGTCCGAACCTGAGTTTCAGAATATATTTCCGCACTACTTTCGCCTCGGATGCGGAAGTCTGTCGGGTGATGTCTCGTTTTGGAGAACGGGATGGCGTGAGCATCAAGGCTTTTGGCGGCGACACTCCGATGAACTACACTGTTCTTGACGGATTTGAGACAACTGTTGCGGCATTCGGAAGCGATGCTCCGCAGCTGGAGGGGTTTGAGCACCGCTGTCTTTGCGGCCCCGGCTCGATACTCGTTGCTCACACAATGGACGAGCATGTTCTGGTGAGCGAGCTCGAAAAGGCTACAGACCAATATGTTAGAATGTTTGAAAAAGTGACGGGACGGTAGGATATGGCGGTTGTTTTGAAATTCGGAGGCACGTCCGTCGGGACTTTTGATGCCGTTTCGCGCACGATGGAAATAATCGCGTCGCGGCTGCCTGAGCATCCTGTGGTGTGCGTGTCGGCGCTTTCGAAGGTGACGGATCTGCTCTATGCGATTGCCGATGCCGCTTCCTGCGATGACGCAGAGGGGCTTGAGGCGCGGATGTATGAGCTGCGTTCAAGACATCTGAAGCTCGTGTGCTCGTTGTTTTCTGCCGATCCGGAGGGTTGTGACAGGGCTTCCTCCAAGGTGAACGAAATTTGTGACACGCTTGCCGCGGTCGTGAGCAGTGTGACAGCACTCGGTGACGTTCCTGACAGAATCCGGGCTGTTATAATCTCCCACGGTGAGTTGCTTTCTTCCACTATTATCTGTCTTGCGCTCAATTCCCGCGGGATACGCACCGGATTTGTCGACGCAAGGACGATGATTGTGACGGATTCGGAATATATGTGCGGTGAACCGCAGTTCGACATCATAAATGAGAGGGTGCCGGAAGTTGTAGGCGAGGCCTTTGCCCGTGGAACGGCTTTCATAAGCGACGGGAAAGCTGCTGACGGTCGGTCTAATGAGGTGGTTATCACCCAGGGATTTATAGCAGCCAACAGACAGGGAGCCGGCACCGTGCTTGGCAGAGGGGGCTCTGACTGGTCGGCATCGATAATCGCCTCGGCGCTGGATGCCTCCAGAGTCGAAATCTGGACCGACGTTGACGGAATGCGCACAACAGATCCGCGCGTCTGCCCCGAAACATGCCGCATACCGCGCATTTCATACGAGGAAGCTGCCCAGATGGCACGGTTTGGTGCCAAGGTGTTGCATCCCAAGACTATAGCTCCTGCTGTGGCACGCAACATACCTGTCCTGGTGCTGAATTCTTCCAACCCCTCATGCGAGGGAACGGCCGTGGTCCCGGAAGAAGCCCCGGATGGACCGCGCGGGATTGCCTTCAAAAGGAATGTCTATCTCGTGCGCTTCAGTCCGAAGGCAGAGGGGGATTTTATGTGGTGTCTGGAGGAGTCGCGGATTGAGCCTGATATGGTGACTTCTGCGGGGCGGCAGATGATGGTGACTGTCGACTTCTCGCACAACATCGGCGGTTTCATCAGGCTTGTTGCCGGGAAGACCGACATTCTTCTCAAGACAGGCTACAGCCAGCTTACCGTCATCGGCCGTGGACTTCTGTCTCTTGTCCCGGAACTTGAGGATGCCGTGCCCCAACTTCGGAAGAACTTTGGGAAGATGCTGAACGACAGTAATATAAGTTATATCGTAGCTGCGGACAGGCTGGAACGCATCGTCCGTGAGGTACATAAATATTTGTTTGAATAGTTATGGCTAAGTTTATGGTTAAGGTTATAATCAGCGGATACGGAAAGATGGGGCATATTGTCGAGAATGAGTTGAAAGCCAAAGGTATAGAGCTTGTCCTTGCTACTGATGACATCTGTTCCGTGCCGAAGGAAACAGCGTCGGAATGCGTGTGCATCGATTTCACCACGCCGGAGGCATTCCGGGAAAACTATCGTTTTATCGCGGCGAACTTCAAGGCCGCGGTTGTGGGCACGACCGGATGGAGCGACATTGAGAGCGAGGTGGTAGAATTCTTCAGAAAGTGCGGAACGACAATGATTTACGCGTCGAATTTTTCTATCGGCGTGAATGTTCTCTATGCCGCGGTTGACCTCCTCTCCAAGAAACTGGGTGCTGTAGGCGGGTATATGCCGTATATCGTCGAGAAACATCATATTCACAAACTCGATTCTCCGAGCGGAACGGCGAAATCCATAGCTGAAATCGTGGATGCAGGAATGGGTGGAAGTGTTGATATCCAGTCGGTCCGTTGCGGAGAGATTCCCGGAATCCACACCGTGGGATTCGAAGGCGTAAATGATCGGATAACCATCACTCATGAAGCGTTCTCTCGTGCCGGTTTCGCCCAAGGCGCGGTCTATGCTGCGACGCTTACGGAAACTTTGTCCGGTGTCCACAAGTTCCAAGACTTGCTAACTGCTTGAATGCCGGATTTTTATGGGCCTGCTTTTACCATGGTCCGGTTGTTCACTGAAAATATTTTGTAATTATGAAAGAAAAAATGCTCTTTACCGGTTGCGGAACCGCGATGGTCACTCCGTTCAGGGACGGAGAAGTTGATTTCTGCGCATTCGAGAAACTTGTGCTCAGACAGCTTGAGGCGGGGATGCATTTTCTGGTGCCGCTCGGAACCACCGGCGAGGCGCCTTGTCTTGGCAATGATGAGAAACTCCAACTTCTTGTCCGCTGTCGTGAAATAGTTGAGGCTCATGAACTTGAAGGCGGGAAGAAAACCCCTCTGCTTGTCGGGGCGGGCACAAATTCCCTTCATCTGACTGTGAAGAACATTGAGTTTTTCTCTCCTCACGGAGCTGACGCGTTTCTTATCGTGGTGCCGTTCTACAACAAGCCGACCCAGCGAGGCCAATATGAGTATTTCAAGGCTGTTGCCGAGTCAACTGACAAACCTATAGTGATTTACAATGTGCCGGGAAGGACTGGGGCGAATATGGAGGCGGAGACCTGTCTCAAACTTGCCTACGAAATCCCTAACATTGTGGCGGTTAAGGAGGCTTCCGGGCGTTTTTCACAAGTGATGGATATTCTTGCCGGTGCTCCGGAGGATTTCTCTGTGCTCAGCGGGGACGACGACCTCACGATGGCGCTTATGACAGCCGGCGCAAAGGGTGTCATCAGTTTGGCTTCCAACGCATTCCCGGAGATGATGGTGAATTTTGTTGAGGCTCTCGGTGCTCCGGAGGTTTGTGGTGATGAACTTAAGTCCGGTGAGATTGATCTTCCTGCAGCCAAAAGGCTGTATTTCAGACTGCGCCCGTTCTTTGACGCTTGTTTTGTGGAGAGCAATCCAATCCCGGTGAAAGCTGCTCTTGCTCAGATGGGTTTGATTGCCAATGAATTGCGTTCACCACTCCTGCCGGCTCAGGAGTCTACCGTTGCATTGATGAAAAAACTTGTAGCGGAATTGGGCTGATAGGCTGACTTTTGCCGTTATGGGATTGGCAGAGGTATGATAGAACATATTATAGTATAGATAAATATGACAAAACAGGAGTTTTCAGATTTTTGCGACGGCCTCGAGAGCGGGGTGCTCCGTGTGGCGGAGAAGATTTCAGGCGAATGGGTCGTGAATGTTGAAGTGAAGGAGAATATTCTCGGGGGATTTCGTGTGGGGGAACTTGTGCAGATGGGGGATTTTGTGGATAAGGATACGGTCCCTGCCAGAAAGTTTACTCCGGAGTGTGGCGTGAGACTGGTTCCGGGGGGAAGCAGCGTTCGCAGGGGAGCGTTCCTTGCCAAGGGCGTTGTCGTAATGCCTCCTGCTTATGTCAACATCGGGGCTTATGTGGATGAGGGGACGATGATAGACTCTCATGCGCTGGTGGGCTCATGCGCGCAGGTTGGAAAGAGGGTGCATCTCTCGGCGGCATCGCAGCTCGGTGGAGTGCTTGAGCCGGTCGGTGCGCTGCCCGTCATCATCGAGGACGACGTGTTCATCGGCGGAAACTGCGGCATCTATGAGGGCACAATAGTGAAGACCCGCGCAGTGATAGGCACCGGCGTGATAATCAATTCTTCCACTTCGGTTTATGATGCTACAAACGGCGAGTGGATCCGTCGGAACGACGCCGGGCAGATTGTGATTCCGGAGGGCGCTGTGGTTGTGGCCGGTTCAAGACCCGTGACCCATGGTCCGGGGGCCTCCGCCGGGATTCAGCTCTATTGCCCTGTGATTGTGAAATATCGTGACGAAAAGACCTCCGGCTCAATCCGACTTGAGGACTTGTTGCGCTAAGGCCGTATCCACGAAGAATTGATTGACGGGGTCGTATTGAGTTGACGGGATAGTAAAAACTGTTTTGAAGATGACATTCTATAAATATAACGGGGCGGGAAACGATTTCCTTGTCGCAGACAACCGCGATGGGAGCATTCACCTGACTAAGAAGTACATTTCAGAAATCTGTGACCGTCACTATGGCGTGGGAGCGGACGGCGTCATGCTGCTCGGGACCGGGTGTGACGGGGCGGACTTTACGATGGACTACTATAACTCCGACGGTTCCGGTGGGATGATGTGTGGGAATGGCGGACGCTGCATCGTGGCTTTCGCAAGTTTTCTCGGACTGAAACCGGCGTCACAGGACGGCCGCTGGTCTTTTGTTGCTGCCGATGGAGAACATCGTGCCGAATTGCTTTCCTCGGAAGGGAATACATTGACTGTCAGGCTCCAGATGATAGACATTTCCGTTGCCAGGCATTATGATTCTTTAAAAAACGATGCTTCTGCATCCGGCTGGTTCGTGGACACGGGAACCCGTCATTTTGTTCATTTTGTGGACACTCCTTTGACTTCGGAATATGTGGATGCGCAGGGGCGCAAACTTCGTCATGCCGAGGAATTTGCTCCGCTTGGGGCTAACGTAAATTTTGTAGTTAAAGGCAATCCTTTGAAAGTCAGGACTTTCGAGAAAGGGGTCGAGGCGGAGACCTGCGCCTGTGGAACAGGAATCACGGCTTCTGCAGCCGCTGCCTGGCTTTCATCCGTTCAGTCTTCATCTGTCGATTCCCCGACATCTTCCGTTCACTATTCAGTGATGGCTCTCAATGACGAACTTGCAGTTGATTTGACTCCGACAGGTAGCGCGAGAGCACTTCGCGAAGGCATTTTGTCCGGGGACATTTTGACCGGAGACAGACCAGACGGTGACGTTCTTTTCACGGATGTCTGGCTCACCGGTCCGGCGTCACTCGTGGCGAAGTTTGATATTTTTTAGAAATTTCGTTTTTTGCACTACTTTTTCATCAATTCTATTATTTTTGCAGAATAACCATTATTTAAAAACAAATGCAAACAAATCAAGAATTTAAAAATGCCGCACTTTCGGCATTGAAGGGAAACTGGGCACCGGCCGTGCTCGCGTCTCTGATGTATTTCGTTATCACCTGCATCATTTCCGGTGCGACTTCGATTTATCAGGTTGCAAACTCTGACCTGTTCATGTATGGCGTTCCGTCAGGTTACCTCGGACTCAGCGGCGGTTCATTCCTCCTTATGATATTTGTGTCCCTGCCTCTCGGCGTCGGGTTCACTTATGCGTTCAACGCCCTGTATGTGTACTCAAATTCAAATGTGCTTTCCAACACGTTCGGATATGGATTCAAGGACTATTGGAGGGCTATCGGCGGAATGCTGCTTGTGACAGTTTTCACCATTCTGTGGTCGTTTCTGCTCATCATCCCGGGTATAATCAAGGCTTATTCGTATGCCCTTACACCATATATACTTGTGGATAATCCGGAGCTTTCACCTCGCGAGGCACTCCGCAGGAGCCAGCAGATGATGCAGGGGCAGAAATTCAACCTTTTCTACCTTCAGCTGAGCTTCATCGGATGGTGGATTCTCGCATGTTTCACCGGCGGAATCGGCTTCCTCTGGCTTGTTCCGTACTATCAGACGGCGCAAGCCGCGTTCTATCAGAACCTTAGGAACAGTCTCTAAGCGGATTTATAACTGAGGGCGTAAAGCAATAGTTACAGCAGCCCTTCCGGGAGCGTCATTACAAGTGTGCGTGTCTCGGGGGCGGCTGAAACGATGAAGTCTTCGTGGAGCGGAATAGTCACCGCTCCATTTTTTGTACCCACCTCGATACAAGGATTGCCCGGAATGTCAAGGAAGTCCGTAATCTTGCCCAAGACAGCGGGGCGTGCGGTCTTTTTGCCAGACTCTTCGCCCGTAATGTCCGCGTTTACTGTCGCTACAGTCCAACCGACCAGGTCCGTATCGTCTTCATATTCACTGTCATCCTCGATAAAGACGTCCTTCCCGACAAGTTCCTCCGCGTCGTCATAGTTGTGTATGTCATTCAGACGCACTACGGCCTTATTCGTGCCCTTTCGGGTGAAACTTTCAATGAAAAACGGAACCGGCAGTCCGTCAAAATAGACGAATACCGGTTCCGAAATTTCCAAATCTTCGGGAGCTATGGACAGAAAACTGAGAATGACAGCACCGTCAGTCCCGTCAGATTTGCTTACCTTGGCTATTTTAAGCAGGCTTTCCAAAGGAAATCTGATTAAGCCTCGGCAGGAGCCTCGGTTGCCTCAGTCGCAGCAGCGGCGGCAGCCTCTTCAGCAGCCTTAGCCTCTTCTGCGGCCTTTGCGGCCTCGGCAGCTTCCTGTGCCTTCTTTGCAAGAGCAGCAGCACGTTCCTGATTTACCTTTGCCTCAGCCTCTGCAGCAGCCTTTGCCTTAGCATCGGCAGCCTTTACGAGACCGTCCTTCTTCGCGTTTATCTTGGCCTCCTGAGCGGTCTTCCAAGCTGCGAACTTGGCGTCTGCCTGCTCCTGGGTGAGTGCGCCTTTGGCAACACCGCCATCAAGGTGCTTGCGGAGAAGTACTCCCTCGTAAGAGAGGATTCTGCGGGTAACAAGTGTGAGCTCTGCACCGACCTTAACCCAGTTGAGAGCCTTGTCGAAATCGAGGACGATTGTCGCAGGGTTCGTGTTAGGGTTGTAAGAGCCGATCTGCTCGATGTAACGACCATCGCGAGGTGCGCGGGTGTCGGCCACAACAATGTGGAAGAATGCGAAATTCTTCTTTCCGTGGCGCTGAAGACGAATTTTAACAGCCATTGTGAATCTGTTTTAAATGTTTAATAAAATTACCTTGTGCTTTCCTTCTCGAGGAAAAGCGCGCAAAGATAGTGATTATCGCCGAATTATGCAACAGGGCGAAGATGACGATTTTTCGGAAAAATTTAGTTCCGCTTTCTGAATATTCTTGTCTTTATGTGATGGACGGGGATATTTCTTTGTATGCGAATATCCCCTCAGGCACACAGACGCCATGAACACAACAACACTAAAATAAAACAAACAACATGAACAGGACACGAAAAATTTACGAGTCTCCGGCAACCGTGGAGATTCTGGTGAGCCCGGAAGGCGGGTTCGCGGCAAGTACGAACAGCGTGGGGGATTCCACAATCAGCGACTACGAGAAAATCGTGGAGACATGGTAACCGACTTAATCAGAAAAAGAATGAAAAGGAATATGTTTATGTCAGCCATGGCGCTGACCGCGATGTTTGCCGCAGCCTGCAGCAACGAAATGGTGAATGCTCCGGAAACGTCGGAGGGAACGGTTCTTACGGCGGGATTCGCTCCGGAGGCTGCTGGTTCTGAACAGACACAGACTAGGACCGTGCTTGAAAATGACAAGACCGTGAAGTGGACCGCCGGGGACAGGATTGCGGTGAACGGCAAGGTTTCAAAGGATGCCGAAATCTCCGAGACAGGCGTGACCGCCAAGTTCTCATTCGACGATATGCTCGAAGCCCCGTATTCCGCGGTTTTCCCTGCCGCAGTCTATAAGGATGCCGGCACGGTGACTCTCCCTGCCGTTCAGACCTGGAAGGAGGGCTCGTTTGCCGCTGCCGCCGCTCCGATGTGCGCATACGTGACCGGGGGGGGCACGAAGCTTAGTTTCAACCATCTTTGCTCGGTTGTGAAGCTGACCATCAACAAGCCGGCTTCGGATGCCGAAAAGTTCGCTTGCATAGAGTTCAGAGGAAATGACGGCGAGCAGATTTGCGGAGACTTCGCCATTGATTATGAGTCCTGCACGCTCACTCCGTCCGCTGCGGTGAGCGATGCCGACAAAAAGATTCGCTATGATATTGACTGGAACATAGCCGCGGACGCGCAGGTGGTGGCCTACATCGTCGTGCCGGCCGGGGAATACTCCAAGGGCTTCACCGTCAAGATTCAGGACAAGCAGGGCCGTATCATGAAGAAGTCGTCTTCGGCAAAGACGCTGAAGCAGGGCAAGGTGCACGAGATGCCGGAGCTTAGTTTTGAGCAGACAGGGACGGAGACCGGGGTGGAAATCAAGACTGCGGCCGACCTTCTGAAGTTTGCCTCGGACTACAACAGCGGGGTCTATGCCGGGTCGGAGAACTCTCTTGTCGCCACTCTCATGAACGACATCGCGTTCACCGACGAGGACAACGCGGCGTTCGCTTCAATCGGAAATACCGGAGGCAACAAGTTCAAGGGCTGCTTCAATGGCAACTCCAAGACCATCAGCAACTTCAATTCAGGCAAGGCGCTGTTTGCCAGCGTGAATGACATCGGAATCGTGAAGGACTTGACTGTTGAGGGTACAGCGGAGGTGACAGTGACGGATGTTGATTTGTCAAAGAGTACAGATAAAAATGGGAATGTGCTGTATGACTGGTTCGGTGGAGTTTTGGTTGATTATAATAGAGGACTTATTCAGCGTTGTACAACGAATGTCGCGTATAATGTGAATGTTGCATATAAGGTGACTGATGGGAAAGTTACACTTTGTGTCGGAAGCATTGCCGCAAGAATGCCGAGCTGTGACGGAAAGATTATAGGATGTGCCAATAACGGTTCCTTGACTATGAGTGTGTCAAAAAAATTGAGCCCGGAAACATACATCGGTGGAATTGTCGGCTTGGCAAACGGAGGAAACTCTGAAATCAGCGGCTGCATTTCCAAATGTGCGATAGTGTCGGACAGGGATGACAACACGAACAAAGAGTACTGCGGTGGCATTGCAGGTCAAAGTAATGCTAAAATTGTCGAATGCGATAATTATGGAAAGGTGGTTGCCAAAACTTATTGCAAGGTACGTAATGTCGGTGGTATTGCGGGCGCTAATGGAGGCTCGGTTTCAGACTGCATGAATTGTGGGGAGGTCGTTGTCGCGGGAGCAGGACGGTATGTGCAGTTGGGCGGAATAATAGGCTCCCATTCAGGGACTTCCGTGTTGGAGAATATATATAATCACGGAAGCGTAAGTTTGGAAAAGATTCAGAATAATGGTTCCGCAGTGATGAAAGTCGGTGGGTGCATCGGTGAGTCAACAAAAGCAACAGCAACATTCGGTTCGGATGTGGAAAACACAGCAGATGTGACTGTTCTGTCAGGACAGAATTGGCCGAACACCAAGGCTATTTATGTCGGCGGTATCTTCGGCTTCGTCGCTTCGTCTGTAAGCGGCATGGTCAATGAGGGTGCGGTGTCGCTGGTAAATACTCACACTCCGAATCTGAGTGCCCAAGTCTATCTCGGCGGCATCATCGGGTGCACTGAAAATGCGATAACCATCTCGTCATGCAATAACGAAAAAGGATCTGTGACCATTTCTCACACTGAAGCAACGTTAGACACGACGACATGGTGGGCTGACGGCATTTTAGGGCATGGCCCGGATGGAGTTCAGAACGAGGAAAGTAACTTTTACGACCCTGAGAAGGTAACAATGCCGGAATTATTAAGGTAACAATACCAGAAATTTATGATAACTGACGCACACATCAGACTGCTGATACTCAAGTATATGACGGGAGAGATGTCCGACGGCGAGGCGGCCGAGCTGGCCGCCTGGGTGTCGGCGTCGGAGGAAAACGCGGAGGCGTACCGCAGGGAAATTGCCGCGCTTGGAATTCAGACAGATGTCTCAAATGACATCGACAGTTTCTGGAACAGGGTCCGGACAGGCAACCGTGACAAGTTTGCCGGAAAGATAACTCTCCGGAGACTCTGGCTGTTCGCCTTCGCGGCCGCCTCGTGCGCGGCGCTGGCCATAGGCATCACCACCTGGAGACTTTCCGGGAGCGGCTCCGGGCCGGTTCCTGCCACGGCGGCGGTGTCGGCGGCTGAGGACACGCTGAGCCTGGTTCCCGAGGCGGACGCGGCTCCGGAACGCGAAGGCGGCAGCCGGGTATGCTATGCCACCGGACGGAATGAGAAGAAGCGCGTCACGCTTCCTGACGGGACGAGGATAGTCCTGAACAAAAGCTCGTCGCTGAAACTTTCCGATTCTTTCAATGTGTGCGCCCGTGAGGTGACTCTGAACGGCGAGGCGTTCTTTGACGTCGCCAAGGACTCGACGCGGCTTTTCATAATACGCTGCGGAAAGGAATCATACATCGTCAGGGGCACGTCGTTCAACATCAACGCATATTCGGAAGATGAATATTCCGTGACCACGCTCCATGAAGGCTCTCTCGAAGCGAGGATAAATTCCGACATCATAAAGCTTGATCCTGGAGAGGAACTCAGGATTGACGAGAAACTTTCGAGCATATCGAAGCAGAGGGTGGAGGTGAACAATTCCACAAATTGGATAAACTCGGACATAATGATATTCGAGGACACCCCTCTCCGTCAGGTCGTGAACTGTCTGTCGCGGAGGTATGGCGTCAAAATCCACGTCCAGAGCGAAATCTGCAACATCAAATACTCCGGAAAGAATTCCGGCAGGGACATAATGGATGTCTTCCGCCTGCTGGAGGTGACTTCCCCCGTTCCGATTTCGGTGACGGAGTATGAGGGCGAGTATTATATATCCAGAAACAAATGAATATGACAATGAACAATAAACTGAAGCTGACTGTCCTGCTTCTCGTCGCGGTCTTTTCCGCTCTGTCGGGAACGGTCGCGCGGGCACAGGAGGCGTCCGTGCTTGACAGGAAAGTGACAATCAAGGTGAAGGATATACCCGTTGACGCTTTCCTTGCCGAAATGGAAAGGAAGGGGAACTGCCAGTTCTTCTACGGCAATGCGGTGATTGCCGGCATCCCGCCGGTCACGGTCGATGTGACTGACATGAAAATCAGTGCCGTGCTCGACACCGTCCTCAAGGGAACCGGCTGCACATACGAGCTGATTGCCGACAGCATCGCAATCAAGAAGGCGGAAGTCCCCGACGACACGGGAAAGTCTTCCGGAGGACTTCCCGAAGAATTCATCCTCAGCGGCAAGGTCGTCGATGAGAACTCGGCTCCGCTTTCCGGGGTTGGCGTTTTCGTCCTGAACACCACCAACGGTATCCTCTCCGACGCGGGCGGCGCATATTCCCTGAAAGTCAGGAGGGGCGACGTCGTGCAGTTTTCCTTTCTCGGCTACAAGACTCAGAACGTCACGGTCGGAACGGAAACCGGAGTTGACATAAAGATGCTCCCGGAGGCCGAGGTCCTTAACTCTGTGGTCGTGACGGCTCTCGGCATAAAGAGGGACGAGAAGTCGCTCGGCTATGCGATGTCGAAAATCAACTCCGAGGCCATCTCGAACGCGACGACCGCCAACAACTGGCTTTCCGGGCTTAACGGACAGGTTGCCGGACTGAGGATAGAGCAGTCAAGCTCGGGAGGCGGCACCACCCGCGTGACCCTGCGCGGAGAGTCTTCCGTGGATTTCGCTAACAACGGGGCCCTGTTTGTGGTCGATGGCGTGCCCATGTACAACAACTCCACGGCTTCCGAGGCCGGCGGGCAAGGCTCGGCATACGCGATTGACTACGGCGACGGCTCGGGAGACATCAATCCGGACGACATCGAGTCGGTCACAGTCCTCAAGGGACCTGCGGCCACGGCTCTGTACGGCTCCAGCGCCTCCAACGGAGCCATCATCATAACGACGAAGTCGGCGGAAAGCCTTGAGTCGAAGGTGAGCGTGGAGTTTTCTTCCGCCCTGTCCTTCGAGACGGTCAATTCCTCGCCGGACCTCCAGTATGAATACGGACAGGGAGATGAGCAGTCCTATTTCTATTATGTGACCGACACCTCCGACCCGAACCTCAACCCTCTCGGCAAGCCGGGCCAGTCCGGGATGCTCTCCTGGGGAGCTAAGCTTGACGGCACTCCGGCATACCAGTACTACAACATTGCCAAGGGCATAGGCGGAAGCCTGAACGAGGCCGGGGACTTCATCCGCGAGCAGACTCCTTTCGTCAGCAACGGGGACTGGTTCAGGGACTTCTTCGAGACGGGCAACACGCTCAAGAACAGCCTTACCGTGTCCGGCAGGCTGAACAGCCGCAACTATGTGCGGCTTTCGCTCAGTGATACGAGGCAGCAGGGAATAATCCCGAACTCTCCGGGCAACAACCAGCACCTCTTCCTCAGGACAAAGAACGAGTTCACCAAATGGTTCACCTCGGAGATAACCCTGAACTACCGCCGCAAGCAGATGGACAACATCCCGACCGGCTCCGGCTACGGCTCGACTTCCATCATGTACAGCCTCTGGTGCTATGCCCCGAACATAAACATGGACTGGGCGAAGAACTACTGGGCCGACGGCCAGGAAGGCAAGCAGCAGGACACCTCGCTTACGGGAGGAAAGAACAATGCCTATTTCATCGCCAACGAATGCGTGAACACGCAGGACAGGGACAGGATTTACGGCAACGTGAAGCTGGACTTCGACATCTGGAAGGGTCTGAAGCTCATGCTGCGCGGCGGTCTGGACCACGTTAAGGAGTTCAGAACCCAGCAGCAGGCCGTTTCCACCCAGGCGAAGCCGGAGGGGTGGTATCAGGAGCAGCACATCGCCTCGCTGCAATACACGGGCGAGTTCCTGCTGACATATAACCGGAAGTTCGACCATGACTTCGGACTCAACGCGAACCTCGGAGGAAGCATACTCTACCGCGAATATTCGAGGATACAGCAGACGGCCGACAATCTCTACATCCCCGGAGTGTATTCGCTGGCCAACTCGAAGTCCGAGGTCAAGAACGTGAGCTATTCGGAGTCGCGGCAGACCAACTCCCTTTACGGGCTTGTCTCTCTCTCCTGGCGCAATGCCGTGTTCCTTGACCTTACCGGCAGGAACGACTGGGCAAGCACGCTTCCGCCCTCGAACCGCTCCTTCTTCTATCCGTCGGTTTCAGGAAGCGTCGTTCTGAACGAGCTGCTGGACTTCGGCAGGACAAACGGCGCGGTCGATTTCATGAAGATTCGCGCTTCGTGGGCGCAGGTAGGACACGACACCGCCCCTTACAGGATTGAGGAATATTTCCAGAGCACAAAGTTCCCGAGCGGGGTGATTGCACAGCCGACCAAGGCGAACAGCGCCCTGAAGCCCGAGATTGTCTCCTCGTGGGAAGTCGGGGCGGACATCAGGCTATTCCGCAGCAGACTCAATCTGGACCTGGCCTACTATGACGGAAACACCCGGAACATCCTCGCGAAGATGCCGGTTTCCACTTCCACGGGCGTGAACACCGTGTTCACGAATGCCGGAACCATCCGTAACCGCGGCGTCGAGATTTCCGTCAGCGGCCTTCTTCTCAAGACCAAAGATTTCTCGTGGAGGCTCAGCGGCAACTGGTCGATGAACAGGAACGAGGTCCTGAAGCTCGGCGACGGGATAGACTTCTGGAACATAGCCCAGTACTCGTCCTACGCATATATGTACGCCTATGTCGGAAGTTCGCTCACTTCGATGTACGGATATAAGTACAGGCGCGCCCCGGAAGGCTCATACGCCGTCGGAGCAGACGGAAAGATGACCGATGTCTCCGGCATGATGGTCCTCGACAAGAACGGCAGCCCCATAACCGATTACGACCTGTCCTACATCGGCGAATGTATGCCTAAGTGGCAGGGCGGCTTCAGCACGCAGTTCAGCTGGAAGGGGCTCAAGGCAAGCATCAGCTTCGACGGACAGTACGGCGGTCATGTCTGGTCCCTGACGAACTGGGTTCTCAACTACCGGGGAAAGGGCACGGCGACCCTCGCGGGACGTGACGGCTCGATGGTTCCAAAGGGAGCGCAGCTCCTTGATGACGGAAACTACAGGATTTACGCGGACAAGATTCCCGCCGGGGGCATCCAGGCCTACTATCAGGCTCTCTACGACCGTCCGTGCACGGAGTCCAACTTCGTGAGCACATCATTCCTGAAACTCCGCGAGGTGCGTCTGGAATATTCGTTCCCTAAGAAGCTTCTGGCAAAGACGAAGGTAATCAATGGCCTGACGCTGGCCGCCTACGGAAACAATCTCTACTGCTGGAGCAGGTTCCCTGGCTTTGACCCGGAGTCCGTGACCATGAGGGGAAACGCCCTCACTCCGGGCTTCGACCTTCTCCAGATGCCATCGACGGCGCAGTACGGAGCAAGCATTAAAATCACATTTTAAATTAAGGACGGCAATATGAAGACAGTCATAAAGATACTCGCTGTTTCCGCCGCGGTGCTTTCCGCACTGTCCGCGTGCAGCAAATTCGACGACATGAGCAGGAATCCGTACGCCCTGTACGATGTTCCTTCCGAGTCGTTCGTGCAGCCGATTCTATATAATTCGGAGTACAAGATTCTGCAGCGCTGCTACGACCTGATTCCGGAACTCATGCAGTATTCGGTGAACATGAGCTTCGAGACCTCCGCGACGCTGATTTATAACTACGACATTTCGGAGAACATTTCCTCGTCGCTGTGGTCCCTCTATGAGGAGTTCGGCAATGCACAGTATATGCTGAAGCTTGCCCGCGGGGAGGACAATCCGGCCATGGAAGGGGTGGCGCTTGTCCTGAGAACCTGGCTGATGTCAGTCATCACGGACACTTACGGCAATGTCCCCTATTTCAACGCCGGCCTCATAAGCCAGCAGGGAGAGGGCTTCAGCTACAAGACGACCTACGACTCTCAGGAGGAGATATACAGGGATATGTTCATTTCCCTCGAAACAGCCAACCGCCGGTTCATGGAGGCAGAGGAGGCCGTCACCGACGGACTGATTGACGGGGACGATTTCTCACGGCAGTGCGATTATATGTACTCGGGTGATGCCGCCAAATGGCGCAGGTTCGGCAACTCGCTGTATCTAAGGCTTCTGATGCGCTCCGCGATGAAAATTATTGAAGAGACGGGAGGAAACTTCATGCTCAACGACGAACTGGGCGAAATCAATGTCATAAGCAGGATTTCGGAGATATATGACTCCTTCTCCGGGAACGGCCAGTATCCGGTGTTCGGGGAGATTGCCGATGCGGCGAGAGTCGGGTTCAGCTATTCCAACTCGGCCCTGTTCACCCCGTTCTATTCGACCACTTCCGGAGTGTGGAACGCCGAGGCGGCATGCCGGACACTCGTAAAGACCATGATGGGAGACGATTTCGAGGACCCGCGCTATTTCTACTACTTCCATAAATACAGCAATGCCAAGAAAGATTTCAGCGCGAACCCGAACCTCGTCGCCCTCGGAGTCGATGACTGTGCCGGAGCCCCGACGCAGCTGTCCCGTTCGGACATGTCCTATTTCTTCAGCGTGGCGACGTCAATGGCGGGCAACTCGTCCATCGGCCGCTATCCGCGGAAATCCACCTCGTCATGGCACATCGGCGACCTGAAGAATGCGGAGTCCTATGCGATTCTGAACTATTCGGAGGTACTGTTCTGTTTTGCCGAGGCGGCGGCTCGCGGATGGCTGACCATGAGCGGGCAGAAAACGAAGGAACTCTATCTGGAGGCCGTGCGGACATCCGTTCTGGAATGGAACAAAACACTTGTCTCCACTTCCGCCGAACTGACCGGATTCATTGACCACCTTGACGGAAGCTATGACCCGAACAATGCCCTTGAGTATATCATGCCGCAGAAATGGGTCTCTACATTCTGGTGCGGTACCGAGGCGTGGTGTGACTACAGGCGCACCGGCTATCCGCTTCTGAAGACCAATGGCGAGGCGGCGGAAAACGGCTGCGTGCTCCCGACGAGGATGCGCTATCCGGCGACGGAGGATTTCTACAACGCGGAGCAGTACGCGAAGGCCGTGGCCGGCTGGCTCGGCGGCACCAACAACATGACGACCGACCTCTGGTGGGCATCAACGGCGGAGAGCCGAGCCAACAGGGCGAAGGGCAGAAACTGATAAATCCGTAAAGACATGAAAAAATATATACTGACGATTCTTTTGCTTGCGGTTTCCCTGACCTCGTGTGTCGAGGAGGTCATAGACTTCGGAAGTTCGAAGGAAATGGGGAACATCGAGGTCTCGTTCCGGAGGAACGGGGCGGATGTGGGCGAAACCGTGGCACTGACGGCCATAGGACATAAACTGGAGTTTGACGTGGAACTCAACGACGACAATGTCAGGTGGAACGTGGCTTCCGACCAGCCCTGGTGCACGGTGGTTCAGGAGGAACATCGCGGAACGGGCAGGTTCACGCTGAACATCCTTCCGAACGACTCTTTCGAATCCCGCCAGCCGGCGACGCTCACCTTCTCCGCCGGAGAATACCGCACCGTTCCTTTCCGTCTCACCCAGTCCGGCAATGCGTTCATATTCAGCAAGTCGTACATCGTGTCCGGAATCGGGGGAACCGCGGCCAAGATTATAGTGAGAACACTTCCGGGAGTGGAATGGGGAGTGATGCCCGAAAACCGGTGGCTGGTAGTCAACAAGGGAGAGTCCATGCCACGCGGGGACTTTGTCGAGACTCCTGTCACGATTGCTTCCGGACCGAATGATGAGGAGTCGCGCATGGGGCGCATTGCCTTCAGCAGAAGCGGCGAGGATGCCGGGGCGTATGTCTCGATGTGGCAGTTCGGAACGGAACTGACCTACGACGATGCCGGCAACGTGCTTCTGCCGGCCGATGGTTCCGGTGCTCTGGAGATTCTTGTCCCCGATGCAGTCGTGAGCGGGGTCAATGCGCCGGATGACGTGACGGTGACGCAGGAGAGCGCGGACGACGGACTGACGAGATATGTTTTCCGCCTCGGCGAGAACCTGAGCGACTCGCGCTCGAACCGCGAAGTGCAGATATCCCTGAACCAGTTCATCTCTTCCGAGGCCATCGGACTTCCTCCCGTCTGTCAGGGCTACAATGTCGCCCACGGCATCCTCACCGGAAAGGGAATGCGGCTCTTTGCCGAGACCTTCAACGGCGGCGGGGACATCTCGGACTGGACCGATGACGACGGAAACGTCACTCTGCTTGGTGATGTCAATATGGATGGAGTTCAGTGGGAGACTCCGATAGGTACGGAGGAACGTCCTTTCAGTCTGACATTTGACGGAAAGGGACACTCGCTCCTCAATCTGAAGGATGCCGCCCCGCTGTTCGGACATTGTTCCGACGCAACGGTGAGCAACCTGACCGTCGATGCCTCATGCTCGTTCACCAAGCCTGTCATGGCCGGTTCGGCCGCCGTGTGGGCTTCCGTAGCGGCATCGTTGGAGAACTCGGTGGTGACGGCCTGCACGAACAGCGGGACGGTTACGGCAGGTTTCCACGAGCATGAGTCGATGATATCGGCGCTTGTTTCGGGACTTGTCGGCAGGGTGCAGGAAGACGCGGTGATCGAGAAGTCTAAGAATCAGGGGAGCGTCGCGCTCTCCGTGGAGTTCAGCGACATGGATGCCCCGGTCATGACGGGAGGCGTCGTCGCGGAACTCTCAGGTTCTCTGGAATACTGTCAGAACAGCGGCGAGGTCAGTGACGAGTCGTCGGCAGGGGAGCATGGCGTCGGCGGAATTGCCGCCCGCGTGGAACAGACCGGAACGGTGAAGGGCTGCGAGAACTACGCTTCTGTGTCCGAGGCTTCCGTGAACGGAAATGTCTATGCCGGCGGAGTAGCGGGCTATGCGCTTGGCGGCGTCTCTGATTCATTCAACGGCGGTGCCCTGCACATTACCTCGGGTGCGAACACGGTCAAGGCCGGAGGCATCGCGGGCTGGTGCGGACAGGGTTATCTGAATGCGAACTCCAACAAGGGCGACATCGTGAGCGACGGCACTTCCAAGTACATTTTCGTCGGCGGTCTGTACGGACAGGTTGAGGTCGGAGGAATGGCTGTCGAGCTGGATTTCGCGGGAGCGTCTTCCGAAGGCTCGATCCTGGTCATGAATATGGCGGACAACTGCGCCTTGGGTGTGGGCGGATTTGTCGGCGGGGTCAAGCAGGACGTCCCGATGAAGAATGCGGAATTTGGCGGCAAGATTGAGGTGAGGCTGCACCGTGACGGCAAGGGACCGAGAATCACATCGGACTCTGCCTGCGCCGTCGGCGGCATCCTCGGCTGGGCGGAAAGCTTTATTTCCCTCAGCGGATGTGCCGCGAAGGAGGGGTCGGAGGTCTGTGTCGCGTGCAGGAGAGGCAACGGTTCTGACGGCAAGGCCGACGCTCCTTATTTTGAGAATGGCATCAATGTCGGCGGCATTCTCGGATATGCGGCCAAGGCCTGCACGGTGACCGGTTCCAAGTCAGCCGCGAAGGTTGAGGCCGGGAGGTCGGACAACAGGACGAACAGCAAGTCTGCCGTCGGCGGAGTGGTGGGCTGCATCGCTGGTTTCGCAGGAAGGGAATCCGTGATAAGCGACTGCGGCAACACTTCGGCTATCTACTCCGGCATACAGAATAACTGCAGCCCTGACGGCGGAACCTACTCCTTCACCTGCGTCGGAGGCATACTCGGAGCGTTCGACATGAATGCTGCGGCATCATCGACCGGAGGCACGCTCACGGTGTCGGGATGCGTCAATTCCGGGAACTTCACTCTCCGCAGGGGCGCTTCCGCCGGCATCGTCGCATACGCGAGAAACGCAGCCATGTCGGACTGCACATCCACCGGCAACTCCGGCGACTACCCTCATGCCTCCGCAGGCATAGCCGGCAAGCTGGAAAACTCAAAGGTGACAGGCTGCCGTGCATTGGGCGACATTCAGGCACACAGTTCTCCTCTCTACGCCGGCGGCCTCGTTGCAATAGGACTTTCCACTGACATCTCAGGCAGCCGCTTCTTCGGCAAGGTCGGGTCGAGCAAGGAAAGCATAGAAAAGCTCGTCTATGGCGCAATCGCCGGCAAGTCGGACGAGGGAAGCCGCATTACGGACTGTCTGTACGGCGGAATGATGAGAGCGGTCATGGAGAACGGTAACGCGACATCGGGAATCAATGTGACTTCGGCGAACGTCGCGAACTATGTTGTCGGGACGGGAACTCCGTCAGTAAGCGGCATCGGCCTGTGGGACGGTGCTCTGGAATAATGACGGCGCTTTGGAAATTGAGGGAACAGATGAAAGGACATTTTCTCATTGTGACGCTTGCGGTCGCCCTATTGTGGGGCTGCACTCCGCAGGCAAAGCCGGACACCGGCAAACAGGAACCCTCCGGTGAATACACCGTGACGGGGAAGGTGACGGACTATGACCTCCGTCTCCTTGAGGGAGTCGTGGTGACAGACGGCCTCAAGTCTGTAAAGACGGGCGCTGACGGAGTCTATCGGATTGACAGCGACCTTGACCGCGTAAAGTTCATAAGCGTCAGCACCCCATCCGGCTACGAGTCGCCGGTCAAGGGCGGAGTCCCGGTCTTTTATAAGAAACTGTCCGAATGTCAGAAGATTGGCAATGCCTATGTCGCGGACTTCTCGCTGAAGAAGATTCCGTCCGGCGCGGACAGGTACACACTGCTCATTTCGGCGGACCCGCAGCCGCGTCCGCGCAGCCGTGGAGGCGACAAGCTGGCCTATCATTCGCTGGACTGCTGTGCCGACCTCTACCGGGACCTGAAGGAATACGCGGCCTCCGTTTCCGGACAGAAGGTCTATGGAATATGCCTCGGGGACCTCGTCCATGAGGACATGTCCCTGTACGCGCAGTATGTGGAGGGCCTGAACGGCATGGGCTTCCCGACCTATAATGTCATAGGCAACCACGACAACGACACCTCGGCCGAAGACGACGAGCAGGGCAGGCGTGTGTTCGAGGAGAATTTCGGCCCGTGCAACTATTCCTTCAACATCGGAAAGCTGCACTATGTCGTTCTGGACAATCTTATTATGAAAAAGGGGAGCGGCGGTCTGCTCAACGACTACAGCGAGGGACTGACCGACGATGTCTGGGAGTGGCTTCAGGGCGACCTTGCCTTTGTCGAGCGCTCGTCAACCATAATGCTCTGCACCCACGCCCCCGCGTTCCGGGAAATCAACGGCTCGGACAAATGGGCAAGGGGCACATGCAGGTATGGGAACGACTATGCCAGCCTGCTGGCGAAGTACAGGGCCGTTTATGCCTGGGCCGGGCACACACATCAGACGTTCAACTACATCTACCCGTCCGGACACGGCAAATTCGCCAACCGTCTTGAGTGCCACACCCTGCCGCGCTCGACCGGAGAGCTCTACACGAACGAGTACCTCGCCGACGGCACCCCGAGGGGATTTCTTGTCGTCACGGTTGACGGTGAGGACATCTCCTGGAAATGGAAGCCTCTTGCCTACCAGACCGGGAAGCATTGCGGAACTCCGCCGGACTTCAGGCTCCGTGCGTGGGAGTATCGCGACGGGGTGGCCTACATCGGGGATGTGAAGCTCGACGAGTCTCACCAGATAGGCGTTTCCAAGGACGGGGACTATGTCTATGCCAATGTCTATATGTGGGACAGCGCGTGGGAAACCCCGAAGTTCAACGGGCAGGCAATGTCGAACATTTCCGCGACCTACGACCGTCCGCAGAAGGAAATCTGGGAAGCCTATAGGGACAAGTCCTATTTCAGCCGCTACAATGTGGGCTATAGCCTGAACGAGACGGCTCATCCTTCCCTGTTCAGATGCAGGGTGTCGGGTGCCAAGGGAAAGGGAACGGTGACGGTGAAGGACCGTTTCGGCAATCAGTATTCATCGACGATTGAATGGTAAAAAGGGAATGATACGGGATTATATGAAAATGACGCTGAATCTTGTGAAAAACGGATATGCCTCAGCGGTGAGAAGCCTGAGGCTTACCGTTCTTCTGCTTTTCCTCGCGGGCTTCACTTCCCGTGCGGGTGACATAAGGACGGCCGCCGACCTCGTGAACTTTGCTGCGGCCTGCAATGCCGGAGCGAGCACGTCGGAGTGGCGGAATGAGGAAGGCATCGTTTGCCTTGGGGCCGACATCGACATGGCCAAAGTCAAGAAATTCCCGGGAATATCCGCCTTCGGAGGCACCTTCGACGGATGCGGGCACAAGTTCATGAACTGGAAGGCCTCTTCGGGACTATTTCACGAACTTCTTCAGGGCGGTGTGGTCCGGAATCTGGTCATCGACTCATCGTGTCAGATGAAGGCTACGAGCCGGAGCGGGGAATATGCCGTAGGATTCATCGCCGACATAAACTGCGGAAGCATATTTTCCTGCGAGAACCGCGGCCGGATTGTGCACAGGTCCTCCTACGCCGACAATGTCCTCTGGATTGGCGGAATCGTGGGAATCAACTACGCGATGATATACGACTGCTGGAACTCCGGACAGATTTCATCGCAGTGCTCCGGTTCGCTGCAGAAACCGGACAAAGTCGCCATAAGGCTCGGAGGCATTGCCGGCGGCTTCCGTCACAAGCTTCTGTCGGGCGCCCAGGTGGCGGCGTCGGAGAACAGCGGCTCCGTCTCTTATTCGGGAGACATCCCGGCCTGCCGGATTGGAGGAATCACGGGAGACGCCTACAAGGCAGTCGTGAAGGGCTGCGTCAACAGGGGCAGTCTGAACGCCGAGTCCGTCGCTGCGGAGAAGACCGTGGAGGGGCTGGCGTCGAATGTCGGCGGAATTGTCGGATTCACCAAGGGCGACGTCAATTCCTGCGACAATTTCGGTTCCGTCACCACGGAGGGCATCCATCCGATGATGGCCGGAGGAATCTGCGGAATGCCTCATGACGGCCTCACGATAGTCGATTGCAACAATTACGGAGGAATATGCGTCACGAATGAGCAGCCTTCGTCCGTCGGAGGACTGGTCGGACTCATGGGAAGAGGCACCCACATCGCGGGCTGCATCAACCGCGGTGATGTGGAGTTCTCGGGCTTCAGTCCCGACCATGCCTCCTGCGTGGGCGGTCTGGCCGGAAACATATACGCCAAGGGCGACGCTTCGGACGCGGCGTATCTGAGAAACTGCACCAACTACGGCACCGTGACCAGCGGCCCCTGCGGCAACAGGTACGAGAATCACGACAGGGCCATCCACACCGCGGGCATCGCCGGCCGCATCAGCGGCTGCGCCTCGGAGGATGCGGTCATAAAGGAATGTGTCAATCGCGGACAGGTGAAGGCCGTCACGGGAAGGACCGGAAATGTGGCGGCCTTCGCGAAGAAAGTTTCCGTGACGGGTGAGGCTGCGGACGACATGGCGGTGGGAGTGTCCCCGCTTCCCGACGGCACGAATGTCTTCGGAAGGATAGCGACACCGGAAGGGCGGCCTGTCCCCGGCGTGGTCGTAAGCGACGGGTTTCAGTGCGTGCGGACCTACGGCTGGGGAAAATATCAGATGAAGAGCGACCTTACGCGGACGAGGTTCATCTTCATTTCCATCCCGGCGGAGTATGAGATTCCGACTCACAACAACATTCCACTTTTCTGGCGGCGCGTTGAACGGTACGAAGAGGCAGTGCAGGCCAACTTCACCCTGACCCCGAGGGCGGGCGTCGAGGAGGACTACACCGTTGTCATGGTCGGCGATCCTCAGATGAGGGGGCTCGGGCGCGACGGCTCCGGCGAGAGGTTCCGCGATGTGGTTCTTCCGGACATCGTCGCCCTTGCCGACACGGTGAAGGGTCCTGTATATTCCATAAATCTCGGAGACCTCGTATATAACTGGATGTCGGGATATGACGACTACGCGGACATAGTCGAAGGCGGAGGCGTGACGATGTTCAATGTCATCGGGAACCACGACTACGACCAGAACACGATGTGGGAGACCGGGCTCGGGACGCCGTTCTACGAGACCTACATATCCCCGGCATATTATTCCTTCAACATCGGAAGGATTCACTATGTGGTGGTGAACGACATCATGTATGACCGCACGGACCCGACGGCAAGGTATGGCTACGGCATCGACGACGACCAGATGAAATGGCTTGAGGCCGACCTGTCCTACATCCCGAAGGACAGGACAATCGTGCTCTGCGGCCATGCGCAGATGTTCAAGAAGAGGGGAAACACACCGAACGGTTCCTTCAGCAAGTATTATGTCAATTATGAGCGCTACCGCGACCTCCTCACCTCCTACCGCTTCGTCTATTCCTGGTCCGGCCACTATCACGACAACTTCGGCTACGACTACCGGAACAACGGCCACCCGGACGGCATCTCCAATGTTGTGAGCGTGACGGTCGCGCGCTGCAACGGCCAGCTGCGCTCCAACCGGGAACTCACGGCCGAGGGCGTGCCTAACGGCTACATGGTGTGCTCCGTGAAGGGAGACGACATGAGCTGGTACTACAAGTCGGTCGGCAGGGACGCTTCATATCAGATTCGGGCGTACAGCCCGGCAAGGACCGGAGACGGCTATGTGAAGGCGAACATCTGGAACTGGACGGAGAACTTCTGGGGCACGCCGGAGTGGTACGAAAACGGACAGGAGGTCTGCGACATGGAGCATCATCCGGAGCATGACCCGGATTATGAGGCCATCGCCGACTCGCTCGGGCATCTGGAAGGCAGGGCTGCCGATTACGCGAAGCCGACGGAGTCACAATATATGTTCAGAGTCGTGCCGAGCGGAAAAACACGGGAAGGAGAGGTGAGAGTTAAGGATAATTTCGGAAATTTGTGGACTCAAAAGGTTGTATGGTGAAAAGGATATGTAAAGGATATATGGTGGCGGCCGCTATGTTGGCCTGTTCCACTGTCCTGTCAGCAGGGACTCCGGATGCCGTGAACGCGGGTACGCGGGATGCGGTGGACGATAGCTGGATGCTTGTGGCTCCCGAGCCAGATGCGTCGGAATATTATGGAGTCACTTCGGCCAACGGGGTTATTGGGCTCGTGTCGTCTCCCGAGCCTTTCGGGATAGCCGAGACAGTCCTTGCCGGAGTTTATGACTTCTACGGACGCGGAAGAGTGAACAACTTCCTGCCCAACATCAATCCCCTGCGTCTGGTGATGAGCATCGGCGGGACAAGGGTAAGGCGCTCGAATATACAGAACTTTGTCCAGTGCCTTGACATGAGGAACGGCGAATTTGTCGGGGACTTTGACTTCCGGGGAGTGCACGTTTCATACAGATACTGCGCCCTGAGGCACATCGCCCATGCCGCCCTTATGGAGGTCAGCCTGTCCGCGTCCGAGGACGTCGGGTTTGAGACCCGTGCGGAGCATCTTGTGCCGCAGTCCCTGCACGGAGCGTCGATGATGACCAACTCATTCGAGTTCCACCACAAGACAGATCCTCCATACACCGTGCTGACCACGACTGCGTTCTCCCCGAACGGTACGGTCAGGACAGCGGCCTCGTCCGCGTTCCTCTTTCCTGAGGCGGACAGGAACATCCCGACGGTCCATAAGCAGCCCTCTTCGGATTCGCATAACCTTTCGTTCGTGAAGACTCTCCGGAAGGGGGAGACATATAAGTTCTCGGTGGTCGGCTCGCTCATATCTTCCGTCCATACTGCGGATCCCCTGAATCAGGCCGAGCGGATTGTGACATACGTCCGTTTTCAGAAGGAGGGAGAGCTGCTGCGGCGGCATCGTCTCGCGTGGAACAGACTGTGGGAGAGTGACATAATCATAGATGGAGCCCCTCAGGCACAGAAGGAAGTCAGGAGTATGCTCTACCACCTCTACAGCTTCACCCGCGAGGGCACGGCATTTTCACCTTCCCCTATGGGGCTCAGCGGACTCGGCTACAACGGTCATGTGTTCTGGGACAGCGAGATGTTCATGATGCCACCGCTCCTGATGCTCCATCCGGAACTGGCCCGGTCGATGCTGGAGTACAGGTTCCTGCGTCTGGACGAGGCCCGGCGCAATGCTGCCGCCTACGGCTTCCGGGGAGCGATGTTCCCGTGGGAAAGCTCTTCGACGGGAGCGGAGGACACCCCGGCGACCTCTCTCTCCGGCACGTTTCAGCATCATGTCACGGCGGATGTGGCCATAGGGTTTTGGCGGTACTACCTCGTGACGGGCGACCGGGAGTGGCTTGAGACGCGCGGCTGGCCGGTTCTTCAGGCCACGGCCGAGTTCTGGGCGAGCCGGGCTGAGAAGAAGGACGACGGTTTCTGGCACATCGACAATGTCATGTGCGCGGACGAATGGGCTCTGAACAAGGACGACAATGCCTACACGAACGCCGCCGCGATGCTCAACCTCAGGTATGCGGTCGAGGCTGGACGGCTTCTCGGGCACAGAACACCGCCGATATGGAAGGAAATTTCCGAGAATCTGTTCTTCGACAGGATGCCCGACGGGGTGACGCTCGAACACGCCGGCTATGACGGCGCAGAAATCAAGCAGGCGGACGTCAATCTCCTTGCCTTTCCGCTGCGGGTGATTACGGACAGGAAGCGGATGCTGGCGGATCTGGACTACTACAGCCGGAAGGTGCCGCAGAAAAAGACCCCGGCCATGACCCAGTCCATGTTTTCCGTAATCTGTTCCCGCTGCGGGGACGCGGCTCAGGCGTGGAAGTGGTTCGTTGACTCATACCGTCCCAATGCCCTGCCTCCGTTCGGCGTGCTGGCGGAGTTCAAGGGCGGCACCAATCCCTATTTCGCGACCGGGGCGGGCGGAACCCTTCAGGCCGTCATCTTCGGTTTTGCAGGTCTCGAGTTCGCACCTGGCGGCGGTGTTATGCAGGTTGGGAACCACGCTCTTCCTCCTCACTGGAAGAGGCTGACAATCAAGGGTGTCGGCCCGGAGAAGAAAACATACGTGATAGAATGACGGTGATGGAAAAAAGATAGAATGACGGTGACGGAGAACAAGGCGTTCGGATACTCCGAGAAAGAAATGGAGGAACTCGTGCGGAGAACTTATCCCCACATGATTCAGTATGTCCGTCATGTTCTTAATTCCGGGGTCACCGTCGCCGAGGATGTCATATATAATGTGCTCTCAAGGCTTCTTGAGCAGAAACCGGGCGTCATGAGGGACAAGATTGATTCCTATCTGTTCCGCGCCGTGCGGAATGACTGCATGAATGTCATCTCAAAAAGGCTCAGGACCGGCGATGTGGTCAGCATCGAGAACATATCCTCCCGCTCATGGGAGATTCTCGCCTGTCCGGAACATGAACCGGAAGCCTGGCGGTCGGCAGGGGAACGCGAGATTCTGCTGGACGACGTCATGCGGTTCGCGGATTCCTTCTCGCCCCGCACCAGGCAGATATTCTATATGTCAAGGATTGAGGGCATGAAGCAGGAGGAGATTGCCGCCGCCCTCGGAATCAGCACGAGGGCTGTCCGCAAGCACCTGAAGTTCACGGTCGAGCAGTTCCGCCGCCATTTTGGCAAGCACGGGAAATAGGCCGGACATCGGATTATTGATTTTCCTGTTCTGCGATAGTATTATCGACGACTTGCTGCAATTGATAAGTGGCGACACCGAGAGGATTGCTGATGCCTTTAAGTGACCACTCGACCACAGTTTTATTTCTGGCACGACAAATCAATAGCCCGATGCTCGGATTGTCGTCTTCGCCCTTCAGCAGTGCATCAGCAGCATTGACATAGAAATTGATCTTCCCGGCAAATTCGGGAACGAAGTCAACCACCTTGAGCTCCACTACCACATAGCATTTCATCTTGATGTGGTAGAATACCATATCCGGGAAGAAAGAAGTCCCATCCGGACCAGGAATCCTCAATTCCATTTGCCTGCCTACATACGCAAATCCACTTCCCAATTCAAGAAGGAACCTTGTAATGTTCTGCGCCAAGGCATCTTCGAGTTTCCTTTCCTCTACCTCTCCCGTAATTGGCAGAAAATCAAGTTTGTATTCTCCTTTGAGTATCTCGTTGGCGAGTTCACCTTGAACTGCCGGAAGTTTTTCATTGAAATTTGATAGAGCCTTGCCTCTCGTTGCGAAGAGATTGGAATCTATCTGAAAGTTCATCTCACTTCGGCTCCATCCATTAGCAATAGTCTCGTCAATATAGAATAAGGCCTCCTCCAGATTCTTGCATCTCCTGAGTATATCGATATGATGTCTCCACGGAATGTATGCAAACTTCTCCGGCATTGAGTCTTTTAATTCGTTACCAACTTGGTAACGAATTGTATCACATTGACTATAAAATGTATACCACTTTTTGATGTATCTAAGGTTGGTGACAGAATAGCCTTCCTGCCCAGGAAATTCGTTCCTCAAATCCAAACTCAATTTATCGAAGAAACCGCTTCCCCAAGAATAAGTATTCTGCAAGGCGTTGATGTCGTGTCCAAGTTCCCAGTAGAATTCGAGCATTGATTGGTTGATCCTTACTGATGCTTTTATCTGAGCGTGTTTTAGTCTCACCTTGATTGATTTTAACCAAGCTGAATAATTCTTATCTGGAACGAAATTTCCAGTATTCACAAATCTTGACTTTTCCATTAAATATTATACTTTAAATACTTACAACGTTGGTGTTAGGTTTACAGCTTATGGGACACGTGTGACTCCTCTGGCATATCGCCTCTTTCCGGGAGCCATTTCAGCGCATTGTCTGAAAGAGGAGGATAGAGAGGCTTGCCTGTCTTCTTCATCGATGTGTCAAGTTGTGTCAGTCCTTCTTGATTTATGGTGATTTCCTTCCAAGTCATCTTCTGGATTCCAGAATCCATTCAAGGGTTCTGCTTTTCGGGTCTATCATAGCATAGTCGATTTAATTAGTTTTTCAATCTCTTCTTTCTTTTCGCGGCGGGAGGCGTAGTGCAGCATTGTCTTTTTGCCGATGCGGTACATCTGGTCGGCATCCTCGTAGATGGTGTAGAGTTCCGCCATGAGAAACCGCATAGCCTTTGGAAAATTTTCTTTGATTTGCTTGAAATTCCTTAAAAATATGGCAAAAAGAGCAAAAATTGCCTCTTTAGCCATATTACCGGGGGGGGGTAAAATTTGTATTTTTGCGGTATTGAGATGTATAATTAACGCATTTTAGTATGAACAAAAAGACAAACTACGAATCTCCTCTTGCGGAGATTATCTCGATGCCTCTTGAGGGCGTCATCTGCGGCAGTGTTCCAGACGCCGGCGGCATGAATTTCGGAAACCCATTCGGTGGCAATACCGAGGAAGATTGGTTGTAAGGAGGACAATGTTATGAAGAGACTTTCAATTATCGCGGTAACGGCAATCGCAGCATTGCTGTCTGCATCCTGCAACAAATCTATCGAGACTCCTGTAGTGCCAGCGCCTCAGGGCTCGATTATTCTTGACCTTGACATCGCCGGGTTTGAAGGTACCGGAGATACCAAGGCCGTAAAGAACGGCTGGGCCGCCGGAGACAAGCTCAACCTGTGGTTCGACGACTGGAACTATACCGCGCAGCCCAACATCCCTGCCCCGGATCTTGTCATCACCTATGACGGGTCGAATTGGACTGCCGGCGAACTCGCCGCCGGACGGAGCCTCAAGCCAAAAGGCAAGTTCTCTGTCATGTATGAAGGCTCCAATAACCTGTCTGAATATACGCCTGACTTCTTTTCGATTTCGCAGTTCTTCAGACCGCATAAAGAATTGTATGCTGTCGGAAATGTATATTTCATGCCTTTAGTTTATGTTTGTAATGGTATAAACTATACCTATGCGGGCAATAAGTTGTCAGCGACCATATCAGGCTGGAAGACATATACTCCGCTCAAGGTTTCAGTCAAAGGTCTGAACCCGTCGGAG